>ERZ857840.730-NODE-730-length-43784-cov-9.358160_pt1 | contig 43784 bp, 39 predicted proteins | sample MGYA00519760_ERZ857840 | MGnify/ENA primary metagenome ERZ857840 (study PRJEB31778, sample SAMEA3449371) | human gut metagenome | biome: human gut; feature: human-associated habitat; material: faeces | place: United Kingdom | collected 2010/2012 ... | reverse complement strand
GGCGGCGGCAGCTCGGCAGGCGCGTCCGTACTCCGGCAGGAGCGCGATTCGTTGGTTTCCGGTCTGACCTTGGTCGGGGAGCTGAGCGCCGCCCGTGCGGGCTGGTTCTGCTACACGACAGACGGCTTGGAGGCGGTCTTTACGCCTGCGCGCGCCCAAAGCATGACAGCCGATGAGTTCCGCGCCCTGACAGAGCAGGCGGATGGGGATCGGGAGACCGATGCCTACGGCATTGCGGGCAAGCTGGTGTGCGGGTCGCTGTGGTACGCCGGGGCACTGGTGCCGTCCGGCGAAGCGGAACGCTTCGAGACGGGCAAAACCTACCGGGTACGTTGCGGCGATGCCGCCGGGAGCGTCCTGTCGCTGACCTGCCTGCGCAACGAGCCGGCAGGAGAGCAGGCACTGCTGGTGTTCAGCTCGCCGGATATGCCGGACGGCTTTGCCGAAGGGCGGCGGATGTCGGTTCAGACGGTGCTGGACACCGTGTCCGGCTATCGCATCCCGACGGGGGCGCTGGTCAGTCTGCCGTCTCCCGCAACGGGGGAGGACGTGACCGGCGTGTACATCCTCAGCGGGAACCGGGTGGTGTTCCGCCGGGTGTGCGTGCTGGCGGAGCGGAACGGGTATGTCATCGTGATGACGTCCGGGCAGGCGCAGGCGGCGCTGGAGGATGAGACGGCTGACCCGGAGGTGCAGAGCGCGGTCGCGGCGGACGGCTGGTCGTTCCTGAAGCTGAACGACCGGATCATAACCGGCGGGCGCAACCTGTACGAAGGGAAAGTCATTGCGTAGAAAGCAGAAAAGACCCATGAGCGGTGAAAGGGGGCGGGATCATGCCGGAGGCAGACGGTTCGGCGCCGGTCGGATACGGATATATTGACCGGAACCTTGCGCGTGTGCGGGAGGAGATCGCGGCGGCTTGCCGGGAAGCGGGACGGGATCCGTCCGGGGTGACATTGCTGGCGGCAATCAAGAGCGCGGATGTCGGGGAGATTAACTACCTGCATCGGCATTGCGGCGTGTGCTTTGTCGGAGAGAACCGCGTCCAACAGCTGACGGAACGGTATGACCGGCTGGAGCGTGACGGACTGCACCTGCATTTCATCGGGACGTTGCAGACGAATAAGGTCAAGTATATCATAGATAAAGTGGATATGGTGGAGTCGCTGGACTCGCCGGGGCTTGCCCGGGAGCTGCAGCGGCAGGCGGAGAAACACGGCAGGGTGGTCGATGTGCTGATTGAGATCAACATCGGGCGCGAGCCTGCCAAGAGCGGCGTCCTGCCGGAGGACGCGGAGGAGCTCGTGCGTGCGGTGTGCGGCGGGTACGACCGGCTGCGCCTGCGCGGCTTCATGACCATGGCGCCCAAGGGGGACGCGGCATCCTACCGCCGGCTGTTCGGGGAGATGCGCCGGCTGTCGGAGTCGCTGTGGGAACTGACGCCGGGACGGAACGAACCGATGGTGCTGTCGATGGGTATGTCGGACAGCTACCGGTATGCAGTAGCCGAAGGGGCAACGCTGGTACGGGTCGGTCGGGCGCTGTTCGCACGCGGGGACGGCGATACGGAATAGATACGGAACCGGAGCACAATACAAAAAAATACAGGAGAGGAAAGCATTATGTCAGTAAAGGATTTGTTTAGGAAGTTCAGCGAGCCGGAGGATATCGACGACCGCGAAGATATGTACGACTCCTATGACGGGGACGGCCGGGATGACGACGATGATGGCTACCGCGATCCCCGCGACCGCCGCGGCAATCGGAACAATGATTACGATTACCCGGAGGATCGCCGTCCGGAGAGCGGCAAATCGCGTCGTGCCGGGGATGACGACTACAACGACGGCTGGCGCCGCTCGGCTGAGCACCGCTCGGCTGAGCGCGCGCACTACGACCGGGACGAGTACAGGGATGACCGCCGCGCGTCGGATCGCCCGCACTACAACCCGGATGAGTACGGCGACGATGACCGCCAGACGGCTTACTATGGTGCCGGCGGGGATGACTACTATCCCGGCTCCGAGGAGCTGAGGAAGGCACGCAAACCGGTCCCGCCGGATGATTTCCAGACGAGGGACGAGTACCGGGATTCCGACGTGCGGAGACCCGATGCGGGACGCACCGATGACCAGACCCAGGCGGCGGTTCCTGCTGATCCGGAGCCAGCTTGCTTCATGCCGGGAAGCTACTACAAGGTGCGGGAGCACGTCGTGCCGTGCCTGCGCGAGGAACAGATCGTGCTGATTGATGTCAGCGATATGCCGCAGGTTGATATAGGCCGCACGATAGACTTCCTGATGGGCGTCACGCTGGCGATGAACGCCAAACTCTTCCGGCTATCCAAGCTCAATGTGCTGGCTGTGGTTCCGGAAGGTGTACCGGCAGACAACGATGCGCTTTCCAAAACGATCCTTGCATACAAAGCCAGCCTGCCGCAGACAACCGGGGCGGCGGAGGATGCAGACGGTTCGGCGGATTCCGCCGACAGCCAGTAACCCGGCGGAGCGCCGCCGGATAATTCCGGAGGGAGGATGCGCCGACTGTGTACGGAGTGGTCTATTTTTTCACGCGGTTGCTGGTTCTGTTCTTTTCGTTTGTTTCGGTCGCTCTGCTCGTGCGCGCGATCCTGAGCTGGTTTGTGCGTGAGGGGGATTCCCCGTTCTCCTCGCTGCTCATCCTGATAACCGAGCCGCTGATCCTGCCTGTCCGTCACCTGTGCGACCGGTTCGGCTGGTTCCAGGGGGTTCCGATGGATGTGCCGTTTTTGCTGACTGCCCTGTTCGTGAGTCTTCTGACGACCTTGCTGAGGGCGCTGGTCTGATGGAACCGCGCAGGGAGAGAGCCAATGCACCGGATGAAAACATCCGGGCGCTGTATGCCCGCCTGGACGATTTGTGCGCGCAGGCGGGGCAGGGCGTCGCGGCAGTGACGCCCTTCCTGACTCCGCGGGAGGCAAAGTACGCCCGGCAGTATCTGTCCGGGCGTCTGCGTGCGGGGCTTGCCCTGCTTTGGGGCGGCTACCCGGATGCCGAGCGGGTGCGGGCTTTCCTGCTGCCGGATTATCTGGAGGGTTTGTTGCCGACCGTCGGGGCGGACGGCGGAGGCAGTCTGCCGCCTGCCGACCTTTTGCGGGCAGCCGGGTTTGACGACCTTGCAGAGGACGCGGCGGAGCAGACCGCCGCGCTTTCGGTTCGTGGCTCCGGCTTCCGGACGCTGACACACCGGGATTACATGGGCGCGGTGCTGGGTACGGGGCTGGAGCGCGATGCCGTCGGCGATATTCTCAGCGCGGACGGGCAGAGCGCACTTCTGTTCTGCGACCGTCGCGTGGCGGAGTTCCTGTGCGCGAATATGAGCAAGGTCGGCTCCGACACGGTGCGCCTGCATATTGAAGCGCCGGACGGGATACGTGTCCCGCCGCGCGCTACGGTTCCCGTGCAGGACACGGTGGCTTCGGGACGGCTGGACTGCGTGGTCGCCGCCCTGTGCGGCTTGCCCCGCGAGCGCGCGCAGAGCGCCGTCCGCGAGGGACTGTGCGAGCTGGAGTATGAGTGCGTCCGGGACTGCGACCGGACCGTGGAACCGCCTGCCGTCCTCTCGGTGCGTGGGTTCGGCAAGTTCCGCGTGCTGAGCTTCGGCGGGGAGAACCGCCGGGGACGCATCCGGCTCATCGCGGAGAAATTCACCGGATAAAACCGCTTTCCCTTTTCTGACAAGAAGTTTTCATAGATTCCCGTAACAATTCTCAAACAACAAAGGAGTACCCGAGATACGATGGCTACCGATTTTACCAACACCCTGAACCTGCCCGCAACAGAATTTTCCATGCGGGCAAACCTGCCTGCGCGCGAGCCGGAGACACTTGCCTACTGGCAGCAGATCGGACTGTACCGGCTCATGCTGGAGAACGCCGCCGGAAAGCCTACCTTTGAGCTGCATGACGGCCCCCCCTTCTCCAACGGCAATATCCATATGGGAACGGCGCTCAACAAGGTTCTCAAGGATTTCATCAACAAATCCAAGACCATGGAGGGCTACCGCGTCCCCTATATCCCCGGCTGGGACAACCACGGTATGCCCATCGAGTCGGCGATCATCAAGCAGAACAAGCTGGATCGCCGTAAAATGTCCATCCCGGAGTTCCGCTCCGCCTGCCACAAGTTCGCGCAGAAGTACGTGGATGTGCAGAAGGGGCAGTTCGTCCGGCTGGGTGTCAGCGGCGACTGGGAGCATCCCTACCTGACCATGAACCCCGCCTTTGAGGCGCGGGAGGTCAGAGTGTTCGGGGAAATGTACCGCAAGGGAACCATCTACAAGGGCATGAAGCCGGTGTACTGGTGCCCCAAGTGCGAGACGGCGCTGGCGGAGGCGGAGATCGAGTACAAGACCGACGCCTGTACCTCCATTTACGTCAAGTTCCGCGTCCGCGACGACATCGACGGGCGTATTGCGCAGTATGCGCCGCTTGCCGACACCTACTTCATCATCTGGACGACCACAACCTGGACGTTGCCCGGCAACCTTGCCATTGCGCTCAACCCGGACGAGAAGTACGTGCTGGTCAGGGCGTCTGACGGTTGTAACTATATCGTTGCCGAGGCTCTGTGCGAAAAGACCATGCAGGCGGGCGGCGTGGAGGTCTGCGAGACGCTGGCAAGCTGGAAGGGAAGCGAGCTGGAGTTCGTAAAGACTGCGCACCCGTTCCTGGATCGCGACAGCGTGGTCGTGCTGGCGGACTATGTGACCATGGATTCCGGTACCGGCTGCGTGCATACCGCGCCCGGCTTCGGTGCCGATGACTTCCAGACCTGTAAGCGCTACGGCATGGATATCGTCGTGCCGGTGGATGACCGCGGCAGACAGACCGAGGACGCCGGAAAGTACGCCGGGCTGTTCTATGCCGACTCCAATGCGGTCATTCTGGAGGATATGAAGCAGTCCGGGGCGCTGTTTGCCGCCGAGGACATGACGCACGAGTACCCGCACTGCTGGCGCTGCAAGAGCCCCATCATTTTCCGCGCGACGCCGCAGTGGTTCTGCTCGGTGGACGCCTTCAAGGACGAGGCGGTCGCGGCGTGCCACAACGTGCGCTGGCTGCCCGCGTGGGGCGAGGAGCGCATGATCCAGATGGTGCGGGAGCGCGCCGACTGGTGTATTTCGCGCCAGCGTCACTGGGGTCTGCCGATCCCCGTGTTCTACTGCGAAGCCTGCGGGAAGCCGGTCTGCACCACGGAGACGATTAACCGCGTGTCGGAGCTGTTCGCACAGCACGGTTCCAACTGCTGGTTTGAGATGGAGGCGTCCGAGCTTCTGCCGGAGGGCTTCGCCTGCCCGCACTGCGGCGGTCACGGATTCACAAAGGAAACGAATACGCTGGACGGTTGGTTTGACTCCGGCTCCACGCACTTTGCGGTGCTGGAGGATCATACGGAGGACGGCATGGTCTGGCCTGCCGATATGTACCTGGAGGGCGGCGACCAGTTCCGCGGGTGGTTCCAGTCGTCCCTGCTGACGGCTGTCGGTGCCAAGGGGCAGGGCGCGCCCTACCGCGAGGTGCTGACGCACGGCTGGGTTGTGGACGGCGAGGGACGCACCATGCACAAGTCGCTGGGCAACGGCGTCGATCCGGACGATATGGTCCGCAAGTACGGTGCGGATATCGTCCGCCTGTGGGCGGCATCCAGTGACTACCATGCGGATGTCCGCTGCTCGGATGCCATCTTCCGCCAGCTGTCCGAAACCTACCGCAAGATCCGCAACACCGCGCGAATCCTGCTTGCCAATCTGGGTGATTTCAACCCGGATACCGATGCGGTGCCGGCGGAGCGCCTGCACGAGATCGACAAGTGGATTCTGTCCCGCCTGAATGACCTCATCCGGGTCTGCCGTGCGGGCTATGACGGCTATGAGTTCCATACCGTGACCCACGCCGTCAGCAATTTCTGCACCAATGAGCTGTCCAAGCTGTATGTGGACATCACCAAGGACAGACTGTATACCGAGGGCAAGACTTCGGAGGAGCGCCGGTGCGCTCAGACTGCCATGTATACCGTGGTGTCGGCGCTGACCCGCCTGATTGCCCCCATCCTTGCCTTCACCGCCGAGGAGATCTGGAAGAATATGCCGCACCGCGCGGGCGAGAAGACTGAGAGCGTTTTCCTCAACCCCATGCCGGAGGCGGACGGGGCATATGCCTGCCCCGAGCTGACCACGCACTGGGATCGGCTGTTTGCTCTGCGTGACGGCGTCATGAAGGCGCTGGAGCTGGCGCGCGCGAACAAGATGATCGGTAAGTCGCTGGATGCCAAGGTCACGGTCTTTACGCCCGATGAGGCGCAGGCTGCGCTGCTGGAATCCTTCGCCGATACACTGAACCTGATCTTCATCACCTCGCAGGCAAGTGTCGTGCGTGGCGAGGCACCGGAGGGCGCCTATACGGATCCCGACACCGGCGTGTCGGTTCTGGTCGAGCCTGCCGACGGACGCAAGTGCGACCGTTGCTGGACATTCGTCACGGACGGCACCGAGGTCGGCGACGGCTACCTTTGCCCGCGTTGCCGCCGCGTAGTGGGCTGCTGATTCTGCTCCGCATATTCGGAGTGCCCATCATTACCGCTGCCGCCGGGGAGACAGGAGGACTTCTCCCGCCTCCCCGGCGGCTTTATGAAAGGAAATCCTTTGCCTATGGCGACTTTTATCTGGTTCTGCGTGGCGGCGCTTGTCGTGTTTCTTGACCAGCTCAGCAAGTATCTGACTGTGCTGTACCTCAAGCCCGTCGGCACCTTCCCCATCCTGCAGGACGCCCTGCATCTGACGTATGTGGAGAACCGGGGCGCGGCGTTCGGAATGCTGGCGGACAGCAGGTGGGTGTTCATGGTGGTGTCGGCGGTTTCCATCGTGGCGCTGTCGGTTTACCTGATCCGGAAGAAACCGAAGAGCCGCCTGCTCTGCCTGTCGCTGGCGTTTGTTATCGGCGGCGGGGTCGGCAATATGATCGACCGCGTGGCACTTGGCTACGTGGTGGATATGATCGACTTCCGCCTGATACACTTTGCGGTGTTCAACGTGGCGGATTCCTTTGTGTGCGTGGGCGCGGGAATGCTGATGCTGTACCTGATCCTGTCCATGCGCCGGGAGGTGCTGGCGGAGCGTGCGGCGGCGTCCGCGCAGCCGCAGGATCCGGCGGAGGAAGCGCATCCGGATGCACCTGCCCCGGACGAGGCTGCTGCGGACACGACAGCTCCGGAAGGGCAGCGATCCGATGCGACCGATTCCCGATCCCCCACCGACCGTCCGCCGGACGGCGGAGCGCCGGACGCATGATGGACACCCGCGATACGAACCGCGACACGAACCGCGAGGCGATCCGCGAGGCGGAGGACATCCTCCTGCCGGACGGGGAAGACGCCGGGCAGACCGGCAGTGCGACCGTACCGCCAGAATCTGCCGGGGAGCGGCTGGATCGGTTCCTGCCTGCCGTGGCGGGACTGAGCCGTGCCGCCGCCGTGCGGCTGATCGGGGAGGGGTATGTCCTGCACCGGGGGGCGGACGGGCAGAATCGCCCTCTGCCGGATAAGAATACGCGACTGGCGGCGGGCGACACGCTCACATGGCATATTCCCGCCCCGGAGCCGTCCGAGGCACTGCCGCAGGATATTCCGTTGTCGGTGGTGTACGAGGACGGCGACATTCTGGTCGTGAACAAGCCTGCCGGCATGGTGGTGCATCCTGCGCCCGGCAACCCGGACGGGACGCTGGTCAACGCCCTCCTGTACCGTTGCGGCGGGAGCCTGTCCGGCATCGGCGGCGTCCTGCGTCCCGGCATCGTGCATCGCATCGACCGGGACACCAGCGGACTGCTGGTCGTAGCCAAAAACGACGCGGCGCACCGTGCTCTGACCGAACAGCTCAGGACGCACACGGTCAGTCGCGTCTATACTGCCCTGTGCCTCGGCGGCTTCCGGGAAGAATCCGGCACCGTCACACTGTCGGTCGGGCGCAGTCGCACCGACCGCAAGAAGATGGCGGCGTACCCGCCGGAAGCATGGCGCACCGATCCCGGCGTCCGCTCCGCCGTGACGCACTATGCCGTCATCGACTGCTATCCGGTCGGGGCGCGCTGGGGGCAGTCCTTCTCGCTGGTGCGCTGTCGGCTGGAAACGGGACGCACGCACCAGATCCGCGTTCATATGGCGGCGCTGGGGCATCCCCTGCTGGGCGACCCGCTGTACGGCGGGGACGGCACCCGCTTCGGGCGGGCGCACGCCGACCTCATCCGGGGGCAATGCCTGCACGCCGGGGAGTTGGAGCTGATCCACCCGCGAACCGGACAGCCGATGCGCTTTACCTGCCCCCTGCCGGAGGAGTTTGCCCGCCTTGCGGACATCCTGCGCCGGGAATCGGAAAACGGATAGCGCCCTGCCGCTCCGCCGGCGGGGAGCCTCGGAGCATTCTGCAAAAACACAGACACAGAAAGGAAAACACGCCATGAGCAACCTACCGTGCGAAAAAAAGCCATCCTTTCGCTACCCCATCGGTTTCTGGAACTACCCCTCCGTTCAGGTAACGCCGGTTTCGCAGGTCGAAAGCTGGAAGCGTGCCGGCATCACCTGCAATCAGACGCCCTTTTTCTCCTATGGCAGTCATGATCCTGCCGACATGGTCGCCATGCTGGACGAAATGCATCGGGCGGGCATGCGGGCGTTCGTCTGCGTGAGTGATCTGGATTTTCACCGGTTCCTGCAGGATCCGGAGGCATTCCGCCCGGTATTTGCGCGCGCCTATGCCGATTTCGGGCGGCATCCGGCGACCTACGGCTTTTTCATCGGCGATGAGCCGCTGAACGGGCAGGAATTTTCCGCCTGCGTCCGCGCCTATCAGATCATGCGCGAGATCGCACCCGAGCTGACCCCGCTGCTCAACTTCAACCCGTACTGGGAAGGCATGGAGAATGACCTGCTGGGCGGGGAGGCGTTCGATACGTGGATCGACCGATTCGTCCGGGAGTCGGGCTGTCCCCTCATCTGCTACGACTGTTACAGCCAGATGAACCCCGGCGACGAGGGAATCAATATGTATTTCCGCAACCTGAACCGGTATGTCGGCGCCGCGGAGCGCAATGGCGTGATGGTGTGGAACACGCTGCTGTCCTGCGGGCATTTCCGCTACCGTGTCCCGGACGAGGACGACATCCGCTGGCAGCTGTCCACGACGGTGGCGAGCGGGTGCGACGGCATCCTTTGGTTCCTTTGGTACGGGCAGAATCTGACCAATAACTATCGGGGTGCGCCGATCGACGAGTTGGGCGAGGAATCCGCCACCTACGCCGCCATACGGCGCGTCCAGCTGCTGTTCCACCGCCGCTACGGCACGCTGATGAACCGCCTCCGCCATGAAAAGACTTATCACTTCTGCAAGGCATACGGCGGGTATCCGCTGTACTCCACCTACGACCTGCCCCACCTGCGCAAGGCGGTCAGTGACCACGGTTTGCCGGGTATCGTCAGCAGTTTTACCGATGAGGAAGGCAACCGCTACCTCGTGCTGGTCAACAACAGCCCGCGCGAGTCGGGGCTGTTCTGGCTGATCTTTGACGGCGGCGTCAGGCAGGTGCACCGCTACTGGGATCGGAACGGCGAGATGTGTGACATGGATTTCATTGCCTCCCACCACGACGCGAACTATGGTGACGACGGCAATACGGCGCGGATCGGGCTGTGGCTGGCGCCGGGGCAGATGGAAGTCCTGCGGGTATCGTATGACTGATCTTTCCCGCATCCTGCTGGCGACCGACCTGGACGGCACCTTCTTCGGCGCGGGCGGTACTCTGCTGGAGCGGAATCTCCGGGCAGTGGACGACTTCAAGGCGGCAGGCGGACGCTTCACGGTTGCGACCGGGCGCATCTACCGCGATATACTCCGCGTTATCCCGGGGGCGGCGATGCTGTTCAACGCACCCGCTATCCTCGCAAACGGCGCCTGCCTGTATGATTTTTCCGCCGAACGGATCCTGTCCGAGCAGAGAATGGAGCCGGCGCTTGTGCGGGCGGTCGTGCGATCCGTGGGACAGTACGCGCGGGCGCACGGGGAGGAAGTCGGAGTGCGTGTTTCCGCCGCCGAGGGTATCTTCCCCGACCCGGAGAGCCGGAATCCGTATATCCGCAAGGATATGCAGGGCGCCGCCTGTTCCGGCGCGGCACTGACTGTGTCGCCGGACGGGGAGCAGATGGAGGAATTGCATCTGTACAAGATCGTCGTGCGCGGCGAGGCGGATGCGATCGCGCGCGTCCGTCCGCTGGTCGAGGCGGAATTCGGCACGGCGCTCACCTATACGTCCTCCCACCCGCGCTTTTTCGAGATGAATGCCGCCGGGTGTGATAAGGGGCACGGTCTGCGCCGGCTGGCAGACTGGTACCGCGGGACGTTTGGCTATGAGCCTGTAACCGTCGCCGCCGGAAACTATGAGAACGACCTGTCCATGCTGCGGGCGGCAGATATCGCCGGTTGCCCGTCCGATGCGCAGGAGCTGGTCAAGCCGACCTGCCGGTTCATCCTGTGCCCGTTTCAGGAGGGGAGCATTGCCGACCTGATCGGGAGACTGCGGGCTATGCCCGCATAAGCATACATAAAAGATCCATATATACCAACGAAAAAAGGAAGGGATACTCCATGACAAAGCCCACATTTTATTTGACCACCGCCATCGCGTACGCCTCCGGCAAGCCGCACTTCGGCAACACCTACGAGGCGATTATGTCGGATGCCGTTGCCCGCTTCAAGCGGGAAATGGGCTACGATGTGTTTTTCTGTACCGGTACCGATGAGCACGGGCAGAAGATCGAGAACAAGGCGGCGGCGGCTGGCGTGACCCCGCAGGCGTTTGTGGACAACACCGCCGGCGGGATCAAGGCTCTGTGGGACAGGATGAACGTTTCCTACGACCGTTTTATCCGCACGACCGACAGCTGCCATGTTGCTACCGTGCAGAAGCTGTTCAAGCGCTTTTATGACCAGGGCGACATCTATAAATCCCGCTACGAGGGCTGGTACTGCGAGCCGTGCGAATCCTTTTTCACCGACACGCAGGCGGCGGACGGCAGATGCCCCGACTGCGGCAGACCCGTCCAGCGCGCCAGCGAGGAGGCGTACTTCTTCCGCATGAGCCGGTACGCCGACAGACTCATGACCTACTTTGATGAGCATCCGGACTTCATCGAGCCGGAGAGCCGCAAGAAGGAAATGGTCAACAATTTCCTCAAGGCAGGATTGCAGGATCTGTGCGTGTCCCGTACCTCCTTTACGTGGGGAATCCCCGTGACCTTTGACCCCCGCCACGTGACCTACGTCTGGCTGGATGCGCTGGTCAACTATATCACCGCCATCGGGTATGATCCCGACAAGACGTACGGGGAGCAGAGCGAGGAGTTCCGCAGACTGTGGCCCGCCGATGTGCATATCATCGGCAAGGACATCCTGCGGTTCCATTCCATTTACTGGCCGATCTTCCTCATGGCGCTGGATATGCCTCTGCCCAAGAAGATTTTTGCCCACCCGTGGTTCAACTTCGGCACGGACAAGATGTCCAAGTCGCGCGGGAACGTCATCTATGCCGACGAGCTGGCGGAGAAATTTACCGTGGACGGCGTGCGCTACTACGCGCTGTCCGAGATGCCGTACAGCGCGGACGGCTCCATTACCTACGAGTCGGTCATCAGCCGCTTCAACACCGACCTTGTGAACAACCTCGGCAATCTGGTCAAGCGCACACTGGATATGCAGAAGAAGTATTTCGACCGCGTGGTCGCCGCGCCGGTTCCGGCAGATACCGAGGCGGAGCGCGCGCTGGATGCCGAGCTTGCCGCCGCCTGTGCCGCCGCCTATGACGGCATGGTGGCAAACATGGAAACCTACCATGTGGCGGATGCAGTTGCCTGCGTTTTTGCCCTGCTCAGCCGTACCAATAAGTATATCGACGAGACTGCCCCGTGGGCGCTGGCGAAGGACGAAAGCCGCCGCGACCGGCTGGGGACTGTCCTGTACAATCTGCTGGAAGCTATCCGGCAGGGCGCCGTCCTGCTCAAGCCCTTCATTCCCGCCACGGCGGAGGAGATTCTGGACCGCCTGCATACCGACGCGCGCGGCTTTGATACGGTCGGGCGTAGCTTCGGCGGCATGAAGCCGGGCGTGCAGGTGGAGGAATCCCGCGTGCTGTTTGCCCGCGTGGACGAGAAAGTCATGCTGGCGCAGTTGGAGGCGGAGCGTGCGGATGCAGCCGCCGCGCCCGCACCCGAGACTGCTCCCGATACGGCTGAACCGACCGCACAGGCTGCTCCGGAGCGCCCGGAGGGCGTCGCGCAGATCGGTTACGAGGACTTCATGAAGGTGGAGCTGCGCACAGCCGCCGTGCTTGCCTGCGAGCCGGTGAAAAAGGCAAAAAAACTGCTGAAGCTCCGGTTGGATCTGGGCTATGAGCAGCGGCAGGTGGTCTCCGGCATCGCCAAGTGGTACAAGCCGGAGGATCTGCTGGGCAAAAAGGTCATCGTGGTTGCCAATCTGGCACCCGCTACCCTGTGCGGTGTGGAGTCCGAGGGCATGATCCTGGCTTCCGGCGAGGACACCGTGCGCGTGATCTTCCTTGACCCCGAAACGCCGCTTGGCGAGCGGGTCAGATGAACGGGCACTGCCGCAGGAGGAATATGCATAAAAACAGAGGGGACTGATTCGGTCCCCTCTGTTTTGCGGTATGCCGCCGGGAATTCCGCCGTGCATTGCGCCGGCTTCGGCTTATTCCGTAACCTCCGGCAGTCCCGCGACCGACGTCAGCAGGGACAGAATCCCTGCCAGCACCGCCGCCGACAGGCAGACGCGCCAGTCCACGTCGGACAGGATCGCCGAGGTGCCGATGGTTGCCGCCGCCGTCTGGGCGACGGTTTTAAGTGCGCGTATCGCCGCCGCCTTTACCCAGGCAGATGTGAGGATGCGCTTGCCGATATTGCTGTTTTTCATACGTATGACTGTGTCTTTTGCGTCAGCAAAAGTTCCTTTCTTGCGTTTTTGTGTTTTGGGCGGTTGTGTTACCGCTCCGTGTAATGCTCTACCTCGTCCCGGAGCAGACTGACCTGCCCTTCCAGGCGGTATGTCCGCTCCACCAGCGAGTTGTGCTTTTCCACTTTCTTTTCCAGTTGCTCCAGCCGGTAGGTCGTCAGGCGGGAACCGGTCAGGATTCCGCCGAAAGTGCCTGCCAACGTACCAACCAGCGCGAACAGGGAGGGCAGAAGACCTTGCATATCCAAGTCCGTCACGCCTCCCCGGCATACAGCCCCTGCAGGAACCCCTTGATCAGGGGAGCGAGGTACTGCTGCTGATACTCCCGGTTCGGGTGTACGCCGTCTGCCGACGTGTATCCGCTGGGGATCAGCGTCCACCTGTTCCGGAATGTCTCCACGAACGGGCAGAAGCCGCTTTCCTCCGTCAGATTCAGCACGGGCAGACAGTAGGACTTTGCCACCGAGCGGATATAGTCGGCGTAGGCGGTCTGGTAGACGCCTGCCGTGTTCTTGTATACGTTGTATGTCCGCAGCGGGGACAGCACTGCGATACGCGCCTGCGTGAAATTCTGAATCAGGTACGTGAAGAAGTAATCCACTGCCGGCTTGAAGTAGGTGTTCCTGTCTGTTTCGCCAGTCCCGCCGCCCAGCGGTATGCTCTGAATGTAGTCATTGATGCCGCCGAAAACGACCACGAGGTCATAGGAGGACTTGTCTGTGACTGCCGTTATGCGGTCGATGAAATCGTTTTGGGCGTCGGCGCTGTCTCCGGTGTACCGGGCGACAAAGCCGGTTGCGTGCTGGCTGTTGTTGAGAACATCGGAAGGGAAGAAGCCTTCGTCCCGCAGTACCGTAACCCATTTTGCGTAGTTGCCGTATGCGTCAGCCGAAACAGAGTCGCCCAGAACAAGCACCTTCTTGCCTGCCAGCGGCGATCCGCCCTTGGCGAGCGCGGCTATCCCTTTCCTGTCCGAATCCGTCAGGGCATAGTTGGCGTATTTGATACCCGTGTTTACCCATTGCAGACCGGTCGAGTAGGTGATTGCCTCATCTACGGTCACGATGATGTTGGCTATGTCCGCGGCGGTGATTGCCGTTTCGGATGAGTAGGGGTATGCCGTGACACAGAACTGTTTATAGTTGTCGGCACACCCTGCAATCGGTCCGCTAGAGACCCATCCGGCACTGATTGTCAGGTCGCCATTGTCTTCGACCTGATAGATGCCGTTTTTGAACGGGATGCGCTGTCGGTATGTGCCTGCCGCGTCACAGTAGGTGATCAGCTCGTCCGAGCTTTTCCAAGTGCGCAGCGTGACGCCACGTATCCGGATTTTGGTTGCCACGTCCCCGTCTTTACACTGGATTGGCTTCAAGGGGGCAGAAGTGAATGCTCCGGGAAGATCCGTTGTTTCAAGTGCTTCGCCCAATGTTTTTCCGGTTCGTTTTTTGTTGAGCAGTGCCTGACTGGGGTCAAACAGGTTTGTGAAGTTCGGCTTTGTGGTGTATGTTTTTGCATACAGGTACCCGTCGGGGAGCAGGTATATCTTCGATTGGTCCCCGTTGGCGTTGAGCCAGTCCAGACTTTCGGCATACGCGGGTGCGCCTGCGGAGGGCTTGGACAGCCATTCCGTGAGGCTCAGTGTGCCGCCCTGTCGGACGTACAGCTCATAGGCAGACAGCCCGTTTGCGCCGCGGAGCCCGCCCGAACCGCTGCCGCCGACCGCCTTCGCCGCCATCATTGCCATCATCAGATCGTTCATTGGCTGTCCTCCGAAAGCAGTGTCCCGGTTGCCGTGTTATACCAGTTTCCGCCGTCCCGATCCAGCATATACAGGCTTCCTGCCTGAATGACGAACAGCATACATCCCTGCACCAGCCGTTCGGTGGACAGCGCCTGCGCCTCGGCTCGGTTTGTCACGAGGATCAGCCCGTCCTCCACACAGGTCGGCATGCCGTTCCGGGTAACGTACATCGTGCTGGTTTGTCTCTTTACGCTCATGTATCTATCTCCTTTTTTCCGTGTGGCACGGTATGCCCCCCGTGCGCGTATCAGTATAGCACACGGGTGCTCTGTTTGTTAGCCCCAGTTCGCGGGTTCTGTCAGTTCGGGGCATCCGGCGGCACCGAAAAAGATGTGCCCGCTGTTTCCGTGCAAAGTTCACGAATCCTCTTGACAAAACGGGCGCTTTCGTGTACAATAGAGACGGCAGGAGAGTAGTAGTTCTCCGATACAGACCATTGACAAACAGAAAGGGAAGAGAATATGAAGAAGATTCTGTGCGCACTGCTGGCAGCCCTGATGCTGCTCAGCGCTACTGCCTGCGGGACAGGCGACAGCGGCTCCGGTACGGAAAAGGCAACAGGTACCCAGGCGGAGGAAACAGGAAGCGAGACCGAAACCGATAACTCCTTGATCTGTGATCTGCCCAAGGATCTGAACTACGGCGGCGATGAGGTCACGATCATCTACGCAAAGGCATCCGGACGCGAGGACGAGCTGGTCAGCGAGGGGCTGGGCAACGGTACCGTGTCGGACGCCGTGTACGAGCGCAACCAGATGGTCGAGACGCAGCTGAAGATCAAGTTTGCCTTGGTCGCAGAGGACGGCCTCAATGTCGCATCCAAGGTGGATACCGACATCAAATCGTCCAGCGGGAAACCGGAATTTGACATCGTGGTCAACGGCACCTATATGGCAGTTACCCCTGCCATTGAGGGCAAGTACAAGAACCTGTCCGCGCTGAACAATATTGATACGGGCAAGAGCTACTGGACGCAGGGCTATAACAACCTGACGACCTTTACTGCCTCCAACCGCCAGTTCCTGGTGTCTGGTCCCATTGCCATCTCCATGTTCCGCCTCATGTTCCTCACGATCTATAACCGGACGGTTATGGATAACAACAAGAAGGAGGATCTGTATGATGTCGTGATGCGGGGCGAGTGGACGCTGGACTATCAGTATAACCTGATTAAGGGTATGTACGTTGATTCCGGCGACAATAAGCGCACCGATGACGACACCTACGGCTTTATCACCGGCGACATCATCAGCATGGATCCCTACATGGTGTCCACCGGGGTACCGCTGATTACCAAGGACGCGGAAACGCGGGAGCTGACCTTCAACGCCGATGCGCAGAAGGAGCTGACGGAGGTCGTGGATGCAGTGCAGAAGCTGGTTCACGACGAGGGAACCTACCTGTTCAAGACTGCCGACAAGGACGACGTGGGCAAAAACTACATCGTGGAGGCGTTCGCCAAGGGAAAATCCATGATGGCAACGCTCATGTTCTGGAACATGGAGCACAACATTGACCAGCTGGCGACGCTGACCTACGGCATCGCACCGATCCCGAAGTTCAGCAAGACGCAGGAGTATCGGTCCTACGTGCAGGATCAGGTCAGTTCCTTCGGAATCTCTGCCGGTGTCGGCGGGGATGACCGCTCGGAGGAGCTGGCTGCCGTGCTGGAAGCCATGGCGTACCACAGCTATAATATCGTGCGGCCGGCATACTATACCAATACGCTGTCCACCCGGTATATGCAGGATCCGCAGTCCGAGGAGATTCTGAACCTTATTTTCAAGTCGCTGTCCTTTGACTTCTCGCAGACCTGCTCCAATATTCTGTCCGGCAGCTGCCTGCGTGATATGATGCGCCCGATCATGAGCGGCAACCGCAACACGGTTTCCTCCCAGATGCGGAGCTGGGGCAGAAGTGTGCCGAAGAGACTGCAGAAAATCAACGAGGATCTGGAGAAAATGGACAGTAACTGACGGCATCTCCATAATCCGTGACAGAGACACTTCGCAGAGAGAGAGACAGCAGAGAGCAGCAACGGGTCGGCACGCATGGCGCGATGCCGACCCGTTGCCGTCACTATGCGCGGCGGGAGGGGAACTATGGGAAGGAAAGCAGAAAATACCCGCGGCGCGGCACGCCGGGCTGTCACGGCGGCGGTCATGATTGTCGCGCTGGCAGTTGCCGTCGCGGGGTACGCGGCAATCGCGATGCGCCGGGGGTGGGGGATGCCCTGCCTGTTCCGCACGCTGACCGGATGGCAGTGCCCCGGCTGCGGCATGACGCACGCGGTCGTTGCCTTGCTCCGGCTGGATATCCGGACGGCGTTTGCCTGCAACGCGCTGTTCCCGGTGTACGGTGCCTACTGCGGCTGGCTGACGGTTTCGACCGCGCGGCGGTATATCCGTGCCGGGAAAGCCATGCTTCCGGCACGCCCGGTCGCGGTGCATATCATACTGCTGGTGCTTGCACTGGGCTATGGCGTACTGCGGAATACCCTCTGAAACGCGTCAGTCCCCGAACCACTTTTCCCACAGCTCCAGGATGCGGAAACGCATCCTGTATTTTGTTTTGCCGGTCTCGGTGATGACGCCGTACTGATCCTTGGTCAGCCCGACCGATACAAAGGCATCCTCGGCTGAGCCTGTCCCGGCGGACGCCGCCGACATACACAGCGGCGGAAACAGGACGCACCACCAGTTGTGTCCCGCCGCCTCCCCGATGCCGATGCGCAGGGACAGGTACCGCCCGGCAGGGAGCGTGCAGTCCGCGTACCTGCGGCGGGGGTATGTTTCTTCCCCCAGTTCCACGGTCACTGTGCCGGACAGATCGTCCCGCCCTGCGGCGGCAATGACCGCCTCGGCGGCAGTGCGTATGGCTTCCCGGTTGTCCTCAATCCGTGCCGCCGCAGTGGCGCGGTCGGGACAGTCGCGGAGCAGCGGCGTTGTGATTTCCAGTACCGCGTCGCGCACCGTCAGCTTGAGCGCCTGATCCTCCTCGGAATCCGAGTTGGCAAGCACGTGCAGTCGCACCACGGTGTCGTATATTTCCGTTTCCCCGTGGATGGGCAGGAAGCTGAGCGCCATCACTGCCGCCAACAGAATGGCAAGCGCTGTGTAAAATCGTTTCGGCATAGAAAAACCCCCTTGTCGGATGAAGTATGTGAGTGCCTTTTCCTTCAATCGGTACTCTGTACAGCTTCATCATGGGCAAGAAGTGCGCTGTTTATTCAGTAAAATCCGTATTCCTGCCGTCCGGACCGGCAAAAATAAGCCAATACCGTCGTTCCGTTGCCGCGTCATGCGCAATAAAAACGCTTGACATCCTCCCCGGCTTGTGCTATACTTTACAGTATAGCGCACCGCGGATCGCGTGGCGCGGAACAGGCACAAAAAGGAGGGAAATGGCGGTATGGGATTCAGTCTTGCAAAGCTGAAACCGGAGAACTGGAGCCGGGATATCGCCATGGATCTCGGCACGGCGAGCGTGCTGGTGTTCGTTGAGGGAAAGGGAATCGTGCTCAATGAGCCGTCCGTCGTCGCCGTAGACACGACAACCGACCGGGTTGTAAAGGTCGGCAGAAGCGCCATGGAGATGCTGGGGCGCACGCCGGAGCATATCGAGGCGACCCGCCCGCTGGCGGACGGAACCATGACTCAGTATGAGGTCACGCTCCAAATGCTCAAATACTTCATCCGCCGCGCCTGCGGGCGGGTGTGGATTCCCCCGCGCGTCATCATCTGCGTCCCGACCGGTATCAGCGAGGTGCAGATGCGCGCCATCATGGATGCCTCGCGGGAGGCGGGCGCGCGTCGCACCTACCTTATCGACGAGCCGCGCGCGGCGGCGCTGGGCGCACGGCTGAAGTTCCGATCCCCCGTCGGGCACATGATTGTCAATATCGGCGGCGGTATCAGCAATGTTGCCGTCCTGTCCATGGGCGGCGTGGTCGTGTCGGACAATATTCCCGTCGGGGGGGATCGGTTCGACCAGGCGATCATGAACTACGTCCGCCGCCGCTACGGCGTTCTCATCGGGGAACGCACGGCGGAGGATATCAAGATTCAGATCGGGCACGTGTTCCGCCACGAACGCCCGCTGTATATGCGGGTTTGCGGGCGCTCACTCGCCGAGGGGTTGCCGCGTGAAATACTCCTCTCCTCCAAGGAAATGATTGAGGCGCTGGCGGAGCCGATCACCTCCATTCTGGACTCGGTTGTCGGGGTGGTCGAGCGAACGCCGCCCGCGCTGGTCGGTGATATTCTGGAGCAGGGCGGCATTACCATGACCGGCGGCGGAAGCCTTTTGCGCGGATTGGATCAGCTGATCGAAAAGGTAACGGGGATTCCGACCCGCGTGGCAGATCAGCCGGTCAAGGCAGCCGTGCTGGGAGCCGGCAGGCTGCTGCGCGATCTTAACGGGATGCCGGAAGGCATGATAGACATCCCCATGCGTCCGACCGCAGCGCGCGAAACGGCACGCCCTGACCGCGACTACCCCCGTTCCGACCGCGACTATTCCCGTGCTGACCGTGACCGTCGGGACTATCCCCGTTCCGACCGTGGCAACAGTTACAACAGCTACGACAGCGGCAGCAGAGACAGCCGGGGCAGCCGGGATTACGACCGGTACAACGGTAACGGCAACCGCAATGGCGGCGGCAGCCGGCGGCAGTAAAGCTGTTAAAACAGGTATTTTTTGCATATAATTTGAGGAGGGTTTCCTATGAACCGTCATGTTCTTTCCGCCTGCGAGCCGCAGGCGGTGTTCCGCTTCTTTGAGGATATCTGCGCCATCCCGCATCCGTCCGGGCATGAGGGGGTCGTGGCTGACTACGTGGAGGAGTTCGCCAAGGCTCGCGGGCTGTCCTACGTCCGGGACGCGGCAGACAACCTGCTGCTGCGCCTGCCTGCCAGCGCCGGGTGCGAGGGTGCCGAACCGGTTCTGTTGCAGGGACACATGGATATGGTGCCCGAGAAGGACGCCGGATCCACGCACAACTTTCTGACCGACGGGCTGACGCTGTCGGTGGAGGACGGCTGGATCCGTGCCGACCGCACCACGCTGGGCGGCGATGACGGCGTGGCAGTCGCCATGATGCTGGCATTGCTGGACGGCGCGCCGGCACCGCATCCGGCACTGGAGTGCCTGTTCACGGTGTCCGAGGAGACCGGCATGGACGGCGCGTGGGCATTTGACCCCGACGCGGCAGGACTGACCGCCCGCACGCTCATCAATCTGGACAGCGAGTCCGAGGGTATCATCACGGCGGGCTGCTCCGGCGGGGTGCGCACGGACATTTCCCTGCCTGTGACAACCGAGCCGGACAGCGGCACGGTCGCAGAGCTGGTTCTGGACGGCTTTGCCGGCGGTCATTCCGGCGCCGAGATACACAAGGGACGCTCCAACGCCGTGCAGGTGCTGGGACAGATGCTGGACAGTCTGGCGGGGCGCTTTGCTCTGCGCCTGATCGACCTGTCCGGCGGCGGAAAGGACAACGCCATTCCGCGCGCCGCGCGTGCCCGGCTGTCCCTGCCCGCCGGGGAAGCCGATGCCTTCCGCGCCGCCGCACTGGCGGAAGCCGAACTGTTCCGGGGCGAGCCGTCCGTCGTGGCGGAGGATCGGGACTTTGTCTGCACCGTTTCCCTGTGCGGAACGGCATCAGCCCGCCGCATGGATGCGGACTCCACCCGCCGGGTGCTGGATGCCCTGACACTGGTGCGCAGCGGTGTGATTGCCATGAGTGCCTACGTGCCGGGGCTGACCGCCTTCTCGCGCAACCTCGGTATTCTGACCACCGAATCCGACGCGGCAGGGAATGCCTCGCGCGTCGTGCTGTCCTTTTCCTCCCGGTCGGCGTCCGAGCATCAGCTGGATCGCACCCAGCGTGAGCTGGAACGGCTGGCGGCATTGGTAGGCGGCGCGGCAAGCCATCATGCCCGCTATCCCGGATGGGATTATGCGCCGGTCTCCCGCCTGCGGGAGGTCTGGACGCGGGAAAGCCAGCGCCTGTTCGGTGTGACTCCTACCGTAGAGGTCATTCACGCCGGGCTGGAGTGCGGCATTCTGTGCGGTAAGCGTCCCGGCATGGATATGATCTCCGTCGGTCCCGATATGCGGGACATCCACACGCCGCGCGAGATGCTGAGCGTGGATTCCACCCGCCGCACGTATGAACTGGTATGCGCCGCGCTGGCGGCGTTGACCGATACCGCAAAACAGTAACGACAATACCGCGCAAGGCTGGCGGTGCATCTGCACCACAATCCCGGCGCGGTGCTCCGGAAGGCAGACAAAAAGGAGCGTCTTTTTAAGCCGAACAGGGGGCAGGCGTTCACGGGGATTTGAACTGATTTATTTTTGTTGAGTGTTGCGCCATTTTTCACTATAAAGCGCAAGCCGAAACCGTATTGGATCAATTGGGAATATCTATGGCAACGGCTATGGAATTTTATTTTCGTCCAATTTCATTTCAAAGGGAAATCCCCTTTGAAATGAAATATTCCACCCAACGAACAAACGCAAGAAGTCGTTATTTCCCGTGTGTTCTATTGTGGGCGCATTATAGACGAAATGTCGGATAACTTGAAAAATAGTGATGAGCAATAAGAATATTATTAAGATGACATTTTTGGAGGTCATAAATACTATGTTTAAAAAGCGATTATCTATGATTATTTGTTCGGTGCTTTTAGCGATAACTTGCGTCGGTTTTGTTGCGTGCGGAAATGACAATGGTGGCGGAGAAACTCAGAAACCGCTCCACGACAGCACGAAATGGTTTACCGAAGAAGAACTGTCGGCAAAAGGGCTTGCAGGATTGACTGCGCCAACAGGATTATCCGGAGAGATGAATTCAAGCGATGCATGGTATAACGACGGATACTCGTTTTCGCAGGTTTGTCCGGACGAAGAGACGTTCAAGACGAATGCAGAAACATATTTTTCGTATTTAAAAACGCATTATGACGGTGTGTTCGGCAAACCGAGAAGCGAAAAAATCAGCATGGATACAAACGAAAATTGGTATATCATTGAACAAAAGGGCGATTTGTCTGACTATTTTGATGATAATCCAAGCAAATTATATAAGTTCTATTACGTAAGAAACAATACTTTGGATAACGGCTATTTTGCAAAAGGCTCGGTCTGGATTTTTGAAATTCGCTATGAATTCGATACCGATTCCGATAGATACAAATTCAAACTGTTTATTGAAAGCGCAGACTCATCACATAACGGAATTTACACGAACTATTATAAAATAAGGTGAAGTCAATATATAATCGGCGGGACAATGGGCATCGGGCAAAACAACAATCAGCCAATGCAGCGCTTATGAAAACATAATTTTTTGCTGGGTGATGCATGAACAATCCATCATCGATCATAAGAGAAACCTTGTAAGCAAACGACCGACTGCGTTCGTAAGAGTGCAGTCGGTCGCTTTTTCGTTGATTAAGGAAACGCTGATTTAATGAGGTGGCGCATATTCGGTACAGATTTTTTCGTCTGCGATTGCGAAAAACTCAAGATGTACTGGATGTACATCGAGTTTTTCGGCAAGAAGCAGGCGGGAAAAGATGTGTCGAAGATGTGCCGCCGAATAAATCAGTGGTTCCTTAAGTCAATGAGAATCATACGCTCCTTACCGTGTAAAAATCCTTTTTGTCCAATCGTTGAAGGTTTTCGATTTTCCGAAGCGAGAGAAGAACAAATCCATACGGCGATATGCGAAGAAACAACAAAAAGGATATACTGCCACAAAAACGGCAATGATCCCTGCTCTGCATAGAAAAAGACACACGCAACAGAACTTTATACGCTCCCTTTGCGTGTGTCTTGATGGCCTACCCGAAAGGATTCGAACCTTCGACCTTCAGAGTCGGAGTCTGACGCGCTATCCAGCTGTGCCACGGGTAGATACATAGCCGGGGATTTTTCCCCGACACCGTTGTATTATAGCACAAACCGGGGCGGAATGCAATACCTTTTTGAAAAATAAACGAAATTTTCCCCGAGGAAGCGCCTGCGTAAGCGGCACCCGCTCAGTGCCCGCCCTTTGTCCGGGGCAGAGAAGGGGACAGATTCACTCCCCCTGCGCAGGCATCTCGAAGCCGTGGATAAAGCCGCTGACATCCGCCGAGCAGATATCGCCGCCGATGACCCGGTTCCGGTACACCAGCACGTTGGCGTATACGGAGCCTTGCCAGCCGTCATAGTTGGTAACGGCAAACGTGTAGCGGGTGACGGACCGATTCCGGTATTTGGACAGATCCAGCCCCTGCTGCTTTTGCAACTCATTGTACCCGGCAAACACCTTGTCAAATTCGGCGGGAATGGTTACCTGCGCCGTTTCGGCAGACCCGGCGTCCACCACCCAACCGAACTGCCCCAGAAAGGCGGCTGCGTCATCGGCGGATCGCACCTTGTCATACCGATAGGTCACGCTCTCCGCGCCGCCCGGCGTCTGTCCGCCGGGGGCGGACGTCTCCTCCGGCAGGTGCGCGGCGGGGGCATCTGCGTTCCCGTTCCCGCTTACGTAGGTCGGGACAAAGGCGACCAGCGCGATCAGCGCGGCAAGCGCAACGCAAACGATCCCGAAAAACCGTATGGTGCTGGCTTTCAGCGAATAGATAAACATACCTGTATCCTCCCGTTTCTGCTGTGGACTGGTAGAGTCTATGAGCCGGGATGCAGGTTTATGAACCCCGGGCAAAATCTTTTGGGGACGGCTCCGGCGTTTTCCACACCCCCGACGGCGCGCGGATACGGTCGGCATAGCGCGAAACCGCTTGTCCGCCGTGCGTATCCGACCGCCGCGATGTCCTTCTCCACACGACTTTCCACAGGCTGTGGAAAAGTTCCCGGTGCGTTTGTGGAAAAGACAACTTCTGTTGGCGGCTGTGCATATGTATATATGAACAAAAAATTATTTCAAAAAATGATTATTTTCGGCAGTATGACATCTTGCATAATTAAGAAAAAGAGGATATAATGTGTTTGTGAAAAGTGCAAAAGTTGCGTGCGTCCGCAGGCGCGGGCAAGAGAAAGGATGGTACTGCATATGAAATCCGTGTACATCAAACTCAATGAGATCAACGATGTGTACGCCTTGGTCAACACACTGGTGTCCTACGACGGCGAGGTCGATCTGGAATCCGGTCGCTACAAGGTGGACGGCAAGTCCCTGCTGGGTATTTTCAGCCTGGATCTGCGTAAGCCGGTCAAGCTGACGTTCCACGACAGCGAGAAGGCGGAGGCTCTGATGAACAGCCTGAAGTGCTTCATCGTGGAGGATCCCGAGCTGTAAGGCAACACAATACCGTGCAACGCACGACCGTGCAATGCACGGCCGTGCGTTGCACGGTATTGCCTGTAACCGACCCTGTTGCAAAGGTAGCCCGGCGGCGGATATGTTCCGCGCGCCGGGCTTTTTGCATATCCGCCGGGCAGCGTCAGCGTCCCGGCTTTTGTCTGCGGATTCCGAACAGCCGACGCAACAGCGGCGACAGGATGCCCGGCGTGCGGATCAGGATTATTTTCACGGAACACACCTTCCTTTCGGGGAGCCTACGACAGCATATGCCGCGCAGGCGGGCAAAGTTCCCGGAAAATGCTGCTCCGACACCCGGGATGATACCCCGGATGCGCCGCATAGGCTTCAGCTGTGCGTTGCGCGGCGTTGCCCCGAGTCTGCGTGTTCCCTGCCTACAGCCCCTCGAACACATCCCGGAACAGGGACAGGCGGCTGGCGTGCAGAACGCCCCGGATCAGTCCGGCGGTGGCACGTGGGAACCAACGACCGGCGACCGACAGAAGATGTCCGTCCGCGCCTACGACGATCTGCCGCCGGTGCCGCGATACCCGCCGGAGGATGCGGCGTGCGGCAACGTCTGCCGGGAGCATCAGACGCCGGATGCGGCGGTTTTCCCGCGTTGGCGCCGCCGTGTCCACCGTCTGATGCGCCAGAATATCGGTGCGGATAAAGCCCGGATACACCCCGCAGACGTACAGATCGGGATGCTCCGCCCGCAGGGCATCGGTCAAGCCCCGCAGGGCATACTTGGTGGCGCAGTACATCCCCTGTCCCACCACCGGGCAAAGACCGCCTGCACTGACGATATGGATGACAGCCGGGCGGCTTTTCCCGCGTCCTGTCGACATCAGGGGATACAGGGCGCGAAAGGCGGTCAGATAGGCACGCAGATTGGTTTCCAGTATCCTGTCAATGTCGCCGTCGCACAGCTTTTCCAGCCGCGTGAAGGGGAGCATGAACCCGGCATTGTTAATCAGCACGTCCACCGAAACGCCGCGCTTGGCAAGGTCGGCGGAAAAATCCGCCCATGCGGCGCGATCCGTTACGTCAAACGCCCGACAGGTGTAGGAACCGTCCGGCGTTTCCCCGATTGCGGCGCGTGCCGCTTCCAGCCGTTCCGGATTGCGACCTGTGGCGATGACATGGCACCCCCACCGGTGGATCAGGCGTTGTGCCAGCGCCAGTCCCAACCCGCCGCTTCCGCCTGTAATGACCACGGTTTTTCCGGTCAGCCAGTTGCTGTTCATGATGCATACCTCCGGGCGTTTGATTTGCGGGTGCAGGCTGATGTAATTGCCGCTTTTTCGGACATTTTTGCCTGCACCGCTTGACAAGCGCAGGCTGCACGGTTTATAATAAAGGGCGTCGACAGTAACTGTCAATAAGGGAGGATACCGTTGCTATGATGAAAATCGGGATCGAAAGTGCCGGATATATCGAGCACTACGGGCTTCGGGAAGGGTTGCGCCGCATGAAGGCGCAGGGCTACGAGACGCTGGACTACCAAACGCTGGCGGACACCGAAACGTCGCTCTATACCTGTTCCGAGGCGGAATACACAAAAAAGCTGATCGAGGTGCGGAACGAATGCGCTGCCGCCGGGATTGAGATCAGCCAGACGCACGGTCCGTGGCGCTGGCCGCCGCAGGATTACACCGAGGAACAGCGTGCGGAGCGGTTTGAGAAAATGGTCAAAGCCATCCGCGGAACCGCCATACTGGGGTGTCCCTACATGGTCATCCACTCCATCATGCCCTTCGGAGATGACAAGGACCCCGATCCGGAGCGGCTCTGGAGCATGAATTACGAGTTCATGGGGCGCCTGGCGGACGCGGGACGGGAGTACGGTGTCATTGTATGCCATGAAAATATGCCTATGCTGGCGCTGTCCAACTCCACGCCGGAGGCGATCCTGAAATTTGTCCGGACGCTGAATCATCCGAATTTCAAGATCTGCCTGGACACCGGGCACTGCGCTGTGTTCGGTCTGTCTGTTGGCGATGCGGTGCGCATGACGGGCAAGGAGCTTCTGCGCGTCCTGCACGTACATGACAACGACGGGCACGGCGACCGTCACTGGCTGCCTTATACCGGTGTCATTGACTGGGACGATTTCTCCAATGCGCTGGAGGAGATCGGCTTTGAAGGCTCCCTGTCGCTGGAAACGCACATTCCGAACAGTGTGCCGGACGGTGCCGAGCGCGAGGCGGCGGAGAACAAGCTGTTTCTGGATGCCAAGCGGCTGGCAAGGCGCTGAGACGGCGGGGATCTGTCCCCTCTTACCATGAAAGAAATACTTGACTGACGTTTGAAAAAGGTGTATACCTGACGGGCGCGATGCATACCGGCTGCGGAAGCCGCATACAGTTTACCGATGCCGATCACCGGAGGGCGACCGGGCGGCAGGGCTCGCCAAGCAAATTTTCAGGGAATACCGCACCATGGCGGTGGCACAGGTGCGCCGCCGGGATTATTCGCGGTATAGCCTTACTATTGCCTTACTGTTGCCTTACTGTTGCCTTACTGTTTCGGAGGAGAAGCTATGTCAAAAAACGGTGTTGTCGGATGGTTCAATAGCCTGCCACGTCTTGCGCAGCTCATTCTGCTGCTGATTCCGGGCGTGAACTGGGTCATTGAGATACTGGTTCGGTGGTCTTCCTTTATCCACACCAAGAGTGTGCTGGCACTGATCTTTGCGATCCTTGTTACATTCTTCGGGTTCGGCTTCGGCTGGCTGGATCTCTTGTGGTGCCTGCTGTTCAAGCACATGATCTGCGCAAAGGGCTGATGCCGTACTGTCACATACCTGAAAAGGAACCTGTTCGCAGGTTCCTTTTTTCGGGCAGGCACAGATCGGAGGCAGTCGGCTCCCCTGCCGTTACCGGCAACCGGAATCCACCCGGAACTGCAGGTCGTACAGCGCGCGGTAGAGACCGTTCTGCTTCATGAGTGCATCGTGATCGCCCAGCTCCTGCACGCGCCCGTCCGCGATTACGGCAATCTCGTCCGCGTTCTTGATGGTGGACAGGCGGTGCGCCACAACGATCGTCGTGCGCCCGCGGCACAGTTCATCCAACGCCTGCTGGATCAGGATCTCGGTCGTGTTGTCCAATGCGCTGGTCGCCTCATCCAGGATCAGGATGGGCGGATTCTTGAGGAACACCCGTGCGATGCTCAGCCGCTGCTTTTGCCCGCCGGACAGCCGCACGCCGCGCTCGCCGATGACCGTGTCATACCCTTGCTCCAGCGTCATGATGTAATCGTGAATATTGGCGCGGCGGGCTGCCTCCTCGACCTCAGCCTGCGTTGCGTCCAGCCGTCCGTACAGAATGTTGTCCCGGATGGAGGCGTTGAACAGGTAGATATCCTGCTGGACAATGCCGATATTGCGGCGCAGGGACTCGGCGGTGATGCTGTGCAGCTCCCGCCCGTCGATGTATATGCCGCCGTCCGTGTAGTCATAGAAATGCGGGATCAGGTGGCAGATGGTGGTTTTGCCGCCGCCGGAGGGGCCCACAAGTGCAAAGGTTTCGCCGGGGCGGATATCCAGACTGATCCGATCCAGCACGGGTTTCCCGTCCTCGTAGCCATAGGTGAGATCCCGGAATTCAATGTGCCCGCGCACGGCTTCGATGGGGGTAGCATCGGGAGCGTCCTGCTCCACCGGCTCGTCCATGATTTCGACAAAGCGCTCAAAGCCGGTGACGCCGGTCTGGTACTGCTCCATGAAATTGATGAGCGTCATGACAGGCGTGATGAACAGGCTGATGGACGTGACAAAGGCGGTATAGTCTCCCAGCTGCATGACCTCGCCGCCGAACGCGCCGAACAGAATCAGTCCTCCCGCAACCAGCACGATGACGTTAAACACATCGGTGATAAAGGAGGTTGTAGAGTGGAACTGTCCCATGGCGCGGTATGCTTCGGAGCGCGCCTTGATATAGGAGCGGTTTCCCTCCTCGAATTTTTCCTCTTCCTTTGCCTGATTGGTGAACGCCTTGGTCACGCGGATGCCGGAAATACTGCTTTCCAGCGCGGCGTTGATCTGCGCAATCGAGATCCGGCTCTGCCTGAACGCCTCCCGCATTTTTCTGCGCAGAACCAGTGCCGCCGCTAGCAGGAAGGGGATGCAGATAAAAATTGTCAGCGTCAGTTTCCAGTTGATCGTGCAGAGGTAGGTGAAGGAGACAATGACCGAAACGGTGGAGGTAATGAGATTTTCCGGTCCGTGGTGCGCCAGCTCGCTGATGTCCTGCAGGTCGTTGGTCATGCGGGACATGATCTTTCCCGTTTCGTGGTTGTCATAGAAGCTGTACGGCAGGCGTTCCAGATGGCGGAACATATCCGAGCGCATCTGCGCCTGCATCCGGACACCCATGACGTGTCCGTAGAACTGGATGAAGTAATTCAGCAGCATCCGGACGATGTACAGGAGCAGCAGTCCCGCTCCGCAGAGAATGATTGTGCGGTAACGCTTTTCCGGGATCAGATCATTGAGCATGAGGCGCGTGATGATGGGATACAGGATTCCCACCAGGGATACGGCAAGGGAGGCGAGCATATCCAGTATAAACAGCCGCCTATGCGGGCGATAGTAGGAAATGAAACGTTTCAGCATGGCACTGCTCCTTGTGGGGCACCTCTGAATACCCATCGCACGGCGAATAGGCGGATTGTTCAGAGGCAGCCTTGTTTCTTTGTCCGCTTATTGTACCACATTTGCGGTGGTTTGTCAACGGATGTTAAGGCGTCGTCCGCGCAATGCAGGGTGGCAATCAAACCGCCCGAGAGAACTTGCCCAAACGCTCCGCTTACTTTACATTCCGCAGGCAGTCGGAGGTCACAAGATTCTCCAGATTGCAGAGAACGAGAACGGAAGTGCAGTCGTATGCTGCGGCAAGAGAGGACAAATCGGTCATGCCGCCGGAAAGATCCACGGCAACAATGTCAAAATGCCGTGCAAGAAAGGGAATCAGCGCACTGGCATAGGAGTCCCGCGCCAGCAGAAGCCGCGGACGGGATGCGGAGGCAAGCGGGTCGGCATCGGTCAGCTCTACCGCGATGACGCGATGCGTTCCGTCCAGAAAGGCGCCGTACTTGTCCCGTGTCGTCAGGTACGCCTCGTTTACAAAACCGGAGAGCAACGGCTTTTGCTTGCCGTCTGTTACGGTGCAGACGGTGTAAGCGGTATCCCACGGTGTTTCCCATAACTCCAGAACATCCGGGTTCTGTACAGGGAACCCGGAACGTGCCGCTGTCGTTCCCGCAAAGTCCTCCACACGGCGCACCGTGAACAGACCGGCAGACAACGCCTCGTCCCCGCGCCCCCACGCCTCCATCAGCGCGCGGTACGCCAGGTATGCCCCCCCGGTCGTCCAGTGGTGGTCGGTGCGGTACATGACGTACTCCCCCGCCGCAAAGCGCGCGCGGAAATCCGGCGTCATGTCAATGTGCGGGACGGTTGCAAGCCCCGTCTCGACCTGCTCATGCAGTCTGTCCGACAGTACGGACGGATAGCCTGCCGCCGTCGCGACGTCCACCGTCCGGGGGGCAAGCAGAACCGTCAGCGGGATCCCCTGCGCCTCCAGCCGCTCACGCAGAGCCGACAGCGCCGTAAGACTTGCCGCGACGTGCGCTTCATCGTAGTAATCCGTGTTCTCCGCCCGCTCGGTGCGGCTCCGGTAGGCGTTGAACAACCGCCGCACCTGCTGACCGTTGCGCCCATACAGTACGCCGCCGCTTTCCCCGCGCCCCAGCGCCAGATCCAGCGTTGCCGCAAGGCGGATGCACTCGTCCCGCAGGGGGAACTGGTCGGAGCAGTAATCCGTGAAGGCGGCAGTGAAGGAGCCGTTCAGACAGCCGGAGAGCGTCGGAGTCGGCAGCTGTCGGAGCGTCCGGTTCTCGTTCTCGGACACGGCGCGGTCTGGCAGTACCCAGAAGGCGATGCAGAAGCCGGACAGAAGTCCCACGAACAGCACGCAGATCAGAATATTCAGCTTTCGTTTCACGTTCGCACCCCTCAGAAATTGAAATACAGGAACGGGCTGTAATCGCTCCGCACCGCGCAGGCAACGGAAAGCGCCAGCACTGCTACCAACAGAACAGGCTCCAGCACTGTCAGAGCCGGGCGGCGTCCGGTAAGCCGGTTCCAGAGCCGCATCGGGTACGGCGTTGCCGCCGCGACCGAAACCGCCAGCAGCGGGAGCAGGCGCAGTGCCTGCCAGCTCACGGTGGCGGCGGCAAAGCCAGCCGTCCCGATGCCGAACAGCCCCCCGATGATGCGGAAGGCTTCGCCGAGGTCGGTGTGGTCAAAGATCATCCAGCCGATGCCCACCAGCAGAAGTGCCCCGATATGCCCCAGCACGCGCGTCAGGCGGTTCCGCTCCAGCAGGCGGAGCAGGAACGCCTTCTCCGCGACGAGCAGGATCAGATAAAACAAGCCCCACAGGACAAAATTCCACGAAGCACCGTGCCACAGTCCCGTCAGCAGCCATACAACGGCAAGGTTGAAGTACTGACGTGCCCGTCCGCGGCGGTTGCCGCCGAGCGGGATGTACACGTACTCCCGGAACCAGGTGGACAGCGTGATGTGCCAGCGCCGCCAGAAATCCGTGATGCTGGACGCCATATAGGGGTAGCGGAAGTTCTCCGGGAACTCAAAGCCGAACATACGCCCCAGTCCGATTGCCATATCCGAATATCCGGAGAAATCAAAGTAAATATGCAGGGTATACGTTGCCACCATCAGCCAGCCGGACAGTACGGTGAATTCAAAGTCCGCCGCCGTTGACAGGTAGGCATACACCGCCGCCAGCGCGTCGCCCAGCAGTATCTTCTTGCCAAAGCCGACCGCAAACCGCCGGACGCCCGAGGCAAACCGATCCACCGTGTGCGTGCGGGACAGGAGCTGCCTGTCCACATCGCGGTAGCGCACGATAGGTCCCGCAATGAGCTGCGGGAACAGCGCCACATAGGTGCCGAAGGCGATATAACTGCGTTGCGTCTCGTTCTCCCCACGGTACAGATCAATCGAATAGGACATGATCTGAAACGTGTAGAAGGATATGCCGATGGGCAGCTCCAACCACTCCAACGGATGCAGGACGCCGGCGAGCGGCGGGATCAGCCGCAGGTTTTCGATGATGAAGTTGGTGTACTTGAAGAACACCAGCACCGACAGGTTGAGCACCAGCGAGACCACCAGCCACACCCGCGCCCGGTGCCGGTCGCGGTCCCGGTATTTCCCGATGGGAAATCCGCAAAGATAGCTGACCGTGACCGAAAACAGCATCACCGGGATATAGATCGGCTTGTCCCAGCCGTAAAAGACAAGGCTCAGAAGGAACAGCGCCAGATTGCGCCAACGCAACGGCATGAGATAGTAAACCGCCAGCGTCAGGGGCAGGTAGGCAAACAGGAATACGGGTGACGAAAAAACCATGCTTCTTCTTTCCTTTACTTCGTTCGCGGGCAGAGCAGGTCGCTGACCCGCGTCACGTCCCCCGCTCCCATGATTACGGCGACATCGCCGGGACAGAGAAACGCCTGTACGGCGGCGGCGGCATCCGCAGGCGACGGCGCGTACTGCGCGTCCCGTCCCCGCGCCCGGATATCCTCCGCCAATCCCGCGGAGGATACGCCCTGCGTATCGGTCTCCCGCGCGGCGTACACATCCAGCAGGATCAGCCGGTCAGCGGCATCAAATGCAGTGCGGAAGTCATCATACAGGCGCGCTGTACGGCTGTATGTATGCGGCTGGAACACGCAAAGCAGGCGTCCCGGCGTTCCGTCCGGGTGTGTTCCGACCAGCGCCGCCGCCCCCGCCAGTGTGGCACGGATCTCGGTCGGATGATGCCCGTAGTCGTCAAACACGAGCCCGCCCCGTACCTCGCCGCGAAACTCCATCCGACGGGCAACGCCGGTAAAATCGGCAAGCCCCCGCAGAATATCCGCCCGCGCCAGTCCGCAGACCAACGCTGCCGCGACCGCCGCCAGCGCGTCACATACCTGATGGATGCCCGGAACGCGCAGGCAGACCTCCCCCCATGCTTCGCCGTCCACCACCAGTGTAAAGGTTGGCAGTCCCCGCTCCAGCTGCACGCCGTGGGCACATACGTCCGCCGCTGTGCCCTGTGCCGAAAATGTAACAACACGCCCCGTTCCGCCTGCCGCCAGCGCCCGCGCCGCCGCGCGGCTGACGCAGGCGTCATCCGCGTTGCAGACCGTTACGCCGTTACGCCCCGTCAGCGACGCGAAACGGAAAAAGGAGTCCTCAATCTGCGAAAGATCGCGGAAGTAATCCACGTGCTCCAGCTCCGCGTTGAGCAGAACCGCCACGGTCGGGCGGAAATCCAGAAAGGAGTCCATATACTCGCACGCCTCAAAGAGGAACATCTCCCGCCCCCCCAGCCGGAATGCCCCGCCGATGGGGGGGTAGTCCGCACCGATCAGCACCGTCGGGTCGGCGGCTGCATCCAGGAACACCTGCGCACACATGGAAGTACAGGTGCTTTTGCCGTGCATCCCCGCCACGCCCACGCGCCGGCTGTAGCCGGTCATCAGCCAACCGATGTAGTCCGCGCGGGAAAAGCGCGGGATGCCGCGCTCCGCCGCCGCCCGGTACTCCGGGTTGTCCTCCGTGATGGCGACGGTGTAGATCACCGCACCGCAGTCGGGCGGCAGATGGGCGGCGGCGTGGTCGCCGAACAGCCGGATGCCTGCTGCCGTCAGGCGCTGTGCCGTCGGACTGTCGCATCCGCCCGCAAAAGCGCGATCCGAACCGCTGACAGGGAAGCCTGCCCGCGCGGTCAGGATCGCCAGAGACGCCATCATAACGCCGCCGATGCCGATGCAGTATACCGACCCGCCGCGCGAGCGGACGCCGTCCATTACGGCTCCGATGCGGGCAGGACCTTCGTGTGTATTGGGAACTGCCATAGGATTACCGCCCTTTCCTGCGCCGCGAATCTGAAAACAGATTGAAGAACACCTGTTTTTCCGCCGGTGCGCAGTGAATGAAAATTCACAGAAAAATTTCAAAACCGTTGAATGCAGGTCACAATGCTGTTTTATACTGTAGTCGTCCGAAGGATACACTGAAAATTATAGCAACGGAGGTGCCATGTTATGCAGATCACGGACGTCAAAGTAAGAAAGTTGTTTGAGGATGGTCCCATGAAGGCCATCGTGTCGGTGACGTTTGACGGACAGCTCGCTGTCCACGATATCAAGGTCATCAATGCACGCGATAAGTTCTTTATCGTCATGCCCAGCCGGAAAAACCCCGATGAGACCTTCCGGGATATCGTCCACCCCATCAATTCCCAGTTCCGGGGTGTGCTGGAAAAGGCAGTGATCGAAGCGTACAATCAGGCGCTTGCCGATGCCGCCGCCGAGGCTGCCACCGCAGATGCCGAGACCGAGACTGCGGAGAGCGAAGCCCCTGCCGAAGTCTGATAGGAAGGACGCGCGTCACCGCACCGGAGGTGATGCCCCGCATACCCGCCGCCGGAGTGCCCCTGCACTCCGGCGGCGGGTATTTTTTGTGTAAAGCACACCGCGAAACGAATAAAGATTCAGTGTAGCCTTCTATATTCAAAAAAATATTCAGCAAAGCCGGATTTCCATGCGTCCGGCTCACAAAGTGCCCGAGCTGAACAGCACCTGTCCGTCGCGTAGCGTCAGCATCCCGAAGCTGTGCGGATACCTTCCGATACTGCCGGGATTACACGCGAGCAGGGGACGGGCGGTCTGCAACGCCGACGTGGCGGCATCCGGACGGAATCCGCATTCAAACACCTCATGCGTGTGCCCGAAAACCAGCACATCCGCCTGCAGACTGACGGCGTGGGCTACCGCCCGCCCCGCTCCGCTCTTGACCCCCAGCGTGTGCCCATGCGTCAGCAGGATGCGCACGCCGTCCAGCACCAGGATCTGTTCCTCCGGATACTGCGCGGTCAGCGGATCCCACCGCGCATCGCAGTTTCCCCGGACGGCGTACACCGGCACGTCCGGCGCTATATGCGCTCCGGCAAGGTCGCGCAGTCCGTCCCCGGCGAACAGGATGCAGTCAGGGCGGGTGCGTTCCGCCGCTTCCCGGATGCGGTCAGGGTGCCCGTGCGAGTCGGACAGAAGTAGAATGTTCATGCCGCGCTCATGCTCCCGTTCCGGTGCCTGCGGTCCGCTCGTATACCGGGCACCCCCGGAATGCGGAAGCGTCCGGCTCCAGCGCCGCCGCGCCGCGCAGCTCCTCCAGCGCGGTACAGCCTGCAAACGTACCGGATGGCAGGCGACCGCTCAGACTGTCGGACAGCGTCACGCTCCGCAGGCTGATGCATCCCCGGAAGGTCTGGATTCCCCAGCCATCGGTGGTATCCAGCATGGACAGATCCGCTGTCTCCAGCCGCACACAGCCGGAGAACGCCTCATCGCCGAGCGCCGTCAAGCCCGCCGGCAATGTCACGGCGGTCAGGTACGCGCACCGGTAAAAGGCGCGGTAGCCGACCGATGTCACCGTGTCCGGCAGGATGATCTCCCGCAGGCGACTGCACTCGTAGAACGCATTGTCCGGCACGGCGGTACAGCCGGGCAGAAGCTCCACCGACTGGAGCGAGGCGGGCAGGAAGCCCTCTGTCAGTGTATGCGACGCAGCACCGAACAGGTAACCGAGGTATGCGGTCTCCGGCGCATCCGCCGCCCCGCCCACGAAGGGCAACGCAAGTTTTTCCAGCCGTGCGCATCCTTCCAGCATGTGGGCGCCCAGCGATTCGGTTCCGGCGGACAGGCACAGTGACAGCAGGGTCTGGCAGTTGGCAAACGCATACTCACCCACGCGCCGCAGGCTGTCCGGCAGGGACACGTACGCCAGCGATCCGGCGCCGTAAAAGGCAAAGGCCCCCACTGTTTCCACCCCGGCAGGCAGTCCGACCGTCTCCAGCCCGGTACAGCCGTAGAAGCAGTAGTCCGGAATCGTCCTGAGGTCTGCTCCCCCGGTGAGTATGAGCGTAGTCAGTTTTGCCGGCACGGCGGTGGCGCCGCTCATGTAGGAATCGGCACCGAACAGCGACGCGAAGCAGTCTTTGCCGTCGGCGCAGAGCAGCGGCGTGCGCAACGTAACCAGCTCGCGGCACTTTTCCAGCGCACCGAAGCCGATGCGCCGCAGGCTGTCCGGCAGACTCAACGCCCGGACAGCTGCGCCCCGGAAGGCACCCTCGCCGACGGCGACCACCGGCTTCCCGTCCAACTCGGCAGGAACGACCAGCACCGTCGCACCGCCGGTGTAGCCGGTGATTGTCACGCCGCCCGCGTCCGCCGTGAAGGTCAGTTCGGCGGCGGTGGCGGGCTCTATGCCTTCAAAGCTGTTGGACAGGCGTGCCTTGTAGGCAGTGGTGTCGGTCAGCTGACGGGTGTCCGGCTCCGGTGCCGCCGGCTGGGTTTCCTGCGCGGATGTTGCGTTTCCGCTTCCCGCCGGTGCGCCTGTACAGCCGATCGCCGACAGCAGCAGTGCGGCGCCCAGCACGATTCCGGTCAGCGCAGTATATCTGTGCTTCATGGTTTTCCTCCCGTTATAGTGGCAAGCGATTCTCCCTCGTAGTATACCACAAACCGGGGCGGGATGCAAGGGGGGAATTGTGAAATCCGGGACGCGGGACGGACTTCTTTTGCGGGGGGCTTGCCCCTGTCCCGCGGCTTGCCGTGCGGCTCCGTCAACCCGGCGTGGGGCGGCTTTCCGCGCCTCCGGCAATCCGGAGCGTGCCCAAATCGAAAAGAGCCGCCGTACCGCTGTGCTCCGAAAAAACGCGCCTGAAAAGCTGTGCCGTAATGCCACCGCCCCCGCCCTCCCAATCGGGAGAGCGGGGGCGGTTTTCATATACCAAACCGCGCGAAGGGCGCGGCAATTATGAACATGGGGGTTGTATGTAAAACTCTATGTGAAACCGCCTGCGGATGGCTGGGCGGACAACAGCGCACCGGGGAAATGACCGCCGGTTTTTTACAGCATCCCTTGATGTTGCATAAGTCTGCCGGTCAACGGACTCAGCCGACAGGGTACAAAAACGGGTTTTGGAATGAAAATGTCGGTGCGGGTATCACGCGGCGCGTCTTACTTGGCGTAACTGACCACGCGGCTCTCGCGGATAACATTGATCTTGATCTGACCGGGGTATTTGACCTCGGACTGGATCTTTTCCGCCAGCTGACGGGCTACGAGCACCATGCTCTCGTCGCTGACAGACTCCGGCTTGACCATTACGCGCAGCTCTCTGCCTGCCTGAATGGCGTAAGCCTTATCAACGCCCGGGAAGCCCTCGGCGATCTCCTCCAGCTTTTCCAGACGCTTGATGTAGTTTTCCATATCCTCCCGGCGGGCACCCGGACGGGCGGCGGAAATGGCATCGGCTGCCTGTACCAGCACAGCGATGACGGACTGAGGCTCCACATCTCCGTGGTGCGCCTCGATGGCATGAATGACCTCTTTGCTCTCCTTGTACTTCTTGGCGGCGTTTACGCCGATCTGCACATGGGAGCCTTCCACATCGTAGGGGAACGCCTTTCCGATGTCGTGCAGAAGACCTGCCCGGCGTGCCAGCGTTGCGTCCACACCCAGCTCCTCCGCCATAATACCGGCGAGGATAGCCACCTCAATGGAGTGTTGCAGGACGTTCTGACCGTAGCTTGTCCGGTAGCGCAGACGTCCCAGCAGGCGCACCAGATCGGGATTGATACCGTGAATGTTGACTTCAAATGTTGCGCGTTCGCCAGCCTGCTTGATGGCGGCGTCCACGTCCTTCTTGGCTTTTTCCACCATTTCCTCAATGCGGGTCGGGTGGATGCGTCCGTCCGCGATGAGCTTTTCCAGCGCCAGCCGGGCGACCTCGCGGCGGATGGGGTCAAAGCCTGAAATGGTGATGACCTCCGGCGTATCGTCGATAATCAGCTCCACGCCCGTGAGCGTTTCAAGCTTCTGAATGTTGCGTCCCTCGCGCCCGATGATGCGTCCCTTCATCTCCTCGCTGGGCAACGCCACCGACGAGATGGTGGATTCGGCAACGAAATCGCCTGCGCACCGCTGAATGGCAAGAGCCATGATATGGCACGCCCGGTCGTCGGCTTCGTCCTTGAACCGACTCTCCAGTTCAACCAGCCGCTGCGCCATTTCGTGCTTGACCTCGGACTCCATGTTGGCAAGCAGTTCCGCCTTTGCCTGCTCGGCAGTGTAGCCGGAAATCTCCTCCAGACGCGCCATCTGCTGTGTCAGCACGCCCTCCGCCTTTTCGCGGATAGCGTCCGCGTCCTTGATCTTGCGGTCGAGCTGTTCGTTCTTCTTGTCCAGCTGCTCGCTTTTCTTATCCAGCAGGTCGCTCTTTTTGTCCAACGTTTCCTCGCGCTTGCTCAGCTTTGCTTCCGTGCGGGAGACCTCTGCCCGGCGGTCGCGGATCTCCAGCTCCATCTCATTCTTGAGCTTGAGTCCTTCCTCCTGTGCCGCCAGAACGGCTTCCTTCTTCAGCGTTTCCGCCTGCTTCCGCCCTTCGGCAACCATGTCCTTTGCCCGCTCGCGCAGCTTCTCGGCTTCCTCGCGTACCCGTTCGGCTTGCTTTTCCGCCGTTCCGATCTTGGATTCCGCCAGCATCTTGCGCAGGATCATTCCGACGCCAACGCCCAGAACCAGACATACCGCGCCTGCGATCAATGCTGCAATGACAGGATTCATGGATAACACCTCCTTTTCTTCGTATTCTCAGATTTTGAATGCAAAACGTCCGTCCGCTGCCACGAGCCGGACGGACGCCTATCTATTATACACAAACCAGCCGTGTTTGTCAAGGGATTTTGGAGGGTTTGTTGGGGGACGGCATTCACTTTTTTGCGGTGTTGGTTCGGATCTGCTGCTCCGGTACCCGGTCGGAACATAGCTTCTTCATCCATGCAGGAAAGCCGCATCCCGGTCGGATGCGGCTTTCCTGTATTCATGTCAGATCAGGCTTTGGTGGTCGCCTCTGCAGCGGAGGTTGCCTCCTCCTTGGACGTCGCCTCTTCCTTCGAGGTCGGCTCCTCATTGGACGTTGCCTCCTCCTTCAAAGTGGGATCCTCCTTCGTGGACGGATCTTTCTTGGTGGCGGGGTCTTCCTTCTTGGTCGCAACAGAGGTTGTCGTAACCCTCTCGGTGGAAGTACCCTGCGAGTCGTTATTAGTGTTGCAGGAGGCAACACTCAGCAGCACCGCGGCGCAGATGGCAATCATAGCAAACTTTTTCATTTTGGGAAATCTCCTTTTTCGTTATCCAGTACTTTTACTTGCCCGGTTCGGTTCAGTGATCCGGCACGGGTACGGAGAGCACGGAACCCGTGCGCTGTCCGATGGCTCTCCGCCCCGTCTATATAGGTAACGAACGAATAACGAAAAATGTCGGGGATTTCAGAAAAAATTTTCGGAGTTGTCCGAAATGCAAGACAAACCCGGATTATATCAATAAATATTGCGGATTTTCCTGCGCACGGCGAAGCACACACCGAAGCCAGCCATCACGGCGATGATCACACCGCAGATTACGTAGATGCCCGTGCTGATGTCGATGTCCGACTTCAGCTCCTCCCAAAGCTGATTCAGGAGCGCCAGCTTTTCGGGGGTGAGATTCTCGTAGGCGGTCGCATGGACGTTGTCGGTGTCGTACATGAGGTCGAAGCCGCCGTCCTTGATGCTGTTCATGTACTCAATGTACTCCTCGTTTTCCCGCACCAGCCGGTTGGGGGAGCCGTAGTAAGTATACTCGGCGTTGGCGACGGCGGGTTCCTCCGTCAGCATGAAGTCGATGTACCGCTCGGCAATCAGCTTGTTCTTGGCGGAGGTGGGGATGCACATGGCGTCCACGTACAGGTTGGTTCCCTCGGACGGGTAGTAGAACTCCAGATCCTCATTCTCCTCATACATGGTCATGAAGTCCCCGGCGTAGTAGGAGGCAATGGCGGCGGAGCCGTTCTCCATCTTGTTGTAGATTTCATCCATGACATAGCCCTGCACAACGCGCTTTTGCTCCTTGAGCTTCTCCAGCGCCTGCCGCCAGTCTGCCTCGCTGTCCGAATTGACGTCCAGTCCCAGCAGGTACTGCGCGGAACCGAAGGCATCGCGCGAGTTGTTGAACTGCAGGATATTGCCGGCGTTGCGCTCGTCCCAGAGCAGCTTCCAGCTGCCGATGTTGGGGTCGTCGGGATCCACCATGGTCGTGTTGTAGATGATGCCCACCATGCCGTACATATACGGCACGGAGTACAAACAGCCCTTGTCATAGTAGTCGAACTTGGCGTTCTCTCCGTAGAAATCTCCGTGGAGATTGGCAAGATTCGGGATGTTTTCGTGATCCAGCTTCTGCACCAGTCCCTCCGCAATCAGCCGCTGGATCATATAATCCGACGGCACGACCACGTCGTAGGAAACAGACCCGGAGGCGAGCTTGGCATACATATCCTCGTTGCTGGAAAAAGTGGAGTAATTGACGCGCACGTGCTCACCGAAGGTCTCGTAGTACCATTCCTCAAAGGCGGCGTTTGAATCCAGCGAATCCTCGGAGCCGTCCGATATGTACTCGCCCCAGTTGTAGACGTACAGCGTCGTAACCTTGCCCGAAATCTCCTTGCAGGAGGTAAGGAGCGGCAGAGCGCATCCGCACAGGCAGATCAGCACCATGCACAGCGCAACGGCGCGCCGCAGGGCAGAGGTTTTCGTTCCGATCATGTGCTTCATGCGCGGACACCCCCTTCCCGGCGTCTGGCGCGCGCAGTCCGGAAGGAGCCGGCAAAGTTGACAGCCAGCAGCACCACCAGAATCAGCACCACGATGAGGGCACACAGGGCATACATACTGAACTTGACGTTGTGCGCCGTCTGGTTGTAGACGTACAGCGGCAAGGTCTGAAAGTCCGGCGAGCTGACAAAGTGGGAAATTACGAAGTCATCCAGTGACAGCGTAAAGGACATCATGAGTCCCGACACGATGCCGGGCACGATCTCAGGCAGCTCGACCGCAAAGAATGCCCGCGAGGGCGTACAGCCCAGATCCTGCGCCGCCTCGGAGAGCGAGCTGTCCAGCGTCTTGAAACGCGGCATCACGGACAGGATGACATAGGGCAGGTCAAAGGTGACGTGCGCGATCAGCAGTGTTCCGAAGCCGAAGGTGTTCGATGTGCCGAGAATGGTCGCCGCCGCGACAAACAGCAGCATCATGGAAACGCCGGTCACGATATCCGGATTCATCATGGGGATATTGGTCACGGTTTGCACCGCGCCCCGGAGCCAGCGCTTGCGCATGGTGTTCAGCCCCAGCGCCCCGAAGGTACCGATGACCGTGGCGATCAGCGCCGCACTGACGGCAAGCACCACCGAATTGCGCAGGGAGGTCAGCGCCTCCTCGTCCGCGAACAGCTCGCGGTACCATTTCAGCGACACGCCGGTGAAGGACGCGAGACTCCCGCCCTCGTTGAAGGAGAATATAATCAGCACAAGGATGGGTACATACAGCAGGAAAAAGATGAGACCGACATAGATACGGGAGAGTGCCTTCATATCACCATGCCCCCTTCCTCGTTGTCGGTAAAGCGGTTCATGATGCACACCGAAACAATAATCAGAACCATCATGATCAGCGACATGGTGGCACCGACGCCATAGGTGCTGGTGTTTTGGAACAGGCGCTCGATGGTATCGCCGACCAGGTCGATTTTGCCCGCGCCCAGCTTCTGCGAGATGTAGAAGGTGGAGATGGACGGCACGAATACCATGGTGACGCCGGACACAACGCCGGACACCGTCATGGGAACGACGACGCGGAACAGCGTCTGCAGGTTGCTGCATCCGAGATCGTGTGCCGCCTCGATGTACCGATTGTCCAGCTTGGTCATGACCGTGAAGATGGGCAGCACCATATAGGGCAGGAAGTCGTAGATCATGCCCAGAATGACGCCGAAGTCGGTCCCGACAATGGGCAGCCGCTGCATCCCGATGCTTTCCAGGAAGGAGTTGAGCAGTCCGCCGTTGTCCAGCAGAGCCATCAGGGCATAGGTGCGGATCAGCAGGTTGCACCACATGGGGAGCATGATCAGCACCATCAGCACCTTACGGGTGCGGGGGGAGGTGCGGGACATGAAGTATGCAAGCGGGTAGCCGATCAGCAGGCATACCACCGTTGCAATCAGGGCAAACGCGATGGAAAGGATAAAGGTATGGCTGTACTGCCCCATCGCCGTGATGTTATCAGTCGTGAAGTTTCCGTTTCCGTCTGTGAAGGCGAAGTACAGCACGAACAGCATGGGCGCCAGAATGAACAGCACCGCCCAGACAATGTGCGGCGCCGCGGCAAGGCGCTGGAACAGCGGACGTCCGCCGGGGCGGGTGCGTCCGGTGATCTTTCCGGCATTGGTCATTCCTGCTCATCCTCCTCCGTCACGTCCGAGAGATGCTCCATCTCCTCGGAGAAGGTAGAGTAGTCGCCGAAGGTATCGGAGAACTTGGAGCGCTTCATGACATGGATGGCGTCCGGCTCGATGTGCAGTCCGATCACCTGTCCCTCGCCGACGTAGTCCGACGTCTCCAGCATCCACTTGAACCCGGCGACATCGACGATAATCTCATAGTAGTCGCCCTTGAAGGTAACGGAAAACACCTTGCCGGACAGCATTCCCTTTTCCACCGGCACAACGTCCACGTCCTCCGGGCGGATGACCACATCCACCGGCTCGCCCTTGGCAAAGCCCTTATCCACGCAGTCGAAGGTGTGTCCGGAGAAGCTGACTACGAAATCCTCCTTCATGACGCCGTCCACGATGTTGGACTCCCCGATGAAGTCGGCAACAAAGGCATTGATCGGCTCGTTGTAGATGTCCACGGGCGTTCCGATCTGCTGGATGCGCCCCTCCGCCATGACCACGACGGTATCGGACATGGAAAGAGCCTCCTCCTGGTCGTGCGTGACGTAGATGAAGGTGATGCCGGTCGTGCGCTGAATGTTCTTCAGCTCGTTCTGCATATCCTTGCGGAGCTTGAGATCCAGGGCACCGAGCGGCTCATCCAACAGCAGCACGCGCGGGCGGTTGACCAGCGCACGGGCAATGGCGACGCGCTGCTGCTGACCGCCCGACAGGGTGGTCACGCGGCGATGCTCAAAGCCCTTGAGGTTGACCAGCGTGAGCATTTCCTGCACACGCCGCTTGATTTCCGCCTCGGGCAGCTTTTTCAGCCGCAGACCGAAGGCGATGTTCTCATACACATTGAGGTGGGGAAACAGCGCATATTTCTGGAACACCGTGTTGACCAGGCGCTTGTAGGGGGGAAGATCGTTGATCTCCTTCCCGTCGAAATACACCGCACCGGAATCCGGGGTCTCGAACCCGCCGATAATCCGGAGCGTGGTTGTCTTGCCGCACCCTGACGGCCCGAGGAGTGTGATAAACTCCTTGTCGTGGATATCAAGGCAGACATTGTCGAGAACAGTCTCGCCGTCAAACGCCTTTGATACCCCTTGCAGACGAATGAGAATCTGATTTTCCATTTCGCATACAGTCTCCTTTTGGGGCACATAAAATTTTTTGCGCGTTTCCCGTCACGCCGCGGGCGACAGTCTCTGCGTTTCTGCAAGCGCCGGTATTCCGGCGTGGGTAAGCGCATAGCCCGCTTTCGTGCATACTGACCGCAAAATCGGCTATATTGTAACAGAAACGGCAGGAAAATGCAATAGGTTTTCAAAAAAACTCAAAATTCGTCATATGCTATAATTAGCCGTGATTTTCCTGTCATAAATCGCCGCTTTTTCAAAAAAATATATAAAAAACTCCGGGGTTCTCCGGAATCCTCTTGTTTTCTCTGTTTTGAAAGAGGGTAAAACAGGTCGGCGCCTGCTTCATAGAGAGAGGGGGCTGCCGTGGCAGCCCCCCGTCGGTCGTATTCATATGTACTGTACCGGAAGTCCGTAGCTTGCCGCCCAGTGCGCCGCGTAGGAATCCCGCCCGCACAGAACAGTCAGCTTTGTGCAGTTCTCAAAGGCGGCGTAGGAAATGCTCCGCACCGAGGCGGGCACCGTCACGCTTGCCAGCTCTGTGCAGTCCGCGAAGGCAAACCAGCCGACCGTTTCCACCGTGTCCGGCAGGATCACCGCCGTAATGCCTGCACCCCGGAAAGCTCCGTCCCCGACTGCCACGACCGGACAGCCGTCAATTTCCGCCGGGACAGCCACCGTTCCGGCACCGCCCAGATACCCGGTTACGGTCGCCTGCCCGTCCTGTATGCTGTACCGGAAGCTGTCGGAAGGCAGCGGCGTCGGTCGGACAACCGGCTCGGGCGTGGGGCGGGGAAGCAGGCTGCCCGGTTCGCGCCGGTGCTCCGTCTCCGGCTGACCGGCTACCTGCTTTGCCGTATCCAGCTCGGCACCGGCTGTCAGCAATCGCAGCTCCTGCTCCAGCTTTGCCAGACGTTCGCGGTACTCATACTCGGATATGTAGCGCTCCTGCCGCTCGTTCAGCAGTGTCTGCTTCATTTCCTCAATCCGCTCCTCGTAGTAGGTGCGCAGATCTCCGTCCCCGCCCCCGATGCCTTCACCAGGCTCCGGCGCTCCGGTCGCATCGCCCGTCGA
>ERZ857840.728-NODE-728-length-43987-cov-6.896886_pt1 | contig 43987 bp, 38 predicted proteins | sample MGYA00519760_ERZ857840 | MGnify/ENA primary metagenome ERZ857840 (study PRJEB31778, sample SAMEA3449371) | human gut metagenome | biome: human gut; feature: human-associated habitat; material: faeces | place: United Kingdom | collected 2010/2012 ... | reverse complement strand
GTCGATGTATTCCTCCTGACCGAAATGAACGGTGAGAGGCACCGTATAGACCCGCTCTTTGATCTCGGGGGCCAGATCCGCGGTGGAATCAACAATGATCCGTGTTTTCAATCGCATCACATCTCCTTTTCTTCACTGTTTTGGACGATAGCCTCAAGGCTTCTGCTGATGGTGGATAGACAGCGGTAGAACTCAATCCTTTCATTCTCTGTAAGAGCATGGCTGACCGTTTCAAGAATGCTGCCGATCTTCTCTGCAATCCTTTTACCGGCGTCCCGCCCCTTCTCCGTTAGGAGCAAGGGGCTTTTGTACCGCTTGGCGCTGGTGCCGCGCAGGAGAAAGCCGTTGGTCTCCAGATAGTCCACCGCACGGGAAATGGTCGCCTTGTCCTCCTCACAATGCTCGCACAGCTCCGCTGAGGTCACGCTTTCCAGTGAATAAACGTAGTACAGACAGGATACATGGGCGCTTCTGAGGTGATAGTCGGCCATCTCCTGATTTTTGATTTTCCGTATGTCGCGGCTGATCCTGTTGATCAAAACTGTAAAGGTTTCAAATCTTTCCTGCATGGCTTTCCTCCACTTCTGCAAATGTTGAAGTTTCAACAAGAAGACTTTAACACATAGATGTTGAAATGTCAACAGTAAAGCTCCGCCCAGCCTTTTCTCTTTATAGCCAACCTGATTTGGAAAAAATGGAGAAAGAACTTGTCATTTTCGGGATTCTTGGTATAATGGAATAGATAAAAGTAATACAGACATTGTGCGTGTACGGCGGGCGCTTTCGGCGATAAGGAGGGCATCTGATATGCGTCAGTTTATGGATACCTTTTTTGAGTGTACTTTCGTTCGAAGAAGAACACGGTGTGGTGTTCTCGCCTCCCTATGCCGTTTTGCTGACATACCTTATAAACAAGGCCGGAGCAGGCAGTGCCTGTTTCCGGTCTTGCTCGTTCATGGCGTTGAATAGCGGTGGTGCAGTCTGAGTACACGCGCACGCGATAATGAGAGGGGATGCATATGTTTGATAAGTACTTAGTGACAGGCGCTACAGGGTTTCTCGGCCTGGCTGTAGTGAGAGAACTGGTAAGGCGCGGGGAAACAGTTCGGGCGCTGGTGCTGGAGGGCGACCCCTGCGCGGAGTTACTTCCGAGGGGGGTGGATACAGTCATCGGCGATGTATGTGTAAAAGATTCTCTTGCGGCGTTTTTCGGGGGAGCAGACAGCCGCACCTGCGTATTGCATTGTGCGGGTATCATATCTGTGGCCTCCTGTCCGGGGACGAAAATGTATCAAGTTAATGTGGGCGGAACAGAGAAAGTCGTCCGAATGGCTGTGCAGTACGGCGTAGGGCGTCTGGTATATGTCAGCTCCGTCCATGCGCTTCCGGAACAGCCGAAGGGAACCGCGATCACAGAGGCGCACATGTCCTCCCCGACTCCAGTGAGAGGCGACTATGCCAAGACCAAGGCTACGGCGACAGAGCTCGTCCTGGAGGCCGCACAGAACGGTCTGTGTGCCAGCGTTGTTTTTCCGTCCGGCCTAATCGGCCCGGGGGATGTGTTGGGAGGGAGCTTTACATCTATGGTGGAAGCATTTCTGAAAGGACATCTTCCGATAGCGGTCTGCGGCGGCTACGACTTCGTGGATGTGCGGGACGTGGCAAAGGGTATCGTGGACTGTGCGGAGCGCGGCACATCCGGAAGGGGCTATATCCTCTCCGGACAGTATATGACCATCCCGGAGATGCTGCACACCGTGGGACAGGCGGCGCGGCTGCGGAGGCGTCCCCTGTGTTTGCCCCTGTGGATGGCGCGGCTGGCCGCGCCGCTTTACGAGAGCTATTGCCTGAAGCGGCGGCTTCCGCTGTTTTTCACGCCCTACTCCGTAGACGTACTCGGTTCAAACGGTCAATTCAGCCACGCAGCCGCCACTGCGGACTTCGGCTATACGCCGCGCCCTATTGAGGAGAGTCTGCGGGACATGACCGCATGGATACAGGAACACAAAACGGACAGAAGAAGGTGACAACAGGGATACAAGACAGGAGGTATACGTATGAACATGAATTACAGTGCCATGATTCAAAGCCGCAGATCGGTCAGAGCCTTTCGCAGCAGGGAAGTCTCGGCGGAGACAATCGCCGGACTGCGGGCCTACTATGAGACGGAGGCTTTGCGTCTTTTCCCGGAGATCGGGACTGAGCTGGTGATCGTTGGGCAGGAGGCGCAGAAGGCGCTGGAGGGCTCGGCAGGGTATGAACGGTTTCTCATCGGTTCGCCGCACTATATGGTGCTGCTGTCGGAGAAACACCCCTACACCGGGGAAAACGCGGGCTATCTCATGGAGGATCTCATTCTGAAGCTGACGGAGCTGGAGATCGATAGCTGCTGGCTGACGTTTACGAACAGTGACCGGGTGAAATTTGCCCTGTCGCTGGCATCACCGCTGGATGTGGTGGCCATTGTAGCCTTCGGCTACGGGGAACGGGCGCGGAAGGTGCTGCGGCTGAACATCCAAAATGCGTCCAAGGTGGACATCTCCATCCTGCGGCAGTACTACGCGCCGAAAAAGAGCATCAACGAGCTTGTGTCCGTGGGCGAGTGGGGCTGCAAGGACGGCTTGGACGAGCTGATGCTTTCCTATGGCGATATGCTGTGGCGGTCGTTCTATGCGGCGTCTCTGTCTCCCAGCTATCTGAACCGGCAGCCCTACGGCTTCCTGCTGCGGGAGCATCGGCTGTTCCTGGTGCAGACGGCGGACGCGCCCACCGACCCCCATGACGGTGCGCTGGATCTGGGTATCGTGTTGCTGCACTTTTCCGCCGTGGCGGCGCACTGGATGGGCCAGCCAAAGTGGACGTTTGCGAAAGGCACGGAGAACATTCGTCTGCCGGAGGGCTGCCGTGTGGTGGCAAGCTGCACCATCTGATGAGCGGCATAAGAAAGAATAAGAGGGACTCGGCCCGTGGCCGAGTCCCTCTTATCGGGTACGACCTTCTCGGTAGCCTCGCTTGCAAAATTCTTGAAAAACGAGCAGCGCACTGCAGTTTTGCTTTCTCAATATGGACGAAAAAATGAAATTACTCTTGCCGAATGGCTGCCCGTGGGGTACAATTTAGCTATAATATGATCAAAGGCTGGACGCTGGGTGGAGTATTAGAAACAACCGAGCCGCATTGTAATATTTTAGGGAGGTATAGGACATGGGCAGCACGATTTTTCGCGAAAAGAGTTTAAAAAAGATAGCATCTCCTGAACAGATGAACGACTATATCCGAGTCTCCAGCCCCAGCGTGTGGATGGTGCTCACGGCGGTCATCGTGCTGCTGGCCGGCGTTTGTGTGTGGGGTATGTTTGGACATCTTGATACCGCTGTGCAGACGGGCGGCGTTTGCGCAGATGGCCGCCTGACCGTTTTGGTGAGCGAGGAGGATCATGACAAAATAAAAGAAAATGCCGTTATTTCGGTCGACGGGGTCGAGTATGCCGTGGCTGAGATCACGAATGCTCCCATACGGGTCGATGACCAGATCGACCCGTATGTTGTCCATCTTGCAGGCTTCACCGAGGGAGACTGGGTATACAGACTGTACGCCGATGTGCCGGGGCTTGCGGACGGCGTGTACGCCGCGTCTGTGATCACGGAGCGGGTCAGACCACTCGATTTTGTGTTGAACTGAGGGATAAAAATGAAGGCAGAAAAGAGAAAGGCCCCCATCACAAAGGGCGTTGCCAAAGTCCCTGTTGTGATGCAGATGGAGGCTCTGGAATGCGGCGCGGCAAGCCTTGCCATGATTTTGGCCTACTATGGGAAGTGGATTCCGCTGGAGCAGGTGCGCCTGGACTGCGGTGTGTCCCGGGACGGCTCGAACGCCCGCAACGTGCTCCGTGCCGCGCGCAGCTACGGACTTGCGGCAAAAGGGTATCGGTATGAGCCGGAGGACTTGAAAAAAAGCGGAAAATTTCCTTGTATTATTCATTGGAATTTTAATCATTTTGTAGTTCTGAATGGATTTCGGGGAGACAAGGCCGTGCTGAACGATCCGGCCAAGGGGACGTACACCGTTTCCATGAAGGCTTTCGATGAAGCGTTCACGGGGATATGCCTGTTCTTCGAGCCGGGGGAGGACTTCAAGCCGGAGGGAAAGCCCCAGTCCGTGATCAGCTACGCGAAGCAGCGGCTGACAGGCGCGGGCACGGCCATCGTTTTTGTCACGCTGACCGCCGTCATCTCCGCCCTGCTGGGCGTCATCACCCCCGCCTTTTCGCGGGTGTTCCTGGATCGGCTGCTGACGGGAGAAAATCCCGACTGGCTCATGCCCTTTACGCTGGCACTGGCGGGCATCAGCGTGATACAGCTGGTGGTGGCGTGGATACAGGCGGTCTATTCCCTGCGGATCAACGGAAAGCTGGCGGTGGTGGGAAATACCACCTTTATGTGGAAGGTGCTCCGTATGCCCATGGAGTTTTTCTCCCAGCGCATGGCGGGTGATATTCAGGGCAGGCAGTCGGCCAACGCCGAGATCGCGGGCCAGCTGGTGAACACCTTTGCACCGCTGGCGCTGGATGCCGCCATGATGGTGTTCTATCTTGTGGTCATGCTGCGGTACAGCGTGGTGCTGACGCTGATCGGGCTGGCGTCCGTGCTGGCGAACCTGGCGCTTTCCCGCGTCATCTCCAAAAAGCGCATCAACATTACCCGGGTGCAGATGCGGGACGCCGGCAAGCTGGCCGGCACGACCGTCGCCGGCATTGAGATGATAGAGACCATCAAGGCCAGCGGTGCGGAGAACGGCTTTTTTGAAAAGTGGGCGGGCTACCAGGCCAGCGTCAACGCCAGCCAGGTCAAGTTCCAGCGCACCAATCAGCTGCTGGGGCTGCTGCCTGCGCTGGTCAGCTCCCTCTGCGGCACGGCGGTGCTGATGACGGGCGTCTATCTGACGATGGACGGCAGCTTCACCGTGGGTATGATCCTGGCGTTCCAGGGCTTCCTCTCCTCCTTTGTATCCCCGGCGATGACGCTGATCTCGGCGGGGCAGACGCTCCAGGAAATGCGCACCGATATGGAGCGGATCGAGGACGTGATGAAGTACCCCACTGATCCGGCGCTGGAGGCGGCGGATGACAGCGCCGAATACAGCAAGCTCTCCGGCGCGGTGGAGCTGCGGCACGTTACGTTCGGATATTCGCGGCTTGCCGAGCCGCTGATCTCCGATTTCAGCATGACGCTGAAGCCGGGAAGCCGCGTGGCGTTTGTCGGGCCCTCCGGCTGCGGCAAATCCACCATCTCCAAGCTGATCTCCGGGCTCTACAAGCCGTGGAGCGGGGAGATACTGTTCGACGGCAGGCCCATCTCTCAAATAGACAGGAGTGTGTTCACAGGCTCTCTCGCTGTGGTGGACCAGGACATCATCCTGTTTGAGGACACCATCGCCAACAACATAAAGATGTGGGATAACTCCATCGAGGACTTTGAGATGATCATGGCCGCCCGGGACGCCCAGCTCCACGAGGACATCATGCAGCGTGACGGCGGGTATCAGTACAAGCTGACGGAGGGCGGCAAGGACCTGTCCGGCGGCCAGCGGCAGCGGCTGGAGATCGCCCGGGTGCTCACCCAGGACCCTACCATCATCATCCTGGACGAGGCCACCAGCGCGCTGGACGCGAAGACCGAGTATGACGTGGTCAAGTCCATCAAGGACAGGGGCATCACCTGCATTGTGGTGGCCCACCGGCTCTCCACCATACGGGACTGCGACGAGATCATCGTCATGGAGCAGGGACGGGTCGTGGAGCGCGGCACCCATGAGGAGCTGATGCGGCAGGGCGGCGCGTATACGCAGCTGGTATCAAACGAGTGAAGGAGGTGGACGTGATATGGGTTGGTTCGATGAGCAGATAAGAGAACGCAAGCAGTACGACGACGAGGCGTTCTCCGAGGCGTTTGCCAATATGGCGTCCGCCGTGATGGGAAAGCGGATCAGCGCCGCCGTCAGCGACGACCGCAGAGCGGCCAAGGATGCCATTGACGACATCCTCAAGCACTATCACATAAAGAGCCGGGAGATCCCGGACAGTATTTCGGATGTGAACGAGCAGCTGGAATATCTCCTGCGGCCCTACGGCATCATGCGGCGCACGGTGCGCCTGGAGGACGGGTGGTATCGTGATGCCATCGGCGCGATGCTGGGCTTTTTCCGGGAGAGCGGGAAGGCCGTGGCGCTTATTCCCGGGGGGCTTTCCGGCTATACCTATTTCGACCCCGAGACCGGCAGAAGGAAGCGGATCGACCGGAAAAACCAGCATCTGTTCGGGGAGGAGGCCATCGTCTTTTATAAGCCGTTTCCTCTGAAGAAGCTCAGCCTTTCCGCGTTGGCGGGGTATATCGTGAGGACGCTCTCCGCGTCGGACTACGTGATGATCGCGCTGGCTACGCTGGCGCTGTCACTGCTGGGGATGCTCTCCCCGATGATCAGCCAGCTGCTTTTCGCCCGGGTGCTGCCCTCCGGCAGCGTCCGGCTGCTGGCAGCTATGGCCGTGTTTTCGGTGTGCGTTTCGGTGAGCGTGCTGCTGGTCACAGCGGTGAAGGATATGATCCAGGCGCGGATCGAAACAAAGCTGAGCATATCCGTTGACGCGGCGTCGATGATGCGCATTATGTCCCTTCCAGCGGACTTTTTCAAGCCGTACAGCGCCGGCGAACTGGCAGAGCGTGCCTCACAGATCGGTGTGCTCTGCAAGATGCTGGCGGCCACCGTGCTGTCCACGGGGTTCACATCCCTGTTTTCCCTTATATACATATCGCAGATATTCGCCTATGCCCCGGCGCTGGTAGTGCCTGCGCTGGTCATTATCCTGGTGACCGTTGTGTTCTCCCTGCTGTCCACCTTCGTGCAGATGAAGGTAAGCTCCCGGCAGATGGAGCTTTCCGGCAAGGAGAGCGGTATGACCTATGCCCTCATCTCCGGCATACAGAAGATCAGGCTGGCCGGGGCGGAGAAGCGCGCCTTTGCCCGGTGGGGCAACCTCTATACCGAGAGCGCCCGGCTGACCTATGACCCGCCGGCGTTCCTGAAGCTCAATGCTGTCATCAGTCTGGCCATCAGCCTTACGGGGACGATCGTCATGTACTATATGGCGGTGCAGTCGGGCATTTCGGTGGCGGACTACTACGCCTTCGACACGGCCTACGGCATGGTGTCCGGCGCGTTCATGTCCTTGGCCGGGATGGCCCTTTCGGCGGCGCAGATCAAGCCTATCCTCGCCATAGTAAAGCCCTTTTTCGAGGCACTCCCCGAGATCTCCGACGGCAAGCAGGTGCTGACACGGCTGTCGGGCGGGATCGAGCTGAGCCATGTGTCCTTCCGATATAATGACACCATGCCCCTTGTTATCGACGACCTGTCTTTGAAGATCCGCCCCGGCCAGTACGTGGCCATCGTGGGGAAAACGGGCTGCGGGAAGTCCACGCTGCTGCGGCTGCTGCTGGGCTTTGAAAAGCCCCAAAAGGGCGCGGTCTATTATGACGGCAAGGACCTGGAGAAGATCGATCTGCGGTCGCTGCGGCGGCGCATCGGCGTGGTGATGCAGAACGGCAGGCTGTTCCAGGGGGACATCTACTCCAACATCGTGATCTCCGCCCCGTGGCTGACCCAGCAGGACGCCTGGGAGGCGGCGGAGCTGTCCGGTATTGCCGACGATATACGGAACATGCCCATGGGCATGAGCACGATGATCTCCGAGGGCTCGGGCGGCATATCCGGCGGCCAGAAGCAGCGGCTGATGATCGCCCGCGCCATCGCGCCCAAGCCCAAGATCCTGATGTTTGACGAGGCCACCAGCGCGCTGGACAACATCACCCAGAAAAAGGTGTCCGACTCGCTGGAGCAGCTGAAATGTACCCGCATCGTCATCGCCCACCGGCTGTCCACCATACGGCAGTGTGATCGGATCATCGTGCTGGACCGGGGCAGGATCATAGAGGACGGCACATACGATGAGCTGATCGCCGCCGACGGATTCTTTGCCGAGCTGGTGGCGCGGCAGAGACTGGACACGGCCTCCGGCGGCGCTGTGTAATGGCAGGGGGAAATATTTTTGAAAATCTTTCCAAAAGTATTAGCCATTTTCCTTTTTGGCTCGTATCAATAGGTGAAGGAGGAAGATATGGAAAGGAAAAAGTTAGACCGGGCCGAAGCGCCCCGCCTGAGCGAGGGAACGCTTTTCCAGCTCTTCGACTATCAGCGGTTTGAAAACGACCCGCAGCTCCAGTCGGTGATCGACGGGGTGGAGAGTGCATACGGCGCGGAGCTTTCGGACGACGAGCTCATCCAGGTGAGCGCCGCGGGAGAGCTGTACCGCAAAAAGCGGACCGACGGCGGCGGAGGCGGCGCGACATGAGCATGACGGCAGAAAGAGAAACGCTGTATGCGGAATATGCCGAAAAGGTTCGTGGGTATGTGTTCGGGAAGCTCTCCAACAAGGCCGACGTTGAGGATGTTGTCAGTGAAGTGTTCCTGAAGGTCTGCGAAAAGTACCAGACCTTTGATGCCGATCGGGCGTCGGCCGCCACCTGGGTCTACACCATCACCCGGAACACGGTCATCGATTATTTCCGCGCCCACCGCATTTGTGCGGAGCTGCCGGAGGACCTGCCCGACGAGGGCGGTGTGGACGATGGCCTGCTGCGGCAGGAGTCTCTCCGGACGCTGGGAGAGGCGCTGAGCAAGCTGGACGACCGCTCACGGGCGCTGATCGTCCTGCGGTACTACAAGAGGATGTCCCTGAAGGACACGGCGGCGCGGCTGGGGGTCTCCTATGCCTATGTCAAGGTGTTGCATAAGGAGGCGCTGCGGCTGCTGCGGAAACACATGGGCGAGCCGGTCATATAGACCGATGTAAATAACGAAAGGAGAAACGAAATGAAAGAGGAAAAGAACATCATGAACGCGGCTGAGCTGAACGAAGAGGAGCTTGAAAAGGTGGGCGGCGGCAGCAAGAAGCTGAACCCCGGCAAGAAGCTGACCCTCGGCCAGAGCGTGACCCCCAGTAAGCTGGTGATCATCGGCGACGGCAAGCGTGGCTCATGCAAAAGATGCGGCGCGTACACCTTTATCAATGACGAGGGGTACTGCGACAAGTGTCAGGCGAAGAGAGACCGGGGCGAATAAAGCCCTTGGGAGCGGGAAAAGAGAATGAGGGAGGATACAGAGAATGGAACTTAGCAATGAACTGTTGGCGAAGGCAAGGGCGGCGAAGTCCCCCGAGGAGCTGCTGGCGCTGGCAAAGGAAAACGGTATTGGGCTGACCGAGGAGGAGGCCAAGGCGTACTTTGACCGGCTGCACCCCCAGACCGGCGAGCTGTCCGACGACGAACTGGACAACGTAGCCGGCGGCGCCTGCTACGCGAGGATAGACAAAACGGTCGTTTCGGCGGGACAGAAGTGTCAGCATTACTTCTGTAGATACTGTGGAGGAAAAGGGCTGCATAAGAGGCAAGGGGGCTTCTGTGCGAAATGCCGTGCGCCTGCAAACTGTGAAACCTGCCAATACTGCACACACGTGGGGGGCGTATGGCGGTGCAACGACCCCGCACGCAAGAAATAACGCTGCCGGGAAACAACAAAATCATGCATCAGGAGGGAACTGAGAATGGAACTGAGCAATGAGCAGCTGGCGAAGGCAAGGGCGGCGAAGTCCCCCGAGGAGCTGCTGGCGCTGGCGAAGGAAAACAACGTCGAGCTGACCGAAGAGAGTGCCAAGGCGTACTTTGACCGGCTGCACCCCCAGACCGGCGAGCTGTCGGACGACGAGCTGGACAACGTGGCCGGCGGCGGCTGCTACTCCAGCGGAGGACGCCTTAAAACCACCTGCGGCCATAAGTGCAGGCACTATGTGGATGGACCCTCCACCTTCGGCGTGAAGGGTACTTGCTGTCGGTGCTTGTATTGGGGCGTCGACCCCCTCGCCGTCAAGGGCGGCCTCTGGACAACGATCATAGAGCTGACCATAAGGGCGGCGAAGGCGATGGAGCCCCGTGAGTGCTATCATCCGGCGAACAGAAGATGACCCCAGCGTGGAGTAAGTGACAGGCAAATGCTATCAAATCAAGTACAAGGAGGAGAACCATGGAGCTGACCAAGGAACTCGTTGCGAAGGCAAAAGAAGCGAAGACCCCTGAGGAGCTTATGGCTCTGGCAAAGGAAAACGGCATTGGGCTGACCGAGGAGGAGGCCAAGGCGTACTTTGATCGGCTGCATCCCCAGACCGGCGAGCTTTCCGACAGCGAGCTTGATAATGTATCGGGCGGCTGCGGCGGTGGCTATGACGCCGGCAGACCACAGCCCCGATTCGCTGTGGGCGAAACCGTATTATACATCCATAGCTGGTTGGGAGCAACCAGGATAACCGCCACCGGCAAGGTCGTGAAGAGAAGCTACGAAAACGACGGATGGTATTATACCCTGAAAATCCACGACGGAAGCGAAATAAAGATGAGCGAGTCGCATGTCATAAAGTGCTGAAAAGGAGGCTTTTATGGAAAACAATCAGGAACTTTTAGCAAAAGCAAAGGAAGCAAAAACTCCCGGAGAACTGTTGTCTCTCGCAAAGGAAAACGGCATTGAAATGACAGACGAGAGCGCTGCTGCGTATTTTGAAATCATGCATCCCAAAGCAGGCGAGCTTGCGGACGACGAGCTTAACAATGTGTCGGGCGGCGGATGTCGCAAGAGTGACGGAAGACTGGTCGTTTCCGCCGGCTATTCATGCGGGTACTGGGAATGCAATAAATGCGGAGTGAAATGGAAAAATGCCGGTTACGGTACTTTTAAGTGCAGTAGGTGCGGAAAATCATCACATTGCAATAACTGCTACTGGTGCTCATATGAAAAAGGGCTTTGGCTTTGCAATAACAAGGATAAATGAGCCGATTCGGGCATATGCGTTATATTTTGAACCCCAATATCGCCCTGCGCTCATGGCGGCTCGTCCCCTATGCCTATTACATAAAGGGCGAACGCAATGCGGCAGGACTGAAAAAAGAAGAATTTGAATTTCTGTCGGCGTGTGACGGAAAAACCGACCTGCCGACAGAAAACGAAAGCACTCTCTCGCGCGAACTCATTGAAAAAGGCTTTATACATAAAGCAGAGAGCGGCGAAAAGCTCTCCGATTGGAGCAAACCCCGCATTTTTGAAAACCGTTATTTTCCCGCAATGAATCTGATGATAACAGGCAAATGCAATTATAATTGTATTCATTGCTTTAATGCCGCGGACAATGCCCCGCTGATGAGCGAATGGACAATGGATGAAATGAATAAGCTTCTCGATCAGGCGCGCGACTGCGGGATCAATGCGTTCACAATCACCGGCGGCGAGCCTATGCTGCACAAAAATTTCTTTGAAATTATTGAAGGCATCTATTCGCGTGGAATGTTCGTCGAAGAGCTGAATACAAACGGTCATTTCATAAACATGGCGGCGCTTGAGCGCATGAAAAGCATCGGATGCGTCCCGCTTGTGAAAATATCTTTTGACGGAATCGGTTATCACGATTGGATGCGGAATCATAAAGGTGCCGAACAAACAGCGCTGGAGGCAATCTCGCTCTGTGTTGAAAACGGGTTCCCCGTCAAAGTGCAGACAAATATGAACCGCCGAAACTGCGACGCAATGCTTGAAACGGCAAAAAAGCTAGACGACATGGGCGTAAATGAAATGCGGATCATCCGCACGACCGAAGCTCCGCGTTGGGTACAGAATGCCGGTGACGCCTGCCTTACGTTTGAAGAATATTTTGATAAAACGATTTCTCTCTGGCAGAAATACGCGGCGGAAGCACATGATATGAATCTGACCGTATGGCAAGTGGGAACGCTTTATCCGAAAACAAAATTTTATACCCTTGCCGCAGTGAACTCCTGCAAAGGCAAGTATCGAGCAAGCGCACCGGTGTGCAAAGGCAATCGCGGAATGGTCGCCGTGGGGGCGAACGGAAATCTTTATCCGTGCCATCAGATGTCCGGCTATTACGAGCAGCACGGATGTTTTCTCGGCAATGTCAAAAAAAATCCGCTGAAAGAGTTGCTTTCGGGCGGAAATTATCTTGAAGAAGTCTGCACAACGCTCGGAACGCTGAAAGAAAACAACCGCAAGTGCGGCAGTTGCGCCTATTTTGAACTCTGCAACGGCGGTTGTCGCGCAATAGCGTTGGCGCTTACGGGGGACAGGCTCGGAATCGACCCTTCCAAATGCTTCTTCTGGGAAAACGGCTACGCCGGAAAAATTGCGACGGCTCTGCCGGATTACGAAACAAATATTTAATATAAAGAAAGGCCGCACGAACATGGATAACAAAAACAACGAAACAAAGGAATATACCCTCACGGAAGAAGAACTGAAAGCCGTTTCCGGTGGCAAATCGTCACAAGTCCCCGGTATTAACTGTCCGCGTTGCGGCAAATTTATTCCGACAACCATTACGGATTTACTTGTCCAACCTCGTATCAGATGCCCGTACTGTTTGTTGGTACTGAACATCAATCAGAAATAATCTCATCTCGGAGTAGTGTCAACCGACGCGCGGCATTAACCGGAAAATTTCCGGCGCTGTCATAAAACGCAAAACAAGCGATATCGTCTTATCTTTACAGATATCTGATATCGCTTGTTTTTTTGTATAATATTAAAAATTTGATCGGCGCTCCGGCGCGGACATTCCTTTTCCTGTTTTATTTCTTCCCTGTCTTCTTTTCCCAGAAATCCGCTTCGTTTATGTAAATATCATATAGTTTTTCGTATGACAAAATATTATTTTGGCGCACACCACCGTTTCGCGTAGGCACGGGCGGCTGCACTACGCCCATATATATTCCGAGGGTGCAGATAACAAACCAATTCGGGAAATAAAACAATATAAGCATTACCGCAAAAAATGACAGATGATAAATCCCGAGTATGATATAAGAAAGCCATTTTTTCGGAAGGATTTTGTGCCAGAAACGATAGCCGACGGCATATTTATCAAATATGGGCATGAGTATAATGTCGAGCACAACCCATATCGCCGCAAAAACCGCAAACTGCGCGACGGAAATACCCGGCGCATTGCAAAGCAACACCACATAAAACGGAACAGCAAGAATTATCGCCGCTACAGCCGATATCACCGAAAGCAATGATTTCACGCCCGTGATTTTTATATCGGTTCCCTTTACACATGCTTTTATTTTCGATACGGCGCAAAAAGGCACACCGGAAAGGACTATATGCTTTCCGCCGTTTGTATAAATAATCAGTCGGAAAGGCTTTGCGATATCGCTTTTGAATTTCGGTCTTGAATCCATAGCATATTCGATTTTTTCTATGGTTTCATAGCGGATTTTGCCTTTCGGATAATAAATTCCTTCTTTTGCGAGGACACATACGATCCTGCCGAAAAACCGCTTATTCAGCGCCCGCAGGATAATAAACGGCAGAGAAAAGCCGACGCAGACCAAAACCGATGTGCGAAACGCAGACAGCCACTCCGCAAAATCAAATTTCCCTATTCCCCACGAAATCACCAAAATAGCATAAGGAACGGCAAGCATCACGGAATACAGAAAAATCAAAGGGACATCAAAATATATTCGGCGCAACTTTTTCCCTTCAATATTTTTCAGACTGCGGTTTTCTTCCGATGCCATTTTTTCATCCCCTTTCGCTTTTTCGCAAAGAATTTATTTTTTATTGTCACCGCTATCACGCTCGCTGTCGCATTCCAGCTTTTCACTTACAAAATATGCCTGTATCGTGCTTTCGGTAACAAGAACGGATTCCTGACGGAAAAAGGCGCAAAGATCTTTTGCAATATCGTTCACAACGGCTTTTTCAACGTCAATAAGAGTAAGCACAAGACTTGTTTCTCTGGCATATTCCCCGTTTTCATAAATGTATCCGCCTTCCTGTATGCCGAACGAAAACGGCACTTTATATGAATGGCACACATTGCGAAGCACCCTGATATATTTTTCGTTTTCAAAAAGCTGTGTTTTCGTAGTTGAATCGTGCAGTCCTATATAAATTTCCGATTTGACCATGCTTCCTCCTCCGTTTCCGCGCACTTTTCCGATGCTTCATTATACCATAAATCCACGCGGTTTTCAATCTCAATCACGCAATTTGCGGATGAAGCGCCGACGACAGGGTATATAACCGAAAAAGCACTTGCGCCGCAAGTGCTTTTTGTGTCTACAGGTCAATTCAGATGCCGAATTTGTGTTATCCAATTTAGATGCACCCGAAGGATAGACTTCTCCCGTGGCAAGAGCGGGCTTGCAAAACCATGCGTGTAAACGGACTTATGTAAAAGCCGCCGAGAGCGACCAACGGCTACTCACGTCGGCAAAAAATTATATAACTAAATATGCCCCCAGCATCTGTTTGTCATTGTCCTTATCAAATGACAAGTAGCCTTGTTTGATGGCTTCTTCAAGCACAGCACCGCGTATTGCAAAGATATTCGCGCACGCATGATCAATCTGAAATTCGTCTTCATTCAAAAATTCGGGAATTTCTTTATAGATCTGCTCGCGGCAAAACAAATAATGCCGTGTTGCTATATCGGTCGCTTTATGCCGCAACGACTCAAAATGCTCCTTTATCTCATTAGGCATCCTGCGTGACTTTTCCTTCCGCATGACCATAATTGTCGGAACATAGCCGTCATCTGCTTTTTTGATATATCCGTAGGATTCCAATCTATTTAGAATAGCATTGTCTACATCTTCACTCTTTCCCTCGGCAACTGCAACCATCGCCTGCCCGTCTGCATAAGTCAGAACGGGTGGTATACGCTTTTCAAGTCCGCAGCATTTGTAGCGAAATTGGCGGAACATGATTTCGGGCAAATCTTTTTCACTCGGATTTGACACACAGCCGCTAAGACCCACAAAACCTGGCGCATCGCCGCGGTATATTTCCATGCCCAGTATATCCCATTCACCGCCATTTGGACGAAGCGTATGTCCCCACGGACCAATATTAGGAACATCCTTCGCGTTCTTATTAAAAGGCTTAAGGGTATCAGAATACACGTTATCCGCTTCGATCATCAGAAGTGCCCATTTCATATCCTCATAGCTTTGATAGCCCTCATGCCAATCGGGGGCATTTTCGTTTGACCACTCAATATTATACTCCATGGCCTCTATTACGGCTTTTGTAAGCTCAGGGGTAATTCCACTCAAATGTGCGTAAATCTTTTCCTGTGCTTCTGCACTTACAATGAAGAAATTGGTTTCGTACTTGTTACCGTTTTTCTTCATTAAAGTAGCTTCCACAAGCGCCGAAAGTTCTTCTTCCATATACGGAAGCGCGACACCGACCTCCATTGCCAATTCTTCTGCTGAAGATGGGGTTCTATAAGCCGCAAGCAGAATGTTTTTGCAGAGCGAACGCGAAATATAATTCAACGGTTCGCCGTTTTTTCCATTCATCCCATTCATAACAAATGCAATGTTTTCAGGGCTGTAACTGAGTTTTCCAAATTCTCTTGCCATATCCATACCTTCTTTCAATATTTGTCTTGCACGGAGAAGCCGTGACTTTACCGTGTTTGCGGGAAGCGAGAGCGACAATGCAATTTCACGAGTGCTTTTGTTTTCAATGTAGTAGGCAACAACAATATTTCGATAATCGCTTTTGATGAACGCCAGCTCGCGCCGAAGCAGAGCCGTTTGCTCTGCATATATCATTTCATCAAGGATATTTCTGCTTTCATCCTCAAGTTCATAATCGCTGATATCGGAACCGGTTACCGATTCGTTTCGATCATGCTTTTCCTTTGCCCATACGGAATAACGGTTGCGTGCAATCTGCCATATCCAAGCGGAAAAGCTCGTTGGCAGTGTGCCTTTATTCAGGGCGGTAATGATCTGAAGTGCAATATCTTGTGTTAAATCTTCCGCTTCAACGCTACGCCCTGTCTTTTTCAGGCAAAAGTAAAATAACTTTTCCATATAGTTTTCTGCAAATTCACTCACAAGCCTATCACGCATTTCGTTCGTTTCCTGCATTTTCTCGCCTCCTTTCATCCATATAGTGTGGCATTTTTGAATTTGGGTGCATTCCGTTTATAAAATTATATCATATTTTTTTTAAATCCGTCTATCGGTTTTATATGTCCGAGTCCGAACACAGCATCGAAAAGGGCAAAAGGGATCTATGAAGCTCCGAAAAAATTCAGGGTCGAAAAAACGGGAGAAATCTCTCGAAATCTCCCGTTTTCTCGTTTTTTCTCGTCCGGATCTAAATTGACTTGTAATCATGTGATGTGTGTCCGATTTAGATGCACGTCGATTTTACAGAGGGCACACTAACCCCTTGGTGATGATGGGAGTTAAAAGGTTTCGCGTTCTACCGGACTTTTAACGCCATGCTTGTAACGAAGTCTATGTAATTAGTCCTCTAAAATCACATCTTCAAAAGAACTATCCAATTCCTCATACAAATCAGATAATATTCCAAATCCTTTAGCCGATTCATAGCAAAACACCCATGAATGTGTTTTCATATCAAACCGTTCAAGCATATAAGCGAATATATTTTCTTTTGGAGCGAAAACAACAATTCGATAAGTATAGTGATCGAAATATTTTTTTGTGATTACATTGGGATATTTATCAAGGGCATCACTTTTGTGTTTCAATGCGGAAACTGATAATATATGCAGTTTGGATATGTTGAAGATTTCAAGCTTTTTGCCACACTTGCTCGCTAATAAAAAGGTAAGTATTACCGTAAATATTTCTGCAAAAGCAAACGCCAGAAAAATAACATCATCTGATTTTGAAAAATAAGCCAAATCTTTTCCTTCAGTTAAAAAAACACACCATCCAATATTGACAAACAGAAATGCGCCTGTAATGATGGTCGCTACTAAATAGCATATATAACTTTTCTTGCTTTTTTGATGTCTGTGTTTAACTTCTTCAATATTGACAGGATTAGAAGATTTTGAGATGCGCGATAAGATATATTGACATAAATCTTTGGCGTTGATTAAATCATAAATCCAAATGACATTGCTATCAAGAAACAACTTCAAATGCTTTCCTTGATTTTCTGCATTTGTAATATCGTTAAGTTCGATGTGTAATTCTTGCCCCCACCCAAACTCCGCATCAATTTTTCCATCTTCTATTTTCAAAAACGCTTTTCGGTTGAATCTAAAAATAAATATTGAAAGGAAGCCAAACAATAGTCCCAAAACAGCAAAAGTGAAACAGAAAATGCAGGACGATATATGGCTTGATTGAATTTCTTCAATACCGCACAAAGAAAAACGAATGGCTATGAAAGATCCGGAAAAAATCAAAAGCAGACAAAATATATATTTTCTAAATGATTGCTTAAATTCTCCGTTCATGATGTGCCTCTTTCCTTAAATTATATTTTACCACAATTTTACAAATATTTCAACCCTTTCGCAAGTTCAAATCTGTCCAAAATGCCTTCGCATCTACGGCTTCGTAAATAAATTTTGAACTGGAAGAATTTTTGAAAGGCTTCGGAAACTGTGTGGCGGTTCGAATCTATCCACAGATTTGGTGCAGTGGGGAATCTATATCAAAAATAGCATTTCGCCGGTTCGAATCCGGCTATAGACCCGAAAGGAAATGAAATCGTGCGTTGCACGATGAAATCCGGCAAGCCCGGAAGAAATCTTCGGCGTGCCGCCTCAGATGAAATTAAATCCGCCTTTATCTCCTGCTGTAAGGCAGATTTCATCGCGAAGCGATTTCATCCACCGAAGGTGGATTTCTTCCGACATCGGCGGATTTAGTTGAAAAAAGCACTTGCGTAATCAAGTGCTTTTTTCTGGCTGGGGTGGCCGGATTCGGACCGACGCGTGCGGGAGTCAAAGTCCCGTGCCTTACCGCTTGGCTACACCCCAATAACAACGGTGACATTGTATCACAGTTTGCTGGCTTTGTCAAGATTTTTTGCTGAGTAATTTCCCGGCGGATTGCGGATCTGCTTCGACTGTCCGCAAACGTACCGGAAACACCGCCGCAAAGTACACCCCGGAGTCGCGGAAAAGCGATTGCTTCCGCGTACCCGCACCGCACTACACCTCAACGACCACCAGCTCCCGCGAATTGAACAGGCGCGGAATCGGTGTCACGGTGTTGGACAGCCCGCGCGAGATGACCAGACGCCCCTCATGGACGCCGCTCGTATACTTGGGGAACAGCCCCTGATCCGGCGCGAACACGCCCCGTCCGAACAGACGCCATTGCCCGCCGTGTGCGTGTCCCGCAACAAACAGGTCAATGGGATAATCCCGCAGGTAACGGTCAAAATACTCCGGCTGGTGGCAGAGCAGAATCCGGTAGCCTGGCGTACGGCAGAAACCGTCCAGCCAGTCGAGATCCGGCATTCGCCCGGGATTAAGCAAGCCGGAGCGCATACCGCCCAAAACCAGTCCGCGATAGACCGTATAGTTCTGATCCAGCAGGACAGCGCCACTTGCACGGATGATGTCCTGCCAACAGGGGAGGATCGACCGTTGCGCGACCGACTCCCGCATCGGTTTTCCCAGGTTGATGTGTCCTGCGCCGGTTTCGTGATTGCCCCATGCGTAAAAGGTCGGCGCAAGGGCTGCCGCTTCAGCCAGGAAGCCAAGCCCCGGGCGGTCAGACTTTCCGGACTCGTCTGTCAGTACCGTCAGATTTTCAGTCAGATCTCCGGGAATCAGGATAAGATCCGGCGCGATGCGGCGCAGAGCTTCCATGAGCTTTCCGTAAGGTTCATCATGCAAATCAGCGACCACGGCTGCGCGGAAATGAACGCCGGGGTGTCGTTCCTCCCAGCCTGTATGAGGCACAACCGCACCGCAGGGAAGCCGCCTGTACGTGATCTGCATGGAAGAACTCCTTTGTTTTTAAGAATACGTGCTGTGGCGTAGGCGCCGCACCAGTGCGCTGATGCCCCAAAACAGGCACAGTCCCAACAGTGCACCGACAACGTCAATCATGACGTCCAGCACGGACGCGCCCCGGTTCGAGAATATCTGATGAATTTCGTCAGAGGTGGCATACAGCAGGCAGAACACAGCCGGCACAGCCCAGCGGATGGCAGAGCGACGCCAGTTTCTGTCTTCCCATGCTACCAGCAGGGCGCCGAGCAGGATGGCAAGCACGGCATACTCCGTCATGTGCGCCAACTTGCGCACCGGCATTCCCAGACGCTCCACGATCTTCGTCTGCTCCTCGGCAGGGAGCTTTTCGTAGCCGGGAACGACAACCGGAGCGATAGCCTCCGTCACCTTGTCGCTCCGGTCGCCCGACTGCGTCTTGTCCTCGTTTGAGAACAAAAATATCATGACCATTTCGGCAAGAATGCCCAAAAGCAACAGAACGCATACGGTCAGACGTGCCGGGGAGCGGTGTACGCGGGGGCGCCGCACGGAAGCGTCATCCGGAAGGGGAAGGTTCATGGAAACTGTTTCTCCTCTCTTAACTCTTAACTCTCAGTTCTCAGTTCTCAGCTTTCAACTCTCGTCTATCGTCTACCTATTCTGTGTGACCGACAGCCGTTTCACTTCCGGCACCCGTCAGGTGTCTCCGGCAGGCGGCGCAAAGCGTCGTCTTGCCAGCCGCCACGGCATCTGCCGGACTGCCGCTGCGGACATCCTCCGAGCGGTTGATATGATAGCAGTTCCGGTCGGTGTGCGCGACCGTCCCACCCTCCAGCCAGTAGACCCTGCCCGCATATGCCACCAGGACGGGATCTGCGACGGGTGGTTGGGTATCCGGCTCCACGGGATCCGTAAATACAGCAGCGGAAATCTCCCGCAACTTTTCGGGTGTCAATGTCTCGCCGCCAACAAATCCGTCCGGGATCCCGCGGCAACCCGCAAAAAGGCAGACGGCAACAGCCAGTACCGCGCCCGACAAGGCAACGCGACGGATACGTGCCCGCCTGCGTGCCGCACGTTGCATGATGCTCATTCCGGCGTTCCCCTCCGCTTCTGCGTCAGATTCATTGATGAATACGTGTATTATAGCATGCCACAGGGCGAAAGTCAAGGTCACATCGGGCACTTTTTTCCGCCCTGTTTCGACACGTCCGCCGGTCATCCGCTCCGACAGAGCCGTTCAGAACAAAATCGGAGGCCACCGCAGAACTGCGATGACCTCCCAGTCGGCTCCGCTCTCTCCTCCTGCCGGACGCGCACGTTGCGCCACCGACCGGGTACAGGTATGTCACAGAGCCAATGGACACCCCGCACGCCGGACGGAACCGTTCCGGAACGCGTCCTGCGCGGACGGGGAAGCCAAAACCGACTGTTGCAGTATGCTGCATCGATAAGAGCCATCTCGGACACAAACAAGACTGCACCCCTATCATACCACAAATTCGCGCCGCCGTCAAGCGTCAAATACAGGATTCGGCAAAAAATGTGAGGGAAGCGCGAATTTCGACGTTGCCTCGGGGTGCACATTTCCCCCGTTATATATCATATTTGGATAGAATCTCGCTGGGTGTGCGACGCAGGAGCAGCATAGCAGGTAGCAGTCCGAACAGAATGCACGCCGTCAGGATGACAGCCAGCAATCCACCCGCCAGCCACAGCGGGAAGTACAGCAGCTGATTGAAGAATGCCGCACCGGAGAGGTACATCATCAGCAACGACGCCACAAGGAAGCCGATAAACACAGTCAACAGCGTCAGCATAACCGTCTCTATCAGGAATCGGTACAGCAGATTCTTCCGGGAAACGCCGATGGCACGCAGAATGCCGACCTCGCGCACCCGGCTCATGAAGGACGAACGCATGATGAAAAACACGCACAGGCACATGAAGGCAAGTATGACCGTCAGCGAAATACCGGCGGTAACAAAGCTCTCGGACAGGTCGCCGGCATTCTGACGGAGCAGCGTGTCGCGCGTGACCAGCGCGTCCCCGAACTGAGCCCGCAGGTATTCTTCGGCGGCGTCACGGTCTGCGGCGTGTACCATCAGGTAAGCCGAGCGGTATGGCTGACCGTAGATTCCTTCCGTTCCGAACGGAATCACGTCCAACCGCCCGTCAGTCGTGCCTACGGAATACGACAGGGCGATGTAGTCCGCATCGCTCACCACCAGGGATCCTTTGCTCTGCGTATCGTCATACTGCCGTTTTATTTCATCAATATACCGTTCCTCCATCCAAGCGTGCTCACTCTTCCAGCTGTCGTACTCCACCGATTCCAACTCTTTCATCGTTGGCCAGCGCCCGTTTTCCTGCCGGAAGCAGTAAGCTTCCCACGCAGTCATAGCATCCGGTGCCATCTCGCCGATCAGCTTCGGCAAGCCGAATGCATTGAAATCACACCCATACAGGTAGGAGTACAGCGATGCCATACTCTCCTTTTCCGCGTACAGCCACAGGGCGGAGTCTGTCGTCTCGGCGCCCTCCCGGAGAAATTCCGGCAGGTAGCGCGGGAAATACTCGAACAGGTACTGCCAGAGAAGCTGACCTTCAGACAGTCCGCTGTCGGACTGCGTCCCGATATAGTCCCTCAGCGACAGCAGGGTTTCGCCCTTGACTGAAAGGACATACTGCGGGTACAGGTTCGGATCCGCCCATGTTGTTATGATCTCCCGCACGGTGAAGCTGCGCCCGAGTACGGTCAGCGTTTCGCCCACTTTGAAAACGCCGTCCCCCAGCACTGCGACCTCTCCGTTCTTCAGCTCGCCCTTGTACCTGGTCTGCAGCGAAAGCGGTGTCACAGGCAGATCCATATTGTCGCGCAGAACGCGCTGTGCCGCCACAAGATCGGGAAGCAGGTACGCTTTCTCCGACGAACGGACAATGCCTGCAATGCTTAACAGTGCCGACGAGGTACCCATTCCCATGTCCGTCGACTCAATCATGATGTCCATATCTCCCGCCGAGCCGGCAGTCATCATCGTCAGCCCCAAAAGATCTTCATAACTCTTGATATAGCTGGCTTCGCTGCTCGCCAGCAGATCATCTGCCATGGCGGTCGTAATAAGAATCTCCGAAACGCCCGCAACCTCTTTTCTGCCGCAGACCAGCTCCGCGTCCCGCAGCATGGACAGCGGCAGGGTGTATCCCTGCGCACTCAGAGTCGGCTCACTCTGCGCGGTCATGAACCCGGCGGTGCGGAACTGCACCTTGCCCCGGACGTTGTTCGGATGCGTGACCAGCTGTGCGCCGTTGATGCCGTTCTGTCCGATGGTATCGCCCACCAACGCATTGTAGTCATGCCCGAAATTACCGGCTTTGTCCGCCTCGACCGGGATAAAGAACAGATCAGGATCGTACTCCTTCCGGGACGTGATATAGCCCTTCAGATCGACGGCGGAGGAAGCCGTTGTAAACACCATGACGATCGCAAGCATGATCAGACACACGCGGAGGAACCGCTTGCCCCTCTTGCGGCGTTGCGAGTAGTTCTCCCGCCACGCCAAGGAAAGCGCGTTGCGGAAATGGTACAGCCGCCCGAAGTGCCCGCCCTCAATCGGTCCCAGTGCCGACATATCCAGCGGCTTTCCGCCCCGGTTGGCATGTGCCGTGTCCGCCGTAGTCTGGAAACTGCCCTCCCGCAGATGGATCTCGGAAGTCTCATCCAGGAAACGGACACCGGAGGTATCGCAGGCAAGGAACAGCCTCCCCCCCTCGCTGACCAGCCGGATGTGTACCGGGCGATCGGCGGGCAGGTCGCCGTAGGTTGTCAGGCTGACGCCGGGCAGATTATCCGTGCGCGTAGCCAGATCACCGAGAAAGATGTCGTTCTTGTTGCGCTGGACATATCCGGTCGCGCCGGTGTTGACACGGTCGCCGATGATGCGCCCGTCCGCCATCTCAATAACGCGATCGCAGTAATAATCCACCAGGTTCGCCTCGTGCGTGACCAGCAGTACCAGCCGCGTGCGGGAGATCTCCTTCAGGATGTCCATGACCAGCACGGTATTGTTCTCGTCCAGGTTTCCGGTCGGCTCATCCGCCAGGATAATGGCAGGCGATTTGACAATAGCGCGCGCAATGGCGACTCGCTGCTGCTGACCGCCCGAAAGCGTGTCGGGCGTGCGCTCACGGAATTTGTCCATGTCCACGTCGGCAAGCGCCGCCAGGACGCGCGTCCGGATAACCTGCTCGTCCTCTACGCCGCACAGGCGCAGCGCGTCCGCGACGTTTTCAAACACCGTTTCCCCGACGTTCAGGTTGTAATTCTGGAAGATATAACCCGTATACCGGTTGCGGATAATATCGGGATCATTCGCAAGGTTTTCTCCGAATATCTCGATACTGCCCGATGCGAGGCTGTCCAGTCCGCCGATGGTATTGAGCAGGGTAGTCTTACCGCAGCCGCTCTTGCCGAAAATGGCGATCATGCCGCTTTCCGGCAGGGACAGGCTGATGCCGTTCATGACGTGGATCTCGTTTTCGCGCCCACGGTTATAGTATTTCTGGGCGTTGTCTATTCTCAGGATAGCTTTCTCGCTCATGCCTTGTTTCCTCCCTTCAGCGTTTTCTTGACCGACTGGCTGAACATCTTGCGCACGTACCGGCGGGACAGCCGCAGTGCGACTGCCACCAGGAGCAGCGCCAGCAGGATATATTCCCGCGCGTGCAGGAAGCTGAACAGCTCATTGGTCTGCGGAAGCGAATATACCACGGTGCAGGCGACCGCCGTCACGAGTATGGCGGGAATCAGAGCAGTCAGCGTCTGCACGTAGATGCTGATTCGCACAACCGGCGTCGGAATGCCCATGGAACGCATGATGGCGATATCGCCCCGCGATGCATTCATGGCGTGCGAGGTGCAGAGCCCCAAAAACAGTGCAATGAACACAACAGCCAGCACCCAGCCAACCAGCAGGAATCCGCTCGTAATAACCTTTTCCAGTCGTTCCAGAACATCCTCATCCACCGTCTCATCGGACGGTACGGCAACGTATCCTGCCTCGCGCAGCTCGTCTACCTTTGCGTGCGCTTCGCGGTCGCTGTCAAAGAACAGGCTCGCCTGGGTATACGCTTTGGTAAAATACTCGTTCTCCACGAAGGAAGTCAGAATATCCGGCGCAATGATCAGCGCCATCTCGTTATATGTCTGCCGGAGAAGCACCGCCGTCTCCTTGCTCACCGAGGTGACAAGCCGATAACCGGAGAAATCCATATTAACGTCGCTCCGCTGCCCGTATCCCGAACCACGGAAGTCATCCGCATACCCTGTACGGTACCCGTACTGATTCTTCCGGTAGCTGACAAATGTGCCCGTCAGGGACACATCTGCACTGACATTCGCGGCATCGTAGACGGTATCGCCATTCACCAATGACGCCAACGTGTAGGTGCCCGGCTCCATGCCGAAATCCACTATAATGCCGCCGCCCTCCAGCCGGTATTCCCGTGAAAATTCGTTGCCCGGTTGGCTGGACTTCAGCCCGACCGAAACGGAGAAGTTATACTGCTGCTTCTGGAAGAATACCGCCGCAGTCGCCGTCCGGTAGCCCTCCTCCGTAAACAGCATCCGGGAATTCCTCGTGTTGTCGTAGAAGTAGCGCACACCGGTAACGGTGTAGTTGGTATTGCTCAGCACGCCGCTGTTATAGCTCGTATCCGATGACAGGACGAAAGGCTCAAACTCCTCACCCGCCCTATAACTGCTCTTCATGAAAATCGGCAGTTCCAGAAGAACCTCGTTCGCAGTCTCCGGCAGGCGACCGCCGTCCGGCGTGACACCGTTCGCATAGGCAAAGCGGAAGTTCAGGTAGTGCAGACCGTCCTCCTGCCAATTCTTCCCCAAAAACAGTGTGACGGTCTGATCCATCAGGTAATCGTAGCGGACCGTGCGCTCCGCCCCGACTGTTGCTGCCAGCTTTGCCAGCTCATCCGCCGTCATGATGCCGCCGTCCGCCCGCGCAATGACGGTCCGCCCCTGCATATGGGTGAACATATAATTCTTGTCAAACAGTCTCTCGGCGGAGGAGGACAGCGACGTGACCACCGTCAGAACCAACGCAGTCACGATCATGAGCATACACAGGAACAGCGACAGCTTGGGCATGGCACCGAAGCGGACACGCCCCAGTGTCAGTCCGTTGCGCAGCTGCTCACGATGCCGTGCAAACGGCTTCTGCGGCTCGGTCACCTCCGGCGGCGGTGCCTCGGTCGGGACAGGTGCGGGCTTGGAAATGACCTGATCCGACTCCACGGCGCCGTCAAAAATACGGATATGCCGCGTGGCACAGTGCTCGACCTGCTCAAAATTGTGCGTGACAACCACCACCAGCTTGTCGCGGGAGACCTCGCGCAGGAGCGAGATGATCTCCTCTGAGGTCTGGCTGTCCAGATTGCCGGTCGGCTCGTCCGCCAGAATGATGGGGCTGTCCTTGGCAAGTGCGCGGGCGATGACGGTGCGCTGCTTCTGCCCGCCGGACAGCTTGCTCCCCTTGTGGTGAATGAATTTTTCCAGTCCCACGCGGCGCAGAAGCTCCAGCGCGCGCGCCCGGCGCGCCCGGCGGTCGGAGATGTTCATCAGCGCCAGCTCAACATTCTGCAGAACCGTGAAGCTTTCGATGATGTTATATTCCTGAAAAATGAAGGAAATATACTGCTTCCGATACTCCTCCCAATCGCTCTGCAGATAGTGCGAGGTCGGCTCCCCGCAGATCAGCAGTTCGCCCTCCTCGTAGGTGTCCATCCCGCTGAGCACGTTGAGCAGCGTGGATTTACCCGAGCCGGATTTGCCTGTGACCGCAACAAACTCGCCCCGGTCAAAGGACAGGTTCACCCCGCGTATGCCTACTGCCACATTCCCCTCGGACACGTATATCTTCCCGATATTTCTCAATTCCAGCAACGGTGTCGGCATTTTTATCTCCCTTCGTTTTCTGAATTTGCTTTCATATTGTATCACATCCCGTATCTGAATGCAAGAGGACGGCGCAGAATTAAAAAAATCTTAAGAAATGGGACGCGATGCTTGCGGGCGTCCGTCCGATGCACCGAGAAAGGGAGCGCCTGCCCGAAGGACAGCGCTCCCCTTCCCTACTCAGTTCCCGCCCCGCGCGAAGCACTCCGCCGCGGTCAGGGTATTGCGCAACAGCATGGTGATGGTCATAGGTCCGACACCGCCCGGCACCGGCGTAATGGCGGACGCGACCGGCTCGACCGATGCAAAATCCACGTCCCCGGTCAGCTTTCCGTCCGCGCGGCGGTTCATGCCGACATCCACCACCACGGCACCCGGCTTGACCATATCGGCGGTAAAGAAATCCGCGCGCCCGATCGCCGCGACCAGGATATCCGCCCGGCGCGTGACCTCGGCGAGATTCCGCGTGTGGCTGTGGCAGACCGTCACGGTGCCGTTCGCCTGCAGCATCAGCATTGCCATGGGCTTGCCGACGATGTTGGAGCGCCCCACCACAACGCACTCCTTTCCGTCGCAGGAAATGCCGTAGCGTGCAAGCAGTTCCATGATCCCGGCAGGCGTGCAGGGCAGAAAACTGTAATTCCCCGTCAGGAGCCTGCCGACATTGTAGGGATGGAAGGCATCCACGTCCTTGTCCGGACGGATGCGGAGCAGGATGCGCCCAGCGTCCAGATGGCGCGGCAGGGGCAGCTGCACGAGGATACCGTGGATGCGGTCATCCTCATTCAGTCTGTCCACCAGTGCCTCCAGTGTCTCCTGCGTTGTGTCGGCGGGCAGTTCGAAGCCCTCCGAATAAAAGCCGACCTGCTCGCAGGCACGGCGCTTGTTCCGGACATAGACCTGCGAAGCCGGGTCGTCGCCCACGATGACCACTGCCAGACCGGGCACAACGCCGGTGCGTTCGGTCAGGGCGCGTGCCGCCGTTGCGATTTCCCCACGCACCTGCGCGGAGGTTGCTTTTCCGTCAAGAATGACTGCCATATAGTTTACTCCTCGTTTCTTCAGTGCTTCCCTGATACGATGCGATATGCGGTATTCCCCTATGTTTCAGGCGGATATACCACCGCCAACGCGTACTGCCCCGGGCGGAAGGTGCGGCGGAACAGTGCCTCCACCTCCTCAAACGTAATCGAGGCAGCCGTCGGCAAAAAGTCAAACAGCGACAGCCCGTCCATCGCGTAGGACAGGAGCGAACCGCCGATGCTCTCGGTGGAGTCAAAGCCGGTCACGTAATCGGCATACTGGATGCGGCGACTGCGTTCAAAGGCGGCGCGGGACAGTCCCTCGCGCGTCAGCCTGTCCACGCAGGCAAGAAAGGCACGGTAGACCGCATCGGGGTCATCGGATTCACCCGTGAAATCGTAAAAGGCGTACCCGCGCCCGATGGAGGTGCCGTAGGACACGCCCGGCGTGACCAGCCCCGACTCGTACAGTCCGTTATAGAAGTCCTCCGAGCAGGAGAACAGCATCTCGGACAGGATGCACATACACAGGTCACGCCGGAGCATTCCGCGCGGGTCGGGCGGAATATCCGCATCCTTGATGCCCAGGGAAAACACCGGCTTGGAGACTGACGCTCCGGCACCGGGATGTGTCCCGTCCGTAACCTGTCGCATATCCCGCACGGCGCGTTCCCGGCATACAGCGGCAGGCTCGCGTACCGGACGGGGAGCAGGCAATGTACCACCCTGCCCGCCTGGCTTCCGCGACAGACCGGGGCAGGCATCCACTGCCGCCAGCACCTGTTCCGGCGTGACCTGCCCGCAGACAGCCAGCGTCATGCCGCCCCGATCGTAGCGGGCGGAAAAGGCAGTATGCAGTATCTCTGCCGTGATGCGCCCGACCGATGCCTCAGTCCCGCAGATATCGCCCCGGATCGGGTGGGAACGGTACAGCGACCGGAGCAGCAGATTGGCGCACACTTCCCACGGATCATCCGCGCCCATGCGGATCTCCTCACGGATGATGCGCCGCTCCCTTCTGACCGAGTCAGGCGTGATGTGCAAACCCGAGACCATGCGCAGCAGAGCACCCAGTGCCCGGTCAAAGCTGCCGGCTCTGCCCTCCGTACAGGAGAACAGGTAGACCGTCCGGTCATAGGTCGTATAGGCGTTGACCTCCGCGCCCAGCGCGGCAAACGCCGTCTCGGCGTCCCCGCCCCGTGCCGTCTCAAACATTTTATGCTCCAAGAAGTGCGCAACGCCTGCAGGTTCGCCGCGGGCACGGTCGAAGGAACCGCAGGGTACGCCCAGCGCGGCATACGCAGTGGACATATCCTTCGGGCAGACCAAGATGCGCAGTCCGGACGGGTGGCGCGTCTCGTAGTAGCGCTCACCCAGCTCCGGGCATTCATGCAACCGGAATGATGCAGATTCCAATACTCAGTCCTCCTCGTCCTCGTCCGGGCAGTCGCAGTCGGACAGCCCGTCGTCCTCCGCGCCGTGCGCCGCGCCGGGTTCGCTCCCCAAAAAGTACACCGTGTCGGGCACAAACCGTGCCGCCGCACGCATCAGCTGCCGCCTGTCCACCGCCAGCACCTGTGCCAGACGGGATTCCGGCGCGTCGGATGCGTCGGCAAATCCGGCGCCCGCAGACTCGGTGCCGTTCAGCACCCGCCCGAACCACAGATTCTCCAACGCGCAGGGGCTGTCCGGTATCTGGCGGAAGGCATTCCCGTAGGACGCCTTTGCCAGCCGCAGATCATGCGCCGTAAAGCTTCCCGCCGCGACGCCCTCCGCCTGCGTGCGGATGGCGTTCTCTGCCGCCGTCCGGTTGGCAGGCGCGACGCCACAGGACACGGTCAGCACGCCCTTGGAACCGAAAAACGCCGAATCGCAGTAGTAGCAAAGCCCCAGTTCCTCCCGCACATGGCGGAACAGCAGACTGTCCTGCATGACGCCCAGCATCTCATTGAACAGGATGGCAGCTGGAAGCAGTTGCCTGTTTTCGGACTGAGTGATACCCGATGACCACCCCATACACAGCCGCCCCTGCGAGAGACTGCGCGCTTCGTTCACGCGGCGCGGCACAAGCGGCGCAGCATGAGGCAAGGTAGGCGGCAATGTGCGGCAGGCTGGCTTGAGAGCGGCAAACGCCGCCCGCCAGTGTGCCTCCAGCGTCTCCGGAGAAGCCTTGCCCACATAGAACACCTCCAGCCGCGCGCAGGCGAGAAACGACTGCCACAGCGCCGTCAGCTGCTCTGCCGTCACGTCCCGGATGTGCTCCGGGCGCCCGAACAGCGACACGCCGCTCGGCTCCTGCCCGTACAGGATGTGCCGCATCCGCCCCTCGGCGTAACTGCGCGCCTGATTGCGATCCGCCAGGATAGCATCGCACAGTGCCTGCTTCTCCTGCTCCACAGACCGCCGGCGCAGAACGCCGTCCTCATCGGTCAGCGGCTCCAGGATAAGACCGGCAAGCAGGTCGGCAACGCCGCCCAAAATATCCAGTCCCCGGTCGGCGGCAGGCAGGCAGGAGTCATCCAGCATCTCGGCGGTGAAACCGAGCACCTGCCGGTCGCCCGCGTGGAAATTACGGATGGTCAGCGTCGCGCCATACAGCTCATCCAATCGCCGGTTGATGTGCAGTTGACTGGGAAACCGGCTGCTCCCGCGCCGCAGAACGCCGAACAGCAACGTCATGCGCGGCGAAAGCACTTGATCCGCCGGCAGGATGGCGGAAATGCTCAGGCGGGCGGTTTTGAATCGCTCGGTCTGCAGAACGTGCAGTGTAACGGCATCACCCACGCGGACGGTATGGGGCGGAGACATCAAAGCGGCACTGCTCACGCCTGTGCTTCCTCCGGTGCGTGCTTGATGCCGTCCCACACGGCGTTAAGCTCTGTCATGGACAGATCCGCCATGTTCTGTCCGCGCGCCCGAACCGCATGCTCGACCCGCTCAAAGCGGTCAATGAACTTGTCCGTTGCGTGCATGAGGGCTTCCTCCGACTTGACGCCGAGCTTGCGTGCAAGGCTGGTCACAGTCAGCAACAGATCGCCCAGTTCCTCCTCTACCGCCGCACCGTCGCCGGATGCAGACGCCGCCCGCACCTCGGCAATCTCCTCCGCCAGCTTGGCATACACTTCATCCGCATCGGCAAAATCAAAGCAAGCCGCCTTTTTGCCGACCTTCTGCGCCCGCATGAGTGCCGGCTCCATGGCGGGGATCGCGCGCAGCTGATCCGTCAGCGTGACACGCTCCGCCTGCTTTTCCACGCCCTTGAGTTTTTCCCAGTTTGACAGCACCTGCTCACTGCCGTCCACGTGCACCTGCCCGAACACGTGCGGGTGGCGGTATATCAGCTTCTCGCAGATGTCGTTTGCGACATCGTATACCGTGAAGCGCCCCACCTCGTCCTCTATGCGCGCATGGAACACCACCTGCAGCAGTACGTCACCCAGCTCCTCCCGCAGATGCACCGGATCATCCCGGTCGATCGCCTCCACAACCTCGTAAGTTTCCTCAATCAGATCGTTGCGGATGCTGTGATGATTCTGCTCGATGTCCCACGGGCAACCGCCCGGAGAGCGCAGCAGCTCCATGATCAGCACCAAATCGTCAAACGTGTAGCTCCCCTTCTCCCGGGACAGCAGGTAGTCGATTTTCTCCTCGCGGCTTGCGTTTTGCATATCAGATATCATGTTCGGTTTTCCTTCCTTTTTTGATGTATCGTCCGGCGGGCAGACAGACCGCCGCCGCGCCCATACCGTACAGCAGAGCGGTGCCCCCTATGCGGCATAGAATATCCGGCACGCTGTCCCCGCCGAATCCCACGCAGGCACACAGGCACGGCGCCAGAGCCACCGCAGGCAAAGCCAGCGCAATAGGCAGAATAAACAGTCCCGCCAATGCCCGCCCGTGCGGCAGGATATCCGGCGCGAAGCGGGCAAGCAGCATACAGTTGCAGAGCAGGATCAGCGTGTCACAGCACAGAGAACTGACCGGTGCGGCAAGCATCCCCCAATCCGGCAGAGCCAACAGTCTGTACGCCAGCACCGCCTTGACCGATGTGCCGATCAGCATGGAAACCACCGGTGCGGCGGCGTGTCCCGCCGCCTGTAGCATGGCACCCGTGACTGTAATCAGGCACGCGGACGGCACCGCCAGCCCCAGCAGGCGCAGCCACGGCGTTGCCTCCGCGACCGCCTCCGGCTGTCCGCGGAACAGCAATGTCAACACATCGCCGCCAAGCCCAAACAATCCGAGTCCGGCGGGAACGGCAAATGCCAACGTCAAGCCCAACGCCCCGGCGCAAGCGTGCCGTGCCTGTCGCGCCGCCTCCGCGCATTCCCCGGCAGCAGTCCCCGTCCGGAGACGGCGGACTGCGCCGGACAGTACCGGCACCAGCGACATCGCCACCGAGGCGGACAACGAAGGCAGTATGTTGAACACCGGAACCGCCAACGTGGAATAGCAGCCATACAGTGCGTTGGCACGGTCGCCCGGCACCCCCGCATCCTGCAGGCGGCGCAGGATCAACGCAAGATCCACGCATTTGGTCAGGCTGATGACTCCGGCACTCAACGTCACGGGCAGTGCCACCGCCGCCAGTCGTCGCAGGATATGCCGGCGTCCCGGCAGAGGAACCGGCGGCATATCGACAGGAAGGGCGTCACCTGCGCGTCTGTCCTGCCGTGCCCGGCGGAACAGCAACCACGCCGCCGATGCAACCGTCCCGGCTGTCAGTCCCAAAACCGCGCAGGCAGCCGTCACGGGGAGCGGTGCGCCCCGCCGGGCGGCAAAATACGCAAAGGCAAGTCCGAGAATCAACTTACCCAGTGCCTCGATGACCTGCGAAACGGCTGTCGGCTTCATGTCCGACAGCCCCTGGAAATAGCCACGCGCCGCACCTGCCAGGCAGACCGCCAGCACTGCGGGCGACACAGCCCGGATGCTCGCCGCCGCGTCCGGATTGCCCAGCATCTCCGCCCACAGACGGGCAGGCAGCAACAGTGCCGCCGTGCCCAGCACGCCGATGGTACAGAACACCGCCAGTGAAACACGGTATATCCGCCTTGACAGCGCCCGGTAGGCAGGCGCGCCGTCCCCGCCTGCGAGCAGTACCGACATGGCTACCGGCAAACCGGCGGTGGACAGCACGCACAGGAGCGCGTACACCTCATAGGCAGTATTGAAATACCCCATCCCCGCCGTGCCGAGCACCCGGAGCATGGGGATCCGGTAGGCAAGTCCGATCACCTTGACCGCCACGGCAGACAGCGTCAGCAAACTGACCCCCGAGAGGAATTTTCCACCCTCGCGGGTGCGGTTGACAGCAGACTTCACGGCACACCTCCGGACAGCAGAACGTTACCTCATGGTATGCGCCGGGGGGCGGGGGTATGCAGGGAAGCAGGATTACAGGATGTTATCTGCCGGTTTCCAGACACATCGGGATAAATTCCCGGTACAGCGCACCGGCGGGCAGGTATGCGGACGAGATGCCCTCCACCGCGCGGAGTGACGCGAGGATATGCTCCGCCCGCACGGCATGACGACCGGTCACGGGATAGTCCCGGAACAGGCGCTCCAGATACGGCTTGAGCATATGCAGTTCAAACGGCATGGCGGAATCTATCAGGTAGTCGCATCCGTTGGCAAAGGGGAGGATTGATGTCTCCTCGTTGGCACGGACACTCTCCCACAGTGCCAGGGTGAAGGCGGGTGTCGCGTCCCGTACCGCCTCGTCCCGCACCAGCCGGCGCAGAAGGCGCAACTCCACCGGCGGAAAAATCTCGCCGGCTACCTCCAGCCCGTGCAAAGCCGAAATATACACGCTGCGGGACGGGATGTCGGCAAACAGTGCCGTCACGGGCGGGTACAGTGCCTGTATTCCCTCAAACAGGAACACCGGCTTTTCCCCGGCGGGGACAGCCAGATGCCGCGTCCCCGCGCGGTTGCCCGTGGTGAAGTTGAACACCGGAATGTCGGTCTCCCCCGTCCTCCGCAGCTCCCGGACGCAGGCTTCCATGGCACCAAGATCCAGCGTATCGGCGGAATCGTAGTCCGGCGTCCCGCCGCGCGCCCGGGCTCGCTCCTCCAGTTCCTGACGGTCCAGATAAAAATCGTCCAGCGAAATGGGATATACGGACAGCCCCGCCGCCTCCAGCGCCTCGGTCAGCTTGCCTGCCGCCGTGGTTTTTCCGGAGCAGGTCGGTCCCGTCAGACGCAGAATGCGGATGCCGTCCTCGGCGCACTCCCGGCTGACAGCGGCGGACAGCGCGACCAGCCGCGCTTCAAAATCCGCCTCCGCCGTCTCCACCGTCCGCCGCGCCTCCTCAGGCGTTCCCAGCGACGGCGGAACCGTCCTATAAGTCTGCTTGGATGTGTATCGGTTGAACAATCGGTTTCCTCCTTTGCCGGCAATACTGCAAGCCGTGCGGGCTCCCTCATTCCAGCAGTCCGCGCTCCCGGTAGAATGCCTCTATGCGGTCTGCCTGCTCTGCCATAACGGTATCCCCGTCGCTGTCCAGGTACTCGTAGGGATACTTGGGGTTGAACAGGCGGTTGATATACCGGGCTGAGCCGTCCGCCGGCGCGTAATCCACCAGCTTGGTAACGGCGCCCGCACCGACGGCAAAAATGGAATGAACCTCCTCCATCATGTAGATATTATACAGTCCCTCGTAGCCGGGCAGAGCAAACCCGACGTTCTCGAAATTGCCGACCGTGTTTTTCTGCCGATACATATAGTATGGCACATATCCCTCGTGGATGCACTGTATCTGCGAATAATCCACGCATTTTCCGGTATCGCCGCCGCGCATGGAGTAGATATCCCCGCCGCCGCGCCGCAGGTCGGAGGAGCGCTTGACGCAGAAAGTATGCACCGTGATATTCTCCGGGCGCAGGCGGATGATCTGGTCAAAGGACGCCGAGAAGGTGGGGAACCGGTCGCCCGGCAACCCGGCAATCAGGTCGGTGTTGACGACCGGAATACCGGATGCCCGCGCAATCTCATAGGCGCGGAAGAACATCTCGGTGTCATGGGCACGCCCGATGCTGTGCAGAACCTCGTCGCACAGGATCTGCGGGTTGACGCTGACGCGCCCCACACCGAAGGATCGTGCCACCGCCAGCTTGTCCGCGTCAATGGTATCCGGGCGTCCCGCCTCCAGCGTGAATTCCTCCAACCGGCTGACGTCCGTCATCTCCGCCACCGTACCCAGCAACAGCCGGAGCTGGTCGGGATTCAGAATGGTGGGCGTGCCCCCGCCGATATAAACCGTGCGCAGGTTCAGTCCCAGCCGACCGATCAGGTCAAAGGTTCGCCGCAGGTCGCGGCACAGCCGCAAAAGGTAGTCCGGAATGAGCGACAGCAGGCGCTTGGATGTGTAGGACACAAAGGAGCAATAGGCGCACCGCGTCGGGCAGAAGGGGATGGATATGTAGACCGAGCAGTCGCGCTTGCCGGGTGTTCCGATGAGGCGCGCCTCGTTGACCGCCACCTCGGTGGCAAGGCTTGCCTTTTTGGGAATGACAAAGTAGTCCCGCGCCAGTTCCTTTTTGACGCGCGTCTTGCTCATACCGCGCTGGAGCAGTTCGGTTGCCACCTTGGACGGGCGGACGCCGGTCAGCATCCCCCACGCGGGACGATACCCGCGCAATGTCTCACAGACATTGGTCACGGCGTCCCCGACTGCAATCTTCTCCATGCGCTCCCGCGTGTACCCCTCACGATACGGGTAACTGCGCTCCGCCTCCGCCTGCTCCCCCCGGAAGCACAGCTTTGCCCGGACGGTCACGCCCTCCCGCGGCTCGCCGCTCTCCTCTGCCCGGACGGCGTCCCGTTGCAGGGAGACCCACAGTGCGGGCGTTTCCGCACTCGGCTCCTCCTCGTCCGAAAACTTCGCGCCGGGGAAAAAGATCATGCACAGCGTCTGTACATAATACTTGTTCACGGGTCCTTCAATGTAAAGTCTCATACCGGAATCCTATTTCCCTCACAATTATTTTGATGTGCCCGCGCCGGGCTTCAGCACCTCGGAATCCATCACGATGGTGACAGGTCCGTCATTGCACAGGCTGACCTGCATATCCGCGCCGAACTGCCCGTGCTGTACCGGAACCGTCTCCGCCGCCCGTTCCAGAAACAGCCGATACAACCGTTCCGCCTCAGCCGGCGCCGCCGCGCCGAGAAAATCCGGACGGTTGCCGTGCCGGTAGTTGGCAAGCAGAGTGAACTGGGACACAACCAGCAGCCCGCCGCCGACATCCTGCACCGACCGGTTCATTTTACCGTTCCCGTCCTCAAAAACGCGCAGTCTGAGTATCTTGGCAAGCAGGCGGTCGAGATCCTCCTCGGTATCCCCCTGCGCGACGCCGAGCAAAACCAGGAAGCCTCTCCCGATTTTGCCGACCGTTTCGCCGCTGATATCAACCTGTGCCGCACTGACCCGCTGAAGCACCGCTTTCATGTACTGTACCCTGCCCCGGCGGGGCAGATCCTTTCTCCGATATCCGATAGCGGGATTCCCTGACTGCTCCGGCGTTCCGCCGGCTGCCACACGTGGCGCTCTGTCAGGGATTCCCCGCGATTATTCGCCTGCTTTATCCCCGCCCTTGGCAGAGCCGGTAAAGCCGCGCACAACGTCCACCACGTTCTCCAGCGAACGCAGGCGGCTGACGATGGAATTGTAATGATCCACGTTCTTGCAGCTGACCTTCAGGTTCATGATGGCACGTCCGCCGCTCGCCTTCTGCGTGTTGACCGACAGGATGGACACCTTCATGTCCGCCAGCGCCGCCGACACGTCTGCCAGCACACCCACCACGTCCAGTGAGTGTATCTGGATCAGCGCCCCGTACACACTGCGACTGTCAGAGGCAGTCTCCGGCGCCTCCCAGTACGCGCGCTTCCAGCGGTCTGCCTGATCGGGATTGCCCATGCCCTGAACCGCGTTTGGACAATCAATCTTGTGAACCGAAATACCGTAGCCCTTGGTCACAAAGCCGACCACCTCATCCCCCGGCAGGGGATTGCAGCATTTTGCAAACTTGACCACACAGCCGTCTGCGCCGTCCACCACAATGCCGCTGTTGGAGCGCAGATGCCGGAGCGGAGTGGTCGTGACGACCTCCTCCGGCGTCGGATCGGGGGCAGGCTGCGTGTCCTCCGCCTCGTTGGATGCCGCCAGCTCCTCCAGTATTTTCGGCAGTATCTTGCCTGCCGACAGTTCCCCGTAACCGATGGCGTTATACAGGTCGTCCGCGGTGGTGAAGCCGTTCTTCTGCGCCGCCGCCGTCACCAACTCCAGCCGGCGGGACTCGCCCAGCCGCGGCGCCGCCTTCTTCAGCTCGGCATCCACGGTGTTCTTGCCCATCTGGATGTTCTCTGCACGCCGCTCCCGCTTGAACCACAGGCGAATCTTGTTCTTCGCCTCGCCCGTCTTGACCACCGACAGCCAGTCCCGGCTGGGTCCGTGTCCGGAGGATGCAGACGCCGTGAGTATCTCCACAATCTCTCCGTTGTTCAGCACGCGGTCGATGGGCACGATCATGCCGTTGATCTTGGCGCCTATCATGCGGTTGCCCACCTCGGAGTGGATGGCATACGCGAAGTCAATGACAGTGGCGCCCTGCGGCAGTGAGATGACGTCCCCCTTGGGCGTAAAGACGAACACCTCGTCGTGCGAGATGTCGATCTTGAGCGCCTTCATGAACTCCTCCGGGTCGCGCGTCCCGTCCTCGGTTTCGATCAGCCGGGCGATCCACTCCAGCTTCTTGTCCATCTCCTCCTTGGACGTAACGCCTGCCTTGTACTTCCAGTGCGCGGCGATACCGTACTCCGCGACGTGGTGCATTTCCCACGTCCGGATCTGTACCTCAAAGGGAATGCCGTCCCGCCCGATGACAGTCGTGTGCAGGGAGCGGTACATATTGGGTTTGGGGATGGAAATGTAATCCTTGAAGCGCCCCGGAACGGACTTGAACATCTCATGGATGATACCCAGCACGGTATAGCACTCCATCTCGGTATCCACGATGACACGCATGGCGTAAAAGTCGTAAATCTCGTCAAAGCTCTTGTTCTGGTTGAACATCTTGCGGTATATGCTGTACACCGTCTTGATGCGTCCCTCCAGCGTGAAGTGGATATGGTTTTCCATCAGCTTGTCGTTTACCATGCTGCGGATGCTCTCGATGAAGTCCAGGTTCTGCCCGTACTTTTCCTCAATGTGCTGCTGCACCTGCGCGTAGCCGATGGGGTCAAGGTACTTCAGACTGAGATTTTCCAGCTCCTGCTTGATCTTTTGCATACCGAGCCGGTGTGCAAGCGGAGCATAAACCTGCATGGTTTCCAGCGCGGTCAGACGCTGTTTTTCCTCCGGCTTTGCGTCCAGCGTGCGCATATTGTGCAGGCGGTCACAGAGCTTGATGAGGATAACGCGCACGTCCCGCGACATGGCAAGCAGCATCTTGCGCAGGTTCTCAATGTGCGCCTCCTCCTTGTCCGCCACCTGAAGCACCACCATCTTGGTAACGCCGTCCACCAGCGCGGCAACCTCCGGTCCGAAGCGCTTGGCGATTTCCTTCGTGTTGGTCTTCTCGCCGCAGTCCTCCACCGTGTCGTGAAGCAGGGCGGCGCAGATGGAATCTGTATCCAGCTCCAGCCCCGCCACGATCTCCGCCACTGCTACGGGGTGCGTGATGTATGCCTCCCCGCTGGCGCGCCGCTGCCCTGCGTGCAGTCCGGCGGCGTAGTCGTACGCCCGCTGAATTTTGTCAATGTCGTACTTCTTGCCGGTCGCCCGCAGAATATCAAGCAGGCGGTCTATACTCTCATGTACCGTTTGTTCCATCGTCCTATCCTTTCGATCCTCCGCCGCGCGGGGATACCATCCTTCATGCGGGCGCGGTTCCCTTCCCGCAACGCTCGCGCAGGCTGCGCAACAGCGGAGACGCCTCCACCGAGGTGTGGGGTGCGTCCGGTGTGATTTCATAGGTCAGGATGCCGTCGCCCACATCCTCGATGCGGCAGACCGCCATCTCGTTGAGGATGCGAAGAATCAGCATCAGCTTTATGTAGCACATAGGCGCTCCGGCGGCAGCCAGACGCGCGCGCAGTTCCCCTGCACGCACGGTGCGGGAGCCGTTCCGGACACGCTCACGCAGGCAAACGTACACCCGTGCCACGTCGTCCCGATCGGGAAGCAGTCCCTCCTCCGGAGAAAGCCCGCCGCCTGCCAGCAGGCTTGCCAGCCGCTCGTCCGCCGCCGCCTTTTCACGCTCCTCGGCGGCAGAGTGCCGCACATCCCGCAGAATCAGCTGCAACGACTCCACGCCGTGATACTCGTTGATCCCCAGCTGGAACAGCACGTCCACCCGGTCGCCGGTCTGAACCGGAAGTGCGGACGTCGGCATACCGAACCAGAGTGCCTGGAACAGCCTCCCGTCCGCATACAGCGAAAGGCGGGTATGCTTTCCGCCCGACAGTGCGGTGATCTGCTGTACCGTGGCGTTCTCCAGCATCAGCAACGGAACCGGGTTCGCCGTACCGCACGGCTCCAGCAGTTCCAGCTCCCGCGCCTGCTCCATGGTCAGTTCGTCCGCCGTGACACGGCACTCCGCCTCCTGCCGCTGGGCTGTCATGTCATCGGTGAGATGGGCGGCAGCATACTCATTCAGCCGCTCCCGGAAAGCGGGGATGTCCTGCCGCCGGATGCACAGTCCCGCCGCCAGCTCGTGCCCGCCGAAACGAACAAGCAGATCCTGGCAGTACGACAGCGCATCCACCAGATTCAGTCCCCGGACGCTCCGCCCGGAGCCCTTGCCGATCTCCTGCCCGTCCTCATCCGGAACGCCTTCAAACGAAATCAGGATGGACGGAAGTCCGTACTTCTCCGTGATGCGCGAGGCTACGATGCCGATAACCCCCTGCGCCCAGCCGTCATCCTCCAGCACCAGCACCTGCCGGTTCCACGGGACATCCCCGACAGACAGCGCCGCGTCGATACGGCGATACGCCTCTGTGGCGATGCGGTTCTCCTCTTCCTGCCGCCGGACGTTGATCCGGCACAGGGATTCCGCCCGCGCCTGCGCCTGCTCCGGCGTATCGGCAAGCAAAAGCTCCACCGCCTCCATGGCATCGGTGATGCGTCCGGCGGCATTCAGCCGCGGCGCAATGCCGAAGCCGACAGCCGTCGCGCTGACGCGCCGCCGGGGACGCTCGGCGCCGCTCGCCGCGGGACGAACCCCTTTTCCGGCTACGGCGTCCAAAAGGGCGGCAATGCCGGGACGTTCCTCGCCGCGATTGAGTATCTCCAGCCCACGCGACACGATCAGGCGGTTCTCGTCGCACAGTGGCATGACGTCCGCGACAGTTCCGATGGCGACCAGATCCATGAATCGCCGGCTCATGGCTTCAAACACCTCGGCGGCGTTCCCGCCGGTGCGTGCCTGCTCACAGGCACAGATCAGCTTGAAAGCAACACCCACACCCGCCAGCTCCCGGAAGGGATACGGGCAGTCAGGGCGGTGCGGATTAACCACTGCCACGCAGTCCGGCAGGGCGTCCAGACACTCATGGTGATCCGTCACGACGGTATCCATACCGAGTCCGGCGGCATACGCGACCTCCCGGACGGCAGTCACGCCGGTGTCCACCGTCACGACCAGCGTCACGCCCTTTGCCGCCAGCGCGTCCACACCGGTCCGGGACATTCCGTATCCCTCGCGCAGACGGTTGGGGATGTACCGGACGACCGGAACGCCCAGTCCGCGCAGGTAGAGGTACAGGCAGGTGACGGAGGTCACACCGTCCACGTCATAGTCGCCGTACACCGCAACCGTCTCCCCGTCCCGGACGGCTGCCAGCACGCGCGAAACGGCGGGCTGCATATCGGTCAGCAGGAAGGGATCATGCGGCTGCATACCGCCGTGGCTGAGGAAGGTGGCAGCAGCGGCGGGATCATCGTAGCCGCGGTTGCAGAGCAGACGGGCGGTCAGCGGACGGATGCCCAGCGCCAGCTCCAGACTGCGGGCGGCGGACTCCCGTTCGGAGTCTCCCTCCTGCCAACGGAGAGACCATATCCTTGCCCGGCGGGGCAGAGCGGCGTTTGCGGAACTTGTTTCGGGCATGGCTGTTTCCTTTCCTTGATTCATCGCATCGGGCTGGGAAGAACAGCGTCCCGGTCTTCGCGTGTCGGTTTAGGGGCACCTCTGAAAGGCTGTGATAGGATTCTACGCGGCGCGCCGGAAGGTAATGCCCTCAGTGCACCGGGGCGTACCGCGCACAGATGGCTTCCGCCACGCGGATGCCGTCCACGGCGGCACTGGTGATGCCTCCGGCATATCCGGCGCCCTCCCCGCAGGGATACAGCCCCGGCTGTCCGATCGCACAGAAATCCTCCCCGCGCAGAATGCGCACGGGCGCGGATGTCCGCGTCTCGGCGGCGGACAGGATTGCTTCCGGCATGGCGTAGCCGGGGCGCTTACGGTCAAAGGCGCGCAGTCCGCGCGCAAGATTCCGGCAGGCGAAATCGGGCAGAACATCCCCCATGCGCGCAAGCCGGAAGTGCTCGCCGCCCCGGTATCCGGGCTGTACCCGTCCGGGCATATGTACCGGTTTGTCTCCGGCAAGAAAATCTCCGACCGTTTCGACCGGAACGTCGTAATGATCGCCACCCGCGCGGAAGGCGGCGGACTCTATGCGGCGCTGGAACGCGATGGCACCCAGCGCAAGGCTTCCGTCAACCGGTTCATAATCCGACGTCTGTACCGAAACGGCGATCGCCGCGTTGGAGTTGACGCCGTCACGTGCCCGACAGCTCATGCCGTTGACCACGACCGTGCCGCGCTCCGACGCCGCCGCGACCACCTGCCCACCCGGGCACATACAGAACGTATACACGCCACGTTCTCCCGCAGTGTCCGAGAAGGAATACTCCGCCGCACCGAGGTCGGGATGTCCTGCCATTTTTCCGTAGAACAGCCGGTCGATGTCCTCGCGCCGATGCTCGATACGCACGCCCACCGATATGGGCTTGGCGACGACCTCGGAGCCGCGTGCAATCAGCATCCCGTAGGTATCGCGCGCGCTGTGCCCCGGCGCCAGCACCACAACTCCGGCGGAGATATCCCCGCGCGTCGTGTGTACCGTCCAGCTCCCGTCCGGCTGGCGTGTAAAGCCGTCCATGCGGCAGCGGAAAAGCGTTTCGCCGCCTGCGGCGCGTATTTCGTCCAGCATCCGGGTAACAACCCCGCGCAGTACATCGGTGCCGACGTGCGGCTTTGCCTTGAGCGTGATATCCTCCGGCGCTCCCAGTGCACGAAAGGTCTCCAGTACGAAAGCGCACCGGGCATCATTGATCCTGGTCAGCAGCTTGCCGTCCGAAAAGGTTCCCGCACCGCCCGCGCCGAACTGAATATTGGACTCGGTGTCCAGCTCACCGTCCTGCGTGAAGCGCGCCACCGCAGCCGTGCGCTCCGGGATGGCGTCGCCCCGGTCGATGAGCAGCGGAGCGTACCCCTGCCGGGCAAGCAGAAGGGCGCAAAACAACCCCGCCGGTCCCATCCCTACTACCAGGGGACGCGCGGCAAGGGGCAACTCGCCCCGCCCCAACTCCAGCCGTCCGGGCGCATAGGGTTTGGCACCCAGCCGCGCCAGCTGTTCCGGCAAAAAGCCGGGTGCGTCGTCTGCCGCACGGCACAGCACGGAGCAGACCAGGCGGATATCCTCCCGGTGGCGCGCGTCCACCGACTTTTTATAAAGCCGAAAATGAAGCGAACGGACATCGGTGCCGCTCCGCTTCATTTTCTCCGCCGCGCGGGCAAGGATATCCGGCTCCGGCGTACCGACCGGAACCGAAATCCCCTCAAGCACGGCTTCCCTGTATGTGATTGTTTCCATACCGTTCCCTACAGCACGCATGCTGTCTGCACGTATGCAGTCTGCACGGATGCAGTCTGCATGCATGCAGTCTGCACGGATGCCGCGTCCGGAGCAGGCACGGTGTTCTCCGCCGCCCCGGACTCGGTAACGGGCGGCTCACGGTATCCCTGCCGCAGTCCTCCGTTGACGACATACAGCCACAGAAGCACCGCCAACAGCAGGCAGACAGCCATTGCGGGCCAGTGCAGTTCCAGCCTTTTACGGCTGATCCGGACGCGGCGCCGGTTGCGGTCGTCCTGCCTGATCTCATATTTTGCCATATTGTTCAAGCCTTTCTCGACGTCACGTCTTCCCCGCCGTTCTCCGATCCGTCCTGTACGTCCGGCTCGTCAGCGTCCGCAGGAACCTCGGGAACATCGCCCGCATCAGGCGTGCTCCGGACGCGGTATTTCTTCCGGTGCCGGTCACTGTCCTTACTGCCCGTATCGGCGGTGGGGTCAGCCGAGCCGGTCATCAGCAGGAACAGGTCTGCCCGCAAGCGGTTCTGTATCTCCTTTTCACCCGTGGCAAAATCCGCCATGGATTTGTTATAGTCCCGCTTGAGGCATCCGTTGTTCGCCACCGAGATGACATGCCGTTCCTCGGACACCACGACCACCACGCAGTCGCTCAGCTCCGTAATACCCAGCGCCGCCCGGTGCCGGGTGCCGAGGCGCAGTCCGGTCTTATCCGTTGTGGAAAGCGGCAGTTTACAGCCCGCCGCCACAATCCGGTCGCCGCGGATGATAACGGCGCCGTCGTGCAGTGGGGAACGATCCACAAAGATATTGGTCAGCAGGCTGGAGGAAACGCGGGCATCCAGCGCGATACCGCTCTTTTCAAACTCCCCCAATCGGGTAGAGCCTTCCAAAATGATGAGGGCGCCGTCCTTTTCCTGCTGCGCAATCTGGCACGCCGCCTCCACGACCTCGTTGATGGTGTTGGTCAGGGCGGCATGACCGCTGCGCCCGCCGGAACGCAGGTCAAACACGGTAGAGCCGAGCTTATCCAGCGCGTCCCGTATCTCGGGCTGAAAGATCACGACCAGCACGATAACGCCGAAGGACGCCACCGCGGACAGCAGCCAGTGCGCGGCGCGCAGATCCAGCCAACCGGTCACCACGTACAGCACCACCACGGTCGCCAACCCGAAGAGCAGCTTACCCGCGCGCCGGACGCTGACGAAGGAATATAAAAAATAAAACAGAACCGCCAGAAGGAGGATATCCAATCCGTCCTTCCAGGTCATGGAGGACACGGGGGTCCATATATTGGCGCGAAAAAATGCGCCAACCGACTCAAGTATTTCTGTCACAAGCCGCTCCTTTGTATGCATAAAGCAGGGGCACACGGTTTCCGCCGTGACGCCGTATCGCAATCGTCCCGACCTCTTACGAGCGTCAAACATCCCTATTATATCACATACTCAGAAGGAATGGCATCGTACTCCGCATCTTTTACAAAAAATTCACATCCGTCCGACAAGGTCTGACAGCCCCCGTCAGCCGTCGATCAGGCGGCTGACCGTCACGAAACGGTACCCCCGCTCCAGAAGTGCGGGAATGAGCCGGCGCAGAGCGGCGGGTGTCGGGCTGTCGTGACCGATATAATCGTGCATGAGGATGATATCGCCTGCCTGCACCGACTCCAGCACGTTGCGGGTGATGGTATCGGGCGGCGTGTGTGCCCAGTCGCGGGTGTCGATGTCCCAGAGAATCAGACGGTACCCCTCCGCACGCGCCACGCGGCGCACCGTCGCGTTCATGGCTCCCTCCGGCGGGCGCAAAAGGTGCGGGCGGTACTCACCCAGCGACGCCAGCGCCTCCTCACAGCGCGACACCTGACTGCGCACGCCTGCTTCGTTCAGCTTTGTCAGCCGCCGGTGATCGTAGCTGTGGTTGCCGATCTCGTGCCCTGCCGCCAGCACGGCTTCCGCCGCCTCCGGATAGTACAGCACATTCTCGCCGACCATGAAAAAGGTCGCCGGCACACCGTACTCCGCCAGGATGGACAGGATCTCCTGCGTGTACATCGGGTGGGGGCCGTCATCGAAGCTGAGGGCTATCTCCATGCGATCGTTTCGGCGGCGGTAGTATACGATATTGCCGTCATCGGCATCCGTCGGGGCGGTCGTGCTGACCACGGCGGCGGTGTCCGCGACCGTCTGCACGACC
>ERZ857840.726-NODE-726-length-44176-cov-8.917953_pt1 | contig 44176 bp, 35 predicted proteins | sample MGYA00519760_ERZ857840 | MGnify/ENA primary metagenome ERZ857840 (study PRJEB31778, sample SAMEA3449371) | human gut metagenome | biome: human gut; feature: human-associated habitat; material: faeces | place: United Kingdom | collected 2010/2012 ... | reverse complement strand
GCGACGGATAGTTCCATCTCCCCCGGTCCCCCCTCTCCTTGGCTGCCGGCACTGCCCATGGAAAGGCGGTTCTTTCGGTTTTGCGCCGAACCGCAGACTCCCATGCGCAGGGCACCCGCTTGGCAGGTTCTGTAAGTGCCGCAGGCGGTTTAATGCCGGGGTGCCGGGGGCTTCGCCCCCGGCGAAATAAACTTTGGGACTCCCCCTTCCCGCCGGGAAGGGGGCAGGGGGGATGGGGGCAGGAAAGCAAGCTAAAGGCACGGTTGGCAGGCGGGCGACAAGGAAGGCAAGCCGCCCCGCAGGGGACGGCAGGGGCAGGTCGAGCCGTCCGCAAGAAGGCAAATGCGTAAATTATCCAAGCAACCGCAACAGCAGCATTTAGAGTTGCATTTGCTTGGAAATTTTACTCCGCAAAGTTTCCTCAGAAAAATTTTGAAAACCTCTTGCAATTTGCGGCGAATTGTGGTATGATAAAAGGGTATATGTGAGTCCTGCGGCATACCCTCTCAGATGAAGCGGGACGGGAGCATAGGAATTATTCTATGAGGAGGAAGCTGTCATGCCGAATATCAAGTCCGCGAAGAAGCGCGTGCGCGTTACCGAGGCCAAGACCCTGCAGAATAAGATGTTCAAGACGCAGATGAAGACCGACGTCAAGAAGTACCGCGCTGCGGTTGCTGCCAACGATATGGCTGCCGCACAGGAGCTTTACAAGGTCGCGTGCAAGAAGATCGATGTTGCCGCTGCCAAGGGCATCATCCACAAGAACTGCGCCGCACACCAGAAGAGCGAGTTCACCAAGGCACTCAACGCCATGCAGGCGTAAGACCGGATCCGGTCGCATCCATAAAGACTTCCCGCAGACATACGCCGGCGGGAAGTCTTTTTCTTGTCGTTTTTACCTGCCGAAATGGGCGTGCGCACGGCTTTTTTATGTGATTTGAGCACATTTAATCATTCGTTCACAGAAAGTTCCAGAATTTCACGATGATTTGTCATATATACATGGTATACTGAGGGAACTGCACAGGGGCAAACCCCGGCAGGCGGGGCATAGCTAACGGCAGCAAGGGTTGCCGCTCAGGCATTTGTCCCGCTTACAATTCAGAAAGGAAAACAACTATGAAGAAGATGATTCCGCTTCTGCTGTGCCTGTCGATGCTGCTGACGGTTTGCGCGGTGACGGTTCCCACCGCCGCGCTGAACGACAGTGTCAACGACAGCACTTGGTCAGAAATTGAACTGAAGGCACTCGTGTATCAGGAGGGCAAGAGCTTTTACTCCGCGCTGGCAAAGGGTTATGAGAACTATGACAGCGGCTGGAAGGAAATCCGCGAGCTGGACGACGAGGAGCGCGAGGTCTGCTCGATCAACATGAGAGGCTTCTGCGTCACGCCGGACGGCAAGTACGCTCTGATGGGGCACCTCAACGGCTCCAATTTCCGCGGCTGCGCTCTGTATGATTTCGCATCCGGCGCCATCACCGACGTGTACTACCGCTTTGACTCCGAGCAGGATCCGAGCGTTGCGCAGGGTCCCTTCTCCTACGTCAAGGGCATCGCGGCGGACGACAGAGGCAATGTCTACTGCGGCTTCTCCTTCTCCACCAACTTCAACCTGGTCTCCCTGGGCATCGCGCACATCAACGATGAGACCAAGCAGTTTGAGGAGCTGTGGGAAGGTCCCGTGTACCAGTTCGGCGATCAGCCCGGCGATGCGAACGGCATTCAGGTCGGCATCAACGGTGTTGAGGTCGCCAAGATCGGTGACAAGTACTACTGCTACGTCATGACCAACTATGCTTACGATGCACTGTACTGCTTCGACGTGACCAACCCCTCCAAGCCGGTGCTGAACACCGACTTCGGAACCAACGGCTACATCAATTTCTCTGACGACCAGTGCCCCGTCCGGACGGCTGATTCCATGCTGGACGACGGTTACTACCTGGCGGTGGATACGGACGGCGTTGTCTGGCTGACCGCCAAGCTGAAGAGCGGCAAGAAGGCTCTCATGAAGATCGCGCCCGACGGTGCCTCCTGCGTTGCATCCTACGAGCTGGAGAATCCCTACTCGGTCTGCCATGCGGGCAAGTACATTCTGGTCGGCAACAAGAACGGACAGACCATCAAGGTGTACAATGACGATGATATGACCGAGATCGCTACCCTGAAGTACGAGGAAACCTACGGCACCTGCATTACCCGGATCCAGGTCGTGGATGACATTCTGTTCATCGCGGACAGCCAGGAGAACGATTCGTCCCTGGCGAACGCCATTCTGGTCGCCGGTCTGACGCCCGATGCGCAGGCTAAGATCGACAGCATGGCAAAGAAACTGGCGGATGGCGAGGCAACCGAGACCTCTACCGACAAGGAAACCGTTACGGGAGAGGATTCGTCGGATGATACCGCCACCTCCACCGCTACCGAGACGCAGACGACGGCGGATACCGCATCTCAGCCTGCAGAGAGCAACAGCCAGTCCGATGTGGCGTCTGCTACCACCACCGGAGCCGGCGAGGAGAAGAAGTCCGGCTGCGCCTCTGTTGTGAGCGCGTCTGTGGTGGGCGTTGCCGCCCTGATTCTTGCCGGCGTGGGTGTCACGCTCCGGAAGAAGGACTGAGGGGATTCTTGATCCTTGAGCGGCGCATACGCTCTGCGGTCAAAGACAATCTCTGAATAAAGCAACCCGTTTCGCGGGGGATCGAGCAGCATCGGTCCCCCGCTTTCGTCCGCCCACCCCGAACCACAGGCAAGCCCCCGGCGCAGCTGCGCCGGGGGCTTGCCTGTGGTTTTTGATACAATCAGCGTCAGACTTCCGGGATCTCCAGCTCGATCTCGTGACCCAGCTTCGCGGAACGGGCAATGCCGTCCAGGATCGCCTGGTTGTAGATGATCTGCGAGGTGGGGACGGGCGCCTTGCCGCCGGTCTTGCAGGCATCCAGGAAGGAGCGGATCTTGCGGTCGAACAGGGACGGACCGCCGTCATTGATAATCGGAACCTGCGTTTCGTAGTTGATGCCGCCGATGGTCTTGTAGATGGTCATGGGACCGCCCACCGAACCGTTCCAGCAGTCGGTGGAGGGGATGCGCAGACCGCCCTTGGTACCCAGAATGATGGTGTCCCCGGGGGTGTCAACGTTCATCGCCCACGCGATGCGGAAGTCCAGAATGATACCGCCCTCCAGCCGGATGAACGCGGCGGCGAAATCATCCACGCCGAACTTCTGCGCGTACTCGGGGTGATCCGGATAGGTCGTGGGATCCTTGCCGAAGAAGTCGCTCTTGTAGCCGGTCACGGACAGCGGCTTCGGGTAGCCGATGGCGTTAAGCACCATATCCAGCGAGTAGCAACCGATATCTGCCAGTGCGCCGAGACCGGCGGTCTCATCGCGGATGAAGGTGACTTCCGGGAACGGGGTGGGAATGCCGCGCCGGCGTCCGCCGCCGGTCTGGATGTAGTAGATCTTGCCCAGCTCGCCGGACTCAACGATCTTCTTAATCATCTGCATATTGGGATCCAGGCGGGGCTGGAAGCCGATGGACAGCACCTTGCCGCTCGCCTTCTCCGCCTTCATGACCTCCAGCGCCTCGTCCAGCGTGACGGTGAAGGGCTTCTCCAGCAGGACATTGACGCCCTTGCTCAGCGCATAGATGGCGGGGGCGGCGTGCTGACGGTTGTAGGTGCAGATGGACACGGCATCCAGCTGCAGGCTCTCGTCATCCAGCATCTCCTTGTGGGAGGCGTAATCGGTTTTGACGCCCTCCACGCCATTGCGCTTGAAGAAGGCTGCCGCCTTGCCGGGAATCAGGTCGCAGCCCGCGACCAGCTCGACATCGGGCATCCGCTTGTAGGAATCAATGTGCGCGTCTGCAATCCAGCCGCACCCGATGATACCGACGCGCAGCTTGCGATTGGTGTCGATGACCTGCTCGACCTTCTGGTTTGCATAATCCAGCTTGGCATCCATTTTCTCTGCCATATTCGTAATCTCCTTTGCATCATTTGCTTTTTGGAACTGTGTTATATGTATCTTTTTTTCAAAAGATCCGGGAAAAGGGGGGCTCACGCCGCCGGGATGGGATCAATGCCCTCCACGAGGAAGACACCGCAGTACTCGTAAGGCACGACAGCAGAGAAATTGTTGACCGTGTCGGCACGTCCGACGGCAATCACGCGCCCGGTCAGCAGATCGGTCACGCGGTAGTTGTAGTACTGCTGTGTGAAGCCGTCCGAGAAGGGGATCCCGACCGTGCAGACACCGGACTGTTCCGCTTTGTTGTTGGCAACCACGATGACCATCCTGTCCCCCATGAAGCGGGCGTAGTTGTCGGTCTTGGTGTCGGTAACAGTCGCCCCGGTGACGTTTACCTTGCAGATATTGGCGTCGCGGTGGTTGAGCGGGAAGTACTGGAAAATGTCGGGGAAGGAGCGCCGGATGGCAATCATGCGCTTGACATCCTCAAAGAACAGCCCCTGCTCCGGATTGGTTTCGATCTGACTGTAGTCCACCTTCTTGTCGTACAGGACGGCGTTCTTCTGCTGTACGCCGAATTCATCGCCCATGTACCACACCGGGATGAAGGGCGCGTAAATGGCGGCGTAGCCGATCTTGAGGCGGTTGCCGCAGACACTGCGGTTCTGGTAGTCGTGGTTGGTGATGCAGTTGGTGTAGTAGCGGTAGGTGCCTGCGGTACGGCGCTTGCTCTGCTGTTCGGCAGAGCCGAGCCCCCGCCCCTTCTGCACCGATGCGACCATGGACAGGTACCCGTCCACAAAGAAATTCGCCTGCGTCTGCTGGTAGAGCTGACCGCGCGTCATGGCGGAGTAATCCAGCACGCCGTCCTGCTCGCAGTCAAAGGCTGTCCGGCGCTCCCCGCCGTCCTCGCTCATGATGAGCGGATAAATCCCGTTTGCGTTCAGCCTGCTCCGGATCTCGGCATACACATCGTACCCGGCGGTGAACGGCTCACAGTCACAGCGGTAGCCGTCCGCCCCGGTGTACTGGATATTGTGAACCGCCTGCGTAATGAACCACTCGCGGAACTCCTCATTCTTCCAGTTGAAGGCGGCGTTGCCCCACGCCTCCCCGGCAAACCAGTCGGGATGCTCCGTGACCAGCGGCGCCTTCTTCATGGTGCCCCACGAAACGAGGTCGAGCAGGATATACACGCCCTTGGAATGGGCATACTCCACGAAATCCCGGACGATAGCCCAGCCCTCCGCCATATCCTGCGTTCCGGTCAGGGCAGGCTCCACGGTGTGAAGCCCGACATTGCCGTAGCCGTTTCCGCCGGGACCGCGCTGGTAGATGGGATCGAGCCAGATGACATTTACGCCGGCTTCGGCATAGAAGTCGATCAGGGCGCGGGAATCCTGGAACTTACCGCCGATGGAGGCGGTGTCCAGCCGCACCTCCACGATGACGGCTGTATCCAGCCAGGCGGGCGTCATCAGCGTACCCTTCTCGTTGGAGGGCGTGGCGGTGCCCCTTCCCTCGTAGGAAAGCAGACTGCTGTTGTTGATTTTATCGGTCGCGTAGGTGTAGGTGTGGCTGCCGTTCACGGGCACCGTGAGGCTGCCGTCCGCGGCGCCGCAGAACTGCGTTCCGACATAGCGGATCGCCTGTCCCAGCGCGGCGGCGGAGCCGCCCTTCAGCGCGATGGTGCCGGTCGCCGCATCCACCTCGACAGACCAGTCGTGGCTGTTGCCCTGCATTGTCAACGTGATGACCTTGCCGGAGCCACTCTCCGCCTCGGCGGGATGCGTGCCGTACTTTTCATCCATGACGGCGTACAGCCAGTCCAGCTCGGCGCGGCAGGCGTCGGTCACGCCCGCGCCCGGCAGGACGGTGTACGAGGTCTTTCCGTCCGCGATAACGGACAGTGTTTCGGTGGGAGCCATGGTCATTTCCTCCGGAATTGTCGTGGCGGACTCGGTGGTTTCGGTCGGATCTTCGGTGGGCGTTTCGGAGGCAACGGCGGTGGATGCCGGTTCCGTAACGGATCCGGTCCCGTCCGTTTCGCTGTCGGTTGCCGGTCCGCCGTCATTCCGGCATCCCGACACACCCAGCGCCAGCAGAGCGGCAAGCAGCGCTGCCGCAAGCGTCCATCTGTACCGTTTCATACGCTTCCTCCGCTCACAGTCCGCGCAGGTAGCCGATGCTCGCGCGGGCGCACTCCATCGGGGTAAGCCCCATGGAGGGCTGATCCTGCTCGACAACCAGCCACTTCGCGCCGGCATCGTCGGCGGCGGCGAGAATGGCGGGGATGTCCTGCACGCCGGAGCCGACAGGGCGGAACTCAAAGGGATGCTCCTCCGGCGCGTGCTCGGACTGAATGCCGATCAGCTCGTACATATGCTCGGACTTGCCGCCGGCGTAGTCCTTGAGGTGGACGACCGGCGCACGCCCGGTATACTTGCGGATATAGGCGGCAGGCTCCTCGCCGCCGACGCGCACCCAGCACACATCCAGCTCGGTCTGGAGCAGGGAGGCGGGCACGGTATCGTACAGCACCTCCAGCGCGTACTTGCCGTCAATCTTCTGGAACTCAAAATCGTGGTTATGATACAGCAGAGTCATGCCCAGCCGGTTGGCAACCTCCCCCAGCATGGCGGCATTCCGGATGACATCCGCAAAGCCGGGTGTTCCGGGGCGGTACTCCGGCATCAGGTACGGAATGGCGACATAGCGGCATCCGATGGCGGCATACTGTCCCAGCACGCCCTCCGGATCGGCGACCATCTCGTCATACGGCACGTGTGCCGACAGGGGCAAAAGTCCGATTTCCTGACACATCTCCCGAACCTCTTCGGCGGTGTGTCCGTGCAGACCGGCAAACTCAACGCCGTCGTACCCCATTTCCCTGATCTTCTGCAGTGTACCCCGCATATCGGCGGCTGCGTCGTCGCGCACGGAATACAGTTGAATGGCGATTGGCAACATAGCAAATACCTCCTGTTTGATCTCACGGTTAGCGGTGGGGCTTCCCTGCCCCATACGCTTCCATTATAGCATAGCCGGGCGCTCCGGTCAAGCGGTATACACAAAAATTCCCGGAACTTTTTCCGGGATGTGCGACACTTGTGCCACAGAGCGGGCACATTTGCCCCGCCGCGTGCAGGTGCGCCGCCTGCGTGCACCGGGGGCGGGACACCGTCCCGCGCAAAAAGATGCCTCCGGCTCCGTGCGCCGGTGCGGCGCACACGGAAGCCCGGAGGCATCCTGTCATGCGAAAATCAGGTCTTACCGGATACCCTTGAGCGATGACAGCTCATCGTCCAGCGCGGTCAGCCGGTCAACGAACCCCTTGGGCAGCTTGTTTTCACTCTCGGCAGGTGCCGGATTGGCAGATGCCTTGGGGGCTGCCTTGGCGGACGTTGCCGCCGGAGCGGGCGCAGCCGGAGCGGACTCCGACTTGGCGTCCGATGCCGCAGCAGGAGCATCCGTGTCGTTCTTCTTATCAAAGCCGGTGGCAATGATGGTGACGCGCATACTGTCGTCCATCTCGTCGTCAAAGTTGACACCCCAGATGACGTTTGCATCCGGCGCCGCCTCTGCCGAGATCATGGTGGACGCGATCTCCACATCCGCGAGGCTGACATCCGAGGACGCCACCACGCTGATCAGCACGCCGCGTGCGCCCGCGATAGAGGACTCCAGCAGGGGGCTGGAGATGGCGTTGCGCGCCGCATCCTCTGCCTTGTCCTTGCCGGTACCGACGCCCACACCCATGTGCGCGTAGCCCGCATCCTTCATGACGGAGGAAACATCGGCAAAGTCGAGGTTGATGAAGCTGGGCACGTTGATAAGGTCGGAGATGCTGCGGGTGCCCTGCGACAGGACGCCGTCGGCAATCTCAAACGCATTCTGCAATGTAATGCGGGGCGTGTCGGGCATCTGGCACAGCCGGTCGTTGGGAATGACCACCAGCGAATCCACGTACTGGCTCAGTTCCTTGATGCCGGCTATCGCCTGCGCCATGCGGCGCTTGCCCTCAAACGTGAAGGGCTTTGTCACGATACCGACGGTCAGTGCGCCCGCCTCCCGGGCAAGCCGCGCCACAACAGGCGCCGCACCGGTACCGGTGCCGCCGCCCATGCCGGCGGTGACGAACACCATGTCGGCGTCCTCCAGAATCTTCTTGATCTCGTCAATAGACTCCTCCGCCGCGCGTGCGCCGATCTGCGGATTGGCGCCGGCGCCGAACCCGTTGGTCAGCTTCTGCCCGATGGCAAGCTTGGTCGTGGCATCCGACTTCTTCAGCACCTGCGCATCGGTGTTGATGGCGACGAACTCCACGCCCTTGATGTTGGAATTGATCATGCGGTTGACTGCGTTGTTTCCGCCTCCGCCGACGCCGATTACCTCAATTTTTACGCCGGACGAATTGGTATCGTCGTGTTCAAAAGTCATATGTTACTTCCTCCCCTTGCTCGGATTATTCACTCAGGCGTGCCGCCTGGCGGCAGGCACGGCTCCTGCTGCCTGCAGGAATTGACCATACCTATATAATACCGTTTTTTTGCCAAAAAAGCAATAGCTTTGAAAAAATTTATGGAATGTTCACAATTTAGAACCGCCGGCAGTCACCGGCTGCCCGCCCAATCCGGCAGGGTTATATCCGGAGCCTCCCGGTAGGTGACGGCGGCGGGATCGGAAGCGTCCAGCAATGCCGGTCCGGACGGTTCGGTCTGCTTTGCCAGCACGGTCGCCGCCAGGGACAGCTTGTCCGCCAGCCGGTCGGTGTTGCCCAGCCGGATTTTGATCTTTCCGTCCAGCAAAAACCACAGGTCATACCGGTCGCTCAGCTCCATCCCCGTGACGTGACGAGCCAAAGAGGAGTTCAGGATGGCGGTACGCACCTCATCCACGTAGGCGAATTCCTCCCCGGCTGTGGCTGTTTCCACCTCATAGGTGGCTACGTTGCCCGACTCCCGCTCGCCGGGGTACGGCAGGAAGGCAAACGTCAGCGTATCGCCGACGCGCAGCCGCGCCTGCTCCGGCAGTCCGATATACGCGGGGGCATAGCCGAGCCACGCATCCGGCGTCGCGTCCACGGCGATGACGCGCAGAGTCGTGGCAGACAGCAGGTAGTAGTTCCGGTAGTGCCGGGTATAGAGCAGAGTCTCCTCCTCCCGGACGGTCAGCGTGAGCGTCCCGTCCAGTGCCCGGTGCAGGGAGGCGGACGCCAGCAGCGGGAACTGCTTCCGCAGGTTCCGCTCGGTGTCGGATGCCGAAAAGCCCAGCATCAGGTCGTCCGTCCGGACGCCCAGCGCCTCCCGCAGATCGTCCGCCCGGTACCGCGAGGCACCCTCCACCCGGATGTCGGTCACGAGCCACGCGTAGGACACGCCCAGCACCGTGCAGGACAGGATCAGCATCGCCAGCAGTGCCGCCCCCGTCCCATACAGCCAGCGAAGGGCTCGAAAGCGTTTCTTCAGCGGCACATTCGTGCCGAAACGCCCCTTCTGCAGGAATTTATCTTTGAATCTGCGCGGGCGCGCCGCCCGCCGCGGGCGTTTCGGGTGGGATCTGTGTCGGATCCGCCACAGGGCGCCGCGCAAAGCGCCACCCGCCCGTTTCAGTTGCGTTTGTAGCCATGGCATAGCTACCATCTCCTTCCTTCCGGCTCCGGCGGTATCATGCCTGCCCGCGCGCAAGGCGCAGCAGCTCCACGCAGAGCCTCTCGTTTGCGTCCGGGCAGGCGAAGTCCTCCTGCAGACGCTGTCCCATGGCGGCACGCTCCGCCGATTGCGCCAGCAACGGCAGGACGGCGCGTTCCAGCGCACCGCCCGGCAGTCCGTCCTCCTCGACGCACACACCCGCGCCCGCCCGTACCAGCGCCTGCGCGTTGCGGAGCTGATGATTGTCCGCCACATACGGGGACGGCACCAGCACCGCCGCCTTTCCGAGCAGGGACAGCTCGGACACCGTCATGGCACCCGCGCGGGACACCACGAGGTCAGCCGCCGCCATCCGCACCGGCATATCGTAAATATAATCCAGCAGACTGATGCGGGGGCACCCCGCGGCGGCACTGCCCTTCAGGTTCGCGGCGGTGCGGTCGTAATCCCGCTTACCGGCGGCAAACGTCAGCGTGACGTGCGGCAGGTCGCGCGCGACACGCTCTGCCAGCGCGACCAGCGCATCATTGAGCCGCTCCGCCCCCAGACTGCCGCCGAAGGCAAGCACGGACACCTCGTCCGGGGCAAGCCCCAGCTGTTTCCGTGCGTCCGCGCGGGACACGGCACCGAATCCCGGCAGAATGGGGTTCCCGACCCGGATGATCCTGTCCCTCTCCCTGCCTGTCAGGTTCAGCCGGTCAGCCGTTTCCGGGAAATTGATAAATATGCGATCCACCCGATGCCTGACCTGCATGATTGCCTTGCCGGGCAATGCGTTGGACTCATGCACGGCGGTCGGAATACCCAGCGCCGCGCCCTCCGCCACCACGGGCCAGCAGGCAAACCCGCCCGTCCCGATGATAAGGTCAGGGGAAAACGCCCGGATGAGCGCCCGTGCCTGTCTCCGCGCCCGGCTCATGATGAACGGCAGGGCGAGATTGGCGGGGTGTACGATCGGGCTTCTCATGCCTCGGATATGGATATGCCGCAACTCGTACCCTGCGCGGGGGATCAGGTCGTTTGCCTTATCACGCGGCATATCCGACGCCGCAAACAGGAACTGCGTCTCCGGATCGCGTGCCCGGAGTGCATCGGCAACAGCCAGCGCCGGGTTGACGTGTCCGGCTGTTCCGCCGCCTGTGAGCAGGATTCTCATGTTCCGTCACATCCTCTCTTGATACCTTATAATATTATACACCGGACAGCGGTTTGTTGTCAACAGGTTTTCGCTTATGATTTGGAGCAAATGTGCGGTGCGTGCATTCTCAACGGGAAGGTGCCCCAGACAGCACCGCGGCTGTTACTCCGAAAAAAATTTTTCCTTCGGCGTGCGTAATCTTCACAAAACTATTGAAATTCAGCTGAAAATATGGTATAATAAACCAATTTTTCATTTGAAGAAAGGACGGAACCTATGTCTCAGCGCATGACTTCCTATACCCGCTGGTCCTTCAATTACCCGCCGGGCACAGTGATCCCGGACGGATTCGTATACGGGATCAGCTATGCCCTGTTCGGAATCGACTCACTGTCCGGATATGTGCTCGCCTCGCGGGCACCGGCGGGAGCGTGGGAACCGGGCGCTTACCTGACAAGAGAAGTACAGGTCCCGGAGGAAACGCAACCGTGGTTCTGCTCGCAGGAAACGCGTCCGCTGCTCATCATGACCGAGCACGGATTGGGCTTGCTCTCCAAGCGCTACCTGCCCGCCTGCGGTGTGGGACTGCTGATCCACTTCCACGTGCCCGGCAAACGCGGTGCCGCCGCAGTCAACCGGGGACTTCTGCAGACGGACTGGATCGTGTCCGAGTCGGTTCGGGCAATGGGAGCCGGACGCTGTGACGCCGAAACCTATCAGGTGCTGACCGAAGCCGCGTACGAACTGAACGAACGACTGCCGGCGCTGTTCCCACAGCCGGACAGGCAGACCGTGCGTCTGCGGGACGTGTCCGACTGCATCTGCAGCATGGCGGCGGCAATCGGCTGTGTTGCGCAGGAGGCGCCAACCCACGACGGCGACACGGATCGGGATCAGAACCGGCAGGTTTTCTGCTCCCGCCCGCGCGTCTGGGAGGCGTTCCTGCTGTACGGACTGTCGCTGGCATGGCGCATGGCGGCGGACGGCGGAAGCCTGACCTTCTCGCTCAACGCCCCGGGCGCCCTGACCACCGAGACGCTGTCCGTCCGGCTGGATATGGAGCTGGAATACGTCCGCAGTGCGGCGCGGGCGGTCTGCGCGTCCTCCGGCGTGCTGAACGGCGACAGCGGCGCCTTCCTGACAGGCTATCACTGCCTGACTCACGCATCCGCCTACAACGGCGCGATTCTCAGGTACGATTTGGGAAATCCCGTTCCCGCCCCGGACAACCGGCGGCTGGAGCGCCGGCACCTGACGCTGGAGATGACCATGCTGAACGATCCCGCCGTGGACTCGCAGATGAACCTGCGCTCCAGCGCGACCGAACTGTTCCGGTTCTGACCGGTCAGACCAGTCTGACCGGTTCTTCCGGCGCCGACACGCGGCAGTCCGGAGCCGGTCGGCATCCAGCTTCCGGACACCCACGCCGCACGGCACACACTTTCGCCCCATGCGTGAACGATTGGTAAATTCCTTGTTAAAGAAGCGGCAGACCCGTTGACAGATTCTGACAAGGCGTGTATAATGGGCGTGAGGAAGCAACCGACACACTGCGACACGCGGCGGCAGAGAAGCACGCCCCCGGTCCGGCGGTCGGACGAAACACAGTGCATGGGAAAGGAAGGCGTATTCAATGAAGCAGCAAAAAGACGCAGAGGACATGACGGCGGCTGGAAACTGCACCGACAAACCGACGCGCATCAAATCAACCGGCATTATCCGGCGCGTGGACGAGCTGGGGCGGATCGTGATCCCGATGTCCATCCGGCAGACGCTGGGGCTGAACGAGCGCGACCCGGTCGAGATATTCATGGACGGCGAGCGCATTATCCTGCAGAAGCATCAGTCCTCCTGCATTTTCTGCGGCAGTACGGAAGATCTGATTGCCTACGAGGGCAAAAATGTATGTGCGGCGTGCCGGGAGGCTCTGAGCCGGAACAACTGAGACGAGGCGGCGACAGCCGCCTCGCCGAACGGATCCGGAGCGCCGGGTCCCGCGCCCCTTTGATTTGAACGCCTACGGATTTAACCCCAAAACCGAATATCGGGATGTAGGGTAACGGTTACCCGCTTGCTTTGGGAGCGTGTGACCGCCTCGTGAGCCGAACGCCGAAAGCTCGCAAAAGCTCCGTTTTTCTCGTGTTTTCTCTTGTTTTCTCTGCCGTGTGTTTCGGCAAAAAACTTTTGACCACAGATTTGACCACTTACGGATTTGACAGAAAAATTGAATATTTTCACCAATCGGGGTGTGGCGCAGCTGGTAGCGCGCGAAGTTTGGGACTTCGATGCCGTCGGTTCGAATCCGGCCACTCCGACCAAAAATCAGCCGAAAATGAGGTTTTTCGCCCCACTTTCGGCTGATTTTCTGCTTATAATCGGCTTTTATCCACCACTTCAGGAAAATCCCCTGACGGCAGAAAAGCGACTTGTGCCGCATTTACAGCACAAGCCGCTTTTTCATTTTTTCTGAAGGCTTTTTCTTTGCCTACTGCAACGCTATTTTTAAGGGATGAACATATTTTTTAACATGAAAACTTGTCGGACAAATGCAATATATTGTTTCTTTGCCTTGATTTATGCCAAGATTTGTGATATAATATATATGTCAGTATGTGCGGTCAGATTTGACTTCGTTTGGTTCGTGGAAACATGAGCGGCATCGTATCGTTAGATATGGATGCATTATTTCGCGGCACATGTTCGTCTTCATACACGCTATAGACGCACAAAATCACCGACTTATTAAGAGTCAATAGGTCGGTATGTTTGTAGTCGTATAAGTCGTAATAGTAGTGCTGACGATAAAGGCAGAACAGACTGGATCAAGCTGGTTTGGGAAGTCGGATTTGTGCTGGTGCGAAAATAGTGATACACGGCTGCATATCTCCAATGTTATTGGCGGAACGGGAAGTCCCTTCGCCTTAGGCGAAGGCCAATAATAACAAAGGAGGTGAATTCCGTGAAGAGGGCGGACAAAAACATCGTTATCAACGTAAACAACGTTGGTATCGATAACAAGGTGGAAGTTAATTTCAACGTTAACAAATCACCAATCAAAACCCCTGCTGCCGTTGTAATTGCGCTTAGCGTAATTGCAGGAGTAGCCATACTGGCTGTATCACTCTGCTGTCCCGAAATGCTTGTTGATGTTGTCCGTTTTATCATCGACATGGCATCCGGTAGCTAACACCAGCACTTTTTTACAAAGTGAGGTACTATGCCTTTGATATATACAGATTGCCCGCTTTACGGCTTAAAATCAAAAAAATTGTTAAAGAGATTGCTTCGTATAAATAACAATCAAATGATAAGGCAGACACATATTGCTTCATTGGTTTCTCCCTATATTGATAAATCGGGAAAACCTCGTTTGATTGAGCCTCCACATGAGGAATTAAAAATTATTCAAAAGCGAATAAAAAACTGTCTGGGACAAATTATAGTTCCGGATAATGTTTTTTCCGGGGTAAAAGGCAAATCATATGCGGACAATGCCCGATTTCATATAGGAAATAACCGAAGAAATCTATACAAAATAGATTTAACAGCTTTCTTTCCGTCCATAGCTCGCGACACCGTTTATCACTTTTTTGCAGAAGATTTACTTTGTTCCCCGGATGTCGCACAGCTTTTGACCGATCTAACAACGATTGATTTGGGAAAATCAAGTGCAAAAAACATTGATGAGATATATGAATTTTTAAAAAGAAAGAATGTTTCCAGCTATAATCATCTTATATCCGGAGCACCAACAAGCCAGATGTTATCGTATTTGGTAAATCATCGAATGTTTGACGAAATGCAAAAACTCGCAGACGATAATGGCATTACCATGACCGTATATGTGGATGATGTGACTTTTTCCAGTGAAAATCGTATTTCGAAGAATTTTAGAGACAAAATCATTGCGATTATTCAAAAATACAATTATCAGATTTCAAGGAAGAAGGTTAAGCGGTATACAAAGCTCTACCCTAAATTAGTTACTGGTGTTATTATTGATACAACGGGAAATCCGGTGTTAAAGAATTCCATGCGGCAAAAAATAATACTTGCTTACAACGATTTAAAAACAAATCCCGAAAATGCGGATTTGCGTATGCGACTTAGAGGACTGTTGATTGCGGCAAGGCAAGTTAACAAGGATGCATTCCCTACAATATACAAATTTGCTTTTCAGCCAAACGAAAGTATTGAATACTAAATGCCTTTTCTTTGTCTTCTGAACCGCAAATTTTGAGGGGCGCCCCATTTCGGCTATGCCGAAATATGTGGTTGTCCCTTTCGTTATACCGGTTTTACCTTTTTCTTTTCGGCTGCAATTTCCTCTTTCATCGTTTTTATCAGCTCTGCGAGCTTTTCCTCGCACTCCTCCCACGTGGTAGCGTAGATGTTCTTTGCGATTCGTTTTCCGTTCACGCGCGGGGAGAACCTGCCCTCGTAGAGGTGGTCGTTAATCATGGTGACACAACCCGTGCCGGGCTTGCGTATCTTGCCCTTATACGGCTCAAATTTCGGCTCTGTCGGCTGATTGTCCGCTTCACTGTCACTTGCCTTGTCCGTTGCGATCGGCTCGGGAATGGGCGTGTCAGCCCCTGCAATCTCGCGGTCAATCCTTGCCGCCGCCTGCTGTTGCATCGTGTCGGTGATATGGCTATAAATATTGAGCGTGGTTTCCGCGCTGACATGACCTATCATGGCGGACAGCGTTTTGATGTCCATGCCGTTTTCCAGTGCCATGGTGGCGAAGGTGTGGCGGAGATCATGAAACCGCACCCGCTTGCAGTTTGCGCGTTCCAATATCTTCTGAAACCGATGATAGACCGCCGAGGGGTGACGCGGTTGCGTGAGGTCAAGCGGAGACGGGAAAATCCACTCGCTGTCGGTTCGTGTTTTCAGCTCTGCCAGCAGTTCTGTCATTTCGGGCGGCAGCAGAATCATGCGGTTGGAGGATTTTGTTTTCGGTGTGGAGATCAGCACCTTCCCGTTGACCTTCAGCACCTGCCGCGAGATGTGAAGCTCGCCTGTTTTCAGATTCAGATCCCGCCATTTCAGCGCGAGGATTTCGCCCCGACGCATGCCGGTGGTCAGCTCCAGAAGGAAGAGCTCGTAATATCCCTCCTCTCTTGCCTGTATGAGAAACCGCGTGATTTCCGGCGGAGTCAGCACCTGCATTTCCTTTGCCTTTTTCGGCGGCAGCTTGCACCCGACGGCGGGATTGATGCGAATCAGACCTTCTGTCACCGCTTTTTCAAGTGCCGTGCGGCAGGTCGTGTGGCAGGAGCGCACCATGCGGTCGGACAGCCCTTCTCCGAATTTATCAACATGCTTTTTCCGTCCGCTCTTTTTGAGCCGTGCGTAAAACTGTTGCAGGTCGTTCTGCGTCAGCTTGTTCAGCGGGATGTTGCCGACGGACGGGATGATGTGCGTATAAATCCTTCCCGAATAGCACGCCTGTGTGGTCGGGCGGAGCTTGGGCGCGGAATAATTCTGATACCAGAAGTCAATCCAGTCGCCGAACGGCATGTCCGGCTTGATTTTCTCGCTCCGCCGTCCGCATTCCTCCCGCAGTTTCGCTAACTTCTCCTGACACTCGGTCTTGGTGTGTGCCGTTACATTTTTCGTTTGGGCATAGCCGTTTTCCTTGTAGCCGACGACAATTCTGCCTTCCCACCGCCCGTCCTTGCGTTGAAAGACACTGCCGTCGCCTTGCTTTTTCTTTGCCATTTACTCGTCCTCCAGTTTCAGTTTTTTGACCATGCCGCCGACAATCGCGGCGGCGTTTTTCTGCATATCACCCGTCACGTGCGTATAGGTGTCAAGCGTGAAGCCCGCGTTTGTGTGTCCGAGGATTCCGGACAGCGTTTTCGGATCGACTCCGCCTTTCGTTGCATGGGTGGCAAAGGTGTGGCGCAGGTCATGAAAGCGGATTCGCGGCAGCTCCGCATTTTTGAGAATTGTGTGCAGTTTTTGATATGCCGCTGCCGGATTCATCGGCAGGTTGGGGTTGCACGGATTGTAGAACACCCACTCATTCAGCGCGTTTTCCTTGCGTTTGGCAAGCAGTGCGGCAAGCGTCGGCGGCAGGACAATTGTCCGTTTGCCCGCGCCCGTTTTTGTTTCGCCGATCTGTATCTTGCCGTTTGTAACGGCGGAAAGCGACCGTTCCACCCGCAGTCGACGGTTTTCAAAGTCGATGTCGCTCCATTTCAGCCCGCAGATCTCGCCGCGGCGCAGTCCCGTCATACATTCCGTATAGAAAAAATCCCGCCAATCGGGGTAGGCTTCGATCATGCCGAGAAATTTCTCAAGCTGACCGTCGTCCAACACCTGCTTGTCGGGATAATTTGGCTTCGGCACGGTTGTGCCGTTTGTGGGATTGCGCACGATGAGTCGTTCCTTCACCGCCGCGTCGAGTGCTTCGTGAAGCATCATATGGATACCGCGAACCATGCTGTCGGCAAGCGTTTTGCCCTTGATTGGGTCTTCGCGAACGCGCCCCTCCTTTTTGAGCTTGTTGTAAAGTTTCTGAATATCCGCCGTTGTCAGCGATGTCAGCGGCTTTTTGCCAAGGTGGGGCTTGATATAGTGGTTCACAATCATGCGGTAGCTTTGCATGGTGCTTTCCCGCAGGGTGAAGATTATATATTCGCCCAGCCACTTGTCAAGCCACTCGCCGAGCGTCATGCGGCTGTCCTCGCAGAGATCGACATCGCGGTAAGTTTCAATCGCGCGGTGCAATTTGTCGAGCGTTTCCTTCTGCGTTTTTCCGAACACCGATTTGTGCATCGGCGTTCCGTCGTTTTTGTGACCGATCACGATGCGCGCTTCCCAGCGTCCGTCCGAACGCTTGCGCACCATGCCGTCACCTTGCGGTCTTCGTTTTGCCATTGTTTTTCGTCCTTTTGTAAGTTTTTTTCGCCCACTGCAAAGATACCACAGGTTCGAGTGAATATCCAGCGGTCGGGCGAAGAGTTATCAATTTGTTATCAACTATTTTTTTGACGATAAAAAAGAACGGCGGAGAAATACTCCCCACCGTTCCCGGTTTTCCTGATTCAGTTACTTGCCCTTGCGACCACAACACCCGATTTCACAGGGAAATCAGGATCGTTTTTTGTCATGGCAAGAAGGCGGCAAGCGGCTCCTACCGGATGATTTCTGCCGGCTTCCCATGCCTCCACGGTTTTTACGGAAACGCCCATATACTGCGCAAACAGCACCTGCGTCATCCCGGTATCGGTACGGATTTGTTTGATCTCGTCCGGTGAAAACTGATCGACCGGATGAATGGTCATCACGGTTACCCGTGCCTTGCCTTTTCCTTTTTCAAAGTCAATCGCCTGATTCAGTCCCGTTTTGATATCGTCGAAAATGCTCATGGGTTCTTACCTCCTCCCGTTGCGTTTTCTTTCAGCTGATCTTCAAGCACCTTGATCAGCTGTTTTAATTCATTACATTCAGCATCAGATAGATTATCCTTCTCATTCTTAGCATATGCGGTGAGCAGAAAAATCTTTTCATATACTTCGAAATCCACATAAATGACACGGACACTTCCGCTTTTGCCTTTTTTCTCAAACGCAAATCGCATCTTTCTGATTCCGCCGGTTTTTCGCATGACATCACCGATTTTTGGATCAGCCAGAAGCTCCTCCTGCAATCTGCGAAGGTCAGAATCATTCAATCCAAGGTTTTTCCAACGACTTCTGAAAATCGGAAGCTCAACAAAGATGCGTGTCATAGTAATCTCCTATCTGCTTGATGCAATATTATTATACCCTATTTAATAGGGTTTGTCAATGCCTGCACGAAATATTATAAAAAAATATTTTCACATCTGCATTATCACGCCGTCCCGCTTTGCCTGTTCCTCGCGGCGTTGCCTGCGGCTGATGACTGGTTCACCGGACGGCGCATGAATTTCTTCCGCGCGCTCGTCGATGATATTCGCGGCGTAATAAAAAAGATCGCACAGACCCGTGAAGATCTGTGCGTTGAGCCCGCTTTGAATATTTCGGATTGCCTCCTGCGCTGGCGCGTAGTTTTCCTCTGCGGCGGAGGTCAAGAGTTCCATGCCGTGCTCCCAGTCATCGCGCGTATAGCAGTAAAACAGTCCGACCTGCGCGCGCGCCCAGAGGTCGGATGCGGCGGCTTTTTCAAGATGAGCAAGCCCCTGTTCGGCCTGCCCGTTCTCATAATACAGCTTGCCGATTTCATATTCCGCCGCAGTGCAGCCGTGTTCCGCCGCACGCATGAGATACGACAGCTTCACATTCGGCATCCGTTTGTCGGTCTGCATGGCGAGCTCATACTCTGCATAGGCATGATTTTTGTCCGCAGCCATGCGCAGATATTTCATTTTGTCGCTCGGCTTTTCGGCAAGCTTTCCGTCGCGGTAGCCCTTGTAAATCAGATACATCGCCGCGGCACTCCCTTTGTTGGCGGCAATTTTCCATAAATATTCCACCTCGTCCGCATCATCTTCCTTTTCGTAATAATGCCGACCGAGCGCGGTCAAGGCATCGACATCACCGAAATCGGCGCGGATTTCAAGGAGCTTCAGGTCTTCCTCCGGCATTTTTTCTTCGGGCATTTCGCGCAAGGGTTGCCTCGGCAAAGACAGAATTTCCGCCGCGGCACGCACCACTTCGTTACGGACAGATTTGAATTCCTTGTTCTCCTCAAGCGGAATTTTCTCCGGCATGGCATCGGTATAGGTGCGGTACACCTCGCACTGACAGCGATACCACAGGTCATATAACTCCGCGATTTTCCCGTCCGCCGAGAGCAGTTTCGCAATTTCATTCGTGAGTTGCTTTGCGGATTTATTCAGGTAGCCATAGACTTTTTTGCCCTTGTGCGAAGCAATTTTCCCGCAGAGGAGCGCGAATTTCTGATAGAGCTCGGGAGAAATTTCATTCCCGCCTGCACGAATCTGTGCGGTCAGCTCCCGCATTTTTGCGCGAAATGTCTCTTTCAGATCGTCCCGCGCCTGCGTTTGCCCGCGATAAACCGAGAGCAGTTCCTGACGGAAAATGTCCGATGCCATCACCTTTTTGATGTCGTGAATCCCCGTCTGCGAGAGATACGGCTCGCGCGGATTCTTCGACCACACCATCATATGCGCATGCGGATTGGTTTCCTTGTTGTGGTACGCGGCATACCAGCGAAGATTTTCGGGCGCGATATGCATTGCTTTTGCAATATCATTGCGGCGGGAACGGAGCAGATGCATCCACTGCGCGGCGGAATTGTAGCCGAGCCGTTCGGCATCCTCGCGCTTCAATGAGAAGATCAATGCCCACACATTGCCCGAATGGTTATCGATCTCTTGGCTGACTTTCGCAAGGTCAACGCTCACGCCTTCGTCCGAGAACAGCCCGCAGGAGCCTTTGCGCTGACCGATATAGTTCACCATGCCGCCGCGCAATAGCTCCACGCCTTCGCGCGTTGCAATATATTCCGCGTAACCGCCGCGACCTCTCCCGTCCTCGGTTTTGTGACCTTGCTTGTAATACGGCGCTTTCAAAATCAGTTTTGCTATAAAAATCACCTCTTTGTATTCAATATTTCATCCGTGCGGATGGTTCCGTTTGTTTCTTTGACCTCGCGCACCGAGTTGTTGCGCATATTGTCAACCTCTGCGAGGGTGAACTCAAAGCAGTCCGCGACCGCGTGCGCGAGCAGATTCTGATCGACCGCCAGCTTGAAAAGCAATCGGGCAAGCCGTTCTTCACTGTCCCGCACCTTGGCGGAAATGACCGACTCCAGCGCAGGCGTGAGAAACTTCACCGAGTTATTCCGCCGCAGATATTCCAGATAAAAATCAATGGCATCGCGGATAAAATCGTTCCGTGATGCCATTTTGAGTGTTTCGGAGAACCTGTCGCAGTCCTCCCATTGATCGACGCGAAGCCGGACGCCTTTCGACGGCATCGCGTCATTTTGCTTTTCTTTTGTCATAATTTCAACCTTTCTGTTTTCGTTGTCCTACGGTTCGAGACACGGAAAAAGCCCGATTTTCCAAGGGATTTTCGTGTTTGAGACCCGCAGGCAGTCTTTTTCGGCATACGCGAGACACAGTTGCTATTTTTGCAAAATCGTAAAAGCCCCCGTATTTCGGCGTAATATCCCCGCTCGGCGTTGCCGTGCGGTGTGAATTGCCGCGTCCGAGACACGGCTTTATCCTGCTACCAAATAATCGACCGTCAGACCCGGTCATAGCGTGTCTGTTCGTCGAGCCATTCAAGCAGTCTGTCCCGCGGAATGATGATGCGTCCCGTCACGATTTTCAGCTTCGGGAAGTTCTGCTCCCGCACCAGCTCGTAGGCACTGGCACGGGAAATGCCGAGCAGGTCTGCCACATCCATCACGGTCAGGTACATCGGCAGCTCCTCCCGCGTTTTGTAAATCGAGTGCTTCATCTTACGCACCTCCTTTCCTTTTTTCGTATTTTTCAAGTGCGGCTTTGAAGTTCAACCGCGCCGTTGCCTCCCGAATCTGTTTCTCAAAATATGCCTGCTCCACCGGTGCGAGCGGGCAGAGCGTATAGAGCAGGCTCCCGTTGTGCGTGCGACCGTCCCGTGTTTTCACGGTCGTGCGCTCGGTGGTGATCAGCCCCTTGCGCACAAGCCCCTCCACATGCTTTGCCACCGTGTTGTTGCTCATATTCACCGCCTCGCCGATGGTGGCATAACTCGGATGGCACTGAAAGGTTTTTCTGTCCTCGCAGTACATCAGATAGGCGTACACGAGAATTTCACCCGCGGTCAGCCCCAGGCGGAAGATGCTTTTCGGCATCGGAAAATATTCGCCGGGAATGTCGCGGGCGTTGTGACTGTAAAATGTTCCGTACTGTTTGCTCAATCATTGATTCCTCCTTTTCAGTAAAGTTCTTTGAAGTCTTGAAACTTTCTTTCAAGAAAGTTTCAAGTGGGGTTCGGGGCAAGCCCCGAAAAAAATAAGAGTGCCGATCTCTCGACACTCTTTTTTGTAACCTTAACTCAATATCCTTTTCTCAATATATGCGTTTTTAGACAACCCGTAGGCTCGCGCCTCGCCGTACAGTTCCCTTGCGGGTTCTCCGCTGCCGGTGTCAATCAAAGCATTGATCGCTCTGTTGATAGCCACCCTTGCCATGTCGTATTTCGACTTTTGTCCATTGAGCATTTTCCATTCGCCGATTAAAAAGTCATTTTGCGACTTTTCTGACTTCAACCATGGGAACAATCGCATACCGAGGTCAAATACGTCACGCTCCGCGCTACCAAAAGCCTTCAAGCAAAGAGCGTAGTAAAATGTTTCGTAAAAAATGTAATTGTCGGAGGATTCGTTTGCCTCTAAAAATGATCTGAAATTATTTTTGGCAAGCTCCAGGTAACCAACAGGTGTTTTCACCGCCGGCGTCACCGACAACGCCGCGGTATGGCACTCAAATGTGATTGCTCCTATGCCGCTCATACCTACATTTTTACTCAAAGCGTTTTTGTAACAGTCCCACCAAAAGTCTGCAAAGCCGCCAAGCTCCAGAGTAAAGCGTTGCGTGGCGTCGCTGACAGGCCAAAACAGATATTTTGATGGCTTATCCTTCAAAAAGTCGGCAAACTCACAGTGATTTTTGTAAAGGTTTTCGCTGTCTCTGAGCATGGCAAAACTATCCGAAATATTCCAATACGCAAAGCCTATTTCTTCAGTTCCCTTTAACACATTGCCATAAAGGGCAGGTTGTAAAAAGTCGATAACAGCAAGGTCTTGCTTGCGTTTTTCCTCCCGCGAGTAGGTGGTACGCTCGCCTGCCAGTTTCAGTTTTTTAAAGGTTTCAATAAATTCGGAATTCATAATTTGCTCCTTTCGTTATTTATGATATATGCCATACTCCCGTCCATCAGCGGAGCGTCGTGGTCAGCCTTGACCACACCGAAGACATAGCTGTTCTTGCCTTCGTAGAGCGCGTCGAGAAAGCGCTTGCACTTCTGCTCGAAGGGCATATCCTTTGGCATGAACTTGAAGTACTTCACACTGCTCTCGGTAATAACCAGTTTGATGTCCTTGATATCACGCGCCGTGGTATAGCCCGCAAGTCGGCTTACCTGCGTGATATCGTTATCAAAGAACCACTCCTGCAGGTTGGTGTTGAAAGCACAGGTCTTGAAGAAACGGTTGCGCAGAAGCATCATACCGTGCATGCCGTATCCGTTCACATTGAATATCTCGGCGTCCAGCAGAGCCTCGCCGTCCCAGATGACGTTTTCGATCTCGGTTTCTTCTTCCTCCGCCCGAAGGTCGTGCGTGTCGGTTTCCTTGACGCATATCACATTTTCGGTAAAGCGGCTGACTCTGTCGCGAATAATAAGGATGGATTTCTTGGGAAGCCTGATCGTGCTCTCGATGCTGCTGAGCGTGAGAGCGATATACGCCTGCCAGGAAGCCTGGTCGGAGGCGGTGTCGGCAGAAAGGTCGCAGGAACTCCACGCCATCATGTCCGCATACAGCGGTTCTGCAATAAAAAGGCACCGCCCGTCGCGGCTTGCACCAGCGCTTCGCTTGTAGCGAACATAATGGATGCCGTCAATATCGAAGCCATGGGTGTAGAGATGCTCACGGATCTCCCGGCAGCTGATATCCGTGGGGATGGTCTTGTCGCTTCGCTTATATGAGTGCGTATCAGCATCATATTTGAAATACTTGCCGAGGATATCTTCCGCAATCGGTTTCTCCACGGGTGCATACCCGCTGTTCTCCCGGAAGGATACGTCTATGGCGATCAGCGTCGGCTTGCCGCCTACGGCGTTGATGCAGACATGATCCTGCATATCCGCGTCGGTAACACTGTAACCGTTCAGAACATAGCGGTTGCCGTATGACTCGTACAACTTGATCGCGCGGTTGAAGGAAAGGCTCACAACGGCGCGGCAGAATCGCTTCTTGCCGTCGAGATAAGGATAAGCAAGCTCGCTTTTGTGCCGATCATACACCTCTGCGAGCTTCAAGGTGTCAAGGCTCTCATCGAGAACGCCTCTGAACGCCTTGGGATCGGGTTTGCCGTCTTTTGTGGCGGTAAATCCGTCATTTTTGAGCACTACGCTGCCTTCGAGAGACATAATGCGCATGCTTTCATATTTTTTCGTCGCCATTGTAACACCTCCTTCTGTTCTGATGTTTTGACTTTACCATGTTTTGCGACTTGCTCAAGATATTCTTGCAAGTTGAATTTCGGACAAAGGGGGACATTGACTGTCAAGGCCTCAGAATGAGGCCTTGATACCGTTTCAAGACCTCATTTTGAGGTCTTGCTTTGAAAACAGCGTCTGCACCGGGCTTTACGCCTTCATTCTGAGGGCATGAACGCCGAAATCAAGGCGACAAAAAGTCGCTTTGACGAAAGAGCCGATTTTTCCGCTCGGATAGTATCTCTACCATTTATCCGAAATCACGGTTTTGCACGAAACAGCACAAAAGGCGCTGTTTTCAAGGCTTTTCCGGCTTTTTCAAAGGATGTACACGAAATGCCGAGAAAGAAAACTGTAAATTTGAGGCTCAAAAATGCAGTTTTGTGTTTGACCTTTGCTTTCCGCGAACAAATCCGCGCCATGGCTGATGTCTTTTCTTTGACTACAGCGAGGGAGATATTGGGGGATGAAAAGATATCAATAATTATTTTTGCTGATTATTCATTAATATCTTTTCTATCCGCGAACGAATGATAGGATCCGTAGGCAATGGTTGAATTGTCCCGTATTCATCAATTGCGCCTAATTTAACAAGTTTGGTATACTGTATCAATTTTGATTTTTCAATATTACACCACACGTTTTGGTTATATAAAAGATTCATTTTGATACAAGCATCCTGCCTCTCCTGAACGCCCTCATACATATTTATCCCATCATTTATGACAACGGCATAATTTTTCTGTGCCTCCTCAGAAAGGTTTCTCAATTCAAGCGTATCGTTCAGTATTGGAAATGCTTTTACATTTTCATCTTGCCGAACAATTGCCTCTTTTAGGGGATACTTCTTTGCGCGCAAAGCCTCTTCATCATCCGCCAAAAGTTTGTGAACTGCGCGGAATAAAGCTTTGTCATGTGGTACAAAATCCAAGGTAATTTCTTTTGGCAGATGGTCTGAACAAATATGTCTTACGTGATTGAGCTGCTCCTTCATTTGTTCTACAATATTGGATATCTTTTCAAACTGTTGCGGTATATAGTCGTCATCTTTGTGTGCACTATTCTTATCTCTTTCAAGATATAGCAATTCAACAATTTTATCTCTACTGCACAGTTCGCGTTTGGCTCCCTTGCGTGTTGCTATAGTTTTATCAATAATCGCACAACAATTGATGTAAAAAGTATTTCGTTTTCCATCAATCAATTCTTTAAGATCATAGTATCGCAACTGTTTTGCATTTTCTTCAATGTACAAAATGCTATCGACACATTTTTTTGCGTCGATTAAATATTTAGCAAGTTCCCACGGTTTCATTGCATTACCTCTAAACTTCCAATAAAAGTCTTGTATTTATTTTTACCTCCAAATGCAATAGAATTTTGAGAACTAACCTGTAATTCCTATTTTTAGTCTATTGGCTTCGATCAACTTAGGCTCCAAAATTTGAATTAAATCTTGCAACTCCATTTTACTTTCTGCGTTCAAGCCAAGACAGTTGGCAATGCCCGCAGAATCAGTACTAACACGAGTATGAAGAGATAAACTCAAACTGCTTTCTTTTTCTCCAAAATTGTACGAATGAATATGTACAGGGTCTCCGAGGCGTACTCCTTCTATTCCATCAAAATTGAAGTCACTCTTCATGTGTTCAAATAGTGGCTTTTGAATAATTAAAACCAAGTGTTTATTCAAGTGCTCAAACGTTTCGCTCTTGTGATGCATTTGGACGAGAATGGTTTTCAAAGTCATCTTCCAATTCATTCCAAAAGGTTTTTTATTGTTCAAATCCTCGGCGCTAACTTCAACACCTTGTTCGGCCAAGAAGCGTTGACGTTCAGGCCACACAGTTCCGGTTGTATCCATGGTCTGTAATTCGATACCAATAAAATCTTTCACCTTTTTATCTTTGGAAGAAACCAAAAAGTAGTCAACATGTCCTCCCGGAATTTGTACCTCGGGAACAAGATAGAGTTCATTGCCTGGTTCATGCATTGTCAGCAAATGCAAACAATCAATAAAAATTTGATTATGTTCTAAAAGACGAAAAGGACAAATGATAACATCTTGATTCTGATACTTCACCGAGCAGGTGCCAATTTTAATCTCGGGATCGGATTTCCTCATTTTTGTGCAAATCCGTTGAGTATAAGGGCAGATTTGTGCGGTCATTGCATGTCTAAAATCCAATGATGAATTCCTACAGTATAATCCGAAAAATTCACTTATTTTACTCATATCAAAGTCTCCAATTTCCCATTATTTAGGCGTCCATATTCAGAACACCTAGTCTCTGCAAGTTCAAGATACTCCTGTGCCATATCAATGCCGATTGATTTGCGATTGAGTTGTGTAGCTACATAACTAGTTGTCCCCGTTCCAACAAATGGATCTAATACTATTCCACCCGGAGGACAAGTAAGAATAATCGGTGTTTTAACTAAATCTTCTGGGAATGGGGCAAAATGTAATTTTCTCCCCTGTGTATCTTCAGGGATAATTTGCCACACGTCAGAAATCATGCTACCGTTAGGATTATAGAAAAGAAAATAAAATCCTTTCTCCTGTAATTCTTTAGCTCTACCGCTTAAATTGGTTGTATCTCCATTTGTCACACGCTGATTTGCGCCTTTAATGATCATTCTAAAGTCTGACAACTCACCTTTTTTGATTCGCTCTAAAACATCTTCAAGTGCCTTATATGCATTGGCTCTTTGTTCTTCGCTGAGTTCTGTGCTTAATTCAATTTTCCTACGATACCTAATACCACTTACTCCGGTTGCGCTTACTACCACGCCATTTTCAACACGCGCACTGCGAGGTTTATTTCTTATTGCGTCAGAATTGTAATAATACCCGTTTTTCTTTTTTACAAAATGAAACATCGGCTCATACTCACATCCCAAACTATCTTTAGATTGAGACATGGCACCCTTCATTTTATCCCAAACAACGGTGTTACGTAAAATCCACTTCTGTTCGTCTTGCATTCTAATCGCAACACGATGTGGAATGTTTAATAACTGTTTATTCTTATAGCTATCTCCGATATTCAACCAAAAAGAACCCGAAGGTTTGAGCACACGATAGACTTCTTTTACAATTTCAAGAAGGTTGTCAATATACTCTTGATATGTTTTTTCTAATCCTATACCGCCTCCCAAATATTGCCGTTTCATGTAATATGGAGGACTTGTTACAACGCAATCAATGCATTCGTCTGGTAAATGAGCTAAAACTTGCAAAGCATCTCCACAAACAAAGCAAGGTGCTGTAAAAGATGCATTTTTTATATATTCATTAACTGTTATCATTTTCTTTCTCCTGAAATTTTAATATGCCGTCTACACTAAATGCGTAACAAAGATTAATTGACTAATGGACTACGATCACGCACTTGTAATCATTACTCTTTTCCCACTGAAAGCAACGCCGTATTTGAGAATGTTTCGGACACCTTTTACGGTGAGTTCCGTCTCGTATTTCCGGGCATCAATCTGTGCCAGTGCCTTTTCGGACAGCTCTTTCAGCTCGTCCTCCGGGCAATCTTTGGCGGCTTTAAGTTCGATCAAAATACCGGGTAACTTACCGTCCTTGGGGCAGAGGCAGATGTCATACCGTCCTTCACCCGATTCACGGTTGGAGGTGATATAAAAGCGGTTATCCAGAGTCGCGCAAAGTCCGAGGACAAGCCCGTGATAGAAGTTCTCGCCAACGGTATCATAGCTGCTGACCGACTGCATCAGAAGCGTGCCGAGATTTTTTTGCAGTGCGGCAGTATCTCCCGAATAAATGGCTTCCTGAATCGAGATCGCCGTTGCCTGTGGCACAATGGTGTTCAGTTTTTGGAGAATTTCTTTGTTATATACGAATGTGATCTCCTTGTTCGGCAGTGCAACCTCGCACATGAAATCCCCGCTGAAGGACGGCTCAGATTTAATGACTTTCAGATATCCCGCAACAAGCAGGAAGCTGTATACCGATGACGGATTGCTTTTGACCTGCGGATAGATGACACCGGTGTCGATATAGGTAAGGAACGACTCACCCTGCAAAAGGGCATTGAGTTTTTCGTAAATCGTTTCATCCGCTCCGCCGAGAATTTCGCCGATAATGTCGTTGCTGCCCGTGGATTGCCAATAAGCGCGTGGCTGACAGCCGTTGCGGAAATAGTTGATGACCGACCAAGGGTTGAAAATTTCGGTGTTGCCGAATTTATATCCGTCATACCATTCGCAAATTTCGTCGTACTTATCTTCTGCCTGATAATAGCGTGCGATTTCCTTGACTTCATCAGCCGTGAAACCGAAGTATTCGCTGTATTTCGTGTCCAGAATAGAATTGATTGCAAGGTTGTTCAGTCCGCTGAAAATGCTTTCTTTTGCTACGCGGAGAATGCCTGTAAGGAAGCCGTATGTCAGGTGCTTATTGTCCTTTAATCCGCCGGAAAACAGGTTGCGCATAAATCCGATAATTTCGTCATAAAAGCCCTTGATATGTCCTTGTTGGATCGGCGTATCGTATTCGTCGATGATAATAATCGGCGCAACACCGTGATATTTGTGAAGCATCATAGACAGATTAGCCAAAGCGACCGACAGCTCAACAGGTGTAGCCGTGCCGGAAAGTATTTTTTCTATATACGCTTCTTCGTACTCGTTGAACACATCTGTGCTTTTCAGTTCGCTGTGGCGTGACGCTTCTTTGGAAAACAGGTCTTTGATAGCATCGAAGGTCTCCTCCCATGTATCGCATTTTATATCCTTGAAGCTGAGAAATATAACGGGATATTTCCCCTGATGGCTACGGTATTTTTCGCCGCAAGCCCAGATGTTTTTGTTTTTGAAATACACGGAGGTATCCTCGTCCGTTTTTTCAAAAAATGTTCGGAGCATATCCATGTTCAGCGTTTTGCCGAATCTGCGCGGTCGCGTGAAAAGAGAAACCATCGGACGCTCATCAAGAAAATCCTTGATCATCATGGTCTTGTCAACATAATAGTATTCGGTTGATGCCAGACGGTAATCGGAAATGCCGATAGGCAGCGGTAGGTTGGGCTGACGGATATATGATACGGGTTTGATTCTTCCATCCGTTGGCTTTTCCGTCCCGACAGGAATTGTCCACACGCGTCCTTTTTTGACCGCGCCTTTTATCTTTCCTTCTCCGCAGAGCTTGCTGACCTGTCTGTCACTGATATTCCAAAGGCTTGCCGCCTCTTTTGTACTCATCATTCTTTGCATAACGATCCCCCATATACATTTTTACAGATATAGTATAGCACATTATCGGAACAATGTCAAGAACAATATTCGGAACAATGTTCGGAACTATACCGCCGTATTTTTTGGTATTGTTCCGATAGAAAAAGGACAGGCGATTTTTGCCTGTCCCTCGGGTGCAACATCTGATAAAAAGGTGTAAATACGAATTTTTGCCGCATGCTATGTCGGCATCGAAAGGTTCCTGCTTGACCCGATAGCCGTTTCGTGATGTGCCGACGGAAATCCGAATCCGTTTTCTTTGCCTACTGCACCTCAGCCTTTGCGCTGTGAATGAGTTGACTTTCAAGCGGTTTTATGCTATACTAAAGGCAGAAAAAAGCAGTTTGCGCAGTCACCTGCGGGCTTCACGATATGACGGAAATCTATGCGGGTTTCGTTGCTGACCACACCTTTGACCACTTACGGCTTCGGACTACCCGGATTTTATGCGGCGAAGAGCACACGAAAGCAGTCAATCCGGACTAAAAAGCCCCGAAAAGCCCGTAAAATCACGTAAAAAATCAGGTTTTTAGCGTTTGGGAACTGACCCAAGCAGGTTCAACTCCTGTCATCCCGACCACATACGAATAATCCGAACACTTTCCGAATAGGAGAGGCGTTCGGATTTTCTGTCTCTATTGAATATCCGAATTTCAATGCAAAGAAATAGAAGAAGCCCTTGCGGGCGGTGGAATGTCCACGGCGGTGGAATGTCCACTGTCCGCAAGGGCTTTTGTTATGCCGACTGTTCGGCAGGTGTTTTCTTTTCCTTTCGTTCTTCCCGTTTAGCCTTCCACTCCTCGTACTCCCGCTTGCCTTCTTCCGATTCAAAGAAAGCCGCAATCGCCGGATAAAAGGTATGAACGATTGCTTCTATCTCGTGCCGTGGAACACTTGACCTTGGCTTATACTCTCCACTCTGGTCATGTTGCAACCAGACATATAGCAGAAGAACCTCTTTCAAAAAATATTTGACTTTGTATTTGAGTATTTTCCAAACTGTCAATCGCATCACCTCGCATCGTCTCTTGATCTACGAAGTATTTTCTGCCGTTGGCGTTCTCTTTCCGCTTCCTCCAGCATCCGCAGAATGGCGGTTTCCATCTGTTTCGGTGTATAATCCGGAAAGAAGCGACGGAGCGTGTCAGCATCCAGTTTGACGGTTTCTCTTTGATTCGCTTTCGGTTTCTCCATGACCTCATACATCGTATCGGGATCCAGCCGATGTGATGCACTGAGGTCTTTTAACCTGACGGCTTGCGACAGGGACGGTGTTACTTCAAGGTCTTCCATGATGTCTACAAGCGCCAGTTGTTCTTCCTCGGTCAGGTAGGATAACCGCTCGGCAGGCATCAATGCTATCTTGCCTTCATCCACCATATCAAGAAGCGGTGGGACAAGATTTGTCAGCCGGATATAGCTGTCCACCATCTGCCGCATGGCGTACAGGGTCTCATTGTTGGCTTTCCGATAGTCAATTCTTTCTTCGGTTTCCATGTGTATGTTATACCACATTTCTGCCGGAATTGCAATAGGATTGCTCAATATTTTGATGCCGATTAATTAAAACATCGGATAGCAAAATGCTAATCAATTGGCACCCCTATAAAATATCAAGCCATGGGTGTCAAACGAACAAACAACACGCTATGTCCACCCACCGTGGCATCATCGCCCGTCAGGATATCGTAATCGTTACTGAAGAAACTGAATTCATTCACGCGAATCTCAGTACAATCGGAAGCTGTATATCCTGCAACATTCAATCGGTAAGGCGTCGCTCCGCGATTAACAATGGATACAAACAGGTATCCGTCGTGTTGTGTACAGAGAATATCCAGATCCTCCTCTTCAGAGGTACACTCGATCACCTTGCCGCCTCGATGATTGGCCATTAAGCGGAACAGCTCGCCTGAACTTTCCACCTTGCTTTCGGTTCCGGTTACAGTAATCATGCCTTCGTTGATCGGCATAAAGAAGCAAGCCTCTCTAATATGATACTTTTCGGAAGTACGAGCGAAGAAATGGAATTCTAAAGCATTAGAGAACAGAAGGGCGTTGTTGGAGCCGCTACCCCAGCAGAAGTTCCACTCATCCACGCATATGCAGGTTGTGTCGAAGGCCCCCTTGAACAACTGATTCTTGAAGAATTCCAGACCTGCATCGGAATCGTTCCGGAAGGAACTTTCCAAATTGTCGCAGGCAGTCTTTCCGTCAGGCTCGGCATTAGGAGCGGAACCATTATAACGGTGATAGGAGACCAGCTCGTAGTCACAGGTCAGATTGGCGATGTAGTCAAAGCTCCATTTTTGCAGATTGTTATCCGCCACAACGCCAAGGATCACAGCAATATCAGGATCCACGGTGCGCATGGCATTGACAATCTCGCTGGTGCGCATAGCCGCGGCCACGCCGTTGTTCTGGTACTGTGCGCCAAAGTAATAGACCTCGTTTCCCACATACCATGTCTTGATGTTGAAGGCATTGTAGCCTAGGGACTGACGGATGGAACCGAACTCGGTATCAGCCGAGCCATTGCAGTATTCAATGAGGTCGCGGGCATCAGCACCATCGGATTGCAGAATACTGACGGTGAACTCGGGCTCTGCCCCAATCTCACGGCAGAGCATCATGAACTCGTTGATACCGATGTCCAAAGGATCCTGTCCGTAAGTGTCGCGGAGCATGAAATTCTTGATCGTTCCATCCACAGGAGTACGGAATTCTGGTGCCTTCAGGCACTCTCGCCACTCGTAGTGATCCGCAAAGCAACCGCCTGGATAGCGAATAGAGGTGGGTGCTAATGCGCGGAGGGATTCAATCACATCAATGCGCATTCCATAGAAGTTTTCGGTTGGCATGAGGGAAACCTCGTATACAGCGGCCTCTCCATTTACCGTAACCAAAAATGTACCATTTTCCACATCCTTACCTGTAAAAGTAAATGTCAGCACTTTATAAGGATATTCATCAGAGGTCACCGTAAAGCTTTGCTCCATTCCCGATACGCCGAAGGTAATCTCAGCAGTAGTAGAGTAAGCCTTAACCCAGACCTTTGCCTCATACTCGCGTCCTGCCTGTAGGGCAATGACATCGGAGCATTGCTTCATACTACCGCCATCCTTCAAAACGACAAAATTACTGTTACACAAGCTCTCTTGGGGACGATCAGTAATGCGTTCTGCCTTCGTACAAGTCCAACCATCCACACCTCTTTCTCCCATAAGAAACTTGCGGTTATTCAACATTTCGGCAGAAAGACCTCCAAAATATCCCTTACGGGTGATTTCGGCATTGATACCGAACAAACCGTCCTCCATGATATAGCCTCCGTCGGTGTTTACGATCATGGTGGCATCATCAAAGTAGGTCGCTGGTGTAATGATCATGGTGATACTCATATTCGAACCTCTACTTTCTGGTATGGTAATGGTGTTCTCTCCCTTCTTTAAAAGAAACACATGGGCAGACAGATCCTCAAAACGATCGGATATGCCTGCATCGCACCGAACGATTTCTGTGCCGTTGAGCAGGATGCGCATCTCCCGCCGTGTGGTCACGCGCATCACCAAGGAACTATTGGATGTCGGCTCCTCTTCCAGAATGAAGGTGTAGCTGTTGTTATCATCCAGATCCTCGTATGTAAAGACCAATTCCACAGGGTTCATGCTTGGTGTGGGATAGGTCGTTTCGGTTTCTTCGGATGGGGGGGTAGTGCCAAGCATGTCGTCAGTACCACCGATAGTCATGGAATCCGACACGCCGCTTTCTACGGGCATCTTCGTATTTCCCGTACAAGCCGTCAGTGCGATCATCAAAATCGCCAAGAAAAAGGCGGTGGCTTTACGCATCGTAAGATTCCTTCTTTCTTCGCAGAGTCAAAGCTGCCAACACAGAGACAAACAATGTGATCATACCCCCTGCCCCGGCAATCGTCCCACGACACCCCGATGCGGTCTCACCCTCAGAGGTATCGGATGCCGTTGCTGAATCCACGGGTATAGTTGTGACTTCGGTTGTTGGTTCTGTAACCGAATCACTCTCGGGAGATGTATCCTCTACATCGTTTTGGTTTTCATTGGAATAGAAGGTAAAGTAACCGATATTGTTTGCCGGCCAAGAGGGAGACGAAGAAATAATTCGAATCTCAATCTCAACCACTCCATGCAATCTTTCAGGAAAGATGATCTCGTTGTATGTCGCATCCATGTAATCTTCTAATTCCCAGCCATTACCGCCGTTTGCACTTCCTGTACCAAGGAGTTTACCATCAGCATACAGTTCAAAAACGGTGGGTGTCAACGATGCACCGTATTGCAAAAAGCCCATAGCTTCGGCCTCATAATTACCCAGATCCAAGCAGAAGAAAAAGCGATCTCCCATGCCTGCATGAATAAAGAATTTGCCGTCATACGCTTCGTCTTCTGCGGTATTAGATGCAACATCGTGCCCGGCTGCATCGAACATTGTGGGCTTACGATACACGCTATCCTCTTGCTTTAATATATCAGTTGCACCGACAACGGTTTCTCGCCCTTTTACTTCAAAAGTCCAACTGGGTTCAAAGTTCACATCCTCCCAAGTATTATTGATCTTGTCATTTTCTTTTTCCAAAGCCAACTGCTGCTTGCGATAGCCGCCTTTTTCGGCTCCTTCTTGATAAAACACAAAATATCCATAGTCGGTTCCGGGCCATGCTGCATTGTTCTCGGCGTTAACAATGGTCAACGTACAAAAACCTGTGAGAAGGGTATTAAAGGTGAGAATACACTCGGGAGCATTATTATAAGATTCACCATTGATGAACCCGGAAGCTCCGGCAGACTGACTGCCCACCAATGTATCTCCATTGTAGACCTCCAGCGTCATGGTGCAACCACCACCGCCATACAGAAAACCGAGGCGATCCACCTGATGGTTGCCGAAATCCACCGTGAAGGTATAGCTGTCACCCTTACCTGAATGGTTGAAGAACTGTCCCACATACATAGGCGTTCCGTCTGTATTGGGGGCGACAAGTACAGGTCCTCGGATGAACTGTGATTCGTCGTATGCAAAGGTTCCCTTTTTTATCACATCGGCAGCGGTGACATTCAAGTATTCACCGGTCATTATGAAATCTGCAGATGTCTCACCTTCCTCAGCATCCGCATAAACAGGAACCAAGGAAAATAGCGAAACTATCATAGTCAAAAGGTTAAGTATTGCAACAAATTTCAAAAAAGTATGGTGTTTGGTCATTGAACAATTCGTTTTCATTTGTTTGTTTCCTTCCTGTAAAAAATAAATATAATAATCAAAGTCGAAATTTTTCTCAAAGACCATCTATTTCATCAAGTTTTCTTGCTCTTAAATTTCCGACTCCGATATTCTGTGGGAGAACAATCCGTCATTTGCTTGAAATTACGATTGAAACTGGTGGATGACACATAGCCGCATTGTCGTGCAATATCCGAAACCGAATTTTGTGTATTGCGCAATAGGTAGCATGCGTGGCTGATCTTGATATTACGAATATAACCGGTATAGGGCATCCCTACGCTTGTGTAAAAAAAGCGAGATAGATAGGAGGGCGAGTATCCCAAGGCACATCCCAATTCCTGCATGGAGCATGAACCCTGCATATTTTGTTCTACATATCGAAAAATATCCCGCAAAAGGTGCTTTCCATTGGCATCTGGATCCTTCGTGGCCATGTCCAACTGCTCATAGAACAAATTGGACAACAAGTACAGAAATCCCTTGATCCCTCCGATTGCGGCATCCTCCCGCGCATTCTCAAATAGAGTTCGGTACAACTCTGGAACATTTCGTATAACCGGAGATGTCAAAAGATACTGCTCCAAAGGCTCCGAAATTGCCGATATCAATTCGGGAGAAAAGATGCAAAGAATATGTCGACTGGTCATATCGGTCTTAAGTCCATGGACGAAATTGGGCTTAATAAGGATCATATCACCGGCCTCAATGATATACTCTTGATTTTCAAGTATGATCGTCATACTCCCTTCTATAAGCAAAATGATCTCATAGCATCGATGCATATGCAGGGGGAAGGAAAAGTTACTATTCCGCTCTACAGTAAAGTAATCGGCACTGATCTCGTGCTTCAGCTCATAGAACGCACTATTCATACTCGACTCCCTTCAAAGCTGGATACAGTTGTCGGTACGCGGCATAGCCCTGATCGTAGATCTTCTTCAGGACAGGATCACACTTAACAGCCAGGGTCTTCTTTTCGGTGGCATCTGCCGCCTCATAGACCGTGGCGTACTCCCCGCAGGCAGTCATGGCCAGAAACGCGCCGCCCATGGAGGGGCCCTGCTCAGTTTCGGTGAGATAGATATCCGCGCCGAGGACGTTTGCCAGCACGGTCTGCCAAACCTTACTGACCGCGCCGCCGCCGCAGAGAACGGCCTTATCAATCTTGACGGCACCCGCCTCCACGCAATCGCGGAGCGCATAGGCTACGCCCTCCAGCACGGCGAGACTCATATCCTCGCGGGTGGTGTTCATGGACAGACCGATGAACGCGCCCCGGGCGTTCACGTCGTTATGGGGACAACGCTCACCCGTCAGGTAGGGCAGGAAATACACGCCGGTCTTACCGTAGTCGGGTTCGGCGGGGTCGCAGTAGTGGGTGTCCAGAATATCGCGTATCCACCACTTGTTGCAGGAAGCGGCAGAGAGGATACAGCCCATGAGGTGGAATTTTCCGTTAGCGTGAGCGAAGTTGTGGAGGGCGGTACCGCACTCGGTGTTGAACTCGTCGCAGGGCAAGAAGATGGTGCCGCTGGTGCCGAGGGAAATACTGCAATCCCCATCGCGGAGGGTGTTGGTACCCACAGCCGCCCCCGCGTTATCCCCCGCACCGGCACAGAGGATGGCGTTAGGCAGGCTGTACTCGGCCTTCAGCTTGCCCGTAGCCTCGTAGCTTTCAAAGAGGGTGGGGAGCATATCCACGGTGATGCCGCAGATCTCGCACATCTCGGGGGACCAGCATTTGTTCTGTACATCCAGAAGCAACATTCCTGCTGCGTCGGAGTACTCGGAGGAGAAGACCCCCGTCAGCTTGTAGGCGAGGTAGTCCTTGGGCAGGCAGATCTTCTTGGCCTTTGCGAAGTTCTCGGGCTCATTCTCCCTGACCCACAGGATTTTGGGGGCGGTGAAGCCGGGGAAGGCGATGTTCCCCGTGAGGGTGGGGAGGGTGCCCAGACTGTTGAGATAGGCGGTCTGGGGGACACTCCGTCCGTCGTTCCAGAGGATGGCGGGGCGGATGACTTCGTCGTGTTCGTCCAGCATGACCAGACCGTGCATCTGGCCTGCGATGCCCACGCCCTTGACCGATTCTTCCCTGCCTTCGGACAGGACCTTGAGGATCTCCACGGTGGCCTTGTACCAGTCAGCGGGATCCTGCTCGCTCCAGTTGGTATAAGGGGTGGAGACGGGGTAGTTGACGCTGTGATCCGCGAGGACGGCTCCGTTGCGGTTCAGAAGGATACCCTTGCAGGAAGATGTGCCCAGATCAATACCAATATAGTAGTTCATATCAGACTCCCGAGAAGAGAATATCGTTGAGCACGGCCTCCAGATACTCCTGTCTGCCGCTCATAGGCATGATGTCCTTCAAGTCGGCGGCGTAGGCGGCAAGAGATTCCAGAGTTACGTTGCCTTCGCGGATGTCCTTACCGATGCCCTCGTTATAGGAGGCATAACGCTTGGCCACGTACTCATCGATGCGGCCGTCCTCGATGATCTCGTAGGCCTTGAGGAGACCCAGAGCAAAAGCATCCATGCCAGCGATGTAGGACAGGAGCACATCCTCAAAGGTGTTGGACTGACGGCGGGCCTTGGCATCGAAGTTGAGTCCGCCGTTGGTAAAGCCGCCTGCCTTGATGACCTCGTACATGCAGAGGGTGGTATCGTAGACATTGGTGGGGAACTGGTCGGTATCCCAGCCCAGGAGCATATCGCCCTGGTTGGCGTCGATGGAGCCGAAGATGCCGTTGACGGTAGCCATGCGGAGCTCGTGCTGGAAGGTGTGCCCTGCCAGAGTGGCGTGGTTGGCCTCGATGTTCATGCGGAAGTCGTCCATGAGACGGTAGGTGCGCAGGAAGTTGGCGCAGGTGGCCACGTCGAAATCGTACTGGTGCTTGGTAGGCTCCTTGGGCTTGGGCTCGATGTAGAAGTCACCGGTAAATCCCTTGGCGCGGCCGTAGTCGCGGGCCAGGGTCAGGAACTTACCGAGGTTATCCAATTCCAGAGCCATGTCGGTGTTGATGAGGGTATCGTAGCCCTCGCGGCCACCCCAGAATACATATCCGGGTGCCCCCAGCTTGATGGCGGCATCGATGCCGGCCTTGACCTTCCCTGCGGCGATGGCGTAGACATCAGCCGAGGGGGAGGTAGCGGCACCCGCCATGAACATCTTGTCGCTGAACATATTGGCGGTGACCCACAGAGGCTTGATGCCGGTCTGGTTCTGCTTCTCCAGCAGGTAGTCGGTCATGATCTCGAAATTCTTGATGGACTCGGCCAGGGTCTCGCCCTCGGGAGCGATATCCATGTCGTGGAAGCAGTAGAACTCGATGCCCAGCTTCTGCATGAGGTCGAAGGCGAAGTCCGCCTTGGCCTTGTGCATGGCGATGCCGTCCAAACCGAAGGTCTTGTCCATGGTGTTGCCGCCGAACATATCGGTGCCGGAGGCGTTGCAGGTGTGCCACCAGGACATGGCGAAGCGAAGATGCGCGGCCATGGTCTTACCACCTATCACGCGGTTCTTGTCGTAGTAGCGGAAGGAGAAGGGGTTCTTGGATTTTGCGCCCTTGTATGGAATGATTTGAATGTTATCATACATGGCTACACTCCTTTCTATGAATAGTATTGTTACAATAGAAATAATTGTCTTGTCCATGAAGGATTCCATTATTTCTTTATGTATATTATACCACATAAAATGCCTTTGTGCATGCCCACCTTGGAATACCGATTGACCAAATGATTACTTTTGCATATTCCTTTTTTATCCAGTTGTATTCAGCACTTTATCAATGTCTTCATAATATATACTGACCAATGCCAGAAAACACATTCATAGCGTATTCCAAGTTCTATTCGCTCTTCACACCACAAATCTGCGCCTGTTCCTCCGCTCACCAAATACTTCTTATCGGGGGATAAATTGTTTACAGCATTAAGATAATTAAGCTGCGTTTCACAAAACCAAATAAAATGATTTGGGTCGTCGCACAAATAGACTTGCCAATCGTTCGCCGCACTTATGATATGCGAAAGCTCCATCCATAGAACGTACTGCCGCACAGGCTCGATTTTGTCAAGTTCCTCGCGCATTTTATATCTGTTGAACAGTAGTGTGGAACGGGACATATCTTCACGACTGGCATATGCGTCCAAAAAAGCATCGATGTGTTCATCATCTTCCATGTTCGCCATACATTCGATAACCGCATAATGCTGGTCTTTGGGACACACTCTGAATACTTCTTCTGCCAAAAGCCGCATTTCCTCAAGAACACTTTTGTCCTGAAACAAGCGAACCTTCCAAATTTCGTTGTACATTCCCCAAAACCAATATTGTTGATAATCCTTGAGATTACGTCGTATTTCCCGCATTATCTCATTTGTATTTTACTTGTCAAACGACTGCAAAAATAGCCGCGGAAACTAATTTACTGTAAAAAACAGCGTACAGAAAATAAAATCCACTTGAACACATCGCATTTATCTGGTATAATAAAGGTGCAAACATTTTCGCCCACATATCGTTCTGCCTTCTCCAATATATCGCTTGTCGAAGAATGCAAGACAATAATGAGCACTTTATCTATAATAACATGCAAAGCAAGAATGAGCCGGTTTAACACTATGAAAAGCAGGAGCCGTCTCCGATGCATCGCCTTCATCGCAAGCGCAGAGAAATTTTTCCCTGTGCTTTTTGTTTACCCGTAAAAGTCAAACAAAATGAAAGATTTTATTTTGCGCCATTGTCCCCTATCCGGAAAGATGAAAAAAATTACCGTATTTCTGTAACGCAACGGAATTTTTGTTGTCTATACAGGTGAAGGGCGTTGCGCAAAGAAAGGAAGAAAAACATGAATGACCATGAAATCATCGCTTTGTTTTTTGCGAGACAAGAAAAGGCGATATCCGCTACTGCGGATAAATACGGCAATTATTGTCACACCATCGCTTACAACATTCTGTTTAACAACTCAGATGCGGAGGAATGCGTGAATGATACATACCTGGGCGCATGGAACAGCATTCCGCCGCAAAGACCGAATAATCTGGCGGCATATCTCGGAAAAATTACTCGCAATCTTGCACTCAACCGTTACAAACACAATACCGTCGCAAAACGAGGCTACGGTCAGGTTGAAATTGCCTTGTCCGAGCTGGAAAATTGTATACCCGATAATACGGATGTGGAGCAGGCAGTGGAAGATTCTCTGATAGTGTCCGTAATCAATCGCTTTTTGTACGCTCATTCTCTGAAGAACCGTAATATTTTTATCCGCCGCTACTGGTATCTGTGTTCAATACAGGATATTGCGGATTCTTACAAAATGAGTGAAAGCAATGTTAAGGTTTTATTGTTTCGTATGCGCAACGAACTGAAAAAACAACTTGAAAAGGAGGGAGTTCACTTATGAAAAAAGAAAGACTGTTGAATGCCATCGGTCAGATAGACGACCGTTTGATTTCGGGAGCTGACCCGCAGGTGCATATGCACCGTAAAAAAATTCGCCGTCAATGGATTGCGGCGCTGGCGGCATGTCTCGTTTTGATGATTGGCATTGGCGTCGTTGCCCCGATTGCACTCGGAAATCAGGAAGCGGGGAAGGTAACGATGGAGATTAACCCCGGAGTAGAGTACACGATTACAAAAAACGGAAATGTCAAGTCGGTGCGTTTTCTGAACGACGACGCAAAGGAAGTACTCGGCGAAGTGTCTCTGAAGGGAGAAACTCTGAAGAATGCCATATCCATTACGCTTGCCACATATAAAATCGGCGGATATATGGAAAGAAACGACACGGTTTTGATTTCTTTCGACAGGCAGTTAAGCGAAAACGACAAGCTTAGAGAAGCTGTGGCGGAAGATGTTCGCAGGGTGCTTGAAAAAGAAACCTCCGTGCATACTCTGGTTTATGTTTCCGAATCGGATAATTCCGACGATGCAGCCCTTGCGAAAAAGTACAGCATTTCGCAGGGAAAGGCAAAGCTTGTCAGTGATGCGGCGAAAAACAGTAACCTGTCAACGGAAGCTCTCGTGAAACTGCCGCTGGATGAACTTGTCGGCTTGCAGAAGGAGGTTGACTCCGTTGTTATCGACACAAAATACATCGGCATGTTGAAGGCAAAGGCGATTGCTCTGGACGACGCCGGCTGTGCATCAAGGGTTACATTTACCGAGGCAATACTTATTGACGAAGGAATCAAATATCCCTACTACCATCTTGTATTCAGAGATAATTATACGCAATGGACATACAGTATCAATGCGATAAACGGCGACATCATTGCAAAAAATGAAGTGGCACTGTTTATATCCCTTGAGGAAGCAAGAGCCATTGCACTGGCAGATGCCGAAATCTCCGGATCGGAAAAGGTTGTCTTTACCAAGGAGGAATTGAGCCGCAATCAGGGTCGTCCCTGCTGGGTACTGGAATTTCACACGGCAAAGTATCAGTACAGCTACAAGGTCGACGCAAAGACGGGCGAGATCATCTACAACCGCCGATATATTCATATGGAAATCGCAAGGGAAACGGCATTGAAGGATTCGGGCTGTTCCGAGGTCGGCAAAGTAGTGTTTACCGCGGAAGAACTTGTAGACGGCGGAATCAAAACTCCGTATTATCAGTTCGTTTTCAACGACGGCAGAACGCAGTGGACCTATCGCATAGATGCAGTGCTCGGAGGCATTCTCAGCAAGAGTGAGGAGCCGCTGTTCATACCGCTGGAAAAGGCGAAGGAAATCGCGCTGGCGGACGCCGGAATCACCGACGCGGAGAGACCGGTCTTTACCAAAGAAGAGCTGAGACGCAACCAGGGTCGCCCCTGCTGGGTGCTGGAGTTTTACACGGCGAAATATCAGTACGTCTACATAATCGATGCCAAGACGGGGGAGAGCCTCTACAACCGGCGCTACATTAACATGGAGGTCGCCAGAGAAACCGCGCGGGCGGATTCCGGCTGTTCTGCGGAAGCCCGGATTCAATACACCGTAGAAGAGCTGATCCACGGCGGAGTCAGAACACCGTACTACCTCTTCATGTTCAACGACGGCAGAACGCAGTGGACCTACCTCATTGACGCAGTGCTCGGAGGGATTCTCGGCAAGAATGTAGAATCGCTGTTCGTGCCGCTGGAAAAGGCGAAGGAGATTGCACTTGCAGATGCCGAAATCTCCGGATTGGAAAAGGCTGTCTTTACCAAGGAGGAATTGAGCCGCAATCAGGGTCGTCCCTGCTGGGTACTGGAATTTCACACGGCAAAGTATCAGTACAGCTACAAGGTCGACGCAAAGACGGGCGAGATCATCTACAACCGCCGATATATTCATATGGAAATCGCAAGGGAAACGGCATTGAAGGATTCGGGCTGTTCCGAGGTCGGCAAAGTAGTGTTTACCGCGGAAGAACTTGTAGACGGCGGAATCAAAACTCCGTATTATCAGTTCGTTTTCAACGACGGCAGAACGCAGTGGACCTATCGCATAAATGCGATATCCGGAACAATTCTCGATAAGACACAGAAACAAATGATTTATCGGGCGTAGCATGCTTTCCCATCATATATCACATATCCATACAGAAAAGCAGTCCTTGCGGACTGCTTTTCACAGTCTGTCGAAAAAGTCGCCGTTAAGGGGGGCTTTGGGGTTTAAATATCCAAGGAGAAAAATCCATTAAGCTTGTTGTTTCTTTTTCTTTGCCTACTGCAACGCAATTTTTAAGGGCTGACCGCGGTCAGCCCTTATTTGTTGTCTTCTCTCCTGCCTTAATTTCCGCAATCTCCTTTTTCATCTCCGCAATCAGCAATACCCGTTCGTTTCCGATAAGCAAATACATTTTGACAAGACCGAATGCGCCCCATTCCGAAATCCGATAGGTTTTTTCCGCTAACTTTTTCACTGCCATTTCAGTTTACCGTAAATTCATATTCGCCTGCCGTGAGCGTTTTTTCGCCGTCCGGCAAAATAACTTTTGCCGTCGTGTTGGCGGGGACAGAAATCGTGTAAACCGCTTTGCCGTTTCTTCTTTCCCAGCCGCTTTTGATTTTGACGTAAACGCTCCGGTATCCGCATTTTGCAAACGTAAAGTGTCCGCCGACCTTCGGGACGATTGTAAATTCATTTTCGCCCGACACCTGAATTCCGCACATTTCGGAAACGACCCATTCCAGAACCGCGCCCTTTGAATAGTGGTCGAGCGACGCAATACCGCCCTGCGCCTGCGTTCCTTCCCAGCTTTCCCAAATCGTATTGGCATTCATTTTCGGCATGAAGAGCCAGCCGGGCATCTGCTCGTTTTCGAGAAGCCTGTACGCATATTCCACATCGATATCTTCCAGAACATAAAGGATAAACGGCGTGGACAAAAAGCCCGTGCCGAGCCGCCAATCATAGTGTTCAAGCGCGGTAATCAGGCGTTTTTTTGCAAATTCGGTTTGTTTTTCGTCCAAAAGCCCCATGTAAAGCGGACGGACGAGCTTTGCCTGTCTGTCGGTATCAAGTGAAAATTCCGGACATTCTATCAGTTTGCCGTAGCCGATTTTCGCCTTTTCGGCGTATTCCGAAAAGCGTTTTTTATCCTCCGCTTTCCCTAATACCTCAGCTATTTCCGCCATTGTTTGAAGCATATAAACGATATACGCCGTTGTTTCTTCGGGGTGTGGACACGCAAAATCTTGGAAGCCCGTGATATGCACCTCGGTCGGCTCCGCCCATTCGCCGTAGGACTGACCGTAATTGGAAATATACTTTTTGTATTTGCGGTCGATTCCCGTTCGGACTGCCGTCGGGTACCACTTGCCGAGCGTTTTGATCTTGAATTCGGCATACTTTTTCATTGCGACGTAGCTGTTTTCAAGAATCTTTTGATCGCCGTAACGCTTGTAAATGCGATACGGAATCAGAACGCCCGCATCCGACCAGCCTGCCGAGCCGTCCATAAAATCCATATAAAAATCAATGCCGCCCTTGGGGGTGATCTGACGGAATTTTCCGTTTTTGCGCTGTCCGTCGATCATATCTTGAACATACTTTCTCGCAAACGGAGCGAAATTGAAAAGGTATGACGCGGTGTTGCAGAAGATCTGCGCGTCGCCCGTCCAGCCGTGACGTTCTCTCGTCGGGCAGTCGGTGGGCACGTCGGCGTGATTGTTTTTCGCCGACCAACGAGTTGCTTGCACAAGTTTGTTGAGCAGCTCGTTGCTGCTGTCGAATGAAAGCGTTTCTTCCATATCGGAGCAGACCGAGACAGCCGTAAAATCTTCCTTTTTCCACTCGACATCGGATTCAATCAAAGCATACTGAAACCCGAAAATCGCAAATTTCGTCTTGTATTCGTTCGAGCCGTCCTTACAGTAGTACTCGATTTGTTGCAACGGTGTAACTTTGGTGCGTTTCTTGTTGGCGCACTGAAAATTCTTCTGCGTAAAATCGCCGTTTTCGTCAAACATTTCGCCGAAACGGAGTTTAATTTTCTGCCCTTTCTTCGCATTTACGGAAAAGACGATATATCCGGCGATATTCTGCCCGAAGTCGAGGACTTTTGCGCCGCCCGGCGTGGTAATCACCTTTTGAACGGAAAATCTTTCGTGCTCGGTAACGGGAACATTATTCGACGAAACGGGCGTAACATCGCATTTGGTTTTCTTGGCGAATCCGCCGTATGAAGGCGTGCGCCACGCTTCGATTATTTCGCCGTCCTTGTTATCGGCAAAG
>ERZ857840.707-NODE-707-length-45092-cov-6.911650_pt1 | contig 45092 bp, 29 predicted proteins | sample MGYA00519760_ERZ857840 | MGnify/ENA primary metagenome ERZ857840 (study PRJEB31778, sample SAMEA3449371) | human gut metagenome | biome: human gut; feature: human-associated habitat; material: faeces | place: United Kingdom | collected 2010/2012 ... | reverse complement strand
GCCCCGCAGGGCTGCCGCGGCCAGCGCTTCAGGACGGCGCCCGGAGAGGCCTACCAGATGGACTGGGGCTTCGTCGCGGTCGAGCGCCCTGGCGGGGAGCGGGCGCGGATCGCCTGCTTCGCCATGGTCTGCCACCATTGCGGGGGCGCCCACGTCGAGTTCTTCCCGAACGCGCGCCAGGAGAACCTCCTCATCGGGATGCTGCACGCGTTCTCGGCGCTGGGCGTGCCCGCGACCGTGCTCACCGACAACATGAAGAGCGTGGTCGTCCGCCGCGATGCCGACGGCCGGCCCGTCTGGCAGGCCGACTACGCCGAGTTCATGGGCGTCGTCGGCTTCCGCACCAGGTTGTGCAGGCCGCGCCACCCCTATACGAAGGGCAAGGTGGAGAGGCTCGTCCGCTTCGTGAAGGGGAACTTCCTCGCGGGAAGGTCCTTTACCGACCTTGACGCCCTCAACCGGGAGGCCGCCCTCTGGTGCGCCGAGCAGGGAGGCCGCTGGCGGCGCGCGGCGGCATGCGTCCCGATGCGCGAGCACGAGGCGGCGTGCTCGGCGAACACCAGGCCGCTCGAGGTCACGGCCGAGGTCGAGCGGTGCCTGTGCCCGCGCCGGAAGATCTCCTTCGACGGCTTCGTGAGCTTCGAGGGGCACCGCTACGGCGTGCCCTACTGGTACGTCCGCCGCGAGTGCAGGGTGAACCGGGAGGGGCGCGTGGTGCACATATACAGCGACGACCTCTCCCGCGAGCTCGTCGCCCACGCCGTCGGCACCGGCGCCGACAGCTGGTGCGAGGGGCAGTGGGAGACATCGCCGGCGCAGCCCGAGGAGCTGCCGACCCAGCCGGTGGGGACCGTGGTCGAGCAAATCGCCCCGCCCAGGACGAAACCCGGTTTCGAGAGGTTCGACTTCGGGAGGGCCGAATGATGGCGGGCGCGGGGGCGAGCCCCTACGAGCTCGCGAGCGACGCCGCGTCGAGGCTCGGGATCGCCGTCGGGGCGGAGGAGCTCGCGACCCTCGCCTCGGACCTCGACCTCGGCGACGGGGAGATGGCCGCCGTGGCAGCCACCTTCTCCTACCTTGCGGAGAAGAGGAGGCTCGCCTCCATCGAGACGCTGCTGAGGCTGAGCAGGCTGCCCAGGCGCGAGCCCAAGACCTTCGAGGGCTTCGACTTCTCCAGGATCCAGGGCCGGGACGCGGCCGCGCTGGGCAAGCTCCCGTCGCTGGCCGACCTCTACGCGCACCGCAACGTCGCCTTCGTCGGGCCCGGCGGCATAGGGAAGACGCACCTCGCGCAGGCCTACGGGCGCGAGTGCTGCATGCGGGGGCTCAAGACCTACTACATAAAGGCGACCGAGCTCAGGGACAGGTTCCAGAAGGCCGTCCAGCGGGGAAACACCTCGCGGGTCGTCTCCTCGCTCGTCAGCCGTCGTGCCTCATCGTTGACGAGGTGGGGAGATGCGTCTACGACAGGCCGTGCACCGACCTGTTCTTCGATGTCGTCGACAGGCGCTACGAGAAGGAGGGGCCGAACGCGATGGTCCTCACGAGCAACATCGCCCCGAGCGGGTGGGATGAGTTCTTCACGGGCGACGACACGCTCCTCTGCGCCCTCGACAGGCTGTTCGACAAGGCGTCGGTGTTCGTGATGCGGGGCCCGAGCTACCGCGGCAGGGAGCTTGACACCTACTCGGTGGAGGCCGTCCCCCAGGCGGTGAAGGTGAGGGGGATCCAGCCCGAGGGGATGTAGGAATGCGATAGGAAAGTCATAGATGCGGGCGTGTTGGCTAAAATGGGTCGGCCGGGATTGGTCAATCTCGGCCGACTATATTTGTCTAAATTATTCCGGCGCTAACATTCTGAATCGTACGGTCCAGGAAATAAGCGACATAAATCTTACTGAGCATCCCAGCAGAAAACTCCTCGATAGGGCGGTATTTCCCTTTTTCGTCCTTAAGCTCGATTGAGTATGTCGCTGCCTCATCAAGGGGGAATGACATGGAAAGACCGTCTTTTACGCCCGATTGGAAAAAGACTTCAAGCATGGACCCCACAGACTTTTTTGATGTCAAGTCTATCGGAAACGAAAACGATGACGATTTGGCCTTGGCCTTACCCTTGCTTGCTCTAGTGCATACGTTATCCTGGAAAAGCCCTTTAATACGAGCCTCGTCACCAATCCCCAAGTCTATTTTTTCAATGCTCAATCGGGCGACCTCGCTCTTGCTGGTAAGCTTGACAGAGCCTTCGACATCCGCGCTTGTAAGGACTGGAATTGCCAAGTCAAGCTCAGATCTCTTGGCAGACAGAAGCTCCGTCGCGAGCTCGGAGAGTTTATCGGTCAGAACCTGCTTCTTCTGATTGAGTTGATGATATTGGCCACTAACCTTCGCGTTATAAGCCTGGACGGCTTCGAAGATGAGTTTAGATTTATCCTTATTAAACTGTTTGGAAAAACGCTTGGACTCCAGGTCAAGCTTCTTAATTGCAAGCGCAGTCAGAAATTCAGCACGCAATCGGGCAATACGCCTCTTAAGCCCCTCGGAAAGACCGTTTTTATCGGCAATTGAGATAAGCCCGTCAAAATGTCTCTTAGCCTCCTCGAATCCATCTGCGCACGCCGCAATTCTCTCATCGAACTCAATAATAGCGGAGCCGGCATTTGGGTTTTGGATATAGGCTATAGTATCGACACCCTGTACCTGGTTCGCAGCAATGAAGCGTGCCGCGCTTTTCGCCTGCGCCAAAGCGCCGGATGCGGCAGTTCTAGATTCATCCGCTTTAGCCCTGCCTCTCAGATAACGGTTCATATCTGTCGTAAAGCGAACAATGAGATCTGTAAACCCTTGCGAATTGATTTCAAGACCCATATCCTTGACGAGCTCGCCCTTTTCACTGCTATAAGCCTTGATGACCTTATTGTAAAGGTTCTCTCCCTCAATTACTTCGAAGCCGTCCGCAACATCAATTTCCTTACCATCGGGCCCATAAAGGTGCACCTGTGAAAGGTCATAAAGGCCGTTGTAGTTCCAATGTTAGAGGCTCCACCAATAAGATGCTTGCCCTTCAGCTTCATATTTAGAATATCAAGCAGCAGAGTCTTGCCGCTACCCGATGGTCCAATCACACAATTGAGCCCCTGGGAACAATTAATATCCGACCGTTGCATGCCGTTGCCCTCGTCGATCACTATACGCGCCACATAGGAGACTCTCTTAACGATATCCTCCCCGCGTACCATACGACTATCACCAGCAAGCACAGAATAGAAAAGATCATCGAAAGTGGCACCCGCCCACATATAGGTTGGCGATAAAACGCTATCAAAATGTTGCCTGTCAACGGACGAAATGTCAGCTGCAGCATCGAACCAAGCACTCGTCTCTTCGGAAAGAAATTCCTTAATTTGTTGCTGAAGAGAAAGTTTGTGGAATGACCTGTTGTCCTCAACGGCGACAGGGAAATATCTGTTCATGCTTAGCAGCTCTTGCGCCATCTGAGGATTCCCGGCAAGCCCGCGGTCGTCTTGTTTTAGCCCATGAACGCAAATAACCGCACGCCGATCAGAGAGAACCTCACAGAACTGATCAATCTTAAGCGCGAATCTTCCATTGGCGACGAAGGCTTCCTTCAAAGCCTTCGTGAAAACCAACAGGTTGGAACAAGGGGTCGACCACTACGACAACGTGGAGGACGCGCGTTTCATCATCCCAGTTGACGAGGTTTATCTCGATTCCAGGAAGCAGCTCAATCGAATCAAGCGAGGCCATCTTGCGCATAAGCAGATAAGACGCGACATCGAGGTTGTTCGAATTCGTCTGGGCAAGAAGCTGAAAATCCTCTGCCTTTGCTGACCGTAGTTCCTTAAAACCCTTAATAAGGTCGAATTGGGATTGATCCCCAATCGGACGGTTTATGGTTAAATCGGCGGATCTACCGCCGAAATGGTTGTGAATTGATAGCTTAGTATATTCCTCCAATATGTCGTCCTTTCGTCCCAACCTCGCAGCATTAACACTCGAATCTGTATCTACTCGTATTGCAATGCTAAATGACTAAGAATCTTGGCCTCACTAGAACAGTAGTCTATCAAGCAAAACCGTAGTTGTATTTTTCGAACACCTATCAACTCATACTTTTTTGCAAAATCCCACTTAAACCCAAGCAGTAAAGTCGGCGTTTACCGTATTCCACCCCAATGCCCATAAACAACAAAATAGATTAATAACCGAGGCGAAACCCCATACAATCAGAGTAAGCCATAAGCCCAGACCCCAGTATTATGAATATGACTCGATGTGAAACGGTTTAGCTTCATTGGGTGTTCTACGATACCGATCCACAAGCCGTATTCAATCAGGCCTGCACCGCGATATATTTCGCCTCGCCAGAAGAAATCGAAACACCGATGCTCAGGGTTAGATAGGGACTAGACGCAGAGACGGATGGATTGTAGGCTAATAAGCTGAGCAAGTTGCTATGTTCTTCAACTGTTAAGAAATATGGCTTAAACCAATCGAGGTCGTATCGGCGTTTGCCGATACGACCTCTTTCTTGAAATTACGACTTTTGGACAAAATTACGACTTGTGGACAAAAGCTGAACTCGCAGTGGAAACCCCTCTCCCCTAGTCCCGTTTAAATAGATCTCTCGTGTACACCTTGTCCGCCACGTCCGCGAGCTCGTCGCTCCAGCGGTTGGCCACGATCACGTCGCAGCCGGCCTTGAAGGCCTCCAGGTCGTGGGTCACCTCGGAGCCGAAGAACTCCGGCGCGTCCAGTGTGGGCTCGTATACCACCACGGGCACGCCCTTGGCCTTCACGCGCTTCATGACGCCCTGGATGGAGCTCGCGCGGAAGTTGTCGGAGTTCGACTTCATCGTCAGGCGGTACACGCCCACGACCGGCTTCGGCTTGCCGGCGTACACGCGGTCCCACACCATCTGCAGCACCTCGTCTGCGACGAAGTCCTTGCGGGTGCGGTTGGCCTCGACGATGGCCTCGATTAGGTTCTGGAGCACGTCCCTGTAATTGGCGACCAGCTGCTTGGTGTCCTTGGGCAGGACGCGCTCAGCAATGCCTAATGTTTGACAAACTAGGTGATTTTAATCCGATTGTTTCTTTAACAATTGAATCTAAAACTTAACGTATGTCAATATAGATTTAAGAGTTTGGCTGCATTTCGACATCATTGTTTACGCTATACAAGAAAAGATAGTGGGTCGTCTGCTAATGAAGGTATCCCTCGGGTCTTGTGATTGTTTTTACAGCCCCCGAACAGCCCGTCACTCTAGGAGCGTCGGCTTTCTCCGAGAAGTTAGTCCAGCAGAAGGTCAGTTTTCATTAACGTGTGAAAACCTGGCCGGAATTCCTACATAAGTCCCGGATACATCTATATCGCGCACAACGACGGCGCCCGCACCTACCATACAGTCCGAACAGATGGACACATTGTTGGTCACGCAGCTCCCGATTCCGAGCCACGTGCGCTCATGGATATCCACAGTGCCCGCAACATGTGCCCCCACGGATACATGAACGTAATTGGCTATTCGACAGTCGTGATCAACCGAAGCACAAGTGTTCACAATCACACCCTTGCCGATAACGGTATCGGAATTAACCACGGCACCAGCCATTACGACGGTGCCCTCACCAATTTCTACGCATCGCCCAATTGTGGCATTAGGATGAACAAGGGTCACCAGTTTGCCATCGATGCTTTCCTGAATCCGTTCTCGCGCAATGGGGTTGCCGATCGCGACAACGTAATCACAGCGGCCTCCGAGCTTTCCGGCCATTGAGGACGTTCCTACAACCGGGAATCCGGCGCATTGCGAAACTGCAGGGTTATCATCAAGAAAGAGAATGTCCGCGTATCCGCACATCAGCGCGATGTCGGCGATAACCTTTCCATGCCCACTTGCTCCGATTATTACGAGCTTACGCGTGGGGCTGCAGATCTAATGTGACAAAGACACTTCCTAATCCCTCTTAAACAGATCTCTCGTGTACACCTTGTCCGCCACGTCCGCGAGCTCGTCGCTCCAGCGGTTGGCCACGATCACGTCGCAGCCGGCCTTGAAGGCCTCCAGGTCGTGGGTCACCTCGGAGCCGAAGAACTCCGGCGCGTCCAGTGTGGGCTCGTATACCACCACGGGCACGCCCTTGGCCTTCACGCGCTTCATGACGCCCTGGATGGAGCTCGCGCGGAAGTTGTCGGAGTTGGACTTCATCGTCAGGCGGTAGACGCCCACGACCGGCTTCTCCTTGCCGGCATACACGCGGTCCCACACCATCTGCAGCACCTCGTCGGCGACGAAGTCCTTGCGGGTGCGGTTGGCCTCCACGATGGCCTCGATCAGGTTCTGCGGCACGTCCCTGTAGTTCGCCAGAAGCTGCTTGGTGTCCTTGGGCAGGCAGTAGCCGCCGTAGCCGAAGCTGGGGTTGTTGTAGTGGCTGCCGATGCGCGGCTCCAGGCAAACGCCGTCGATGACGTCTCGGGTGTTGAGGCCGCGGACCTCGCAGTAGGTGTCGAGCTCGTTGAAGTAGGCGACGCGCAGCGCCAGGTAGGTGTTGGCGAACAGCTTAACGGCTTCGGCCTCGGTGGTGCCCAGCACGAGCTCCGGGATGCCGATAGTTCCGTCGGCGTTCAAGCGCTCCAGCTCGGCGGGATCCGCGCCTTGGGCAAGCAGGCGTGCGAAGCGCTCGGCAGCCGCGATGGCGTCGGCGTCCTCCTTCGGTGCGCCCACCACGATGCGAGACGGATGCAGGTTGTCATAGAGCGCCTTGCTCTCGCGCAGGAACTCGGGGCTGAAGAAGACCTTGCTGTCGCCGAGTCTCTCGCGTAGGCCCGCGGTATAGCCGACGGGGATGGTCGATTTGATGACGATCCAGGCGTCCGGGTTCACCGAGCGCACGGCGGCGATGGCGGCCTCGACGGAGCTGGTGTCGAAGAAGTTCCTGTCCGAGTCGTAGTTGGTGGGCGTGGCGATGACGGCGTAGTCGGCACCCGTGTAGGCCTCGGCCACGTCGAGGGTGGCGTGCAGGTCGAGCTCGCGCTCCCCCGCCTTGGCCTCCGCCAGGAATCGCTCAATCTCGTCGTCCTGGATGGGCGACTCGTAGTTGTTGATCTTCGCAACCTTCTCAGGCACGATGTCCAGCGCGTGAACTTCGTTGTGCTGCGAGAGCAGGACGGCTAGGGACAGGCCGACGTAGCCGGTACCGGCGACAGCGATCTTCATATCATTCTCCAATTGTCAAAGAACAGGTTAAAAATAGCCCCAACAACCGTTGAGGCTTAAAAGCTAGAGGCTCTTTCTCCACACCATCTTGTCCACAACACCGGTGTAGCTCTGGATTATCTTGACCACCTTGGTGGACACGGTCTCGTCGGCGTAGTCGGGCACGGGGGCCTCGGGGAGCGACCCCTCCGCATCGAGCTCGACGGCGGTGTGGACGGCCTGCAGCAGCCCTTTCTCGGAGATGCCGGCGAGCGTGAAACAGGCCTTGTCAAGCGCCTCGGGGCGCTCGGTGGAGGTGCGGATGCACACCGCAGGGAACGGGCGGCCGACACTTGCGAAGAAGCTCGACTCCTCGGGCAGGGTGCCCGAGTCGGAGACAACCGCGAAGGCGTTCATCTGCAGGCAGTTGTAGTCGTGGAAGCCCATGGGCTCGTGCATGCGCACGCGCGGGTCCAGCTTGAAGCCGGTGGCCTCCAGGCGCTTGCGGGAACGCGGGTGGCAGGAGTACAGGATCGGCATGTCGTACTTCTCCGCGAGCGCGTTGATCGCGGTGAACAGGCTCGTGAAGTTGGCCTCGGTGTCGATGTTCTCCTCGCGGTGTGCGGAGAGCAGCATATAGCGCTTGGGCTCCAGGCCGAGCTCGGTAAGAACGTCGGAGGCCTGGATCTTGCCCAGGTTGGCGCGTAGGACCTCGGCCATGGGAGATCCCGTGACGTAGGTGCGCTCCGGGGCGCAGCCGGTGTCCTTGAGGTAGCGGCGGGCGTGCTCGGAGTAGGCGAGGTTGACGTCGGAGATCACGTCAACGATGCGGCGGTTGGTCTCCTCGGGCAGGCATTCGTCCTTGCAGCGGTTGCCGGCCTCCATGTGGAAGATGGGGATGTGCAGGCGCTTGGCCGCGATGGCGGACAGGCAGCTGTTGGTGTCGCCCAGGATCAGCAGGGCGTCGGGCTTGACCTGGACCATGAGCTTGTAGCTCGCGGCGATGATGTTGCCTACGGTCTCGCCCAGGTCGGCCCCCACGGCGTCCAGGTAGACGTCGGGGTCGTCAAGCGTCAGGTCGCGGAAGAAGATGCCGTTGAGCGTGTAGTCGTAGTTCTGCCCGGTGTGCGCCAGCAGGCAGTCGAAGTGGCGGCGGCACTTCTTGATCACCTCGGAAAGGCGGATGACCTCGGGGCGGGTGCCCACGATGATCAAGAGCTTCAGGCAGCCGTCATCTTTGAAGTGAATATTTACCGTGTTGTCCATTCGAATCCTTTCTCTGAGGAAGCCATTCAACAGAGCCGCGAAGGCAAGAGAATCATTGAACGCCGTTCGTCGACCCTTATCAGGACCTCGCCCTCTTCGATTTTGAGGCGACCGAGATGACGAGCCCGCGCTCGTACTCGTTCATCGAGAGCTTCCAACAAAGGAACGAGTAGACGGTAGCCGTGAGGCAGCCCGCGAGGAGCAACCCCGACCAGCCCCTGACGGGGAAGAGGCGATCCAGGACAATGCTGACCCCGAGCGTGACCGCGGCAGGTAACAGCCAGCTCCCGAATGTGTCGGCGAAGAAGCGCTTGAGGTCGATCCCAAGGGAGTTCCTATAGATGACGTTCTGCCCGACGGTCCTCAAAAAGTAGGCGATGCAGATGGAGAGGCATCCACCAAGGGCGCCGAGGGGCACGGAGAGGACGAAACCAAGAACGACGTTGCAGGCGGCCATGGCGAGGAATACGAATGCCTTTGCTCGCACCTGCCCCGCCGCAGTGATCGCCGTGACGCCGACGAGCTGCGGAAGCTCGACGAGGCTGGGGATGATGAGCAGGAGAGTACACAGCCAGAGGCCGTCGTACCCGTTGCCCATCCAGCACTGGATGAACCAACCGCCGAGACCGAAGAAGCAGACCTCGATGAAGCCGATGATATACAGTTGCACCCTGCCGAAGCGGACCATGAGGGTCTGTAGGCCCTCACCAACGCCGACGACTGCGCGAGAGACCTTCGGCATGAACATGCCGTTCAGGGCGCTCGCAACCGTGTAGACATAACTCTCGAGCGACGAAGCGAGACCGAATAGCGCGACCTCGGAAGTGGTGGCGGTGATGGCGATGATGGACGGCATGACCGCGAAGATGAACCGTTGGCAGACCTGGCCGACCATGACCCACACGGAGAAACCGACCACCTCGCGGGCGAGCCCCGAGTCCCAGCCGGCGAGATCCGCCCTCGCCTTGGTGCCCCTATGGACAAGCACGAGTTTGGCGAGTGTGGTGACAACACTGACGGCGGCATTGACGATAACGAGCGCTACAACCCCCCAGCCCATCAGGAGGGTCACGACGATGAGGAGCACCGTCAGCACCTTTTGGATGAGATTGCACGCGTTAAGGGCGACGAACCTTTCGTTGGCAATTAGGATGCCGTTCAGGGGCGCGAACGGGAAGGAGAAGATGCTGTAGAACGCAACGATGACGAACAGCGTCTTGAAAACGGGCATCTGCTCTGGCGTGAGACCGGAGTAAAGACCATCGATATTGAAGAATACGACCACGAGGGCGATGGCGATGAGACAGGTTATCGCGATATAGGTCTTATAAACAATGCCCAGGAACATCCCGACGGCATCCTCTTTGCCCTCCGCATAGTACTTCGAGAGAAAGCGCGAGACGGAATCTCCGAGCCCGAAATCGAGCAGGAAGAAATTGACGACGGAGAGAGCGAGTGTGTAGAGACCGTAATCGTCCGCACCGATGCAAGAGATCATCCAAGGTGTGTAGATGAGCCCCGCAACAGTGTTGAAGGCAACGGCACCATAGGATAAAACGGCGCCGGCTTTATATTGGTTAACTTTCACTGTTCTCTCTCTCCATTAATTCAGAAGGTTCGACAGTTTGCTCTTCAATAGGCACCCTTCGTCCTATGCAGTAGAGAGGAAGCAAATAGAACCAGAGAACTATGGTCATGTATTGACTCCAGTCACCGCGCTGTCCACTAATTACAACAAACACGGCAAAAATGAGGTAAGCGATAGTCCAGATGGACTGATCCTCACCCTCCTCCAATCGTTTGTAATAGCTCTCATCAAGAACGGTGCAAACGACCCCCCAAATGAAAGGAGCCAAAAAAATACCGACAAGACCAAAAACAGCATATCCTTCTCCAAGGACGCTATTGCCAGCAGTTGAGTAACCCGTAGCAGCCAAACCAGGATTAATTTGCTTAAGCACCTGCATGCTAAGCGGCTCTGGCTTAAATTCCCAAATCGATCGAGGAATAAAAGTAAATAAAGGCTTCAGATACACAACAGGATTAATCAAGTCGATGTGAGTACTAAGCAGTTCATTAAACCAGTGATAGCTAAAGCTAAAGTCAGTGCTTTCGAAAATATAATCAATATCAAAAATCGTTTTGAAGGAGATTGGCTCTCCCAGTCCAAAGCAACGAATGAAATTTAAAAATACCATTACAAAAAGTAAAGCAACGATACTGAATGCTGTATAAACAACTTGTTGGTGTATAGAAGTATGTCTTAGACTAAAAATGACAAGCATTGCAATGATAGAAATCAAAAAGAGTCGCGTAAAACCAAATAATAGGGTCATAACGATGTATATCAAAAGAGATATAAGCGCACGTCTCTTGTCTTTTTCATTATTTGCAGTAACCCACAGAGCCAAAACGCACGGGACGAGTAGGTGGATTGCAAAAGTGAACGAGGATCCAATTCCTCCATCCCCCAAAGTAAGCTGCTTAGAGGTCATTTTTCCAGATAAAACTTGAGAGATACCCCCTACACCAATTTGCGAGATTAGAAGCGCAACGCTAACGGTAAGGAAAATCCAGAATAAAACCCAGGCAACGGATTTATTTGGAGCAATAATTTCAGATTTTGATGGCCTTGGTATTCCGCTCCTTTTCAATCGACCAATTGTTCCCCCAACTGTGAAAGCAAGGATGCCAAAAAAGGCATAAAGATCAATTGTCGAGGCATTTATATAGAGATGCTCGTCAACCGTAAGCGGATAGAGGACAAAAATCATGAAGTAGCAGAGCATCCAAACCGTAGAAGAGGATAGAAACCTGCCCCTACGATAGTTGGAAGCAAAATTAAATATAATAATTAATGTGATCAGCAGTTTCAAAGCTATGCCCTGTCGGTCTCAAGTCCGATACTCATTCGAGCAATGTCCGAATACAGGAAATGATTCTTCGAAATCTTTGCGACCTCGTTCATATCGCAAAGAACTTCGGGGCTTTTAATTCTCTCGATATCCGCCTTAAGGGACTCCGAGTCATCACCGCTTGTGAAAGCAACATTTCCGCCGCAATCAACATGCGTAGTACCATCCCAATACTTGATAAGCAAAGGCTTTTCCATGGCAACTGCCTGCTCCCAATAAACAGAATGACGTCCAGGAAAAGCGGCTAAATCCGCTACAGAAAAATAATCATAAGATTCCGAAGTGTCGGCCCAAGGTACGTAAGAGATACGTTCGCAAAAAAGCCTTTCCTCGAACTCTGCCTTCATAGTGGGGACGACAGGACCAAACACAAGAAGCTTTACGCGTTCATCCATTTCGACGACAGCATCCATAAGCGCGAGGACTTGTCTCTTGGCCTCATCGATCTTTCCGCCGGTTACGATTATAAAATCATCATCGCAAAAACCAAAGCGCTGTTTAACCTTAGCTACCGAAGCAGGATCAGAAGCCCGCTTCACCTCATCGTCATCGGCGCCCATGACAAGAAGCTGACACTTTTCCTTGGGAAGCCCGTAGTTTTCCTCCAGAAATTCGACACGTGCGGGAAGAACTCCCCAAAATCGTTCTGTATAGGGCAACGCAAGCTGGGCCTCATGACGCCAGATAATCCTATGAAGAATATGAAGCGAAACCCAGTTGCTAGCGCTGTTCGAATAATCTGCATGGCTATCAATGAATAGCTTGACGTTGGGGTGTGCCTTTACATAATTAACGATAATTGGCATATCGCCAAACTGGCAGCCGTGGCAGAAGATAATATCAGGCGAAGCGGCTGCAACAGCTTCGCCGGTTCCTATGTAGTGACGCAATCTCTGCAATTGAGGATTCGAATGTTTGTACTGCAGCCTTGTAACTTTAATGCCATTCTCGTTTAAATAGGAGTAAGACGATTTTTCAATGTAAGAGGTCTCTCCATTGTTATCAAAGGACTGCATAGAGGCAATTATCTCAACCTCATACCCAAGTTTCTTATGAAACTTGGGTAACAAATTCTCCTGATAAGAATAGTTATCGATATAGAAACTAGCCAAACAGATATGTAAGATTTTCATCGGCTGTCCTTAACGAAGCGCTGAATAAATAAATCAGGGTTATCAAATGAATTGCTTGCTTCGGTTAGGCGAGCGTCATCCCAAGTCCACCATTCCGACGAAATCAAGTCGGATATTTGACTACTAGAGAACCTATACCGAAGCAGGCGGGCTGGATTGCCGGCTACAATCCCATAAGCGGGCACATCTTTTGTGACAACGCTGCCTGCTCCAATAACAGCTCCAACACCGATTGAGACTCCAGAAAGGATGGTTGCCCCAGCCCCAATCCAAACGTCAGATGAAATAACGGTCTTATTTGTTATTGCATCTTTAAATTGGGAGAAATTTTTTCTCATCACGTTATTTCCTTCACAGAATACCGGTGAGGTCGAAACGTATGACATCTGATGGGACGCCCCGCCGATACGGCAGCAATCTGCAATAGAGCAGAATGAACCAATCTGCGCGTTAACCGTGAAGCAATCGTGCCCAATATAAGAATAACGACCAAGACTAGTGTTGTTAAGTTGCGTACCGGAACACACGCGCGAGGTGCGGTGAATAGTGCAGTCGGTAATAGCCGGAGGCTGTAAAATTGCTCTTAGGCCCTTTGCGACATAGCGCTTCAAATCCATGCTGGACTAAACTTCCTCGTAGTAGGTGTCGGGGTTCTCGGGGTCGAAGGGCTCGTTTGCCCACATGACCGTCACGAGGTCCTCGGTGTCGGACAGGTTGGTGATGGAGTGCGTGTATCCGGGGATCATCTCCACGGCGCGCATGTCGGAGCCCGAGACGGTGTACTCGTCGACGGGGAACGGGTTTCCATCGGAGTCCTCCCCCACCTTCCTGAGCTTGATGCTCGCGGTGCCGAAGACCACTAGGAACCTCTCCCACTTGCTCATGTGCCAGTGGTTGCCCTTGGTGATTCCGGGCCTCGAGACGTTGATCGAGACCTGGCCGCGCTCCGGCGTGCGCAGGAACTCGGTGAACGAGCCGCGGCCGTCGACATTGGGCTTGAGGCCGTAGGAGAAGTTTCCCGGCTCGTAGTAGGACAGGAACGTGCTCCACAGCTTCTTGGAGAAGGAGCCGTCGGCCAAGTCGGGCACCGAGAGCGTCTCGCGGCTGTCTCGGAAGCTGTCGAGCAGGTAGACGATCTCGCCCAAGGACTTCACGTCGGTCCCGGGGACATAGCAGAACCCGTCACCGTCCACGCGGTCGAGCCCCTCGTAACCGCAGCGGTGCTCCCGCCCCAGCAGGGCGCCCAGCATCTCGTCGACGAGGTCGTCGATGTAGAGGAGCTCCAGCTCCACCGAGGGGTCGCTGACGGTGTAGGGACGGCCGTTGGCGATGGCGTCGCAGAAGGTGGCCACGGCGGAGTTGTAGCGCGGGCGGCACCACTTGCCGTAGAGGTTGGGGAAGCGGTAGATGAGCACGGGCGCCCCCATGCGCTCCGAGTACTCCCGGAACAGGCCCTCCCCCGCGAGCTTCGACTCGCCGTATACGGAGCCCTCGAAGCGGCCGGACAGGCTCGCCTGCGCGGAGCTGGAGAGCATGACGGGGCATTTGTTGCCGTGGCGCTCGAGCGCCTCGAGCAGCGTGGAGGCGAAACCGAAGTTGCCCTCCATGAACTCGGACTGGTCCTCGGGGCGGTTGACGCCGGCCAGGTTGAAGACGAAGTCGGCGCGGGAGCAGTACTCCTCCAGTTCCCCGGGGTTCGAGTCGATGTCGTACTCCATGACCTCGAGGGGAAGAAGGCCCGCGAATTTCTCGCGGCGGTCCTTGCCATCGCGGATGTTCTTCAGCGCGCAGCAGAGGTTCCTGCCCACGAACCCCTTCGCGCCGGTGACGAGGACACGCACCCTACTGCACCGCCTCGTGCTCGCGGCCCTCGAGTGCCAGCTGCACGTACTCGGCGGTCTTGATCTTTGCGATGGTGCCCTCCACGTCGAGCCTCTCGGTGTTGTGGGAGGTGTAGGACTCGTCGGCCTGGGTCTCCACCTCGCCGTCCACGACGAACTTGTCGTAGTTCAGGTCGCGCGAGTCGCAGGCGACGCGGTAGTAGCCGCCCATGTCCTCGGCCCTCAGTCGCTCCTCGCGGGTCATGAGGGTCTCGAAGAGCTTCTCGCCGTGGCGGGTGCCGATCACCTGGGTGCCCACGCGGCCGAAGACCTCCTGCACGGCCTCGGCGAGGTCGCCGATCGTGGAGGCCGGCGCCTTCTGGATGAACAGGTCGCCGGGGTTGGCGTGCTCGAAGGCGAACTGCACCAGGTCCACGGCCTCGTCCAGGTTCATGAGGAAGCGGGTCATGTTGGGGTCGGTGACCGTGAGCGGCTCGCCCTTTCGGATGCGGTCGATGAACAGCGGGATAACGCTGCCGCGCGAGCACATGACGTTGCCGTAGCGGGTGCAGCAGATGGTGGTGCGGCTGGCACCGTTTCGGGCGTTGGCGTAGATAATGGACTCCATCATGGCCTTGGACTTGCCCATGGCGTTGATGGGGTATGCGGCCTTGTCGGTGGACAGGCACACGACGCGGTCGACGCCCTCGTCGATCGCGGCGTGGAGCACGTTGTCCGTACCGATGACGTTGGTGCGCACGGCCTCCATGGGGAAGAACTCGCAGGAGGGAACCTGCTTCAAGGCTGCGGCGTGGAAGATGTAGTCCACGCCGTGCATGGCGTCGCGCACGCTCTGGGCGTTGCGGACGTCGCCGATGAAGAAGCGCACCTTGGAGGCGAGCTCGGGGGACTTCTCCTGCAGGCGGTGGCGCATGTCGTCCTGCTTCTTCTCGTCGCGGGAGAAGATGCGGATCTCGGCCAGGTCGGTGTCCATGAAGTGCTTGAGGACGGTGTTGCCGAACGAGCCGGTGCCGCCCGTGATCATCAGGGTCTTGCCAGTGAACGTACTGCCGCAGTTATTCATTTTTTCCATCCTTCATAGTCTGAAGCTCCTTCTCGAGAATTGTGTAGAAGCTGTCTTTTGCAAAATGCTCTTCGTAATATCGCCTGCCGCGCTTACCCATTTCCTCGCGCTGGCTGGGCGTCATATCGGCAAACTGCCTGCAAATAGAGGCAAGACCCTCTGGATCCTCCGGATCACAGCACAAGCCACATCCAGCCTCTTCAATTACATGGCGGGCCTCGCCGGTCACAGTGCCCAAAATGGGTCTTCCAGCCGCCATATAGGAAGTAACTTTTCTGGGGAGCGTATAGCCAAGAATTGAATTATTAGCAAAAGTGGCAACCATCGCGTCGCTTGAGCCGTAGAACGACGGCATCTCAGCCAACGGATGGCGTCCATGGAATTCAACGCAAGAAGCTCCGATTTCACTCTTATATTTCTTAAGAGTCTCGAGTTCAGATCCCGAACCCACTACGTGCAGCGCAAATCTCGGGTCACCTTCAAGATAGTGACCGGCTTCTACAAATGTATTCACTGCCTGAGCAATTCCGACGTTGCCAGCGAACGTTAGATTTACTTTTGCGGAGTCATACTCTGAACGCTTAGGAGCCTCTTCATTAAAGATATCCTCTGCATATTGCGGAAGATAAACCGTATCGCGATCCATTTTGAGAACAGACTTAAAGTAGTCACTAAAGTTTCTCGACGTAACAGCCAAAACAGTGGCAGCGTTGTAAATCTTGCGAGAAACCCGTGCATAGCCCTTAAAAATGAGGGATGTACGCTTGATGTTGCCAACAGTCAGACTTTCGGGCCAGAGATCTTGACACCACAAAAGAACAGGCACGTTATGCTTTTCACCGTATGCAAGTGCGGGTCTTGCCATCATAACGGGAGAAGTCTGGAACGAAAGGACAACATCATACTCAGCATTCATCCTGAGAGCTTCCTTTTTAGCCTTAGAGCTAAAGCTGTAGTAGTTCATTACTCGCTGCCAAATTTCACGTCCACGAGGAATGATTTCTACACGCCTGATATGGACGCCATTTCGTTCTTGACTGCCACGAGCGCCGCGCTCATAACCAGGATAGATATCGCCATCAGGATAATTTGGGGTACCAGTAAGCACCGTTACCTCATGACCCATGGCGGCAAGCCCCTCACAGACGTCGGCAATAGCGAACGGTTCAGGCCAATAATGCTGACTGACAGCCAAAACGCGCAAAGGGCGGTCGCTCTTAAATGAGGGACCGGCAGAGACCTTATCGACATCGACCGCACCAACAAGTGCAGAGGCAATCTCATCCTTTGTATAGTCTTCGGACTCGTCTACTTCATTGATGGGAACAACTTCGTTTTCACCGGTCTCGGGATCAAATCTCCTACGTACAACCGGAACGAACATTTGTAGATACACGCCCAAAAGAATGGCGAGTGCGGCCAAGACAACAAAGATAAGCAGCTTCCAGATGAGCGGGACCTGGGTAATGATGAATGCAAACACACACAGTAAGGCAGTAATTGCATAGATGATTGCAACCAGTGCCTTTTGTCCAAAGCCACGTTTGAGAAGCCTGTGATGAATATGTCCTTTATCGGGCGTACCGATGCTAACACCAACACGAGAGCGGCGAACTATTGCAGCAAAGGTGTCCAGAATGGGGACCCCAACCATAACAATCGGAGCAAGAATCATCGAGAGAGTCGTATGGCCTGTATTAAGCAACATTACGGCCAAACCTAGGGAGAATCCAAGAAGTAGCGAGCCCGAATCTCCAAGGAAAATTTTTGCAGGGTTAAAATTCCAGCGCAAAAAGCCAAGTGTTGCGCCGAAGAGAGCGGCAGCTAAGGCGGCAGTTTCAAAGTGGAAGGTCAAAACCGATAAAGCAAACAGTGCAGCACTGCAAACAGCAGTAATTCCTGACGCGAGGCCATCAACACCATCTATTAAGTTAATGATATTGGCAAAGGAAACCAGGAAAATAACCGTAAGAGGATAAGCGAAAATACCAAGCCCAAAATAACCACCGCAAAGAGGACTTGCAATTTCACCAATAACAACGCCCGATGCAACCGCAATGCAAGCGGCAACAATCTGCCAGAAAAACTTATTGAGAGCAGTAAGTTGAATTGCGTCGTCGACAACGCCAACGGTAAACATTGCCGCTATAGCCACAGCCACTCCCAAAGGATTTACCCCATTGGAAGACAAAACTTGAATTGCAGACGGCAGACCAAGAGAAGGAGCGGCCAAGACCCAAACAAGGAAGGAAACTGCCATGCCAAGCATTACGGCAATGCCGCCCATTCGCGGAGTAGGCTTGGTATTTACACGACGTCGGCTCGGATAATCAACCGAGCCGACCCTCCATGCAATCTTTGACGCAAGTGGCACCGTAAACAACGTCACCACCAGAGCAGTGATAAACAGCAACAGTGCAGAAGTTTTGATTTCGCCCATTATGTACATTCTCTCTTAGCCTACGTCCCCGACCCCGGGGATCCTCCCTGTCCCGTTAAACAGTCGCCTGCAGCTAGGCGATTGCCTTTTTAAGGTTGCGCATGACGCGCTGCTCGGCCGAAAGCACCGCGAGGCCAACGCGGGTGGTTACGTGTCGGCCGCACAGGTCGAGCTCCAAATAAGCAGTGCTCTTACGTCTGTTAATGGTTTTAATAAGGCCTTCGTGGCCCAGCAGCGGACCTGCCGTCACAACGACCTGGTCGCCGTCTTTTAGGGCCTCACTCATGGGCACTACGCGGTCACCCCTATGCGTAAAGCCACCAATAAGCTGGACCTCTTCTTTTGCCAGCGGCACAAACTGACCGTCCTGGGCAAGCATCCGGGCAAAGTCGTCCATGCGCAGCAAATACTGTTGCACGGTTCGGGGTTCTGCCGTATCGCAGATAAGATAACCGGGAAAGAGCGGCTTGGTCGTATCGACCCATTCGCCGTGTACCTTGATCTCGGTTTGAAATTGGGGATAAAAGAGCTCTTGCATGGCACCAGCCGGCACCATGTGCTCGATGCGCTCGCGCATTACGTCTTCGCGACCGTTAATGACCTGGATCACATACCACACGAGCACCACCCCCTTGCTGTCTTACGTGTGGCTCACGGGTTTGGGTATGGCTTCGCCAGGGCGCTTGTGCGCGAAGGCGCTCCATATTCAAACCCTGAGCCCAGTTAGACAAGCACGTGGCTCTGCCCCACCGTGAACGGTATGTATAAGTGCAGTTGCTAGAGACGCGGACGTGTATCGCAAAAAAAGACCGCATCTCCAGCTGGCTGCGTGCGACCCAGTCAAGCGGGTACAAAACTGGACCGCGCGCAAACAGCTGAAGCGCTGCTGTGGTTTGCCGTAAATACTTATTGCACTACTCAATGCGAACAAATAAATAGTCGCAAAATCAAATGCAAAATCGCACATGGCAATCGATATTGGAGCTCGTGGTATTTCTGGCACCGCCGTTACGGCCGAATGCTGATTAACCCTGCGCTAAGTGACCTGCTGGAGCCGTGAGCACAGTTGAACTCATGTAACGATAGTTATCCTAGCACAAGCTGTTAGTGAATTTGATTTGGGCTGCGTTGGACAACATATCGTTCATTTGACGTGCTTAAGGGGGTTGTTTTGCGATGTTGTTCACGTTGGCGCAGGTTATTGGGGTGCAAGCGGTGATTAGAGACGTTCCTGAAGCCCGAATTGACCAGCGAGGCGTACTGGTAATCGCGTTTGTCTAACAAACTATATACAGACGTGGGAAATTAATTGTGCAACTTTTTTGTTGGCGTAGATGGGGTTTGCGGCGCGTGGTGTTTTGGCATGAAAAAAGGCCTTCGGAATCCCGAAGGCCTTTGCATTCACGATGGTGGAGACGAGGGGGATCGAACCCCTGACCTCTTGACTGCCAGTCAAGCGCTCTCCCAGCTGAGCTACGCCCCCGTGACGACGAAATACTATAGGGGAAGTTGGCGCGACGTGCAAGGACTTTTTTGGTCAGATTCTAAATGCCTAATGATATAGGTAAGCGATGGCGGTGCCGGTGTGGACTTGGATCGTGGCTATTGACCTGACGACGTTGCTGATGCCCGTGTCGGCCAACAAGCCCAGCGGGCTGTGGTCTAGCTCCCACTCTAGGCCGTGTTCGCTTACCACCGTTCCGGGGGCAATGGCGATGATGGAGAATGTCTTGCCTTCGGCACCCTCGATGGTCCACGTCTCACCTGCGCGAAGGATACGGGCGACCACCTTGTCCTCGGTAATCCAAACAGGGGCATCCTCGTAGCCCGCGAGCAGCCCCAGTACGGATAACGCCATATCAGGACGGCCACCGGTGGCGCAGGTCACAACCACTTCGGAACCCGGCCAGCGACGGCGGACGGAATCGAGCGCCAGTGCCAGATCGGTATAGTCCTTGTACGGGTCGTGGCGCTCCACCTCAAAGGCCTCGGCGGCATCGACCAAAGCGCGACCCTCATCGCTTACGGTGTCGGCATCCCCCACATATACGTCGCAGCCCAGGCCAGCGCCCAGCAGTGCGTCGAGCCCGCGGTCCACGGCGAAAACGTGGTCGCACTCCCCTGCTAGCCTACGCAACAGATCTGTGCTCGCCACCACGGGCGAGCCGCAGACAACTAATACCTTGCAAGCCACAGCCCTCGCCTATCCCTCAAACGAAAGAACGCGGGCCAGATCCAGCTCCTCGTAGCTGTCGATAAAGATATCGCAGTTGGCGCGTACGTCGTCGCGCTTCATGCGGCCATGCGGGTCATAGATGCCCACACGCTTAAAGCCGGCGGTGCCAGAGCTCTTAAGGCCAAAGACGGCGTCCTCAAACACCCATGCGCACTCAAACTTGTGCCCATGACGCTCCTCCAGACGGCACAGCGCCAGCTCGTATACGTCGGGGAACTGCTTGGAACGACCTGCCTCGCCCGTGGTGGTCACAAACTCCATGTAGGCGTCGAGCCCGGCGCCAGCGAGCGCAGACTGCACCAGCTCGGCCGGCGTGGACGTAGCCACGCACATGGCAATGCCTGCCGCCTTCGCCTGCTCCAAAAACGCCAGGAGCCCCTCGCGCGGCGGCACCTTGGAGTAGCCATCGATCAGGATGTCGCTAAGCTCGCGATACAGCTCCTCGCCATTCGCGCCAATGCCCCACGTGTCGTGGTAGGCCTGGCACTCGTCCTCGAGCGACAAATGCTCAAACTGGGCAAAATCGTCGACCGTCACGTCGACACCGTGGCGGTGCAATAACTCGGGCTGGGCATAGGCCCAAACGGGCGTGCTATTTACCAGCGTGCCGTCGCAATCGAAAACAAAAGCAACCTTGGGAGCGGCGGTATAGGACATAAACGAACCTTTCGATATCAAATGGTAAACATCCTGCTAAAAACGTTTTACCAAACGTCAGCCAAACAATTTTGAAACCCAAATTGGTAAAACTGTCAAGAGTTTTACCACGTCAAATCTGCCAGTGGTATAAACATGTCGCTTACCGATTAAACGCCCCCGCAAATCCGCTTTCGTCCATAAAACTAACGCACAGGTGTTATCGTAGTTTCTGCCGAAAGTTCCACCGAGCACGCGAGGTGGAACGAATCACAGAAACTTCGCCGTCCCTTCGATTCGTGCAGCCTTGGACCTTTCGCATCTAGTCACCAAGGCAACACGCTGCCGCGTCATGATGGGATCAAACGTGAGCGATACAAAGCTAAAGCCAACGGCTAAAAAGCCCGCAACCCGCAAACCGGCTCCGCACACACCGGAGCTCTCCAAGGACGATGTCTACCTGTTTGGCATTGGAATGTGGGAGCGCAGCTGGGAAAAGATGGGCGCGCATCCCGACACGCAGCAGCGCACGCGCGGCTGGCGCTTTTGCGTTTGGGCGCCCGACGTAAAGAGTGTCCATGTCATTGGTGAATTTAACGACTGGGATGAGCAGGCCAACCCGCTGGTGCCCGTGCATACGAGCGCTATTTGGGAAGGCTTTATTCCTGGCGCCGAGCAGGGTCAGCTCTATAAATATCTTATTGAGACCAACGAGGGTGAAAAGCTCTACAAGGCCGATCCGTATGCCTTTAAGGCCGAGTGCCCTCCGGGTACCGCGAGCGTGCTGTGGACCCTCGATGGCTACAAGTGGAACGACGCCGCGTGGCTCAAGCGCCGCGCCGGCCACAACCACATGTCGCAGCCGCTCAACATCTACGAGGTGCATATTGGCTCGTGGAAGCGCCACGGCGACACGCCACAGGGCGAGCCGGACGAGTACGGCAACTACCCCGGCCCCATGGACCCCTTCCCCGCGCAGCGCGGCGAGTTTTACACCTACGACGACCTGTCGGTGGAGCTCGTGGACTACGTGCGCGACATGGGCTACACGCATATCGAGGTCATGCCGCTTATGGAGCATCCCTTCGATGGCTCCTGGGGCTACCAGACGACCGGCTACTATGCCGCCACGTCACGCTACGGCAACCCGCAACAGCTCATGCACTTTATCGATGCGTGCCACGAGGCGGGCATCGGCGTGATCATGGACTGGGTGCCCGGCGGTTTTTGCGCCGACTCCCACGGCCTTGCCACCTTTAACGGCCACATGCTGTTTGAGCACGAGATTCATCCCAACTGGGGTACGCACAAGTTCGACTTCGCCCGCGGCGAGGTACGCTCCTTCCTGGTCTCTAACGTGCTTTATTGGCTCGAGAACTTCCACGTTGACGGCATTCGCATGGACGGCGTGTCCAGCATGCTGTATCTGAACTTTGGCATCGACGATCCGGGCCAAAAGAAGTTCAACAAGTACGGTACCGAGGAGGACCTGGACGCCAGCGCGTTTATCCGCCAGGTCAACTGCGCCGTGGAGGCTCACTACCCCGACGTGATGATGATGGCCGAGGAGTCCACCGCGTGGCCGCTCGTGACCTATCCGCCGCAGGACGGCGGTCTGGGCTTCCACTACAAGTGGGACATGGGCTGGATGAACGACACCCTGCACTACATGCAGACTGATTTTCCGTGGCGCCCCGGCAACCACGGTCTGCTCACGTTCTCCATTATGTATGCCTTTACCGAGAACTTTATTTGCCCGCTGAGCCACGACGAGGTCGTGCACGGCAAGTGCTCGCTGATCGGCCGCATGCCGGGCGACTGGTGGCGCCAGTTTGCCGGCCTGCGCACGCTGGCCTTCTACCAGATGACGCACCCCGGTGCCAAGCTCAACTTTATGGGCAACGAGATCGGCCAGTTTATTGAATGGCGCTACTACGAGTCCATCCAGTGGTTCCTGACCGAAGAGTACGAGACCCACCGTCATCATCAGGCGTTTATCAAGGCGCTCAACCACCTGTACACCGCCGAGCCCGCCCTGTACGAGCGCGGATACACCGACGACGGCTTTACCTGGATTGACGCGGATAACTCCAAGCAGTCCATCGTGAGCTTTGTGCGCCAGGGCGAGGACGTCGACGACGACCTGGTGATCCTGATCAACTTTGACCCGGCGAGCTACGAGAGCTTCCGCGTGGGCGTGCCGCGCGAGGGTGACTGGGAGGTCATCTTTGACTCCGACCGTCCCGAGTTTGGTGGCAGCGGATACGCCGGTGAGGAGCCCTACACCTGCTCGAGCGAGCCCTATCCCTGGAACGGGCAGATGGACTCCATTGAGATGAAGGTGCCCGGCCTGGCAGGCGTGGTGCTTAAGCGCCGCGGTCCCAGCAGCTACAAGCCGCCCGTGGTCGAGGAGCCCAAGAAGGCCACGCGTAAGCGTACGTCCTCGGTGAAGCCCAAGGCCGCGGCTGCAAAGAAGGCTCCGGCCAAGGCGAAGGCTGCCAAGCCCGCTGCCAAGGCTTCGGCCAAATCCACCACGGCCAAAAAGGCAGCCACCAAAAAGGCTGCTCCCAAGGCCAAGGCAGCCGCTGTTAAGGCTTCTGCCAAGAAAGCGTAACAAAGGCGTTACCACTGTAATTACCCGTCCCACGGGGGCGTAGGATACATGTCATAACCGTTCCGGGAGAAACATCCCCGGGGGAAAGGAACGTATGAATAAGATCTTCGACAACAAGCAGGAGTTTACCGAGCTCTATCGCGATGCCGTCATGAGCATCAGCGGCAAGAGCGTCGAAGCCGCCAGCGACCTCGACCGCTTTAACGCCCTGGCCAAGCTCGTGGCCGAGAAGGCCCGCACCGTTGCCACCAAGAGCGACGCCCGCGCCACCGCCGAGGGCAAGAAGCGCGTGTACTACTTCTCGATTGAGTTTTTGATCGGCCGCCTGCTCGACAACTACCTGCTCAACTTTGGCGTGCGAGACATGGTCGCCGAGGCGCTCGACGACATGGGCTTTGACCTGTCCGTCATCGAGAACCAGGAGCCCGATCCGGCGCTGGGCAACGGTGGCCTGGGCCGTCTGGCCGCATGCTTCCTGGATTCCATGGCAGCCGAGGGCATTGCCGGCTACGGCAACGGCATGCGCTACCGCTACGGCCTGTTTAAGCAGGAGATCGTCAACGGCAGCCAGGTCGAGGCCACTGACGAGTGGCTCACCCACGGCTATCCCTGGGAGGTCCGTCGTCAGGACAAGGCCGTGACCATCAAGTTTGGTGGCCGTGTTGAGGGCTTTGAGGAGAACGGCCGCACGTTCTACCGCACGGTGGACACGCAGGATATCCTGGCTGTCCCCTACGACATCCCCGTGGTGGGCTATGCCGGCGAGACCGTCAACAAGCTGCGCGTCTGGGCTGCCGAGCCGGTCGAGGAGCACTTTGACCTTGAGGCCTTCAACCGCGGCGACTATGCCCAGGCCGATGCCGAGCGCGCCGAGGCCGAGGCCATCAGCGCCATCCTCTACCCCAACGACGCCGGCGAGCACGGCCGTCTGTTGCGCCTGAAGCAGGAGTACCTGTTTGTTTCGGCCGGCATCTACAGCCTGCTCGACACCTTTGAGAAGGAGCACGGCGAGAACTGGGAGCTGCTTCCGCAGTTTGTGGCAATCCATACTAACGACACGCACCCCGCCATGTGCGGCCCCGAGCTCATGCGTATCCTCATCGACGAGAAGAAGCTCGAGTGGGACGACGCCTGGAACATCGTGACGCAGGTTGTGAGCTACACCAACCACACCATCCTGCCCGAGGCTCTGGAGAAATGGCCCATCGGCACGTTCTCCAAGCTCCTCCCCCGCGTGTACCAGATCATCGACGAGATCAGCCGTCGTTGGCACGAGTCGTTCGACACCACTCAGGAGGGCTGGCAGGAGCGTCTGCGCCAGACCGCCATCCTGTGGGACGGCGAGATTCGCATGGCCAACCTGTCCGTGATCTGCAGCCACAGCGTCAACGGCGTGGCCAAGATCCACTCCGACATCATCAAGAACATCGTGCTCAAGGACTTCTATGCCCTGACGCCCGAGAAGTTCAACAACAAGACCAACGGCATCTCGCACCGTCGCTTCTTTGCCGAGGCCAACCCCACCTATGCCAAGCTCGTGACCGAGGCCATTGGCGATGGCTGGCTTAAGGACGCCTTTGAGCTGGAGAAGCTCAAGGAGTTTAAGGACGACACCGAGTTCCTGAAGGCCGTGGGTGCCTCCAAGCGCGCCAACAAGGAGCGCCTGGCCGCCTACGTCAAGGCCGAGACCGGTCTGGTCATCGACCCCAACACCGTCTTCGATGTCCAGGTAAAGCGCTTCCATGCCTACAAGCGCCAGCTCATGAACATCATGAAGGTGATGGACATCTACAACCGTCGCATCGCCGATCCCAACTTCCACGTGACGCCGACGACCTTCATCTTTAGCGGCAAGGCTGCCTCGAGCTACACCTTTGCCAAGGAGACCATCCGCCTCATTAACTCCGTGGCCGACGTCATCAACAACGACCCGCGCGTCAACGAGGTCATGAAGGTCTGCTTTATCCCCAACTTCCGCGTGAGTAGCGCTCAGCTCATCTACCCTGCCGCCGAGATCTCTGAGCAGATCTCCACGGCCGGCAAGGAGGCCTCGGGCACGTCCAACATGAAGCTCATGATGAACGGCGCCATCACGCTGGGCACCCTCGACGGCGCCAACATCGAGATCGCCGACCTGGCTGGCCGCGAGAACGAGGCCATCTTTGGCCTGACCGCTCCCGAGGTCGAGCAGCTCTGGGCATCCAACAGCTACTTTGCGTGGGATACGCTCAACGGCGACCGCGAGCGCCTGGGCCGCGTAATGGACGAGCTCAAGGACAACACCTTTGCGGGCCTTTCGGGCAACTTCGAGAGCATCTACAACGAGCTCATGAACAACAACGACCCCGACCTGGTTATGGCCGATTTCCGCAGCTACGTGGATGCGTGGGAGAAGCTCACGAACAGCTACGGCGACCAGGAGACCTGGAACCGCAAGGCGCTGCTCAACACCGCCTCCTCTGGCTGGTTCTCGAGCGACCGCACCATTCGCGAGTATCGAGACGAGATCTGGCACGCGTAAAGGCCGCGAGCTCCCCTATGCCAGCACGGCATTACTCGACGGGCGCGGCACAACGTCACGCCCGTCGCTAATGGGTTTAAGAACATCGATGACAGAAGGAGAAATCGATGAGTAAGAAAGAATGCATCGCGATGCTCCTCGCAGGAGGACAGGGCAGCCGATTGGGGGCACTCACCCAAAAGATCGCTAAGCCGGCGGTTAGCTTTGGTGGCAAGTTCCGCATTATCGACTTTTCGCTCTCCAACTGCTCCAACTCGGGCATCGACACGGTGGGCGTTCTGACGCAGTATCGCCCCTACCTGCTGCATGCCTATGTGGGATCCGGCGAGGCTTGGGATCTGGACAGCCGCGACGGCGGCGTGTCAATCCTGCCGCCGTACGAGACGCAGACCGGCGGCGCCTGGTATGCGGGCACGGCCGACGCCATCACGCAGAACCTGGACTACATCAAGGCTAACGACCCCAAGTACGTCCTGATTCTTTCGGGCGATCACCTGTATCGCATGGACTACCGCAAGATGCTCAAGACGCACATTGAGAACAACGCCGACCTCACGGTGAGCGTTATGCCCGTGCCGTGGGAGGAGGCCAGCCGCTTTGGCATCCTGACCACCGACCCCGAGGACGGCCGCATCACCAAGTTCACCGAGAAGCCCGATAAGCCCGATTCGAACCTCGCGTCCATGGGCATCTACATCTTCTCGGCCGACGTGCTGATCGAGGCGCTCGAGGAGGACGCTCTGGACCAGCGCTCGAGCCACGACTTTGGCAAGGACATCATCCCCAAGCTGCTCGGCGAGGGCAAGCGCCTGTACAGCTACGAGTTCCACGGCTTTTGGAAGGATGTCGGCACCATCGCCAGCTTCCACGAGACCTCGATGGACCTGCTGGGCAACAACCCCGAATTCGATCTGTTCGACAAGCACTTCCCCATCATGTCCAACATCACCACGCGTCCGCCGCACTACATTGGCCCGGATGGTCGCCTGGACGACTGCCTGGTCTCCAACGGCTGCAAGATCTACGGCACCGCTCGCCACTCGATCATTTCGACCGATGTCATCATCGAGGAGCGCGCCGTGGTCGAGGACTCCGTGCTGCTGCCGGGTGCGCACGTTAAGAGCGGCGCGCACATCTGCCGCGCTATTTTGGGCGAGAACTCCACGGTCGAAGAGGGCGTGAAGCTCGGCTCTGTCGATACCACCAAGGATACGGCCGTCGTTGGAAATGACGTCGTTATCGGGAAGGGGGAATGATCCGATGATCAATCGCAAGGCCATCGGTTATATCACCGCTAACTACTCTTCGACCTACGGCAGTGTGCTGCTCAAGGACCGCCCCATCGCGTCCGTTCCGTTTTTGGGCCGCTACCGCCTGATCGACTTCCCGCTGTCCAACATGATGAATGCCGGCATTAAGACCGTCGGCGTCGTCATGCCGGGCAACTACCGCTCGCTGATCGACCACGTGGGCTCGGGCAAGGACTGGGGCCTGGACCGCAAGAAGGGCGGCCTGTTCATGGTGCCCGGCAACGCGTATGGCACCACCAAGGGCGGCATGCGCTTCCTGCTGCGCGACATCATTTCCAACAAGACGCTGTTCCAGCGCTCGGACAAGCCCTATGTTGTGATGATGGGCACCAACATCATCTTTAACATGGACCTCAACACCATCATCGAGGCGCACGAGAACTCCGGTGCCCAGATGACTGTGGTGTACTGCAAGGCCACGCGCAACGTCGATGACGAGACCAAGCTGCAGATCAACGAGAACGGCCGCCTGACGGGCGTGAGCGCCGGCGTCGTGTACGGCGACAACGCCTCTATGGACTGCTGCATCGTCAACCGCGAGACGCTGCTCGAGATCATCGACCACTACCAGGCCGCCGACTATCTGGACCTGCTCGAGGCGCTCCAGGGCGACTTTGGCAACATCGACGTGTGCAGCTACGAGTACAAGGGCGAGGTCGTGGGCGTGTTTAGCGAGAAGTCGCTGTATCGCCGCAGCATGGACCTGCTCGACCAGACCGTGGCCGACCAGCTCTTTGACCCCGAGCGTCCGATCCTGACCAAGGCTCACGACGTGCCGCCTTCGCGCTATGCGACCGGCAGTCACGCATGCAACTCGATCATCTCGGCCGGCTGCATCATCAAGGGCACCGTGCGCAACTCGATCCTGTCTCGCGGCGTCGTGGTTGAGGAAGGCGCCTCGGTGACGAACTCGATCATCAACCAGAGCTGCGTCATCAAGAGCGGCGCCCGCGTTGAGAATGCCATCCTGGACAAGAACAACGTGGTTCCCACCAACACCGAGCTTCGCGGCACGCCCGAGAACATCCTGGTGCTGGGAAAGGCCCCGTTAACTTCTGATATCACCAACGCGAGCTAGCTTTGGCACCGCAACATCGCTCGTAACACGTAGAATAGCCGCCCGGTTTGCGCCAGGCGGCTATTCTCGAATTGCAACAGGGAGACAATATGGCTGATTCCAGCAAAAAGATGCAGATCGTGTTTGCCTCGGCCGAGTGCGCACCGTTTGTTAAGACCGGTGGCCTGGGTGACGTGGCGGGCTCGCTGCCTGCGGCGCTTGTACGCGCCGGCGCCGAAGTCATCGTGATGGTGCCCAAGTACGCCACCATCAAGGACGAGTACAAGGCGCAGATGGAGCACTTCTCCGACTTTTACGTTAGCCTGGGCTGGCGCAATGAGTACTGCGGACTCGAGAAGCTCGAGCACGACGGCGTCACCTATATGTTCATCGACAACGAGCGCTATTTTGCGCGCGACTATCCGTACGGCTTCTTTGACGACGGCGAGCGTTTTGCGTTCTTCTCTAAGGCCATCACCGAGAGCCTGCAGCACCTGCCGGCCGGCTTTGAGTGCGACATCCTGCACTGCAACGACTGGCAGACGGCGCTGGCGCCCGTGTTTTTGCGCGAGTTCTACCAGGGCCTGCCGCTGTACGACCGCGTCAAGACCGTGTTCTCGATCCACAACGTGGCATTCCAGGGCCAGTTTAGCGACACCGTGATGGAGGACATCTTGGGCGTGGCGCATATTCCCGCCGCCGCTTCGCAGCTGCGTTGCGACGCCTGCAGCATCAACTACATGCTGGGCGCGCTGCGCTATGCCGACGCCATCACTACGGTGAGCCCCACCTATGCCAACGAGATCCAGACGCCCGAGTTTGGCGAGGGCCTGGACGGCGTTCTGCGCGAGCGTTCGTACGCGCTGCAGGGCATCCTTAATGGCATTGACGTGGCGGGCTTTGACCCGGCGACCGACAAGCGCATTGCCGCCAACTACACGGTTGAAGACCGCTCCGGCAAGGCCGTGTGCAAGGCCAAGCTGCAGGAAGAGCTGGGGCTCGAGGTTCGCGACGACCGCCCGCTCATGGTGATGGTCACGCGCCTGACGCGCCAAAAGGGCATGGACCTGGTCATGTACGCGCTCGACCGCATTCTGGCCGGCGGCGTGCAGGTGGCGGTGCTGGGCACCGGCGACCGCGACTACGAGGACGGCCTGCGCTACTTCCAGGACAAGTACCCCGGCACCATGGCCGCGCGCATCGAGTTCGATCCGGCGCTGTCGCAGCGCATGTATGCTGCCGCCGACATGTTCCTGATGCCGTCGAAGTTTGAGCCCTGTGGCCTGTCGCAGATCATCGCCATGCGCTACGGCACCCTGCCCATCGTGCGCGAGACCGGTGGCCTGAAGGACACCGTGATCCCGTATAACGAGTTTACCGGCGAGGGCACGGGCTTCTCGTTTAGCAACTTTAACGGCGACGAGATGGGCGACGCCGTATTCCGCGCGGCACGCCTGTTCTGGGATAACCGCGAGGCCTGGAACCAGCTGGTCACGCAGGCCATGAGCCAGGACTTTAGCTGGACGCGCTCGGCCGACAAGTATCTGGACCTGTACTTCTTTATGCATCCGGAGATTGAGAGGCCGGCGGCTGTTGTCGACGAGCCTGAAGCTGTTGCTGGGCCGGCGGCCGCTGAGGAGCCCAAGGCCGAGGAGAATTCGGTTAAGGCTGAGCCCGCAAAGACCGAGCCTGAGGTAAAGGCTGAGGTTGCTCCTGAGACAGAGGCCGAGGTCAAGCCCGCTGCGAAGCCCGCAGCTAAGAAGACCACGACCCGCAAGACGACCGCCAAGAAGGCTACGACGGCCAAGGCTGCCGCCACCAAGACCGCCGCAGCAAAGACGACTGCTGCCAAGGCAACGACTACGCGCAAGCGCACGACCGCCGCTGCCAAGAAAGCCGCCGAAGCCGAGGTTGCTCCCGAGGTAAAGGCCGAGGTCGCTGAGGCCAAACCGGCCGCCAAGGCTCCGGCAAAGACCGCTGCCAAGAAGACGACCACGACCGCCAAGAAGACAACGGCAGCCAAGAAGACCACGGCAACGAAATCGACGGCCAAGAAGACCACGACCAAGGCTGCTGCTCCCAAGGCGGAGGCTAAGGTCGAGGACAAGCCCGCAGCAAAGGCCAAGCCGGCACCGAAGGCCGCCGAGGCCAAGCCTGCTGCCGCCAAAGAGGAACCCAAGGCTGAGGTAAAGGCTAAGCCCGAGCCTGCCAAGGAGACCCCGGTCTCCCCCGCCGCTCCGGCAGAGAAAAAGGCCCCGTCCAAGAAGACGTCCGTCCGCAAGGCAACGGCCACTCGCAAGCGCCGCTAGTCCACAGACGATTCAAAACCTCATCAAACCCTAAGTAAGGGGCGCTCCAACCGGGCGCCCCCTTCTCTGTAGGTAGTTGGTAAAACGATTTTCTAGGACAACCGTTCGCCGATGGTAAACGGATGTTGTTTATACAGCCTGTGTACAACAGATATACTTACATCTTGTGCGTAAAGCCCATGGCCCGCAGGCCATGATTCTATTGAACTGGATCGTACTATGAGATTGATACACAACAGCCGTCTGCCGCAGTTTCGCACTCCGTTTGGCGCTGTGACCACAGGAACTACCCTTTCACTCTCCGTAATTCTGGAGGATGCCGATCCCGCGCAGGCAACGCTTACGCTGCGCACCTGGGTCGATGAAATCGGTGAGTCTCGGTATCCCATGACGCACGAGGGCGACGGCATATTTACCGTAGAGCTTGAGTGCACCGAGCCCTGTCTCATCTGGTACAGCTTCATCTGCAATATCGAGGGCCAGCCCGAGGTTCGCCTGGGCGCACCACAGGGCCGCACCGGCGGCGAGGGCGTAACCTACGATTACGCCGAGGTGCCGTCCTTCCAGATTACCGTCTATAAGCGCCGCGAGAACCGCCCCACTTGGTACGAGCGCGGCATGGTGTACCAGATCTTCCCCGACCGCTACGCCCGTGACGAGCATTGGCGCGAGCGCACAATGGCCCAACTCGAAAAACCGCACAAGGGCATTCAGCGCCGGATGGTCGAGGACTGGAACGAGCCGCCCGTGTACGAGCGCGCCGAGGACGGCTCCATCAAGACCTGGGACTTCTACGGTGGCTCGCTCAAGGGCATCCAGGAAGACCTGCCCCGCATCGCCGAGCTGGGCTTTACGGCCATCTACCTCAACCCCATCTTTGAAGCCGCGAGCAACCATCGCTACGATACGGCCGACTACACCAAGATCGACCCGATTCTGGGCACCGAGCAGGACTTTACCGAGCTGTGCCAGGCAGCCGAGAAACTGGGCATCTCCATTATCTTGGACGGCGTCTTCAACCACACGGGCGACGACTCGATCTATTTCAACCGCTACGGCAACTACCCCGGCGTGGGTGCCTGGCAGAGCGAGGATTCGCCGTGGCGCGATGCGTTTACCTTCCACGAGGACGGCTCGTACGACTGCTGGTGGGGCGTGGGCAACATGCCAGCCATCAACGAGAAGTCCGAGCTGGTGCGTGAGAAGCTCCTGGGCAAGGACGGCGTCATTCGTAAATGGCTGCGCGCCGGCGCTCACGGCTGGCGCCTGGATGTGGCCGACGAGCTTTCCGATGACTTCCTGGCCGAGATCAAGAAGGCCGTGCTCGCCGAGAAGCCCGACGCGCTGCTGCTCGGCGAGGTCTGGGAAGATGCCTCCAACAAGATCAGCTACGGCCATCTGCGTCGCTATCTGCAAGGCTCCGAGCTCGACTCGGCCATGGATTACCCCTTCCGCGACATGGTCATCGGCTTTTTGATGGGCTACAAAAACGCCTACGAGGCCGCCGAGGATATCGAGACCCTGCGCGAGAACTATCCGCGTGAGGCCCTGTCTTGCGCACTCAATCTGCTTTCGAGCCACGACCGTCCGCGCATCATCTCGGTGCTCGGCGGCGGCCCCGACGAGTCACAGCTGCCCGAGTGCGAGCGCAGCAAATGGCGTTTGGACGAGAACGCGATGGGCCTGGCCAAGAGCCGTTTTTGGCTCGCGACGCTCATGCAGATGACGTTCCCGGGCGTTCCCTCAATCTATTACGGTGACGAGTACGGCTTGGAGGGTCTCACCGATCCGGGCAATCGTCGCACCATGCCGACCAAGGAAAACCTGCACGACTTCGATACGCTCGCGATCGTCAAGAATGCCTCGGCCGTGCGCCGCGCGCTGCCGTTTATGATCGATGGTGAGATCAAGGCCTTCGCGCTCAACGACGAGGTGCTCGCCTATACGCGCACCGGTAAAGACGGTGAGGCTGCGACCGTTATCATCAACCGCAGCCTGCGCAATTCACACCGCGTGACGATTCCGGCGCTCGGCGAATGCGCAAGCGATGTAATTAGCGGCCACGAGTGCGAAATCCACAACGGCACGGTCACGCTCGACCTGTACCCACTGGGTTCGTCGATCATCTATCACCATGCCGAGCAGCGCCTGCAGGAGCCGCTCGATCACGGTGCGGGCGTCGTGTGCCATATCACCTCGGTGCCCACCGACGACGGCAAGCCCGGCACGATTGGCGCGCCCACGCGTCGCTTTATCGACCATCTGGCCGCTATGGGCATGCGCTACTGGCAGGTTCTCCCCGTCAACCCCACGGACTTCTTCCGCTCCCCTTACGCTGGGCCTTCGGCCTTTGCGGGCAATATCGACCTGCTGCCCGAAAGCCAAGAGGAGCTGGCGGCCGATTTTGAGACTTGGAAGGCCCGTGGCGGCGAGGATGCTGACCCGCTCTACACGGCGTTTAAGCATCGCAACGCCGATTGGCTTGAGAAGTACTGCGTCTACATGGCGGTAAAGAAGTACTTTGAGGGACTGTCGCGGCACGATTGGCCGGCCGATGTCGCGCGCTACAACGAGCATCTGATCGACGACAAGCGCTTCCACAACGAGGCCGAGCTGCAGGCGTACATGCAGTACCGCTTTGACTTGGCTTGGTGCGAGCTCATGAACTATGCGCACAAGAAGGGAATCGAGGTCATCGGCGATATTCCTATGTACGTGTCCGACGATTCGGCAGACGCGTGGAGCGAACCCGAGAACTTCTGGCTGTCCGATACCGGCAAAGCAATCGAGATTTCCGGCGCGCCACCCGACAACTTTGCGCCCGAGGGCCAGGTGTGGGGCAACCCGACATTCCGCTGGGACCACATGAAGCAGAACGGCTATACCTGGTGGATGGATCGCCTGCGCCGCGCGTTCTCGCTCTACGACCGCGTGCGTCTGGATCACTTCCTGGGATTCCACAGCTATTACAGCATTCCCGCGGGCAAGGCATGCACCGACGGCCGCTGGCTAGCGGGCCCGGGCAAGGACCTGTTCCAGACCGCCTACGACGAGCTGGGTCCGCTCAACTTTATCGCAGAGGACTTGGGCTATCTGACGCCTGGCGTTCGCGCCATGGCTTCGACCTGCGGCTTCCCCGGCATGGACGTGCTGGAGTTTAGCGACTACGACGTTCGTTGCGGCGTGCATCCCACGCCAGGAAAGATCCTATACACCTCGACGCACGATACGTCGACACTGGCCGGTTGGTGCACCCGTTCCTTTGCGGGCGGCGATGAACCGAGCGGTGTTGAGGTGGCGGCCAAGCTGATGAGCGATGCACTGGCAAGCGACGCTCCCCTGGTGATGATACCGCTGCAGGACGTGCTGGGGCTGGGCGATGACGCACGCATGAACGTTCCGGGCGTGGCCACGGGCAACTGGACCTGGCAGGCTAACGAGACGGACATTGCAGCCGCCGAGAACAAAACCGCACAGCTCCTGCGCAACAACCATAGATTCTGGGGCGAAGCGTGATAAAACCCCCGATATAGGGTACAGTTACAGACGTTTGAATTTTTGCGGGCAGAGTAATCTGCCCGCTTTGTGCTGAAAAGGAAGTATTATGGCGCGCTACGATTACAAGTGCTCGAGCTGCGGCAACGTGTTTGAGGTTGAGCATCCCATGTCCGAGACTCCCGAGGTCGTGTGCCCCAGCTGCGGTGCCCCGGCGGCCAAGACGTTCTCGGCCAGCGGCATTAAATTTGAGGGCAGCGGTTTCTACAACACCGACCAGCGAAGCGGCGGCTCCAGCACCAGCGCCACGAGCGGCTGCTGCGCCAACTGCCCACACAACCACTAGAAACCAAGCAGCCCCGCGACCGACACCGATCGCGGGGCTATTTCTTTGCGCTAAAGGTGGCTCTATGAGTTGCGGTGAAATAAGGACTGTTTGGCGGGTAGAAGCCGCTATTCAATCCCTATTTCACCGCAACTTAGTAGTTACTTGTGGACAAGCCTGGCGCAGAAGTGGCCGTCGTAGGAGTCGGCGTTTACGGGAACGCTTTGGAAGAGGCCTCGATCGTTCTGGCGCACGGAAACGAGCTTCTTGGCCTGATCGAACTCGGGGAGTTGCAGAATCTGCGCCTCGGAGAGCGGTGCGACGCTAAAGTCGGCGCCCTCGGGAGAAGCCAGGAAGGCATCCACGACCTGCGTGTTCTCTTCATCAAAAACCGAGCAGGTGGCATAGATGAGCTCTCCACCGGCGGCCACGCGCGCAGAAGCCTCCTTAAGCATCGTCAGCTGAAGCTTGGGTAACTCGGCCGTCACATCATTCTCGGTTAGGCGCCACGGGATCTCGGGATGACGGCGCATGGTGCCGGTGCCCGAGCACGGCGCATCGATAAAGACCGTGTCGAACTTAACCGGCTTGCCAAGCATGGCATCAAACGATGTGAGCACCGCATCAAGCTCGCAGGCATCACCCGAAACCGTGCGAACGCCCTGAATACCAGCCTTATGCAGGCGAGCGAGATTCAGATCGCACTTGCGATCATGCAGATCGAGCGCCGTATGCTGACGCTCGTAGCCCGCACGCTTGGCCTGGCACATCATCACATAGGTCTTGGTGCCACGACCGGCACCAATCTCAAGGCAGCTTCCGGGGCGTGTGGCAGCTGTGGCGATAAGCTGCGCGTTGAGATCAGATGCCACAGCGGCAGCACGCTCAAACACGCCCGATGCAACCGTGACCTGCGCATCTACCGGGGCATGGCAGCCCGGGAAGACAGGCGCGACGAGCTGCGAGATATACGGATCGGGCTTAGTCGCAAAGGCGTTCTCATGCAGGGCCAGCGCCGCGGGGGCCAGATTACCGGCAAAGCTAAGCGCGCCCTCCGGTGTGTCAAATGAAGCCATAATACGAGTGCACAGCCAACGCGGCAGACCCATCAGGCGCGATAGACGAACCAAGCGTCGCTCAGACTCGTCTACATCGGACGCAGTGGCAAAGTCCTCAACGTTGTCCGCGACCTTATGCAGCACGGCATTGGCCAAAGCTGCGGCAGACTTAGCTCCACTGCGCACCAGCTCAACACCCTGACTTACGGCAACGCGGCCAGGCGTATGCAGATAGAGCATCTCAAAGGCTGAGATACGAAGCGCCATGCGAACACGCGGCGCAACCTTTTTAGGCTTATCGAGAAACTGATCGAGAAGCTCGTCCAAAATACCCTGCGTGGCGGCGACACCCAGCGCCAAGCGAGCGGCAAAAGCGGAATCGCGCTGGTCAATAGCCTTGGCGGATGCGCGAGAGGACAGCACGTCACGCGCATACATGCCGCGGCGATCGGCCTCCATGAGCACATCGAGCGCAAGCTTGCGCGCGGGAGACAGCTTGCTCATGACAGAACACCCCACGAAAGATCGGCGCCTTGCAGCCCAGCAGCCCAAGCAGAAGCGGCCATGGCACGCTTACCATCGGGCTTAACCTCGAGCAACTCAGCCGCGCCATCGGAAAGCCCAAGGTAGACACGCTTGCTCTTGACGGCAACAGCGCCCTCGCCAAGCGACACATCAGCCGGCACAGCATCGAGCACGCGCACGGTCTTACCGGCAATAACACAACGGGCAGGCGCGGTATCGGACGATGCGAACACATGGCGCACGCAATCGAGCGCCGTCATCCGCGGATCCAGACGCATCTCCTGCTTGGAAATCTTGGCAGCATGCGTGACAAGGGACTCATCCTGCTCAGTCCAAACAGCCGACCCATCGGCAAGCGAGGAAAGCGTATCGGCAAGCAGTTTGCCGCCCAGCTCGCCAAGCTCCATAGTCAGTGCCTCGGCATGCTTACCGGCAACCGAGGTCGAAGCCTGCGCGCAATAAGCGCCCGTATCCACTCCATGTCCAATACGCATAATGGAAACGCCGGCAACCTCATCACCAGCAAGAATGGCACGCTGAATGGGAGCAGCGCCACGCCAACGAGGCAGCAGCGAAGCATGAACATTCACAATACCAAGCGGCGCCATATGCAGCACCTCATCAGGCAAAATGCAGCCATAGGCAGCCACGCAGAAAATATCGGCATCAGCAGCCTTGAGCTGATCAATAACATCCGGCGTCATACGATTGGCCTCAACGACCGGCAACCCCAGCTCAAGCGCCTTGGCCTTAACAGGAGAAGGCTCAAGCTTCTTACCACGCCCACGAACAGCATCAGGGCGAGTAATAACAAGCGCAATCTCATTCCCAGCCGCAACAAGCGAAGTCAACGAAGGAACAGCAAAATCAGGCGTACCCATAAACACAATACGCATAAAAGTTAGTCTCCTCTCAATAACGAGCCGAGACGGCTACAAAAAAGCGTTCCAGGTCGCAAGCGCACCCAGCCGCAAAAACAGTTCAACAAAGACAAATATACCCAAAAACAAAGAAAGAGCCGCATAAAAGCAGCCCTCCCAACAAAGCACCTATCAGCGAAGACGCCCTTCCCTGGCCCGACGGCACCCGGGCGAGACAAGCAGCGTCAACGTAGTCCCCGGGGCGCCCGCCTATATCGTCCCGCGCGCAGTTTCGCAGCGCAGCGAGAATGTTTGAGCACGGGATGATATGTGGGCGCTCAGCACCGGGGACGGTGGGACCTACTCCGTCTCGCCCGGTCGAGCGCCGCGGGCCAGGGCGTCCTGGTACTCCTTGACTGCCTTAATCCTCTGCAAAGGCTTCAGTCGCTCGAACATGGTGTTGCCGTGCAGGTGGTCGATCTCGTGCTGCAGGCACACGCAGAACAGATCGCCTGTGGCCTCGTAGCGAATCAGGTTGGCATCCAGGTCATACGCCTCGACGACAACATGATCGGGACGCTCGATCTCGCAGCTAATGCCAGGGATGGAAAGGCAGCCCTCGCTAAACGGCACCAGATTATCGCTCTGCTCAACAATGACAGGGTTGATGAGCACGTACGGATCGTAGTCGCTCTTGTCGCTGTAGTCGCAGTCGATGGTGACCAGCTGAATGAGCTCGCCGATCTGCGGGGCAGCCAGGCCGCAGCCGCCGTTCTCGAACATCATCTTCTTCATCTTCTCGGCAAGTGCCTCGATCGCCGGGGTGATCTCCTCGATGACGGCGCACTCCTGGCGCAGACGAGGGTCAGGCGACAGTACGATTCCGTTGGCTTCCATGGCCATCCTTTCGGGTTGTTACATCAAATCATAGGCGTCGACGTCAACGCTCACGCTCACGCCGCGCACGGAGCCCACCTCTTTGAGGCAGGCGTCGATATCATCAGAGACATGGTACCCCACGGGCGACTTCACAAGCAGATGGAAGCGGTAACGGTCCTTGGCTCTCTCGATTACACACGAAGCCGGACCAAGCACCTGGGGCACGGCGCTCCCCGCCCGCAAAAAGTCGGGCGCGGCGGCATGCCAGCGGCGCTTAAGAAGCTTTGCGATACGTCCGATGTAGTTCTGCGCGTCGTCTCGGTTCGCCGACCACACCAAGATGTTGACCAGGCGAACAAACGGCGGGTACAGCGCGTCGCGGCGCTGATCCAGGTCGTAGTCGGTAAAGATCGAACGATCGTGCTCAGCGACGGCGCGAATGACCGGATCCTCGGGCAGGTAGGTCTGGATGATAACCTCGCCGGGGCGATCGCCGCGGCCGGCACGGCCTGCAACCTGCTCCAGCAGATCGTAGGCGCGCTCCCCCGCTCTAAAATCGGGCAGCTTTAGCGCAAAGTCGGCATTGACCACGCCCACCAGCGTGACCTCGGGAAAGTCAAGGCCCTTTGCAATCATCTGGGTGCCCAGCAGCACCGCGCAATCGGCGGCATCGAACTGCTCGAGCAGCTTTTTGTGCGCGTCCTTGCCGCGCGTGGAATCGGCATCCATGCGAATGATGGCGACGTCGTCGGGCAGCATCTGGTGCAGTGCGTCCTCGATCTGCTGAGTGCCCAGGCCCATTTTTGCCAGGTAGCGACTGCCACATTTGGGGCAACGGCTCGTGGCCGCCGGATAGGGCTGCACGCGCCAAGACGAACCGCATGTGTGACACTGCAGCGTGTGTGTGCGCTCGTGATACGTAAGCGCGGTGGAGCAGTGGTTGCAGGTGGGGACGCAGCCGCACTCGCGGCACATCAGGAACGGCGCAAAGCCACGGCGGTTATGCAGCAGCACGGCCTTCTCGCGGCACTCGACCACACGCTCAAGGCCTTCTATAAGCGGTTTTGAGAACATGGAGCGGCTACCGTGCGAGAACTCGCGACGCAGATCGGCAATGCGAACCGTGGGCAACACGGCGTGTCCCGGGCGCTCGGGCATCTCGACGCGCGTCCAGGTGGCACCGTTATACGTGCCACGGCGGCAGCGGTCGAGGGACTCGGCAGATGGCGTGGCGGAGCCCAACACGAGCGGGCAGCGGTAGCGCCGCGCCATCTCGGCTGCCACCTCGCGCACGTGGTAGCGCGGACTGGAGCCCTGCTTATAGCTAGTCTCGTGCTCCTCGTCGATGATGATGAGACCAAGGTCGCTGAGCGGGCAAAAGAGCGCCGAGCGGGCGCCGACGACCACGCGGGCCGCACCGCTGGCGACCATATCCCACTGGTCCAGGCGCTCGCCGGCCGAAAGGCGCGAATGGAACACGGCGACCGTCTCGCCAAAGCGCGAACGGAAGCGGCCGACGGTCTGGGCCGTCAGCGAGATCTCGGGCACCAGCACGCAAGCCGAACGGCCGGCCGCCAGCACGCGCTCGATGGCGGAGAGGTACACCTCGGTTTTGCCGGAGCCGGTGACGCCGTCGACCAGCACCACGTCGCCATGAGCGTCCAGACGGGCGCGCTCAATCTGCGCGAGTGCCTGCTTCTGGCCGTTGGTAAGGGAGACCGGCGCCTTGCCGCTTGCCGAGGACAGCGTGGTCTGCTCGCTGCAGCCACGCCACGCACGACGCTCCTCCACCACGACGACGCCGCGTTTTTCGAGCGCCTTGATGGTCGCCGACATGCTGTTATAGAGAAGGTTGAGGTCGCGCGTCGTGACCGGGCCGCACTGGAGCGCCTCGATGAGCTGACGCTGGCGGACCGCGGTCTTGGGCGGCGTATAGTCGAAGCCCTCGGGCGTGAGCATGACCCAGCGGTTTTGGATGGGTTTGACGGCGGGGCGCTCAACGGCCCACACGCCGTCGTCACCTTTGACCACGCGCGGGCTTCCACCCGGGGGCAAGAACAAACGCAGGCACTCGGAAAGCGTTGCGACGTACTCGCGGCTCATCCAGCGTGCGATACGGGCAGCCTCGGCGGTAAAGAGCGGTTTGCTGAGGATAGCCTCGATGGCTTTAATGCGGGCTGGGTCGAGGGCGTTGATGCCTTGCAGGTCACCCAGCTCAGGCGCAATGTCGACGATATAGCCCGCGGCGGCACGGTTACCAAAGTGGACCAGGACCGTGGATCCGATTTGCGCCTCGTTGGCAAGGGACCGGGGAATGCCATAAGCAAACGGCTCGGACAGCGCACGGGTGGGAATGTCGAGGACTACGCTCGCATAGGCGGCGACGGGTTCAGGCGCGAACTCAGGCTTGGCCGGAGTCTCCTCCGGTTCCGGCGAACCAAACAGCGACAGTTGCTCGGCCATGGCCCCTATACCTCCCATCCCATGCGTCTTCAGAAACAAGAGCCCCGCTCGGGTGAACGGGGCTCGGATACATGCGTTTACGCGGCTGCTACAGCGCCATCGTGCGGGCGCGGTCGATACGCGCCAGGCAGTCGTCGCGGCCGACGAGCGCCATGGTCTCGCCCAGCGGGGGGCTCACCATGTTGCCGCAGACGGCGACGCGCACGGCCTGGAACACCACGCGCTTCTTAAGGTCCATCTGCTCGGGCAGCGGCTCAAGCGCGGCGTCGATGTTGGCAGCCGTCCACTCGTTCACGCCCTCGAGAGCGGCCTTGGCGGCATCCAGAATGGCACCCATGCCCTCCTTGGCCAGGCCCTTGTTGACGGACTTCTCGTCATACTCGAGCGTCTCGGCCGTAGCGAAGATGGGAGCGGCGACGGTCACGGCGTCGGCCGGCATCTTGGTGCGCGGCTTGACGATGGCGGCAAGCGCGTCGATCCAATCCTCGCCGTACTCGACATTGCCCTCGATGAGACCCGCCTCGTGCAGCTCGGGGACCATGATCTCGTCGGCAAACTGAGCATCGGACATGCCGTTGATGTACTCGGCATTGACCCAATCGAGCTTCTTGGGATCGAAGGTCGCCGGGTTTTTGGAGATGCGGTCGAGCGAGAACTTGCTGGCCAGGACATCGCGCGGGATGATCGTGGTCTCGCCGTCGAGCGACCAGCCGAGCAGCGCCAGGTAGTTGACAAAGGCGTCGGACAGGTAGCCGGCGTCGCGGTACTCCTCCACCGAGGTGGCGCCGTGGCGCTTGGAGAGCTTCTTGCCGTCGGCGCCCAGAATCATGGAGATGTGGGCGAACGTGGGCACAGGCGCGCCGAGGGCCTCATAGACCATGACCTGACGCGGGGTGTTGGACAGGTGGTCGTCGCCACGGATGACATGGGTGATCTTCATCATAGCGTCGTCGACGACGGTCGCGAAGTTGTACGTGGGCGTGCCATCGGAGCGGAAGATGACAAAGTCGTCGAGCTCCTTGGCGTCGAAGGTCACCTCGCCGTGGACGGCGTCGTGGATGACGACGTCGCCGCGGTCCTCGGGAACCTTGATACGCAGGACGTAGGACTCGCCAGCCTCGATGCGGCGGCGGGCCTCCTCGGGATCAAGATCGCGGCAACGGCGCTGATAGCCCTGGAAGGGGTCCTTGCGCTCCTGCGCGGCCTTGCGGTCGGCGTCGAGCTGCTCCTTGGTGCAGAAGCAGGGATAGGCCTTGCCCTCGTCCCAAAGCTTCTGGGCGGCCTGCTTATACAGGTCCAGGCGCTCGGTCTGGGCGTAGGGGCCAAAATCGCCGCCCACCTCGGGACCCTCGTCCCAGTCCAGGCCCAGCCAACGCATGGCGCGCAGGATGATCTGCGTGTTCTCGTCGGTGGAGCGGGTGGGGTCGGTGTCGTCGATGCGCAGGATGAACGTGCCGCCGTTTGCGCGGGCGAAAGCCCAGTTATAGATAGCGGTGCGGGCGCCGCCGATGTGCAGCTTGCCCGTCGGTGAGGGTGCAAAGCGGACGCGAACGTCTGATGCCATGGATATCTCCTCGATTGCAGGATGGATGTCTAACCGCACCAGTATAAAGCATCAAAGCAACCTCCGCACAAAGGGCACCGACCTACTCATTGGGGACAGACTTAAATGACCAGTCGGGGGTAGCTAATTTGGGACGGGGCTTTTTTAGCTACCCTATGTCGAGGTTGGTCTCAAGCTCCGATGACTCCGGATTGGGTAGCTAAAAAAGCCCCGTCCCAAATTAGCTACCCCGGCAGAAAAGGAACGTCCCGGCTGGTCATTTAAGCCTGTCCCCAATGAGTAGGTGCGGAAAGGGTGTGAATGTTTGATTTACGCGTTATGATGTGCCCTTGCATAGAGAGCCCGGCGGAATGGTAACGGTCGCCGGGACACGTTTTTGAAAGGACAATCATGTCAGAAGAACTTCGTTCCATCCCACCCCAACACGGGTCCTTTGTTTTTACGTCGGAGTCGGTGACCGAAGGTCATCCCGATAAGATCGCTGACCAGATCAGCGATGCCGTCCTCGACGCAATCCTCGCCAAAGAAATAGAGCTGCAGGAGCAGGGCTACATCGCCCCCAACGGCGTGCCCGCCAACGTGGAGAACGTCCGCTGCGCCTGCGAGACCCTCGTGACCACCGGCACCGTTATCGTCGCCGGCGAGATTCGCACCCAGGCCTACGTCGACGTTCAGGAAATCGCCCGCGGCGTTATCCGCCGCATTGGCTACAACCGTGCCAAATTCGGTTTTGACTGCGATACCTGCGGCGTTATGAGCCTCATCCATGAGCAGTCACCCGATATCGCTCAGGGCGTTGACGAGTCCTTCGAGACCCAGACCGGCGCTACCACCGACCCGATCGACCTGATCGGTGCCGGCGACCAGGGCATGATGTTCGGTTACGCCTCCAACGAGACCAAGACCCTCATGCCCATGCCTCACTACCTGGCAAGCCGCCTGGCCGAGCGCCTGGCTGCCGTGCGCCACGACGGCACCCTGCCCTACCTGCGTCCCGATGGCAAGACCCAGGTCACCGTGCGCTACGAGGACGGCAAGCCCGTCGAGGTCACGACCATCGTCATCTCCACGCAGCACGCCGCCGAGATCGAGGACATGGGCAAGATCAAGGCCGACCTCATCGAGCACGTCATCACCCCGGTCATGGCCGCCGAGAACATGCCGTGGGACAACGCCGACATCTACGTGAACCCCACCGGTCGCTTTGTCGTGGGCGGACCTATGGGTGACACGGGACTGACTGGCCGTAAGATCATCGTCGACACCTACGGCGGCTATGGCCGTCACGGCGGCGGTGCCTTTAGCGGCAAGGACTGCACCAAGGTCGACCGCTCCGCCGCGTATGCCGCGCGCTGGGTAGCCAAGAACGTGGTCGCCGCCGGTCTGGCCGACCGCTGCGAAGTCGAGCTTGCCTACGCCATCGGCGTTTCCAAGCCCCTCTCAATCATGGTCGACACATTCGGCACCGCACATGTTGCCGAGGACAAGATCGTCGAGGCCGTAGAGAAGACCTTCGACCTGCGCCCGGGCGCAATCATCCGCGACCTAGACCTGCGTCGCCCCATCTACGAAAAGACGGCAGCCTACGGTCACTTCGGCCGCGAAGACGCCGACTTCACCTGGGAGAAAACCGATCGAGTCGAAGAACTCAAAGCAGCCTGCGGCCTGTAATTAAGAACCGCCAAGGTTTCAACGACATAAGCGCTTAAAAAAGAAGTACCGCTCCCAACCGGTACTTCTTTTTATTTAAACGGTGGTGAAGATGCTTCGATATGAGCCCACGCTGCGTCACCAGCTAATGAATTTTGCAGCACACGCGCCTCTACCATGTATCCTTAGTTCCGAGGGCTTTGGTATTTGGTCGGTCGCGAGTTCCGCACGAGCCGGAGGCCACTTAATGTGGCCTCCGTGCGAGCCAGGACTGTAGAGCAGGCGACCAAATACCAAAGCCCTCGGAACGACGGGATAGAAAAGGAGCACCCATGGCAGGCAAGCCGCAAACACTAGCTACGACCTCGGCATTCGAGATCTTGGGCCCCGTCATGGTCGGCCCCAGCTCATCGCATACCGCCGGCGCCCTCCGCTGCGCCCAAGTTGCCGCCAGCCTGCTAGAAGGCCGCATCGCCAAAGTCACCTTTGGCCTATGGAACTCCTTCGCCCACACCTACCGCGGCCACGGCACCGACCGTGCGCTCGTCGCGGGCATCCTGGGCCTCGACACCGATGACGAGAACATCAAGCAGGCCTTCGACCTCGCTCGCGAGCAGGGCCTCGAATATCACTTTGACATCAAGGGCGACGACGCCTCCATCCACCCCAACACCGTCGACATCGATATGGTCGACGACACGGGCGCCACGGCGCAGGTCCGCGGCGAGAGCCTGGGCGGCGGCAAGATGCGCATCAGCCGCATTAACGGCGTCGGCGTCGACATCTCGGGCATGTATTCCACGCTCTTCGTGGCGCACAAGGACGTTCCCGGCGTGCTCGCCGCGCTCACGAACCTGCTCGCCTACGCCCACGTGAACATCGCCTTCTGCCGCACCTACCGAACCGAAGTGGGCGGCCAGGCCTACTCCGTCTTTGAGACCGACGGTGCGCCCGACGACACCGTCGTCCCCATGTTACGCAAGCTCGACAATGTCGATTACGCGACCTTTATCGAGCTCCCCGGTTCTGCCTCGTCGCTCTCCCCCGGCGTCTCGGCCAAGGAGATCTTCGACGACGGCGAGCAGCTGCTCGATGCGTGCGAGGAACTGGGGCTCAGCATCGGCGCCGTCATGGCCGTGCGTGAGGCGCGCCTGACCGGCGAAGCCCACGCCGTCGACGCCATGCGTCGCGTGCTCGACGTCATGCGCGAGGAGACCACGGCCCCCATCGCCAATCCGCAGCGATCGCTCGGCGGGCTTATCGGCGGCGAGGCCAAACTCGTCGATGCCACCGGCCGCAACGATTTGAGCACGAGCCTGATGGGCGCCGTCCAGACCGACGCCGTAGCCCGCGCCATGGCCGTGCTCGAGCGCTCGGCCACGATGGGCGTAATCGTCGCAGCTCCGACGGCAGGATCCGCGGGTGTTGTGCCCGGCTGCGTGCTGGCGCTCGCCGATCGCCTGCAGCTGGACGACGAGCAGGTCATGGACGCGCTCTACTGCGCAGCCGCCATCGGCCTCAACCTCACCACAAGCGCCTGCGTCGCCGGCGCTGAGGGCGGCTGTCAGGCCGAGGTGGGCATTGCGTCTGCCATGGCTGCTTCTGCCGCCGTGGAGCTGATGGGCGGCGACCCGCAGCAGTGTCTGGACGCGGCTTCCACCGTGCTGATGAACATGCTGGGCCTTGTGTGCGACCCCGTAGGCGGGCTGGTGG
>ERZ857840.701-NODE-701-length-45357-cov-5.241159_pt1 | contig 45357 bp, 44 predicted proteins | sample MGYA00519760_ERZ857840 | MGnify/ENA primary metagenome ERZ857840 (study PRJEB31778, sample SAMEA3449371) | human gut metagenome | biome: human gut; feature: human-associated habitat; material: faeces | place: United Kingdom | collected 2010/2012 ... | reverse complement strand
CGATTCTTTTTTTACATGGGTGTGAGAGGAAGTCGGAGGATATTTTCGCACTTGCCCTCGCAGGAGAGAAGATACTTGACGGGGATCGGGTTTGGCTTTGAAAACAGAAATTCGACGAGCGGCATCATCGCCGCCATTTTTTTTGCCGCAAGCGCGTTTTTGCCGCTTCTGAAGCACGACCATATTTCTTTCATACGGCGGGGCGCAACGTTTGACGCCACGGAAATTATACCGTCTGCGCCGACGGACAGCATGGGCAGAAACAGCTCGTCACTCCCGGAATACAAATGCGTCCCCTCCGGACACAGCGAAAGAGTTTTTGCCGCGGCAGAGACACTGCCGCCCGCCTCCTTTATACCGCCGAAAAGCGGGAGCGACGACAGACGCAGGTATGTAGCCGGTTCTATGTTTACGCCCGTGCGGGACGGTACATTATAGACAATGAGCGGCTTATCCGACGATTCGGCTATGGCTTTGTAATGCTCGTAGATACCGTCCTGAGTACATTTGTTGTAATACGGAGTTACGGCAAGCAGTGCGTCCGCGCCGACCGCGCAGGCGTGTGCCGCAAGCTCACAGGCGTGCGAGGTGTTGTTGCTTCCGCAGCCCGCAATGACCGGCACTCTCCCATGAACCTGCTTTATCACAAATTCGACGACGCTCTTTCGTTCTTCATCGCTCATCGTGGACGCCTCGCCCGTCGTGCCGCAGACAACAAGTGCATCGATTCCGTTTGTGAGCTGTTCTTCTATCAGACGGCAGAACGATGCATAATCTATTCCTTTATCGGTAAACGGCGTTATGAGTGCCGTTGCCACTCCTTTGAATACAGGGGTCGACATAATGCTTGTTCCTTTCATATAAATTCTTTTTATATCAATAATTTCGCTATTGAAAAATGTGTTCGTGTGCGATATAATACACTCGATAAAGTATATTCAAGAGGCAACCTTCATGTCAAATTCCCCCGATTTAATGCTGCGCTCATCATACTACTACTACCTGCCGCAGCAGCTTATCGCTCAGACTCCGGCAGAAAAGCGGGATATGTCCCGTCTGCTCGTCCTTGACCGGAAAACCGGCGAGGTCACGCACCGTCATTTTCACGATATTACGGATTATCTGCGGGCGGGCGACTGCCTGGTCATAAATGACACTAAAGTCATTCCGTCAAGACTTTTTGCGAAAAATCCCGATCACGCCGGAGAGGTCGAGGTGGTTTTACTTTCGCGCTCCAAGGATGGCGGCGACAGGTGGGAATGCCTTGTACGCCCCGGCAAAAAGGCAGTTGTCGGTGACAGGCTCGTATTTTCCGACGAGCTTTCCGCAACGGTCGTCGGAATCGGCGACGAGGGAGTACGCATTATGGATTTCAGCTATTCGGGCAATTTCATGGAAATTCTCGACCGCATCGGGATGATGCCGCTTCCGCCGTATATTACCGAAAAGCTTGACGACAAAAACAGATATCAGACGGTTTACGCAAAATACGAAGGCTCAGCCGCCGCGCCTACCGCAGGACTGCACTTCACACCGGAGCTTCTCAAAAATCTGGAGAAAAACGGCGTCATTATTGCGAGGGTGTGTCTGCACGTCGGACTCGGCACGTTCCGTCCCGTCAAAGAAGATGATCTGCGCGACCATAAAATGCACGTCGAACACATCCGTGTGACAAAGGAAGCCGCCGACACGATTAATTCCGCGCGGGCAGCCGGCGGACGCATAATCTCGGTCGGCACCACCTCATGCCGCACGCTTGAAAGCTGTGCCGACGAAAACGGTATTCTACATCCGTTTGAAGGCGAAACGGGTATTTTCATATATCCCGGCTATAAGTTCAGAATGATCGACGGACTTATCACGAACTTCCACCTGCCCGAATCGACGCTGCTTATGCTTGTTTCCGCTTTCGCGGGATATGAGCACGTCATGAATGCCTATAAGCAGGCAGTGGAGCAAAAATACAGGTTTTTTTCATTTGGAGACGCCTGCCTTCTGCTGTAATTATCGGCAGGTCATGTCAGACGATATCATGGTTAATGCACGCTGATGAGGTATGGAAGTGAAAAAAGCAATTGTTATAATCGGCGCGACGGCGTCGGGGAAAAGCGCACTGGCGGCAGAGCTTTGCAAACGGTTTGACGGAGAGGTGATCTCTGCCGATTCGATGCAGGTATACCGTCGGATGGACATCGGTACGGCAAAGCCGACGGCGGATGAGCTGGCTGCCGTGCGGCATCATCTGATCGATATACGTGATTTCAACGAAAAATTTTCGGCTGCGGACTTCATCACGGAAGCCAAGACAGCTCTTGCCGATATTTCGGCGAGAGGCAGGTTGCCGTTTGTCGTGGGCGGTACCGGAATGTACAGTGAAATGCTGTTCGACTCATCGGCGTTTTCCGAAACCGGTCCCGACGAAGGAATACGCGAGAGCTTGCGTATGAAAGCCGAAAGCGAGGGCAATGCGTCGCTTTGGGAATACCTGCGGACCGTTGACCCGGAAGCTGCGGAAAAAGTGCATCCGAACAACGTCAAACGCGTTGTGAGATATCTCGAAATCTTTCTCACAACGGGGCTGACTCCCACCGAAATGAATGTGAAAAACAACAGCTTTGAGCGTGAGTATGAGCCGCTGATCTTTTGGATCGGACGCGATGTCGCCGAAACGTATGAACGTATCGACAGACGTGTTGACATCATGATGGAGGCGGGACTTGCCGCGGAGGCGGAAGAGCTGTGGCGCGACGGACTTGCGTCGGCGCCGACGGCGTCACAGGCGATAGGCTATAAGGAGCTTTTCCCGTATTTCGAAGGAAAAGCGTCTCTCGATGACTGCGTTTCGCTCATAAAACAACACAGCCGCAACTATGCAAAGCGGCAGAAAACATATTTCAGGCGCGTCAGGAACGCGATCTACGTTCCGGCAGAAGATGCTCTGCGCATATGCAGTGAGGCGCTCTCTTCCGACATAAACACATGAACAATTTTTCAAAGCAGATACTTATCGGACTTGCCGCGCTGGCTGCGGTGGCATATCTCGGATTACAGCTTTCGCTGAACATCGGTACGATGATCGACATCGACTACGCCACATACGCCACGGCAAACGACGACATAACAACGGACGCGTATTTTTTCCGCGAGGAAACCGTCCTCACCTCTCAGTACAGAGGTACAAACACATATTTTTACTCGGACGGCGAAAAAGTCGCGCTCGGATCGGATGTTGTTGCGGTCTACGCTTCTTCGTCTGACGCGAGTCTTCAGGCAAAGATAAACTCGCTCAACCGTAAGATCAAGCTGCTTGAAATGTCGTCGGTGACGAAAACGTATTCCACAAGCGATATATCCCGAATGGACGAGACTATCTCCGACGATATACTGTCGATCCTCAAAGCGGTGGACGACGGCTCGATCTACAACGCGACGCTCGGCGAGACCGATCTGCTCATAACGCTGAACCGCCGCCGCTCCGTACTCGGAGTCACCGTCAGCTATGATATGCAGATCGACAGCTACAAGGCTCAGAAGCAACAGCTTGAAGCCCGGCTCTCGGGCAGCTCGGCGATACAGAAGGCTCCCGTTTCGGGCATATTCTATTCGACGGTCGACGGTTACGAAAACATATTCACCAAAAAAGCCGTTGACACCATGACGATGGAGGATTACTACGCGCTGTCGTCGGCAACACCGGACCAATCCCTTCTCGGCGGCGCGACGGGCAAGCTTGTCACATCGTCAAAATGGTACATCAGCGTATGCCTTGACAAGCGTGAGGCGGCGCGCCTTACAGACGGAAAAAGCAGCTCATATAAATACAAAGTGAGTTTTCCCTACTCCGGAGACAGAACCGTTGCCATGAAGCTTGAGCGCAAAATCAGTCAGACCGATTTTGACACGGTGGTGCTCATTTTTTCAAGCGGCGAAGCCATTGAGGGCTTCAACTTCACTCGGGCACAGCCCGTGAATATAACGCGTGAGACGTATACGGGGCTTCGTATTCCCGTTTCGGCGCTCCGCATTGTCGACGGGCAGAAGGGCGTTTACGCGCTCGACGGCAATGTTGTGATCTTCAAGACGGCAGAGCCTCTTTACGAAGATAACGGATATTACATATGCGCGCTTCCCGACAGGACAAAGCCCGATGCGCGCGACGCGAAAAAGCTGTCGCTGCACGACGTCGTCGTCACTACGAGCAAGGGCATCGAAGTCGGAAAAATCGTATCATAGGAAAGTGGTTTCAATACATATGACAGAGCTTGAGCAAAATGTTAAAAAGGTGCTTTCAACCGTAAACGGCAGGGCGACGGTACTCGCCGCGACAAAGACAGTCGCGCCCGAACGCATCAACCTGATATACGACATGGGCATCCACACGATCGGCGAAAACCGCGTTCAGGAGCTTCTCGAAAAATACGACGCACTGGACAAGCGCTTCGATATTCATTTCATCGGTCGGCTTCAACGCAATAAGGTAAAATATATCATCGGCAAGGTCAGCCTCATCCACTCGCTGGACAGCGTTCCGCTTGCCGAGGAAATCGACCGCCGCTCCGAGGCGGCAGGACTTGTCACGTCCTGTCTTGTCGAGGTCAATGCGGGCGGCGAGGAATCGAAGGGCGGCATTACTCCCGAAGAGCTGCCGTCATTCCTTGAAAAAATATCCTCTTTCAGGCATATAAAGGTACGCGGATTGATGACCATACCGCCCAAATGTGAGGATAGTGAAAAAAAACTTGAGTATTTTCGAAAAATCAGAGGAATTTTTATTGACAATCGGGCAAAAAAAGTGGATAATAGTATTAGCATGGACGTATTGTCTATGGGCATGACCCACGACTATCCGGAAGCACTCCAATGCGGCGCTACAATTGTCCGTATAGGCGAGGGAATTTTCGGAAAACGAATATATAATACCAATTCGGAGGAATAAAATATCATGGGACGTATAATTGATTTTATCAAAGGCAACGAATACACCGATGACGAAGAAGTCGGCGGATACGAAACCGAAGAATTTGATGCCGTTGAAGATGAAAACACCGCTGCCCCCGTGTCTCAGCGCGCAAGCAGCGGAGTCAGCTCTTCCACTGCACTCGAAATGAAGGTATGCCGTCCTTCCAAGTTTGAAGAGTGTACCGAGATCGCAAAGCACCTGCTCAACAACAAGACCGTTGTGCTCAACCTTGAGGATGCAAACAAAGAAACCATCATGCGTATAATCGACTTCCTTTTCGGTGTCACCTTCGCCATCGAAGGCAACCTCAAGAGAGTCGCAAGCTCCACGTACATAATCACTCCCAAGAACGTTGAAGTCGACGGCGACCAGAACGGTATGCCCAAGCCGGCTCAGCCCGCCGCTCAGCCTCAGCAGAAGCCGAGAGATCTGTTTTAATTAATCCAAACGAGCAAACCCAGCCGGAGGAGGAGCTTTTCCTTCTCCGCGCTGATATGACAATAGAGACAATATGAATCTGATCCTTATTTTCTGCGGCACGGTTGTCGTCCTCGTGATGGCGCTGATGACGCTGATTGTCGTCCGTTCGCTGTATCAGATGTTCTATGAGGAAGGCGGAATGTTTTACAGCTTCCTTTATGCGACGACCGAGCCGGTAATATCACCGGTACGGTCAGTTTTGTCGCGCACAAAGCTGTTCGACTCTCTGCCTATCGATCTATCAAGTATCTTCACATGGATACTTCTCATGCTCGTGCGGATGATTCTGACAAGTATATAAAAGCAATAACGGAAAGGAAACGGGACAATGCTTGCACCTCATGAACTGAAAAACAAAACCTTCGGCAAGGCTGTCAGAGGATACAACCCCAACGAGGTCGATGATTACATCGATTTCTTAATCGAAAAATATACCGAGCTTTACCGCGAAAACGACGAACTTGAGCGCAAGCTGAAAATCGTCGTCACCAACCTTGACGAAATACGCGACGAGGAGGAATCCATCCGCGCCACGCTTGTCAAGGCTCAGCAGCTTGGCGAAAAGATCGTCCGCGAGGCAAACGAAAAAGCGGATGCCATCACCGATTCCATAAAAACACGCTGCGAGGCGATCATAACCGACTTCCGCAAGCAGTATTCTGCCGAGCGCAAGGAGGTGTGGCAGCTCCGCAACACCGTACTCGATTTCAAGAAAAACGTATATGAGCTTTACCGCGACCACATTGAGGAGCTTCAGTCGATATCGGTAAACGAACTGGAGCAACTTGTCATACCCGAGGATACCGAGGTCGTGGGGCGCATTCTTTCCGACGTGAAGGAAGCGGTTCAGACGCAGGTCGATGCCGGTGAGGATATAAAACGCGAGCAGGATCTCAATGTCACCGAGCCTGTCACTCAGGAGACAGACTTCATCATGGACGAGGAAGAAACAAAGGCTGCTGACGCCGACACTACCGAGGAAGACGACGGACTCGATTTCATCGACAAGCTCGATAAGGTCGACAAAGACTGATAACCAGGACAATAACTTCAAGTATATAAAAGAAGGACAAGAGCAAATGGCAAAAGATTACAAGGATACGCTCAATTTACCCGCAACTGAATTCCCGATGAGGGCAGGTCTGCCGGTAAAAGAGCCGGAAACCCTCAAACGCTGGGAAAGCGAAAATCTGTATGAAAAGATGCTGGCGCACAACGCGGATAAGCCCCTGTTCGTCCTCCATGACGGACCTCCCTTTTCAAACGGCAACATCCACATGGGTCACGCACTCAACAAGATACTCAAGGATATCATAAACAAATCCAAGTCCATGGGCGGCTTCAAGGTTCCGTTCATTCCGGGCTGGGATAACCACGGTATGCCCATTGAATCGGCAATCATCAAGCAGTCGAAGCTCGACCGCAACAAGATGACAATATCCGAATTCAGAAGCAAGTGTCAGGATTTTGCGCAGAATTTCGTGGAGCTTCACAAAGCTTCCTTCAAGCGTCTCGGTGTTTTCGGTGACTGGGAAAACAGCTATCTCACCATGCGCCCCTCCTTTGAAGCAAAGGAAATCCGTATATTCGGCAAAATGTATGAGCAGGGCTATATCTTCAAGAATCTGAAGCCAGTTTATTGGTGCGCTCACGACGAGACGGCTCTCGCCGAAGCCGAGATCGAATATAAGGACGACCCCTGCACATCAATCTATGTCAAGTTCGCAGTAAATAACGACAACGGCTTTTTCGGCGACACGACAAACACATATTTCATAATTTGGACGACCACCCCCTGGACATTGCCGGGCAACCTTGCCATTGCGGTTCATCCGAGGGATGAATACTGCCTTGTCAGCGCAAGCGACGGCAACAGATATATTGTTGCGACAGCACTCTGCGATAAGACGCTCAAGTCGGGCGGCATTGAAAAGGTCGAAATCCTCAAAACATTCCCGGGCGGCGCACTTGAGGGCATGACCGCACGTCATCCTTTCCTTGACCGTGACAGTCTGCTTGTCACTGCCGAATATGTCACAATGGACAGCGGTACGGGCTGTGTTCATACAGCTCCCGGATTCGGTGCGGACGACTATGTCACCGGTATGAGATATAGTCTGCCCATCCTCGTCCCCGTTGACGACAAGGGATATCAGACAGAAGAAGCCGGTCCCTACGCCGGTATGAGATATGATATATCCAACACGAAAATCGTGGAGGATATGAAGGAAAGCGGCGCGTTGTTTGCCTCCGAGGTTTTCACGCACAGCTATCCGCACTGCTGGCGCTGCGGCAATCCCATCATTTTCCGTGCGACTCCGCAGTGGTTCTGCTCGGTCAGCAAATTCCGCGACGAAGCTATCGAAGCCTGCAAGCACGTTCAGTGGATGCCTGAATGGGGTGGCGAACGCATTGTTTCCATGATAAAGGAGAGAGCCGACTGGTGTATCTCCCGTCAGAGACACTGGGGTCTGCCGATTCCCGTATTCTACTGCGATTGCGGTGAAATTATCTGCAACAGCGAAACGATCGACAGCGTCGCAAAGATATTCGAAGAAAAAGGCTCGAACGCGTGGTTTGAAATGTCCGCCGAGGAGCTTCTGCCCCACGGATTCAAATGCCCCAAGTGCGGCGGTACCCACTTCGTAAAAGAAACAGACACTCTCGACGGCTGGTTCGACAGCGGCTGCACGCATTTTGACGTTCTCGAAAACAACCCCGACATGCATTGGCCCGCAGACCTCTATCTCGAAGGCGGCGACCAGTACAGAGGCTGGTTCCAGTCCTCCCTGCTCACGGCAGTTGCCGCAAAGCACAGCGGCGCGCCCTACAAGGCTGTCCTCACAAACGGCTGGACGGTTGACGGCGAAGGCAGGATCATGCACAAGTCGCTCGGCAACGGTGTTGACCCGCAGGACATCATCAAACAGTACGGCGCGGATATAATCCGTCTCTGGGTCGCGGCAAGCGACTACACCGTTGACGTTCACACCTCAAACGCCATATTCAAGCAGCTTTCCGAAAGCTACCGCAAGATAAGAAACACTGTACGCATTCTGCTTGCAAACCTTAACGATTTTGACCCCAAGCGCGATATGGTTCCCGTCGACCAGCTTGCCGACCTTGACAAGTGGGCGCTTTCCCGCCTGAACAACCTTGTCAGAGATGCACGCGCTTCATACGACAGATATCAGTTCCATATCGTTTATCACGATATTCACAATTTCTGCTCCATCGACCTGTCTAAGCTCTATATCGATATCACGAAGGACAGACTTTATTGCGAGGCAAAGGACTCGGTATCCCGCCGTGCGGCGCAGACGGTTATGTACCTTGTAGCCGATGATCTCATCAGGCTGATCGCGCCTATTCTTGCGTTCACCTCCGAGGAGGCATGGGGCTATCTGCCACATAGGGACACCGACAATGCCGAAAGCGTGTTCCTGAACGACCTGCCCTCATTCCGCGATGAGTATTCATTCAAGGCAATCGAAGATAAATATGAAGCGATGTTCGCATACCGCGATGATGTCATGAAAGCTCTGGAGCTTGCACGTGCCGACAAGAAGATCGGCAAATCGCTCGACGCACACGTTGTCATTTACGGTGCTGCCGACAACGACGCAATGAAGCACTTTGCGGAGTTTGCCTCTGAGCTTCCCGAAATATTCATGACAAGCGGCGCGACCCTCAGCAACGACGCGGCGCCTGCGACCGCTTTTGCAGATACCGAACACGGCATTGCCGTTGACGTTCTTCCCGCAAAGGGAGAAAAGTGTGTCCGCTGCTGGATAAGCACCGAGCATCCCGAACACGATGAGGACGGTCAGGTTCTCTGTGCGAGATGCAAGAAAGCGCTGTCATGTTAGCTTTTCTGATCGTTCTGGGCGTTGTCGTTCTTGACCAGGTCTCGAAATTCTTCACACGTCTGAATCTCGATATCGGAGAAAGAGTTCCGCTTATACCGAACGTTGTGGGACTTACCCGTTCGGAAAACACCGGTGCGTCCTTCGGCATTCTCAAGGACGCGCGATGGGTCTTCATGGTGACCTCCATTGTCGCGATAGTCGCCCTTGTCGGTCTTCTGATATATCATTACCGTCAGCCGGTGTCCGAGCGACGCAACACGCTTTTTGTCGTGTCGGTCGCATTTATCCTCGGCGGGGGTATCGGCAACATGATCGACCGTCTGTTTGTGACCGGCTCGACCGGAGAAAAGGTCGTCACCGACATGATCGAGCTTCTGTTCGTGGATTTTGCCATCTTCAATGTTGCGGACAGTTTTATCTCGGTCGGTGCGGTTCTGCTTTGCATATATGTTGCGTTCTTTGAGACAAAGTACGAAAAGGCACACCGTAAGGACAAGGCGGAAAATGCCCATGGGTGAGTTCGTTTCGCTTAATGTGACTCAGGAGCATGACGGTGCGCGGATTGACAGCTTTGTCGCGTCGGCAACGGAGCTCAGCCGTTCGTTTGCCCAATCTCTTGCCGATGACGGTAAAATCACCGTTGACGGCAGGAACGTAAAAAAGAATTACAGGTTGTCATGCGGCGAAACCGTCTGTTTTGAGCTCCCGGAGCCCGAGCCGGACGACGCGAAGCCACAGGACATCCCGCTTGATATTGTATATGAAGACGACAGTCTGCTCGTCGTAAACAAGCCGCAGGGGATGGTTGTCCACCCCGCAAACGGCAATCCCGACGGAACGCTTGTCAACGCATTGCTTTTTCATTGCGCCGGAAGGCTTTCCACAATAAACGGGGTCGTCCGCCCCGGCATCGTTCACCGCATTGACAAGGACACGGCGGGGCTTCTCATCGTCGCAAAAACCGACGAGGCTCATCGCGGACTTGCAGAGCAGATTGCGGTACACAGCTTCGTCCGCCGCTATGAAGCAGTCGTTGACGGCAACATAAAGGACGACACTTTTGTGCTCGACTTCCCTATCGGACGAAGTGAAAAGGACCGCAAAAAGATGGCGGTCACAACAAAAAACAGCCGTAATGCACTGACACGCGGTCGTGTTCTGGAGCGCTTTGACGGCTACACCCACGTTGAGCTGACGCTTGAAACGGGAAGAACGCATCAGATACGCGTACATATGGCGCATATCGGACATCCCGTCACCGGCGACAGCGTATACGGCAGAAAAACAAACCCATTCGGGCTGACAGGTCAATGCCTGTTTGCACGTTACATCGGGTTCAGGCACCCTGTTACCGGTGAATTCATGGAGTTTTCCGGCGAGCTGCCCGACTTCTTTATAAATACACTGCAAAAACTTAGGAGATCGAAATGACTGAAGAAAAACAGCAATTCCTGACTGAAAAAGCACGGCAGGTCCGTAACCTTGCGCTGGACGGTATTTACGCAGCGCAGTCAGGTCATCCCGGCGGTTCGTTTTCTGCCGCCGACATTATCACCTATTTGTATTTTGACAAGCTGAATGTCGATCCGCAAAATCCGACAATGGATAGCCGCGACCGCTTCGTGCTGTCAAAGGGTCATTGCTGTCCCGCACTTTACGCCGCGCTTGCTATGAGAGGCTTTTTTGACGTATCCGAAATGCAATCGCTCCGTAAACTGGGCGCACTCCTTCAGGGCCACCCCGATATGAAAACGATTCCCGGAATCGATATGTCCACCGGTTCGCTCGGTCAGGGCGTTTCCGCTGCCTGCGGCATCGCAAAGGAGCTGAAGCGCAAGGGCAATACCGCACGCGTTTACTGCATGACGGGAGACGGTGAATCTGAAGAAGGTCAGGTCTGGGAAGCAGCTATGTTCGCTTCTCACTACAAGCTCGATAACCTCACGCTTTTCCTTGACTTCAACTGTCTCCAGATCGACGGTGACATACGCAGGGTGCTGAATCCCACGCCGTTTGATGAAAAATACAAGGCGTTCGGCTGGCACACCATCGTAATCGACGGTCATAATTTTGAGGAAATCGAAAAAGCCGTTGCCGAAGCGGAACAGACAAAGGGCATGCCCACCGCTATAATCTGCCGCACGATCAAGGGCAAGGGTGTTTCGTACATGGAAAACGTCGCCGACTGGCACGGAAAGGCTCCGAACGAAGAGCTTTACAAAATCGCAAAAGCCGAGCTTGCGTAAGGAGAGAAAAACGTCATGAAAAATATCGCAACACGCGCCGCATACGGCGAAGCACTCAGAGATCTGGGCGCGGATTACGACTTTGTGGTCATGGACGCCGACCTTTCCGGTTCGACGCAGACTGCTGTTTTCGGCAAGGTATATCCCGACCGCTTCATTAACTGCGGTATCGCTGAAGCCAATATGATTTCCGTAGCCGCAGGCATTGCCGCAACGGGCACTCCCGTTTTTGCTTCATCTTTTGCAATGTTCGCCTGCGGAAGAGCATATGAACAGATAAGAAATTCGGTGGGTTATCCCCATCTCAACGTAAAAATCGGCGCAAGCCACGCGGGAATCACTGTCGGTGAGGACGGCGCAACGCATCAGTACTGCGAAGACATCGCGGTCATGCGCACCATACCCAAAATGATGATTCTCAACCCCGCAGACGCGACCGAAGCGTACCACGCGACAAAAGCCGCGCTTTTGCATGACGGTCCCGTTTATCTCCGTCTGGGCAGATTTGCAGTGCCGGTCATATTCGACAGAGACAGCTATGTTTTCGATCCGAATAAGGCTGTTCCGATCAAAACGGGCGACGACGCTGTTATTTTTGCAACCGGTATTCTCGTTGACGCCGCAATCAAGGCTGCGGGAATCCTTTCCGCGGAAGGCATTGATGTTTCGGTCGTAAACGTACACACCGTAAAACCGCTCGACGAAAAAACGGTTCTTGAATTTGCCGCGCGCACCCGCCTTTGCATCACTGCGGAGGAACACACGATAATCGGCGGTCTCGGCTCCGCTGTTGCCGAGGTTCTTTGTGAAAAGCTGCCCACGCCGCTCGTGCGCGTCGGTATTGAGGACAAATTCGGAAAGTCCGGCAAGGCTGCCGAGCTTCTCGATTACTACGGTCTGAACGCCGCGGGTATTGCCGCCGCAGTCAGACGCGGTCTTGCGCTCAAAAAATAAAAATGGAATACAACATCGAAAAAGACCGGATATCCGAAGGCTATACCGTTATATGCGGCACCGATGAGGCAGGTCGCGGTCCGCTTGCCGGACCTGTATGCGCCGCCGCGGTGATATTGCCGACGGGGCTTGATTTGCCCGGTCTCAACGATTCGAAAAAGCTCACGGCAAAAAAACGTGAGCTGCTTTTCGATATGATAATAAATTCAGCCGTCTCATACGGTATCGCTTTTGCGGACAATCATGAGATCGACGAAATCAACATTCTGAACGCTTCCCAGCTTGCAATGCGCCGCGCCGTCGCAATGCTTGACCCGAAACCCGACCTTGTTCTGGTTGACGGCAACATCGCACGCGATTTCCCGATGAAAGCCGAGCCTATCGTCAAGGGAGACACGCTTTCTCCGTCGATCGCCGCCGCGTCAATACTCGCAAAGGTGACCCGTGACAGGCTTTGCGAAGAAATGGAAAAGGAATACCCCGGATACGGCTTTGCAAAGCACAAGGGATATCCCACCAAGGAGCATTACGCGGCTTTGAACAGACTCGGTCCCTGTCCGCTTCATCGTCTGTCGTTTTTGAAGAAAAAGCATGAGAACGTCTAAGCAGACCGGAAAAGTCGGCGAGGAAGCAGCCGGAAGATATCTTGAAAAGAAGGGCTTTCGCGTTATCGCATCGGATTACGCAACATCCGGCGGCGAGCTTGATCTTGTGACATACAGGCGAGGTGCGCTTGTGTTCGTCGAAGTCAAAACGCGTTCAGGCAATGCGTTCGGTACGCCTGCGGAGGCTGTCGGAGACCTGAAGCGTCGTAGACTGCGCGCCGCCGCGAAAGGTTTTTGGCATGAGCAGCAGAAATACGGACGTATTCCCGTATGGTCACGGCTGAGACGCAATTTTGTGCTCCGCAGAGTCGTGTCGGCAAGGCTGGACATCGCGGAGGTATACCTTGAGGACGGCATCGTCAGAAAAATCAACATAATCGAAAACGCCGAGGATTATGCATGGCTTATAAAACACGAAAGGAATATGTGAAATGAAAAATCTGAGTATCGGAAAAGCGGCGGATATGCGCAAATTCAAAAAGAAGTTCAGAAAGACGGTAGACGCGGTTTGCAACAGAAGCAAGGAAATTATTGACGATTCCGCACGTGCCGTCAAAAAAGCGACAAAAAAGCTTGCCTCCAAAGCGCCGTGCGCAAAGAAAAAGTGCGGTGTCAGTGCGGATATACTGCTCAGAGCATCGCTCGTTCTCGCGGGAGCTGCAATCGGCAACGCGATTTATATGTTCTACAAGAAAAAGTGATATGTTCAAGAGGCGCGGACAAACTCCGCGCCTCTTGAAGTTTTATTATCGGAGATTTTCTTTTTTTCCGACGGTGATCTGAGGTATCGCGATGAGAAAATCGAGCATACCGGACGCCGAGAACGGCATTATGGGCTTCATATACCACACACCGTACGAACGTTTTGTGCAAAGCAGTATGAACAAAAGAACACTGCCGCCTATCAATCCGTAAAAATCCCACGCGGCGGCAAAAAACAGGAAAAGGAAACGCAGGAGTACCGTCTGATTTGAAAACATCGGAACAACGAAGTTGCATACAGCCGAAACGGCAACGACAAGGATCACCGTCGTGCTGGCAATGCCGGCTTTTGTCGCCGCGTCGCCGATTATTATGGAACCGACGATTCCAACCGCGTCGCCGACGGAGCGCGGCATACGGAGTCCGACCTCGCGTATCACTTCAAACATTACCAGCATTATCAGAAGTTCGTCAAAAAGACTTATCGGTATGTCGGCGCGCAGCCGGTCGATCACACCGTAAACATCGGACGGCAATGCATCCGGATGATATTCGACAAGAATCAGACAGAGCGCCGGAAGATAGAGGGCAAGCAGGAAAGCAAAAAAACGCAGAAAGCGGACAAATGTCGCATAATAGGGCGTGCGTACATAGTCCTCCGACGACTGAAAGGCTTCGATGAAAACATACGGCAGGGTAAGCACGAACGGCGAACCGTCGCATATGAGAAGGCAACGTCCCGCGACAAGAAGCGAGGCAGCTTTTTCGATTTTTTCTGTACTGCCCGTGGACGGGAATATACCCCATCGGCGCTCTTTCGTGATAAGCTCTACCGAGGCGCTGTCGGTTATCACGGTCGGCGAGACGGACAACAGCATTTTTTTCGCCCTCTCCAACGTCCGCATATCAGCTCGTCCTTCTATATACATGAGCGAGACGCGTGTTTCGGTTTCACTGCCAAGTGTGTAATCGATATATTTAAGCTTCGGAGTACGGACTATCTTGCGCAGCATGGCGATGTTTTTTTCGATGTCCTCGACAAACGCGCTCTTGCTGCCCTTTACGGTCACATCGGTGGACGGCTCCGACACGCTTCTGCCGAAATAGCTGTCGGCGGAAATAACGGCGATATACAGCCTGTCCGTCATGACTGCGACAACCGCGCTGCCCGAGATCAGAGCGGAAGCGATGTCATCGGCATTGCCGCCCTCAGCTATTTTCGACGAGCGCAGTACGGCGCAGAAATCTCCGCGGAAACCGCTCCAGTCGTTTTTTTCAAGCATGGGACGTATCACACTATCGGCAATGTATTCTTTGTCGGCAAGCTCACGTATCGTCAGGACAACCGCGTCCGCGCCGCAAAGCGACAGTTGGCGACAGATATAATCGGGGCAGTCGGCGAATATACTTTGCATTGACTGCCTGAACGAATTCATATTTTCAAACATTTCATCACCCGACTGATTATCGACAGCTTCGCACGGTTATATTCGTCTTTGCCGTACACTTCAGATATTCATTATGTGTTTTCCTATTATTAATCATTTCCCTATTGACATAATGCAGTTTTCGGGGTATAATCGGAATATGATATAATTGTTAATTATGAGGTATTACCGTGAAAATAAAGATATTCGCACTGATTCTGTCGCTTGTTATCGTTTCCCTTTCAATAATCGCCTGTGTTGAAATACCGCTCGGTCCGTCGGAAAGTATGGGCGAAAATTCGGGCAGTCAGGTCGTTAGCGGCTCTGCCGGAGTTTCGGAGCCTGCGGAAAGCTCAAAAGACGAGCCGCCGGTTTCCTATGAGGATTCCTCGGAAGAGCCTTCAACCGATCAGTCTTCCGAAGAACCGTCAAGCGAACCCGTTTCGGAAGGCGAACCCACTTATGTGGTGCCGGAGGATTATCCATATCAGAACATCGCAAGCCTTGACAGCTACACCATCAAGGACGACCCGCTTGATGAATATTTCCGTGATTCCGTATTCATCGGCAACTCCATAATGGTTCATTTTTACAACTACGTTTCCGCAAAACGCGCCACATATTCCGACTTCCTCGGAAAATGCAAGTTCCTTGCCGCATCCGCATACTCGCCCAAGCTTGAATTCGACAGCAATCCGCAGACTCAGTATATGATAAAATATCAGGGTGAATACATGCACGTGTGGGATGCAGTTCAGAAAATGGGGGCAAAGACGGCATATGTCAGTCTTATGGCGCTCAACGAACTCGGTCTCCATCCCAACGCAACCTGCGCAGAGGATACGTTTGACAACATGGTCAGAATGCTCGACAAGATAAAAGAAGTCAATCCCGGGATCAATATTGTCGTGCTTTCCAACACCTATATGGTCAACACCTTCAATTACAAAAACCTCAACAATAAAAACATCTATAAGCTCAACAGCCTGATGCTCGATTACTGTAACGCGAACAATATCGCGTTCCTCGACGTTACGACTCCGCTCACGGTTGACGGTTATCTTAAAACCAGCTACTGCATTGACCCCGACCCCAACAGCGGTAACGGCTGCCACCTCCAGCAGAAGTGCTACAATTCGTGGGTGGCTGTGCTCCGTAACTACGCATACGCTATGCAAAACGGCGGATACAAGAATATCGAAGTCATGCCCGAGCCGTAAGAGAACAAATTTCAAACAGGAGAAAATTTTATGAAAATGACAAAACGCATTATTTCCGCACTTATCCTCACACTCATAGCTCTTTCGCTTGTCGCCTGCGGCGGCAGCGGCGAAAAAGTCCTGAACGGTACGGTCGATGAACTGAAAACCGCACTTTCCGCAGCAAATGCCGAAGGCGACCTTATGCCCTACGACGCGGACAGACTTGCAGACGACATTGTTATCAAATCCACCGACTATCAGGAAGGTTTCTTCCTCACACCCATCAACAGCGCCGGCGTTGAGACCATCGCATTCTTCGTATGCGCGGACAGCACAGCCGCTTCCAACGTCAAGCTTCGTCTTGAAACCTATGTAACCGATACCCGCAACCAGCAAAAGGACTACAATGCCGACAACTATCAGGTCGCACTCGACGCAACCGTAGTTCAGGAAGGCAAGTATGTCTACCTCGTCATGTCACCGAACAAGGACGCGCTCCTCAAGGTCATCGGCGAAAAGCTTAAATAAAATCATTCGGGTAAAGAGGCGAAGTCCGTACTGACGGCTTCCCTCTTTTCACCGTATTAAAAGGCAGTTTAACATGGAACAGAATTCAAAGAGTAAAACCCTTATCTGCGTACTCCTGCTGATACCGCTCGTTTTCATCGTGTATTTCGCGGTAATATATTCCTCAAACAACATCGACCCCTCAGACATTGCGTCCGTCACACTGGAGTTTTCCGACGGTCGGAAAACCGAGCTGACGGATACGGACGGAATTTCGCTTTATGTCAACGCCATCATGGACGCAACGGAGATATCGTCGCCGCTCAGAGCCGTGACCGACACGGACGGCGTCAAGATCCTCTGCGACCGCAAGGACAAGATACTCGAATACACGCTCTATCCCGAGCTGAGTCTGAACGGCTGCATGATAAGCAAGGGTGACGGAAAGTATTATGTGCTTACCAGTGACAGTGCAAAAGCACTGCTTTCACGGTCGGAGTATTCATATCTTTATGCGGCGCGCTTTACTCAGCCTCTCCTGCTCTCGACCGGCGGCAGCGTAACGCGCATCATGCCTTCGACATATGAATGGAAATACAAGCGCATATCCGGTGATTTCACCGAATACACGGACAGCGAGGTTTACGACGGAGTTACGGTTTACAGCATGTATTCCGACCGTGAAAACAGTCTTGCCTTTGATAATCCGCCGACGAATGTGACAGTTCAGCTCACCGACGAAAGCGGGCTTCCCATTGCCGAAAACGACGTTTCAAAGCTCATATTCGCGCGCGACACACTTATGAACGTGCGTGTTACGGCTGAGTGGGCGCACAGTTCCGACAGCCAGTTTTACGGCAAGGCGGTTTACAGCTTCCGTGCGCTTTATGACATTCCTTCAACGCTGTCACTGAGCAGTAATACCGTCACAGCCGGTTCAAGCGTGGCAGTCAATGTGCGTCATCTGAACGACACCGAAAACGTAACGGTAAGCGCCGCTATCAGCGCTTCGCCGCTCGCGTTCTCGGAAAACAGCGGATATAAAACGGCTCTCCTTGCGGTTGACATCGAAACACAGCCGGGAGAATACGAGCTTGTGTTCACCATCGGCGACAACACCTTCACCGAAAAGCTGACGGTAACCGCGCCCGACCGTGATTTCCACCGTGTTTCGATAAGCTCGGAAAACTACGACCGCCTTCTCGGCGATCCTGCGAAAAACGAGCTTGAAGCGCTCATAAAGTCGCTCAATTCCGACGTTTCGAAAACGGCGTACGCCGATCCCGGCGCAGCACTCCGCAAGCCCACCGATACGGGTACGCTTGAGGTTACGTACGGCACGCAGATCCTCATGAACCTTGACAGCAGCACCGACAGCGTTGCATGCACCGCGATCGGTGATACGTACAAATGCGTTGACGGCGCAAAGGTATACGCCGCAAAAGCGGGCAAAGTCGTTTACAGCGGCATGACGCTCATGCTCGGTAATGTCGTCGTCATTGACCACGGCTGCGGACTTCAGACATGGTATTACGGTCTGAAATCGACGGAACGCAGCGTCGGCAGTGAGCTAAAACAGGGCGATGTAGTGGGTTTTGCCGGTACGAATGAATATGTTTCCGCTCCGCGCATATGCTTCGCGGTGTCCGTCTGCGGTATGTTCACAAAGCCGCTTTACTGATATGAAATAAATATTTCGCCGGAAGCGACCTGAAAGTCGCTTCCGGCGATTTCCTTTAAAGCAATAGGAGAACGGATAGGAAAAAGTCAGACAACAATCTCCGGAGAAGTGAAAATCCATATGGGATCGTACACCAATTCATTTGTACGGACAGATGAGGTGTGTCCCAATCTTCTGAAGGCTCCGTTTGTGTGTAACGGTTGCGAGAAGAAGAGCCGCAGCAATTGCCCTTACAGACGACAAGTGTATACCGCAAAAAAAGCACAGGCAGAAAGCGAAAAATCATACCCTTTTCAGAGACATCGTTAAAACCGGCACTTCCTTTGATGACTTTACTCAGGAATCGGTCAACCTGATCTTCTCGCACGTTAATAAAAAGCACAGTTTTTCCCAATTTTCGGTCATATCTATGCCATGCTCTTAGGGGACAATTTCTCAAAAGGAAAAGCAAAAAATGCGTATTCTCTGTCTGAATCACGTGTCCTTCCTGCATCTCTTATGAAACGGCGATGTTGAATGATTTTTGTCGCAAAAACGGGAATAAATTAATGCATTATGCAAATAATACTCACGAAATACCTTTTTTAATGCATTCCGACGCATTATGCGGCGGATTCCGAAAATTACGTTTACAGGAGAATTATATATGAAAGCAACCGGAATCGTGCGACGCATCGACGAGCTTGGCAGAGTCGTCATACCAAAGGAGATCCGCCGCACAATGAGAATACGCGAAGGCGAGCCGCTGGAGATATACACCGAGAAAGACGGAGAAATAATTTTCAAAAAATATTCGCCGATCGGAGACATTTCCGCAGCATCGGCACAGTGCGCGGAAGCGATAAGCAAAAGCGGAGGATATCCGATTGCCATCTGTGACAAAGACAGCATCATCGCAGTAGCGGGCACACCGTCACGTAAAGAATACCTCGAAAAGCCGGTTTCGCTGTCTCTTTCGTCACTCATGGCGAGGCGACGTGAATACTCGGCGACAAACGTCAAAACGGCAATCGAACTGACTGACGGCGGCGACGGAAGAATTTCGTGCTTTTCACCGATAATAGCTGACGGTGATGTCGTGGGCGCAGTCATGTCACTCATGCAAAACGACGGCGTGCCGACCGAAACGGAGCAGAAGCTCGTTTCCGCCGGTGCAATGTTTCTTGCAAAGCAAACGGAAATATAGTTTGAGTCCGCTAAACGGACCAACTCCCGTTCATTCTTTAAAGAAGTAATAAAATGAGAAAATGTGGAGCGGCGCAAAGGCGGTATGTCTCTTGACAAACAACGCGTTATAAGCAATAATTCAATCAGTATATGCTTCGGAATACCTCCGAAAAGGACAAAATCAATGAAAACAAAGACACTTTGCCTCATGCTGTCGCTCCTGACCGCCGCATCCGTCTGTGTCGCGGCTCCGACATCGGTCGGTATATATGGACATACAGCCCGTCAGGTTCGATAGAGCTGCCGATAATTTTTTGCCGCTAGCCTCCGGCAAGTGCGGCAGTAACCTGGACCGGAGGCTTTATGACGACGGCAGGCTGACCATTACCGGAACCGGAGCGAAGATTACGGTAAAAGGCAAAACGCATACTGTCGTGATAAAGGGCGACATTGACGGCGACGGTAAAATAAGCGCAGCCGATTACATACGCGTCAGAAAATATATTATCAGGATAACAAAACCGGACGGCTCTGCTCTGCTCGCGGCACACACCTCAACCGATGTCTCAAAGCAGGTCTCGGCAGCTGATTACATCGCAATACGCATGCATATACTTACGCGCACTTCGCTCGGCACGACCGGCATATGGCTTTCATGACCGATCGGCTGGGCAATTGCCGCAGTACTTTCGATAGCATTTTATATGACGGTGAAGTGGGGTCAGAATACGCTTAAGAAAAACGGCAGTCAGTGTTCCGAGGCATAAAATATAAAACGGCAGAATCGAGCCGAAAGGACGAGTCTGCCGTAATTTTTCAAAGTAAAAAAGACACACGCCCGGAAAGGGAAAACCCGAGCGTGCGTCCTTTTGGTTTTTTCGGAATCATTTTTTATGAGAGTAACACCGCGAAAAAGCGCACGCGACATTACACTCACCCTCCACAGTCTGATTCCCGACCCGTACAGAGCATACGAATCGCAATACATCCAAGAGACGATATGCCTTGCGCTGAGAAGCCGGAACTGCGGCACCACAACACCCCTATCGACATACCGACAAGCCGTTGGTAACATTGCCAAACAATCATAAACCCCATGATTATTTGGAAACAGCACCAAAACACAAAAAAGAAACAAAAAGCCGCTCACAATGCGCTACTGGCGAAAGCAGGAGCGAAATTGCAACCGGACTGGCTTCATCGGATTGAAGTCTCAAGGCTTTGCGTCGCCGCCTCACGACGGTTTTGCCGAATGTTTCTTATTTACGCTTATATTGTACCACAAATGCCGTCCGTTGTCAAGCTTTTTTCGAAAAATATTGTCCGACGCAAATAATCACGCCCGGACTCCGCCATTGATTCACATTCCGCACGCTCCGGCATAGACTATTACAAAGAAGAATGCTTCTTTGAATATCAATCCCGAAGGAGAATTATTATGGTTGAAAGAAATCAGCCTATGCACAGCCCCTGCGGCAAGCCGAATGACCCCGGCTGCTGCGTGAGCGTGAATAAAATCTTTGATTCCGCCCGCGACAAGGACTGTTTGGAAGATCTGAGGGTACATCTCTGCGACTGCTCGCAGGAGATTCTCGACCGCGCCGGTGCGGTACGGTGTAAGAATGTCGAAATCGTCGACACCAACATAAGCCTTGAACCGGTACCCTTCAACAGAGGCTTCTATCAGGTCAACGTCAGGTATTATTTCTGCGTGACGCTTGAATGCTGCCTCTGCAACGGCAAATCACAGGAAATCCGCGGACTTGCGGCGTTTGACAAGAAAATCATACTCTTCGGCTCGGAAAAGAACGTCAGCGTTTTCACCTCCGACCCCGAAAACAACAGCTTCTGCCCTCAGCCCAAGGAAATCAGCTGCAAGGTGGAGCCCACTCTTCCCACAGTTGTCGTCGAAGCCGCTCAGCCGATATGCCTCGACATCAAGCTCATTGAGCGCTGCCGCCCGTTCGGAAGCTGCTGCCTGAATGTCGAATCGATTCCCGACAATGTCCGTCAGGGCTTTGAAGGAAATTTTGTTGACAACATCGGCGTCAAGAACTGCTATATCACAGTCGGCATGTTCTCGATGATACGCATTGAAAGACCCGTTCAGATCATGCTTCCGAGCTGCAACTACTGCATCCCCGAAAAGGAAAGCACACCCTGCGGCAACGCAGACCCCTGCTCCACCTTCGGCAAGATGACTTTCCCCACCTCGGAATTCTTCCCGTACAGCGAATAAGAAAAAAACAGGCGCCGCAGACCCGAAACGGTCTGCGGCACTCTTTTTTATGCTTCGGGATACTCGTTGCAGAGAAGATACAGCGGAGGTTCATCCTCTTCGATCTTCGGAAAACGTCCCATATCCTCATAGAAACGGTTATCGGTGTTGTCATCGTTGACCATCGACACCTCGCCGATAAGCACCTTTCCGTTTCCCTTTTCAGCCCAGAAGGCATGATACTGATACGGCGGAAGAGTTATCGACTCGCCGGGCATAAGGCGAAGCTTTGTGCCTGCGGGAACGGTGCGGACGTGACCGTCGGTCGTCACGGTAACAGGCGTATCGGCAAGTCCGTCATCGTCACCGCGGTTATATACCTCAACGACAAGCACACCGCCTCCGCGGTTTATGATATCCTCCATTTTGCTGTAATGATAATGCATGGGAGAATACTGGTCCTCATCGGAGATCAGCAGCTTTTCGGCGTATGTTTTTTTGCAGTCCGGATCGCCCAGCTTGCCGTTTCTTATCGTGAAAAGGAAAAGTCCGATCTTTTCAAAATCGCCCTTACCGTAGTCGGTGATATCCCAGCCCAGCATATGGTCACGTATTTCGTCGTATTCATGTCCCTTTCCCTTCCATTCGTCGGGAGTGAACCACGCAAACGGCGGCAGACTGAAATTCTGCGATTTGATAAACTCGATGTTTTCTTTGAGAATTCCGTTTATTTCAGAGCGCTTCATAAAAAACCGCTCCGTTATTTGTTTATTGTTTTGAGATAATCAACAGCCTTTTTGATGCAGTCAAGGGAATCCCAGCCGAGGCACGTTCTGTCCTGCTCGACAACAAGCCATTCGCTGCCCGCCTTCTTTGCGGCTTCGAGTATGGACGGGAAGTCCTGAATTCCGTATCCTGCCGGGCGGAAAGCGAAATCGCCCTCGTCAGCCTGACGCTCAGTGGGCTTTATGCCGATAAGCTCGTAAAGTCCTTCCTTTGCGTTGCGGTTCTTCATCACAAAGTCCTTGATATGGACAACGGGCGCGCGTCCGGTGTATTTGACAAGGTATGCAGCGGGGTCTTCGCCTGCGACATTCACCCAGCAGGTATCCTGCTCGGTTTTGAGAAGGTCGGCGGGAACGCTGTCGAAAATGATATCATAACCGTATTTGTCACCGATTTTGACAAATTCGAAGTCGTGATTATGGTACATCATCTGAATACCGTATTCTTTCGACTTTTCAGCCATCTTTCTGATATCGGCAAGCGTTTCTTCAAAACGCTCGTGACCGGGACGGCGGTCTGTATCGAGGTAGGGGACGGCAATATACCTGCATCCGAGAGTCTTGTAATCCGAGAAGCATTTGTCCGGGTCGGCAAGCATCTCGTCAAGAGCTACGTGAGCCGAAACGGCGACAAGTCCCAGCTCGTCGAGCCAACCCTTTACCGTCTTTGCGTCAATGCCGTAAAGTCCGGCAAATTCAACGCCGTCGTATCCGAATTCCTTGATTTTTGCAAGAGTTGCGCGGAAATCCTTTTCCGCGTGGTCACGCACTGAATAAACCTGAACACCAATAGGAAACATAATAAATTCCTCCGTTTATAGTAAGTTATTTTGTTTTTATGAAATCATAGCGGTATTTATCCCGCTCGTTTGCATTGATATCCGTGAAAACCGATGTGAAGCCGGAGCGGCTGAGTACAATCGCCTGTCCCCACAGGTTGTCGCCCGTCGGTTGCGAGCCGAATATCACGGGATAGCTGTGAAGTATATTGCTCTCTTCCGAAAAAGGCTTCAGTATATGTGTTTCGTGGATATGACCGCAAAGCATGAACTGCACCTTTATTCTCTCAAGCTCGGCGTTCCATTCGGTATATACATCGTTTTCAATGCTGAAGATCTCGTTTTTCTCCCTGTCCGGAAGCATGGGGCAGATATGCGAAACGGCAAAAGTAATTTTATCGGGCGTCGGCTCCAGCTTTTTCAGGAAACGTGTCTCTTCCCTGCGATACGGCTCAAAGGCGTTGACGCCCCCGTATTCGACCTGAGTATCATATTTATCCTCACCGCAATCAAGAATGACACCCGCCAGTATGCCGACGGAAAAGCGATAGTAATTGCGGTTTTTGTTGTCGGGATAAAATTCGTTGCAACGTTCCGCCTGCTCGCCGCGCGTATCATGATTACCCCGACTGAAAAGGACGGGAATCCCGCCGTGAGTGATCTCACCCGAAAGCGCAAACAGGCTCTCATAATCGCCGACACTGCCGACCTCGGTGATATCGCCGTTCAGGATCAGCAGGTCAAGATCATCTCCGAAATACGATGCGCAGCTTTTTGCGAGGTCGGTTCTGCCGTGCACATCGGCGAGATGATATATATTGATGCCGTCAGTCTTTTCGAGCGGTCTGAAATCAAAGTCCGCCGAAGCCGGCTCATCAAGCTCGGAATAATAGCTTTTCCGCGCAATCAGGCGGCGGAACCTGACAGTATACTTCTTCTTTTCATCAAGAAGCCCCTGCGGTATCTCTATTTTGAAAAAGTTCTTATTTGTCGCAAGAACACCGCTGTTGTCCTCGTAAAAAACAGTGCCGTCGACAAGCACGGTCGCAAGCCCGTTTTCACGGGTGAAAAACGAGATTACGTATCTGTCCTCGACGACAAATACCGACGGTTCGCAAAGCAAAAAATCTTCCATATCGTACCTCAAGGGTCGTTGTTTTATCGCTACACCTGCATTTTAACACTTATTATCGCGGTTGTCAACATCAAACGAAAAAATACGGGCTTGAAAAAATCCGTCTTTTGTTGTATTATATAATACAGATAATAAAAATCACAAAAAGGATATCTGTCGAATGAAAATTCTGTATGTTAATCCCTGCGGGGCAACCGATTTGTCCTTACTGCTCGAACGCTCCGGAGCCGATGTCAGTGTCGTGCCGCCGACGTATCTTATAACTGCCGATATATGCAGCTACGACGCATTTGTATTTGACGGAACAGGTACGGCGACGGGGCTTCTTTTCCGCCCTGCCGAGCGCGTCGTTGCCGACCGTATCGCATACGGAGGCAAGCCCCTGCTCTGTATTCTCTGCCCGCATATAATGACTCTGTCCTGCACCGACCCGAAGAACACCCGCTTCGACCGTCCCGTGGTATCTCCCGATTTTGTGTGTGACGGGCTTGAGGAGGGAGATATTCTCGACGAGCAGACGAACCTCCGCGTCTGCTGCTATCGCTCTGCCGCAGCCGAGAAGCCGCTTATGTATTACAAGCACAATCCCGTCGGATTCTATAAAACCGAAACCGTTACTCAGCCAGCCAAGGGAGATATGGCTCTCTGGCGCGAAAAAAGCAATGTGCTGTTTTGCGCATTTGCCTGCGCGAACTTCGCAAGGGCGCGCTTTGCGCCGAGACGGAAATGGTACGCGTTTTTTGCCTTTATCCTGAAATCCGTGTTTTCGTTAACACCCGATGAGGCGATTTTCGACGGAATATACCGCGAACGCGGCTATTTCACCGTACGGGAGGACAAGCCGCTTGACGTATTGCTGAAGGAAAGCGCAGACCGCGCCGTGCGCTGGCATTTCGACGCGGATATGACAAAGCGCAACCCCGACGGCAGTCCGTACACAATGAAGGAGGGGATGGGCGCAGAGGTATATCCCGACGGCACTCAGTCGCGTCCCGGCGCAAGCAGAACCGACAGCCCCGGAGAGACCGCGCTTATGTTCGCGCTCCATGATCACATCGGCAAAAACAGCGACAAGGCGGACTTCATACAGGCGTTTTCGGCATATACTCTCTCCCACGTCAACGATTACGGCGGCATTTTTGACGGCTACGGCGGCGCGGGCGATGACGCCTGGTGGTATGCAAGCTACGGCGACGACCTCTGCCGCGGAATAATATATCCTCAGCTTTTCGCAAAATTTGCGGGGCTGGGCGGCGACGGGCTTGACCGTGCGCTTGACTGTCTCGACTATCTTGTGCGTACAACGGGCAGCGACGGTCTGCGCTTCTGTCGTACCGATGTGGTAAGCTTTGAAGAGGGCACGGTATCGGTGTTCGATCTGGTGTACAACGGTAAAAAATGGAGCTGGGGCAGCGGTAAAACGCTGAAGGCGGACGAGCTTTCAAAAATGGACGCCTGCACTCCGTCGGCGCATTACAACGGCTTCTATCTTGCGACGCTTCTGCTTGCCTACAAGGTCACGGGCAGAGAAATATACCGCGACACAGCCGTGCGCGGGCTTACGACGATGATGGAAAAGTATTATCCCAATACGGCGCGTGAACACAGCGAAACTCAGGATCTCAGCCGTCTGGTACTGCCACTGGCGTATCTGTACTGGGTCACGGGCGATCAAAAGCACCTCGGCTGGCTGAACGCCGTGCTTGATTCACTCACCGAGAAGCGCACCGAAAACGGCGCGTTTATCGAGTGGGACACGGGCTATATCGCCTGCTGTGCCGGACAGGCTGACGGCGAATGTTCGGTGCTTGCCGAAAACGGCAATCCCGTTGTCGATTTGCTCTATTCCCTCAACTGGCTGCCCTCCGGTCTTGCTCAGGCATACCTCATCACGGGCGACGAACGCATAAAAGACCTGTTTGAAGGGCTGGCGCGCTTCCTTGTCGGCATACAGCTCCACAGCTCCAACAAGGATATCGACGGTGCATGGGCGCGTGCATTCGACTGCGCAGGCAACGAGGTATACGGCGTACCCAATGATGTGGGCTGGGCACCGTGGTCAATCGAAACCGGCTGGACCATGGCTGAAATCCCGACAGGCTTTATGATATGGCTGTTGCGCGACGAGCTGAAAAAGCTCTTCTCGTAAAACCGGCAACGTAACAAAAGGAAATTAATACGGCGGAACTGTCAAAAAGGCAGCTCCGCCGTGATTTTTTATATTGCCGTCAATCAGAACAGCCCTGTAATTCTGCCGTTTTCGTCAACGTCTATCTTTTCGGCGGCAGGTATCTTGGGAAGCCCCGGCATAGTCATGATGTCACCTGTCAGCACGATTACAAAGCCCGCACCTGCGGCGATTCTGACGTTTCTGACCGTGACGGTGAAATCCGTAGGTGCGCCGAGCTTTGCGGGATCGTCCGAGAAGCTGTACTGCGTTTTTGCAATGCAAACGGGACAGCCGCCGAAGCCGAGTGCCTCCAGCTTTTCAAGCTGCTTTTTCGCGGCGGGCAGTATATTTACGCCGTCACCGTGGTACACCTTTTTGACAACCGACTCGATTTTTTCGGAAAGCGAAAGCCCGTCATCGTAGGAAAAGGTGAAATTCCCCTTTTCCTCCTCGCAGAGCCGCACAACCTCACGCGCAAGTGCCTCACCACCCTTGCCGCCCTCAGCCCATACAGTAGAAAGCACGGTGTTCACGCCCAGCTCGCGGCATTTTTTAACAATAAAATCGATTTCCGCGTCGGTATCCGTCGGAAAGCGGTTGACCGCGACAACGCAGGGCAGACCGTACACATCGCGGATGTTTCCGACGTGACGGAGCAGATTTGGTATGCCCGCCTCAAGCGCGGGTATATTTTCCTCCGCAAGCGCGGTTTTGGGCAGTCCGCCGTGCATTTTAAGTGCGCGTACAGTCGCCACAACTACAACCGCATCGGGTATAAGCCCCGCCATACGGCATTTTATATCAAGAAATTTCTCCGCACCGAGGTCGGCACCGAAGCCCGCCTCTGTCACGGTATAATCGCCCATCCTGAGCGCCATACGGGTTGCAATTACGGAATTGCAGCCGTGTGCGATGTTCGCAAACGGACCACCGTGAACGAATGCGGGAGTTCCCTCCAGCGTCTGCACGAGATTGGGCTTGAGCGCGTCCTTCAAAAGCGCCGCCATTGCGCCCGCCGCCTTGAGCTGACCCGCCGTAACGGGCTTTTCGTCGTAGGTATAGCCCACGATTATGCGGGAAAGGCGGGCTTTGAGGTCGGCAATCGACGACGACAAGCAGACAACTGCCATGATCTCCGACGCAACGGTGATGTCGAAGCCGTCCTCACGCGGCGTACCGTTGACCCTGCCTCCCAGACCGTCCACCACGAAGCGGAGCTGGCGGTCGTTCATATCAACGCAGCGCTTCCACGTTATTCTGCACGGATCAATACCGAGAGCATTACCCTGATGTATATGATTATCCAGCATTGCGGCAAGCAGGTTATTTGCCGCACCGATTGCATGAAAATCGCCCGTAAAGTGAAGGTTTATATCCTCCATCGGCACGACCTGTGCATATCCGCCGCCCGCGGCACCGCCCTTCACTCCGAAAACGGGACCCAGCGAAGGCTCACGGAGTGCCACGGTGACATCCTTGCCGATGCGGCGCAGACCGTCCGCAAGTCCGATGGTGGTGGTCGTCTTGCCCTCTCCGGCAGGTGTGGGAGTTATCGCCGTGACAAGGATCAGCCTGCCGTCGGGACGTTTTGACTCGGTAAGCAGCGAAAGGTCAATTTTTGCTTTGTTGCTGCCGTATTGCTCAACATATTCGGGAGCGATATGAGCGCGCTCCGCTATTTTCATAATATGCTCGGGCTTTGCCGCCTGAGCTATTTCAATATCGGTAAGGTATGCCATTGCTTTTGCTCCTTCTTTATCTGAAATACCTGACTGCCGCCTCAAACATGCGGAGATCGTAGTCACCGGTCACGTTTTTGTAAAGCCCGTTGCCGATGCGTTCGCTGTGACCCATTTTTCCGAATACTCTGCCGTCCGGCGACGTTATGCCCTCGATGGCAAGCGCGGAATCGTTGGGGTTATAGTGAATGTCGTTTGTGGCGTATCCGTCCGCGTCAACGTACTGCGTTGCAATCTGCCCGTTTGCGACAAGACTGCGTATCAGCCCGTCGCTTGCAAGGAAGCGTCCTTCGCCGTGCGAAATCGGTACGTTAACAATGTCGCCCACCTTTTTCAACGCCAGCCACGGCGATTTGTCGGACGCAATGCGCGTTCTGACAATGCGTGATTGGTGTCTGCCTATGGTATTGTACGTCAGAGTGGGGCAGTCCGCATCAACGTCGATGATTTTGCCGTAGGGTACCAGCCCAAGCTTTATGAGTGCCTGAAAACCGTTGCAGATGCCGCACATAAGACCGTCACGGCGGTCAAGCAGCTCCGAAACACCCTCCTTTATCTCGGGATTACGGAAAAACGCGGTTATGAATTTGCCGCTGCCGTCAGGCTCGTCGCCCCCCGAAAAGCCACCCGGTATAAAGACAATCTGCGATTCGTCAAGCAATTTTGCAAACCGCTCGGTGCTGCGGCTGATGCCGTCGGCGGTGAGGTTGTTTATTACGAATATTTCGGGTTGCGCTCCGGCGTCCGCCACCGCCTTCGCAGAATCGTATTCGCAGTTCGTGCCGGGGAATACGGGAATAAGGACACGCGGCTTTGCCGTTTTTACCGCCGGCGCAACGCGGCAGTCGGTATGATATGACACCGTTTCGGGCGCGTCTCCGTGATTTTTTATGTTGCAGTGGAACACGCTTTCGAGCTTATCCTCGTATGTGTGAAGCAAATCGTCAAGCGACATTGCCTCGCCGCCGCGAGTGATTTCTCTCCTGTCCGTCACCGTGCCTATCGCATCGGGCTGAACGTCCGTCATTTCGAGAATGAACGAGCCGTAGCTCAGACCGAAAATTTCGTCAACGGTGAGCTTGTCGTTGAAATCGAAGCCGAGACCGTTGCCGATACACATTTTGAACACAGCCTCTGCAACCCCGCCCATACCGGGAGTATAGCACGAAACGGCTTTGCCGCTTTTTATAAGTCCGGCGACCTTTTCAAACAGCTCAATCAGCGATGCCGCATCGGGCAGTCCGTCGGAATTGTATTCCGGCTTCAGCCACATGACGCTGTGACCGGCTTTTTTGAATTCGGGTGAAACGATGCGGTTTGTCTTTGAAGTCGTCACGGCAAAGGAAACGAGCGTAGGCGGAACGTCAAGATTTTCAAACGTGCCGCTCATGGAGTCCTTGCCGCCGATGGCACCGATGCCCAGCTCCATCTGCGCCCTGTACGCGCCGAGGAGCGCCGAGAACGGCTTGCCCCAGCGTGCGCCGTCCTTGCCGGGATGCTCAAAATATTCCTGGAAGGTAAGATATACGTCCCTGAAATCCGCACCCGATGCAATGAGCTTGGACACTGATTCGACAACGGCAAGATACGCGCCGTGATACGGGCTTTCCTCGGCGATGAACGGATTATAGCCGAACGCCATAAGCGAACAGTCGTCTGTATGCTTTTTCTCCACGGAGATTTTCTGCACCATCGCCTGCGCGGGAGTGAGCTGATATTTTCCGCCGAACGGCATAAGCACGGTACCCGCGCCTATCGTGGAATCAAACCGTTCCGCCAGCCCGCGCTTGGAGCATATATTGAGATCGCCGACAAGCGACCGGAAATTTTCACCGAATCCGCCGCTTACGCTTTGCTTTTTCAGCACAGCCGGCGCCGCCTTTACGGTAATATGCTTCGACGCGCCGTTGGAATTGAGGAAATCGCGGCTGATATCAACGATTTTTTTGCCCCTCCAAGTCATGACAAGACGGTTTTTATCCGTCACAACAGCGACGGGAGTGGCTGAAAGATTTTCACCGTTTGCAAGACCGAGGAATGCGTCAACATCGTCCTTTGCGACAACGACCGCCATTCTTTCCTGACTTTCGCTTATCGCAAGCTCGGTACCGTCCAGCCCGTCGTATTTTTTCGGCACGGCATCGAGATTGATGTCCAACCCGTCGGCAAGCTCGCCGATGGCAACGGAAACGCCGCCCGCACCGAAGTCGTTGCACCGCTTTATCATGCGGCAGGCAACGGGATTTCTGAAAAGCCGCTGGAGCTTGCGCTCCTCGGGCGCATTGCCCTTCTGTACCTCCGCACCGCACGTTTCAAGCGACGAAACCGTGTGCGATTTGGAAGAGCCGGTCGCGCCGCCGCAGCCGTCACGCCCCGTCGCGCCGCCGAGAAGTATCACAACGTCACCGTCCGAGGGCGTTTCACGGCGGACATTTTCCGCGGGTGCGGCAGCAATCACCGCGCCGATCTCCATGCGCTTTGCCGCGTAGCCCGGATGATATATTTCATCGACAATTCCCGTAGCAATGCCAATCTGGTTGCCGTATGACGAATAGCCCGCGGCGGCTGTCGTTACGATTTTACGCTGAGGCAGCTTTCCGCGTATCGTCCTGTCTATGGGAGCAAGCGGGTCCGCCGCGCCTGTAACGCGCATTGCGCCGTACACATAAGAGCGCCCCGAAAGCGGGTCGCGTATCGCGCCGCCTATGCAGGTTGCCGCGCCGCCGAACGGCTCTATTTCCGTAGGATGGTTGTGCGTTTCGTTCTTGAAAAGCAGCAGCCACGGCTCGGTCACGCCATCGGCTTCGATATTTATTTTCACCGTGCAGGCGTTTATTTCCTCGCTCTCGTCGAGCTTGTCAAGCCTGCCCTCTTTTTTCAGTGCGCGTACCGCAATCGTCGCAATATCCATAAGGCAGACGGGCTTTGTGCGTCCGAGAGCCTTTCGGCAGGCAAGATAATCCTCGTAGGTCTTTTGCACAAGCGCATCCTCAAAGGTCACGCCGTCAATCTCGGTGAGGAACGTGGTATGGCGGCAATGGTCCGACCAGTAGGTGTCGATCATACGTATTTCCGAAACCGTGGGGTCGCGCTTTTCGCCGATAAAATAGCTTTGGCAGAACGCCGCGTCGTCAGCATCCATGGCAAGTCCGTATTCTCCGACAAATGCCTCCAGTCCGGCACGGTCAAGCGTCGTGAAGCCGTCAAGCGTTTTCACGTCCTCCGGCACATCGTATCTGACCTTAAGCGTTTCGGGCATATCAAGTGACGCTTCTCTTGCCTCAACGGGGTTTATAACATATTTCTTTATTCTTTCAACATCGCTTGCGGAAATGTCGCCGTAAAGCACATATATTTTCGCCGTGCGTATAAGCGGACGGTCGGAGCGCGACATAAGCTGTATGCACTGCGCCGCCGAATCGGCGCGCTGATCAAACTGTCCCGGAAGATATTCGACAGCGAACACAATACCGCCGTCGCAGTCGAGTGTGTCGGCTGCATTATCAACCGCAGGCTCCGAGAAAACGGTGGTTTTTGCCCTTTCAAACAACTCCGGCGTGATATTTTCAACGTCATAACGGTTTATGACGCGCACGCTCTCAAGTCCGACAATACCGAGAAGTCCGGTCGCCTCCGCAAACAGCGCCGCCGCCTCCTCGGTAAGCCCCGGCTTTTTTTCGACATATACTCTGTAAACCATATATCAACCCTCCGTTGCGTCAAGCGCTTTTTTGCCGATGTCGTTTCTGTAAAACGCATTTCCGAACCCGATGCGCTCCACGCGGCTGTATGCCGTTTTCACGGCGTCGCTCAGCGTATCTGCCGTCGCGGTCACGCCGAGCACCCTGCCGCCGCTTGTCACAAGGTGACCGTTTTTCTCCGCAGCCCCCGCGACATAAACATATTTTTCAAGATCCGCCGGAATACTTATTTCAAATCCCTTTTCATATGAAACGGGATATCCCTCCGACGCCATCACAACACAGCAGGCAGCGCCGTTTCCGAACCGCACGTCAACGCTGTCAAGCGTACCGTCCGCCGTTGCGCGCATTATATCGAGCAAATCACTTTCGAGAAGCGGCAACACCACCTGAGTTTCGGGGTCGCCGAAGCGGCAGTTGTATTCTATGACCTTCGGACCGTTTCCGGTCAGCATAAGCCCGAAGTAAAGGCAGCCGCGAAAGGTGCGCCCCTCGGCGTTCATTGCGTTCACCGTGGGCAGGAATATTTCATCCATACACCGCTTTGCGATATCGGAGGTGTAAAACGGATTGGGTGCGACAGTGCCCATGCCGCCGGTGTTCGGACCGCTGTCACCGTCAAATGCACGCTTGTGGTCCATGGAAGAAACCATCGGCTTCACGGTTTTGCCGTCGGTGAACGCAAGTACGGACACTTCCGGTCCTTCAAGATATTCTTCAATGACAAGCTTTTCACCGCTTTTTCCGAACTTTTTGTCCGCCATTGCCTCGGTAACGGCGGCTTTTGCCTCGTCCCGCGTCATTGCAACGGTAACGCCCTTGCCGAGTGCCAGCCCGTCCGCCTTTATAACGGTGGGAATCGGCGCCGTTTCAAGATAAGCAAGCGCCTTTTCAATATCGTCGAACACCTCAAAGGCGGCTGTCGGAATACCGTATTTTTTCATCAGGTTTTTCGAAAAGACCTTGCTGCCCTCGATTATCGCGGCTTTTGCCTCCGGTCCGAAGCAGGGTATACCCGCCTCCTCCAGCCTGTCGACACAGCCGAGTACAAGCGGGTCGTCCGGCGCGACCACCGCGTAATCGACGCCGTTTTCCTTTGCGAACGCGACTATACCGTCAATGTCGCAGGCTCCGATCGGCACACATACCGCGTCCCGTGCGATACCGCCGTTTCCGGGCAGAGCGTATACCGTTTCAACGGCTTTGTTTTCCTTCAGCTTGCGGATAATGGCGTGTTCACGCCCGCCGCCGCCTACTACAAGAATTTTCATGTTAACCCGCCTCCCACGGCATCAATGGTGGAACAGACGCATTCCGGTGAACGCCATGACCATGTTGTATTCGTCACAGCAGCGGATCACCTCGTCGTCACGTATGGAGCCGCCCGGCTCCGCAACATAGTCAACGCCGCTTTTTCTTGCCCGCTTTATGTTGTCTGAAAACGGGAAGAACGCATCGGAGCCGAGCGAAACGCCGCGTATTCCGGCAAGATATTCTTCGGCTTCCTCGGCTGTAAGCGGTTCGGGGCGATATCTGAAATATTTCTGCCATACGCCCTCGGCGCAGACATCTTCTTCGTTTTTATTGATATATCCGTCGATCACGTTGTCACGTTCGGGCCGTGCGAGACCGTCGGCAAACGGAAGCGAAAGTACCTTTTCGTGCTGACGCAGGAACCATGTGTCCGCTTTGCTGCCGGCAAGACGCGTGCAATGTATTCTCGACTGCTGACCCGCGCCCACGCCGATTGCCTGTCCGTCATACGCATAGCATACGGAATTGGACTGCGTGTATTTGAGGGTGATAAGTGAAACTATCAGGTCACGCACTGCCGATTCGGGAAGCTTTTTGTTTTTTGTAACGATATTTGCAAGCAGCTCGCGGTTTATGGGGAAATTGTTTCTGCCCTGTTCGAAGGTAACACCGAAAACCTGCTTGCGCTCGGTTTCCTCGGGTACGTAATCGGGGTCGATACGCACGATATTGTACGCGCCCTTGCGCTTTGTTTTCAGTATTTCAAGCGCCTCCGGCTCATATCCGGGAGCGATTATGCCGTCGGACACCTCGTGCTTCAGCAGCAGAGCGGTAGGTACGTCGCAGACATCGGATAGCGCAACCCAGTCGCCGAAGGAACACATGCGGTCAGCGCCTCTCGCCCTTGCATATGCGCAGGCAAGCGGAGAAAGCGCATACGAATCATCGACAAAGCAGGCGCGTCTGAGCTTTTCGGGAATCGGAACTCCGACAGCAGCCGAAGTAGGACTGACATGCTTGAAAGAGGTGACGGCAGGCAGACCGGTCGCCTGCTTCAGTTCTTTCACAAGTTGCCACGAATTGAACGCATCAAGAAAATTTATATATCCGGGTCTGCCGGAAAGTATTTCAATTGGGAGGTCGCTGCCGTCGCGCATATAAATGCGTGCGGGCTTCTGATTGGGATTACAGCCGTATTTGAGTTCGAATTCTTTCATGATGCGTCTCCTTATCTGTTCCTGTTTATGATACGTGTCTCTTCTCTGCCGCTTTCAAGGTCGGTATAGCGCACAAAAAGCGAGATTTTGTTTTCGCTGTCAAGCGCATCCCAGAGCAATTCCGCGAATTCGTCGACCGAATCGGGAATGCAGACACGCTCAGGCTCACCGGTGAAAGTGGGAAGCGGATTACCGTCGCAGTTGTATGTATGTATGAAATGACCCACCCCATTTATAGGAGAATATGAAAACGTGAAACGGTTGCAGGCTGTACCGTCCGCATCGGCGCTCTTGAGGATGCTCATTTCATACGAAAATCCGCCGTCTTCAAAGGTCAGCATACCGCTGATACGGGGCGTAAGGTTGGGCGCATCCGGTTCGAACCGGCGCGAAGCGAGAGACTGCGAAAAGCTCTTGCCCTGCTTCAGCCCTTCAAAAACGGTGTCGGTCTGATCGCCGTTTGTGACAATCAGCCTGTTTTCAAAGCGGCGCACAGCCGCATATATGATGAGGCTGGGATCTTCGACCTTTGCGGGATCAAACGGCTTTGTGTAAAGCACATCGTCGGTCAGTTCAAACACACGGTTGCGGCTGTTTGCGCTTCTGCCCATTATGAAATAGGCGGTGCAGGCGCTTTTGCCGTTCGCGGACTTGCCTATCACAATGCCGCGTCCGGCATAGCTGTTGCCCGCAAGCAGGTCGGATATAGGTGCGGTTTTGTATACATTCATAATTTCAGATCTCACCTTTCAGTATTTTACGCGCAACCGTTTCGGTCGCCGCAGGTAGTATTTTCCATTCAGCCTGACGCATCACGCGCTTCTGCAGGCGTTCAGGAGTGTCGCCGTCAAAGACACGGACAGCTTTCTGTTCGATGATATCGCCGCCGTCAGGTATCTCGTTTACGAAATGCACAGTCGCGCCCGTAATGCGCACGCCCTTTGCGAGCGCCGCTTCATGGACATGCAGTCCGTAAAAGCCCTCGCCGCAAAACGAAGGGATCAACGAAGGATGCACATTGATGATTCTGTGGTCATATGCCGTCGTGAATTCACGGCTGAGGATGGACATGAAGCCCGCCAGCACAATGAGCTTTATTCCGTACATTTCAAGCAGTCTGCGGATATGCTTTTCCATCCCCTCGGAGCCGTATTGCTTTTTCGACACGACCTCGGTGGGAATACCCGCTTCCTGTGCCCGAACGAGTGCATATGCGTCCGGCTTGCTCGATATGACGAGCGCCAGCCTTCCGCTTTTGAGCCTGCCCGCCTTTTCGGCGTCGATGAGTGCCTGTAAATTCGTGCCGCCGCCCGAAACAAGCACCGCTATATTGATTCTGTTTTCACTTGTATCCATTTTTACTGTTCCTTTGCCGGTCCGGATTTTACGATTGAAATTATTGCCGTTATTATGCTTCCGATTGCGTTGCCGAGTACCGCGAAGACGAGAAATGCCGCGGTTTTTGTGTCAAAAGCGCCCGAAACGCCGAAATAGAACGCGTCGGCGACCGAGTGTTCGAAGCCCGAAAGTATGAACACCGGAATGCAGAAAACAACGCCGAGCGGCGTTTTCTTCTTCCGGAATATATCGACCGCAAGATACATCAGGACACCGCAGAATGCGGCGCGGACAAATGTCTGAAGATACGTCTGTGCAAGCTTTGCGGCGCAAATCGAAGCAGCTTTTTCCGAAAGTGCGGGCAGCGCATATCTGACGGTGGTTCCGAGTAAAAAGACGCAGACAATGTTTGCAAGCAGAGTGACGGCGAGTGCGGACGCAAAACGGACGTTTCTGTTTTCCGTGATATAACCGATCTTACCGGTGAACAGGTCAAAGCCCTGCCAGCATATGCAAAGCAGCGCCACCGAAAAAAGCATTGCGCCGACATATGCATTTTCGCACGCAAGATATACGCATCCGCCTATTGCAATCAGTATACCCGCCCCGACACCTCCGACAGCCGTTTTCAGCATAATGTCAGCTTGGTGCCGGATTCGGCAATGGTACCGATGACATATGCGTCCTCACCGTTTACGTGCAGTACGTCAAGGGCATTATCGACATCCTTCTCCGCTACGACTATGCTCATGCCGACACCCATGTTGAAGGTGTTGAACATATCGCGCTCGCCGATGCCGCCGACCTTTGCTATAAGGTCGAATATCGGAAGCAGACGGACGCTTTTGCGTTCGATGACCGCACCGAGACCGTCCGGAATGCTGCGCGGGATGTTTTCATAAAAACCGCCGCCCGTGATGTGCGAAATACCCTTCACTTTAACCTTTTCAAGCAGTGCAAGAACGGGTTTTACGTATATTTTTGTAGGCGTGAGAAGCGTTTCGCCGAGGCTTTTGTTCCCAAGATCGGGAAGAGGAGTTTTCAGATCGGCGTTTTCGACATCGAACACCTTTCTGACAAGAGAAAAGCCGTTTGAATGTAAGCCGCTTGACGGAAGCGCGATGACAACATCACCCGCACGCATGGTCTTGTTGTCAACGATGCGCGCCTTGTCGACGATGCCGGTGCAGTAACCGGCAAGGTCATATTCGTCGACGGGATAAAACCCCGGCATTTCAGCCGTTTCGCCGCCGATGAGCGCCGCTCCCGCCTGTACACAGCCGTCGCATACGCCCTTGACGATGTCGGCGATACGCTCCGGTACATTTTTGCCGCAGGCGATGTAATCGAGGAAGAACAGCGGCTTTGCACCGCAGCAGATTATATCGTTTACGCACATCGCGACGCAGTCGATGCCGACCGTGTCATGCTTATCCATAAGGAAAGCAATCTTCAGCTTTGTACCGACTCCGTCAGTACCGCTGACAAGCACGGGACGTGTTATTCCCTCAAGGTCGAGCTCAAAAAGACCGCCGAAGCCGCCTATGTCAGAGCTGACACCCGATGTCATGGTGCGTGCGATATGTTGCTTCATAAGTTCAACCGCGCGGTAACCTGCGGTTATATCGACTCCCGCCTTTGCGTATGCCTCTGATTGTGAGTTCTTCATGTTTTGCTCCTTATCAGTAGAAATATATTGACATTTATTTAATTGTTTTCGGATATTTTTGTCTCAAAACGGTTTTTCATAGGCGCATCGGGGATTTCCGTCGGATACTCGCCGCTGAAGCAGGCTGTGCAGTAGCCCGTGCCGTTCACGCCCTTGGCAAGCTGTCTGACGCTTTCGACGCTGAGATAGCCAAGCGAATCAACGCCGATTTTTTTTGCGATTTCCGGAATTGTATACTTGCAGGCAATTAAGTTTTCACGCGAATCGATGTCGGTGCCGTAGTAGCATGGATTCAGGAACGGCGGAGCGGAAACGCGCATATGTATCTCTTTTGCCCCGGCATCACGAAGCAGCTTTATGATACGTGCGCTCGTCGTACCGCGCACAATGGAGTCATCAATTATGACAACGCGCTTGCCGCGTACAACATCGCCGATGGGATTGAGCTTTATCCTCACCTTGTCCTCGCGGCTCTGCTGACCGGGAGCGATGAATGTGCGCCCGATGTATTTGTTCTTGATAAAGCCCGGCTCATACGGTATTCCCGACTGTTTTGCATAGCCTATCGCGGCGTCGATGCCGCTGTCCGGCACACCGATCACGACATCAGCCTGAACGGGATGCTCAAGGGCAAGGAAAGCGCCGGCGCGCATACGGGCTGTGTGGACAGAACAGCCCTCTATGACCGAATCGGGACGCGCGAAATAAATATATTCAAACACACAGAGCGAGCAGGGCACACGGTTGCAGTGTGCATCAATCGAACGTACGCCGTCCCTGCCGAAAACGACGATCTCGCCGGGGCGTATGTCTCGTATAAATTCGGCACCGACAGAATCCAGCGCGCAGCTTTCCGATGCGACGATGTATCTTCCGTCGGGCGTTTTGCCGTAGCAAAGAGGACGAAAGCCGTTCTCGTCGCGTACTGCAATAAGCTTCGTGGGCGACATAATGACAAGCGAATACGCGCCTTTGAGCTTATCCATTGCGCGGTTGACCGCCTCTTCGATGGAGGGCGCTGTGAGACGCTCCTTGGTTATTATGTATGAAATGACCTCCGTATCGCTCGTCGTATGGAATATCGATCCCTGAAGCTCCAGCTCGTGTCTGAGTTCGCCAGAATTCACGAGATTTCCGTTATGCGCAAGCGCCATATTCCCTTTGATGTGATTGACAACGATGGGCTGCGCATTGTTTCTGCCGTTCGAACCTGTCGTACCGTAGCGTACATGACCGACGGCAATCCTGCCCTTGCCGAAGCTGTCGAGTATCTCCGGGGTGAACACGTCGTTCACCAGCCCCGTATCTTTATAGCTTCTAAAAACCCCGTCATCGTTTACGACAATACCGCAGGATTCCTGACCGCGGTGCTGGAGCGCAAACAACCCGTAATACGCGGTGTGCGCGACATCGGTTTCTTCGTGAGAATATATCCCGAAAACACCGCATTCTTCTCTGATACTGCTCATATATCCTCCGACATCAACCGAAAACACGCTTCATCATTTCCTGATACGCGCCCTCAACGCCGCCCATGTCGCGGCGGAAACGATCCTTGTCCAGCTTTTCGCCGGTCACGGCATCCCAGAAGCGGCAGGTATCGGGAGATATTTCGTCTGCGAGCACGATTCTGCCGTCGGGCAGTCTGCCGAACTCGAGCTTGAAATCGACAAGTTTCACATTGAGTCTGAGGAAATACTCTCTGAGAATATCGTTGACACGGAAAGCCATGCTCTTTATCGTTTCGATTTCATCTTTTGTCGCGAGACCGAGAGCGAGTGCATGGTAACTGTTTATAAGCGGGTCATGAAGTTCATCGTTTTTGTATGAGAATTCGATCGTCGGCTCCGCGAATACGATACCTTCCTCAACACCGTAGCGTTTTGCGAACGAACCTGCGGAGATGTTTCTGATGATGACCTCAAGCGGTACGATGGAAACCTTTCTGACAAGCGCCTCGCGGTCGTTCAGCTCCTCAACGAAATGAGTCGGAACGCCGTTTTTCTCAAGGAGTGCGAACAGAAAGTCGGACATTTTATTGTTGACAACACCCTTACCCGCAATCGTACCCTTTTTCAGACCGTCAAGCGCGGTCGCGTCATCCTTGTACGAAACAATGACAAGCGCGGGGTCATCGGTCGCAAATACCTTTTTTGCCTTGCCTTCATAGAGCTGATTTCTTTTTTCCATTTTCGTTTCCTCCGGTTTTCAGTGATTGAATTCTTGTTCGACGGCGGCGTTCTTTTCAAGCACCCTCGAAGCGTCCGCCCTGCGCTTCGCGTCAAGCTTTGCGGCAAGAGTATCATCGCTCACCGCAAGTATTTCAACAGACAGTAAAGCGGCATTTGTCGCTCCGTCAATTGCAACCGTCGCAACAGGTATGCCGGACGGCATCTGTACGGTTGAAAGCAGAGCGTCAATGCCGCCCAGGTTTCCTGATTTCATGGGTATGCCGATGACAGGCAGTGTCGTTCCCGCCGCAATTGCACCGGCAAGGTGTGCCGCCATTCCGGCAGCCGCTATTATGACGCCGAAGCCGGCATCTCTTGCGGATGTCGCAAAATTTCGGGCTTCATCGGGTGTACGATGCGCCGAAAAGACGTGTACCTCAAAGGGGACACCGAAGTCATTCAGTGTGTCCGCAGCCTTGCGGACAACGGGCAGATCGCTGTCGCTGCCCATGACGATTCCGACTTTTTTCATGAAAAATCTCCTTTCGGGAAAGAAATAAAACAAAAAGAGCGCAGTCAAGCCTTGTATTCAAACTCAACTGAGCCCAGACGGTCGGCAGAAAGGAAAAGCCTTTCTTTATATTATCCTCTGCTCCCACGCAGTACTCTGCTTTTTCCGTCAGTCACAAAGGATTGCTTGTTGTTTAACACGCTTTGATTGTAACACATTTTTACTCCGCTGTCAAGACCGCGAAAGGCACAAAACAACCAAATCGCCTTTCGCGCTTTGTGGAGCTTTTGACGGACAGTGTATCCGATACGCGCCTCTCTGCCCGTTACTCATTGCCATCATCGCTCCGTTTCAATCAATTATGCAGAAAAATCTTCATTTTTTGAGTTTTTCACCAAAATATTGTTGACAGTATATTAATATTATGATATAATGATAACAACTAATTGATTTACAACTTTAAAAAGGACGGTAAGACATGAAAGTTCGTAACGAAATCACCTATCAGATCAAGAAAGAAACGATAATGGAGGCGTGCTTCAACTGCTATGCCGATAACGGCTTGCAGGGCACGGGAATAAAGGCACTCGCCAAGGCGAGTGGTGTATCGTCTGCCGCATTGTATACATATTTTGAAAATTTAGACGATATCATCCTCCAGTCAACGGAATATTGCATGGCTAAGGTGGAAAACGACTTCATGAGCAAAGCGCCCAAGGATCCGAAGGATATAGAGCGATTCATCAATGAGATCCCCTACTGGACAGCGCATGAGCACGGCAAGAAATACAGACTCATGTATCAGGTGTACACTCACCCGAAGTTCATGGATCAGGGAAAGAAGTTCTTCGAAGGCGTAAACAAGCGCTATTCAGAGTATGCAAAACAGCTTGAGCCGAAAATCGGGATACCCGCCGAAGTGATCCTCCCTCTCATCTTCATTTTCGTCCGCGCCTGTGTGCACTATGCCATGTTTGAGGACGAATATTATCTGAGATCACAACTGGCTGTCCTGAAACAGTCTGTAAGATGGTATCTCGAAAAATACAATAAGAAATAAACAATATCGCACAATTCAATTGTAAGCAATAAGAAAAAACATAACTGACGCGAAAATCGGCTCCGGAATTTTTCCGGAGCCGTTTCATTTACTTATGCATCAAGCGAATAGACGCCCTTGAGCGTATGCGCGGCACGGAATGCGGAAGCAACATCGTTTTTCTTCCGCGCGGCAACGAGATTTTCATGCGTCCGGTCAGTAAGAAACCGTTTCACAAACCTGCGCACAAGCTCCTCGCGCTGCAATCTGCCGAGCACTTCATAATAATTACCGCCTATTACGGTGTAAAATTCGCGAATCGTCATTTCAGTCTCCGTTTTCCTTTCCCTTCATAGCTCTGTTTTGTTTGTTTTTATACATTTCGCTGTCCGCCACCGAGATCGCTCTTGCGAGCGGGAAGACATGATATGCGCCTCCGATGCTTATCCCGAGCTTTATTTCAGGATATCCGTCAGGTACCGCGGAAGCGACACTTTCCGAAAGCGCCTTCAGCATATCTTCAAATTCATCCTCTTCGATACTTTTGAACAGAAGCAGAAATTCATCCCCGCCGTAGCGTATCAGAACATCCTCCTTGCGCAGACACGTCATCATTGCATTCGAAACGGCTTTAAGTGCAATATCGCCGATCTGATGGCCGTATTTATCATTAATACTCTTGAAATTATCGACGTCCGCGATTGCAACAGCGGCGGAATGCTGAAGATTCGGCAGGAAATCTTCAAGATAAACACGTGAATACGCCCGTGTCAGTGAATCACGGTAAAAATTCATCAGCATAAAGTTAGCCTTACTCGGCAGTGCTGTCTTTGCCGCTCTGAGATTCTCATCCATCGGGAAAAGGATTTCCATGACAAGGTCCCGGCCGTTCAGCGCAACGTGGCGCGAAAGCACCGCAAAAATGCCGTTGTCGCCGACTTCAAGCTTGCTCATCCAGTCGCGCTCCTCAAGCGCCCTCTTCGATGAGCAGTTTTCGCAGCACTCTTCCCTGCCCCAGAGCTGGTAGCATCTTTTTCCCGTTTCGACAAAGTTGCCGTTTTCATCGATCGTGACCACCTCTGTCATCACGGGATCGACGATCCTCACCGTACCGAACAGATTTTTAATCGTTTCATACGTCGAAACGGTGAATTCCGCATCGTTTGCTGCGGTAAGCCCCTTTTTCACGACAGAATCGTGTATGTCCTCAAAGTGTCCGATTATATAAGCATACCCTTCGCCGTATGTCGGCCATACCGTAAGCGCATGAAGCCTGTGCCAGCGCATATCACCGTGTACCTGAACAAGCACCTTCATCTCGACCTCGGGCGCCTCCCGCGTCGCGGCGGCAAGCCTGTTTTCGAACTCGTCGCTGTCAGTCTTTCCGAGAAGCCGTATATTTTTCTCATCGACAAAATACTGCCTCGTTTTACCGCCCTCGTACTCGCTTCGATATGTGACCTTTTTGAGCTTCACAAAATATTCGAACACGATCCCCTTGCATTCATCGGCAAAGAATTCCTTTTTTATACGTTCAACCTCAGCCACTCTCTGCGAAAGCCCATCAATCGCCAGTGATTTGCCGGCAAGGACCTCGTTGGTCATCATAATCGCATCGTTTCTTCTCTCCGAGTCGCTGATACGCTTTTCCGGATCGGAACAAAGCTCATCATCGGCATCACGCAGACACTCGATAAGGATCGGGTTGAATGCACCGCATTTGCCGTCCGCGATCATACGTATAGCTGTTTTGTGCGGCACCGCCTTTTTGTAACAGCGTTCGCTCGTCAGCGCGTCATAAACGTCCGCAAGCGCGACAACCTGCGCCGAGATCGGTATCTCGTCACCTGCCAGCCCGTCGGGATAACCGCTGCCGTCCCAACGCTCGTGATGCGAACGCACGATCTCGTGTGCGACTCTCATGAGCTTTTCCGAATCCTTCATGGGTGAAACGCTGTCAAGAATACGGTCGCCGGTTATCGTATGGGACTTCATGATCTCCCACTCTTCCGGCGACAGCTTATCCGGCTTATTTAAGAACCGTCTCCGAAATATCTATCTTACCGAGGTCATGCAGCGCCGAAAGCGATGAAATCAGTGCGATGTCGGATTTTGTGAGGTTATATTTTCCGGTTTTCCTGACAAGCTTGTTCAAAAGCAGCTTTGTGATCGTCTGTACGTGAATGGTGTGACTGCCCGATTCCTGATTGCGGGATTCTATCGCATGGCTGAAAATATTGATCATCAGGTTGTTTATCTTTTCGCGTTCGAAAACCTGTTCCTCTATCATCCTGACAAGCTGTTTCTGACGCGAATAAAGTGCAAGCGTATTCTGAATGCGGTGGTTGACCGCTATAGCGTTGAACGGTCTTGTTATATAATCGCTCGCACCGAGTTCATACGCTGTCTTGATACAGTCGGCATCACTGTCTGCCGAAATGATGATAACCGGAATCTCATCAAGCCAGTGCCTGTTGTTCATGACCTTCAGCACACCGAAGCCGTCCATATTCGGCATATTGACATCAAGCAGCACGATGCTGACCTCCATACCTAGGCTCATCTTTTCAATTGCCTGAACACCGTCCTCCGCCAATATATAGTTATAATTATCACCCAGAATCCCGACAAGGATTTCCCTGTTGAGTTCGGAGTCGTCTGCAATCAGGACAGTATCCTTTTCCGGCGACGGTGCAGTATTTTCAGACATAATCATCCTCGTTTATCGAAATCCATTGGCGCAATATGCCTGTTTATAGGATATGCGATACTTTCTTTATATTCAGTATAGAACACGGCTTTGCATTTTTCAATAGCAAAAGCGCAAATATGTTGAAAAGCGAACGGCTCCTAAACGTTGCCGAATTCATATTCCCCGTCAAAAACGCGCACGCAGTCGCCCGTCAGTGTCACGCCAAGATTCTCCCCGACACGCACGACAAGCACACCGCCCCGCAGCCGCACCGAAATATCGCTGCCGAAACGGCAAAATCCGTTTACGACTGCCGCAACCGCCGCAGCGCAGGCGCCCGTACCGCAGGCATATGTTTCCCCGCTACCGCGCTCCCAGACACGCATTTCAAGCGCATTCTCCGAAACAACGCGGACGAATTCCGTATTGACACGTTCCGGAAACATCGTGTGCTTTTCGAAAAGCGGGCCGATCATTTCAAGCGGAACGGACCGCACATCGTCGGCAAATACCACCGCGTGCGGATTTCCCATTGAAACCGCAGTGAAGCGGTACATCTCTTCTCCCACCCCGATCGGCACATCGACAGCCCTGTCGCCGTCGTAAATGACAGGTATCGCCGCGCAGTCAAGCTCTGCTCTGCCCATGTCGACACGCACGGCGACGACTCTGTCGTTTTCCGTAAGAAGCGAAAGCGTCCTGATACCGCTCAGCGTCTCAATCTTCAGCTCGGTTTTACTCGTCAGAGCGTTTTCGTAAAGGTACTTTCCGACACAGCGTATCGCATTGCCGCACATTTTGCCCTCGCTTCCGTCGGCGTTGAACATACGCATCTTAGCATCGGCAACGTCGGAACGGCATATCATGACGATGCCGTCAGCACCCACGGAATAATGCCGCGGCGACATTGCCCGTGAAACCTCCGAAGGGTCGTCAAGCTCCCTTTCAATGCAGTTGAAATATATGTAATCGTTTCCCGCGCCCTGCATTTTCGTAAATTTCAGTGTCATGTGTCTGCCGTCCTTTTTACATTTCTTTTCTGAATTTTATCATTACGCGCTCCGATTGTCAAGGGGCGTTAAACAAGATGAAGAATCGCCGAAAGCCGACCGACGGCGTACAAAGGTACGTCGAGGGAG
>ERZ857840.695-NODE-695-length-45518-cov-8.181070_pt1 | contig 45518 bp, 46 predicted proteins | sample MGYA00519760_ERZ857840 | MGnify/ENA primary metagenome ERZ857840 (study PRJEB31778, sample SAMEA3449371) | human gut metagenome | biome: human gut; feature: human-associated habitat; material: faeces | place: United Kingdom | collected 2010/2012 ... | reverse complement strand
TTGTCGAACAGGTTCAGCATGAGCTGCTGGAAAGCCCGGAGACAACATATAACTTTGAGGTTGAGGACTACCATACTTATTATGTGGGCGAAAAGTCAGTGCTGGTGCATAATCGGTGCGACTTGACTGACGCTCCAGCAACAACTCATGGTGATATTAGGATCGGTGAAAGAGGACTTACTCAACGCGAGTATGATTTATTAAAAGCTTCAACCAACATTAAACATCAGGCGGGTGGTGCAACGGTATATATTAGACAAGTAACATCAAATAACCATAGGGTATTAGTCGAAAATACAAGAGGTCAAATTGTCACATATATAAAGGATGTAACCAAACATGGCCTGAAGAATTTAGCGAGAAATTATGGGTGGCGTTAATATGAATTTTAAGTGTTGCTTTTGCAGTAAAACAATTCTCAACCCGGAACAAGGGACTCGACTAATTATAAAGAAACTTCAAGGCAGTAAAGCATCTCAAGAATTATACTGTCATATTGATTGTTTAGAGAAGTTGCTTGTTGACCCTAAAATGCTGTACATTAAAGTATTGTAAATTATCACCGAGATGAAGTTCATCCATGTATAGTAATTTGGGTTTAAGGCTATCACCGCAATTTAGCGGTGATAGCTTCCGACAATCAGGGCTGTAACCAATCATATGGGCAGACACACCTCAAATTACCATCAATTTGCGTTGCAAAAAGTAAAATCGTTTGACGTTGTTGCCGCAGGTGATAAGACTAAATTTATAAAGTATTCCAATAAATTGGCTGATTATATTGTAACTTATCCGAGAATAATGTATAAATAGGAGCAAAACATGAAGTTTAACATTTGGTTGGAAAAGCAATTAGAGGAACGAATTCCTAAAGAAGTAATTGCCTTTAACTTTAATCTGTATGAATGCGAAGCGAAAAATCAATTTGACGTTCAACTTATCGGTTGCAAAAAATATGACTTAGAAAATGATGATTGGGCGTGTGATCCGGATTATACTTCGGGTGAAGATCTATAACATTTTTCCGCAGATGGTTGGAAAACGGCATTGGAATCCTTTGTTGCATTAGTGAAAGATTATTTGCGGTCGTGTTGTACACCCAACCAATTCACTTCTGCGGATTGCATTTCAGCAGGGTTTGTTGACGGCGATTTGAAGATAATTTATCACAAATAAGCCTTTGCGGAAAGAGAGTTGTTCAGATCTTCCGGAATGAGACTGAGGAATGGGTTCATGTAAAGGTGAACGGTGAGGAGATTACCTGTACACCGATGCTCCGTTCTATTCTCCTGTCAAGGGTTGGACAAGCGCAATTGACCTCAGAGCCGGTGATATTCTCGTTATGCTCAATGGCGAGTATGTCGTTGTCGAACAGGTTCAGCATGAACTGCTGGAAAGCCCTGAAACAACATATAACTTTGAGGTCAAAGACTTCCATACCTATTATGTTGGTGAAGATCAAATTCTTGTGCATAACAAGTGTTCAAAATACTACAAAGCGACGCGAACGGACGATGGAGTTATGCAAGGAGCTGAAATTACAAAAAAACAGGCACTAAACAGAATAAGAAGCGGCAAAGACGTAATCGCTAATTCAAGATCTGCTGCAAAAAGTCTCGCAAAAAATGCCTTCGGCAACTCTAAAGTATACTCGGAAATTCATCCCAAGGTTCCTAATGCAATGTATCATTTTCACGATGACATGAATCATATTTTTCATGTATTCTTCAAATGATGTACAATTCTCTACTGAAATATTACGAATCAATGATCTGTGAATTTGCTGGAACTTTAAACCTTTGAAAGGAGGGCTATTATTTGAACAATCTGCCTATTTGGTACTGGAATAGGGGACTGCACGATGCAATGATAACAAAGATAAGCTTTCACCCCCTAGACTATGATTTTACAAAACCAAAACCTATTCGCAATTTCATTCTCATCGAATTAGATTCAAGCAATGCGTTATTCGATACTCATATTAAAACGATTAAATTATATAATGCCAAAATAGTTGCTGGTACCGTTGATGCTTCAGGATATTGGTGGGTTACTGATGAATTGATTTCTAACAAGAATAGTTATACACTGACTGTTCAAATTAGGAATAGAAAAGAAAAATCCACAATAATAATAACATTTGACGACGCCGAAGTCCTTTAAGTTATTCAGCGTTAATTCTAACAGGAGATTTTGTTCAATATTAGTTCTTCATCTCCTAACCAAAGATGGCACCGCTCATTTGCGATGCCATCGATATGACAGATCCTTCAAATCTTCCGAAATGAGACCGAGGAATGAGTTCACGTCACGGTGAACGGCGAAACCTTGACCTGTACGCCGGAGCACCCGTTCTATGTCCCCAAAAAGGGTTGGACAAGTGCTGTTGATCTTAGAGCTGGTGATATTCTTGTCATGCTCAATGGCGAGTACGTTGTTGTCGAACAGGTTCAGCACGAGCTACTGGAAAGTCCGGAAACAACGTATAACTTCGAGGTTGAGGACTTTCATACTTATTATGTCGGTGACGGACCGGTTTTGGTTCATAATAAGTGTGGGGACGTATATCGGGGAGGCGATTACACTGCCCGTGATATTGATGTGCGAGTTGACAAATCCACTAATTTATTGAAACCGACCCGCGGAATTTCGGTTAATTCAGATCCGGGAAAAGTCGCCAGATTTGGAACGGTTTCAAGGGTGGATTCACTTCCTCAAGGACTTTCTTTAAGGCAAATTGGCACCCCTGGTCACTTCGAAATAACTCCTCAGTATCCAATGTCATTTTCTAATTACCAAAAATTATTAAATCAAATAAAATATACGATAGTGAGGCGATAAAAATGGATTTATATGATTTGAAAGAACCTTATATGAACGATTTGGCGATCATGAAGGGATTTAGGAAAGACTATTGGGTGAAGGTATCAAATGCTTTTTACCAAGTGTATTTTTATACTTGGGATCGGTTTGACTTCGAATATTCAGAGTCCAAAAATGACGGATATTTTGTACCCGACATCAACTGCATTGTTCTACCATCTGTAGATGAGGATACAATTATTGCCACATTAAAGAAGATGGGGAGTGAAACCATAAAAACAATGAAACCATGTGAAGAAATCAATGGTGAACTCTTTTTCAATCTTTCCAGCGGTGAAAAACGTGTATACTCGGAAAATGGATGGAGGATATCATGTAAAATAAGCAATTTGTCTTTTGTCTGTCACTTATTGAGCTAATTTGATTTAAACAACAAATTGAGTTGGATCATTTCGATCGCAATAGAGGCGGGATAGTTCTTGTTTACTACTCGAAATTTACAGATTGGCGTGGATGTGAAATATTTTGATTTGGCCTTTAATGGTCAAAATATTCATTATGGTGCTAAAAGGTTATCAGAATTTATAATTAACATAGGAACATATATAGCAAGTTGTGCAACGGTAAAGTGTTCAAAGAATTTTAAATATTGCTTATTGCAATATCAAGCCGAGAAAAGCAAAAAACGGGGAGAAACCGTTAAGCCAACTCAAAGAGGGTGCCGCTCATTTGCGGCACCCTCAACATGGACGATTGCTAAAATCAAGGTAACTGTCCCATGTTCCTGCACCCAACAGGCGCTTTTATACGGGCATAATTCTTTGCCTTTTATTCCGTCCATAATTAGGGTTTGACGATTTCGTAAATTCATACAAGATTCGACTGCTTTGTTTTAAATGTGTGGATTATTGACATTCACAGTTGTGATGCTAAGAAAATGTCCGGGGGAGGATTTTCAGCACTTCTTTTGTTTGTGATGATAGCTATAGTCCTCCAAGGGATGCTTCGTGACGGAGTAACAACATGGATGCCGTCACTCATTGCAGACACCTACCATATGTCAAACTCTGTGTCGATTTTGACAGGAGTAGCTTTGCCGCTTTTCGGAATAATCTGCTTTCGTGCGGCAGAGGGATTATATCGGCTCTCACCGGATAATCCTGTTAAATGTGCCGGGATGATTTTTGGATTAGGAACAATTTCCGCGGTGATTCTCTATGTGACATCCGGTAGAAATGCAGCGCTCACAGTATTCTGCGCTGCTTTACTTACAGGATGTATGCATGGTGTTAATTTGTTGCTCATATGTATGGTGCCGCCGTATTACAAAAATCGAGGCGGGGTATCGACAATTTCGGGATTGCTCAATTCTTGTACATATATAGGCAGTTCAATATCAACATATGGTATTGCAGCAGTAGCGGACAGACTTGGTTGGCAAATAACGGTATTTGCATGGATTATCATTGCTGCTGCAGGGTGCATTATATGCTTTGCATGCGTTCGACCATGGAAAAAATTTGTTTATAACAAAAAATAAGCACATAAGAAAGTTATCTTTGAGAGGTATCAGAATGGCAGTGATTTTCGATACATTATATAAGATATTATAACAACAAAACGGATTTGCCATGTCAGTAAAAACGTATAAGTTTTATATGTTTGAAGTGTGGTTAAATATTATTATAGCAATTCCCAAAATTATGGGCATTATCCATCAGCTTTAAACCAGCCGACGCAATCCCGTTGACTGACGCACAAAAGCGCACAGGAGACGGTTTTAGGCAAGAGTTCGGCAGTCCGGCACTCCCATTTGCGCAATAGCGCCTTTACCTTCGACCACAGCATCTCAATCGGATTCATATCGGGGCTGTACGGCGGCAGATACCGCAGCTCTATGCCTGCGGCGTGATATGTGTTGTTTGTCCTCGCCGTTCAGCAGCTGCTTTCTACCCCGCATTGTGCAGCATTTTGCCCATTTTTCTCATCTCCATGCGACATATTGTACCACTTTTTACTGCAGTTGTCAAGGGTGACTGCTATTTTGGAAGTTGCTATAAAATGATTTCAGAACTACTGTAAGCACACCGTGCAAACAGGACAACGACATCTTCTTTTAAGAAAAGGACGTTCGCTCGTTAACAGTTATCAAAAGAAAGCATAGCCTGCCGTCCGAACAGCGGGTTATGCTTTCCTTTTCTTTCCTTTTCTTTCCTTTTCTTTTTTGTCAGAATTTCGCCAAAAACCGTCAGATCGCACGATCCAATTCGTTCAGCATTCTGCGGACGGTTTCATCAGGCAGCTTTTCGACATCGACAGGCGTTATCAGCGCACGTCCGTACCGGTCGGAAAGAAACTGCATGCCGTTGTAATACGCCACAACATGCAACGGAATCCAAAGCTGACCGTTTTCAATATAGGGTGCGACCGGCACAATCACCGTGTCAATCCCCATGGCGACATGATCCGACCCACTTGTAAAAACCAGGGTGGTCTTCCCGCGGCTGACCGTAGCAGTGGTTCCATCCGCGGAAACGGAAACGCTGAAACCCTCCACATGTGCCAGTGCGCCGGCAGGAACAAAGAAACGGTTGCGTGTCAGCTGAGCCGCTACCCCCGTATCCGCCAGATCAATGGGGCTGACTGACTTGCCGGATACCATGTAGGATTTTCCGGCAACAAAACCTGCACCGCCCGCAAGACAGGTATTCAGGTTTTCAGAAAGCGTAGTGGTTCCCTTTTTTTGGCGATATGCGTAGTTGAAACGCCCATTCGGCGCGGCATCTCCACGATCTAAAAACGACATGACCTGACCGTCAGAAACAGAGTTATCCGCCCATTTGAAATCAAAGTCCCCTTCCAATCCGCAAAGCGATGCCGCAACCTTGACGGTCAGAAAACGTCCTTCTACGGTCAATTCCGCTTCACCGATCTGTTGCATCTCCCAGGTATCCGAGCGGAACGCATGTACAGACACTTTGCCTTTTCCGTTTATGACAGCACTGCTGTCCCTGCCGATCACAAAATCGTAACCAGCCCACCCGGTTTTACTGTTGCAGTCGCTGTCAAGGAACAGGTTCATCCATTCGCTTCCCTCCGGTGCAGTAATCTCCTCCCGGCACTCCACCATAAACCAAACGCTATCCCCGTTGCGCGATACCTTGGCACGCAAAATGTCATTGCGCCCCGTGCTGTTCCGGTAATAATTGAATCCGCCAAAACCGATCGAATCCCGGTGCATGGTATCTCCCGATGTATCGCGGTACTCGGGCCACACACCGCTCCACTGCTCCGCACCGCCGTCCTCGGAAATTGCAATCTGCCCGTCTGCTGCGGGAATCTCACGTGCTCCCTTGAATCTGCGCAAAAAGGCGGCAAGCTGATAATAATAGTTGTCTCCGAATCCGCCCTTCATCGGTTCAATGTCACGGCTGAATTCCGGATTAAAAGCATCCACATAGTAGCTCTTTGTCCATGCCTCTTTTCCCCCGGTCAGATAGGTGTTGGCAATCAGCGCGCCGGAACCGGTCGTTTCCCATCGCCCGGCTGTCCATTCGTTCCACCCCGTCACCAGAACCACATACGGATCCACCTCTTCGGCACGTTTCATCTGCTCCGCAAACAGAAGTCCGAACGGTGTGGAGTCCAGATGAAACTGAAATTCGTCCCGCTTTCCGTTCGGCAGGATTCCCAATGCCGGTTGTTTATTCTTTACGGTATAGCTGCGCCCGATGGAAAGGTTGGCAAGAATTCCCGCGGAAACGGACATTTCTTCCACTTCGCCGGTCTGCGCGTTATAGGAAATCACCTGCGGAGTCTCGCACATCCAGCTCCAATAATCCTTTCCGTCACCGAGATTTTCCTGCAAAGCCCAGCAACGCCGCACGGTAAATTTCTCGCGGCGCTCCGCGTCGATTGCAGAGAGATTTCCGAAAATCAGGGGTTTTCCCCGGTAGATTACGTACAGGTCGCTGTACTCATTGTTGGCATAAATCTGATCCCAAAGATCGTCAAACACCTTAACATTCGGATCCGCGCTGTCACTGAGGAAAAAGCAAATATCCGGGGTATCCATCCCTTCTTCACGCATAGCCCTGTATTCCCGGAAAATTGTTTTATAAACATTGGTGAAAGGCTCTCCGTTTGTCACATCAAGGTAAATAAAATCCACACCGATGTCTGCGAGCATGGAAGCGTGTTTGCGAATGATCCAACGGTCTGTGGAAAGATAATAACCGAAATAGGGTTCTGCCCAATAATGTGCCCAACCCAACGGGCCGCTGGCAATCGCTTCCTTAAGTGCCTCCGCACCTCCCTGTGCATAAATAGCATTGTGATCATACAGGAGCTGGTCCGGATAGGTCGTGTGGGTAGACGTATGCCAGACCTCATAAAAAATACCGACCAATTTGTCTGTAACAGCGGATCCGTCGCCACTCACATTCCGCCATGCCCCGTCGGTTGCCGTCCATGTATCACTGTAAAGATCACGGATGCCAATGGGATCCGCTTCCGTGTACGGAACACGCACTTTCTCATCCCACTCCAAAGACAAATTGTCATAGACTACACCGCCGTTGTTCTGGTGTGCCCAAAATGCCACGTAACCAACGGTATCGATATCGTAACTGAAGGTCGTTTCCATACGTGTCTTTCCCGCCGCGTCCACAACAGTAACCTGACGGGCATCGGTAATAATTACGCGAAAAACCAGTACACGCTCGCCCTCTTCCGTATCGGTATACACGGCAATCTCGTTGGATTCCATGTCATCCTCAATGTACACACGCCTCGGAGCAGAAAAATCAAACTCCGTTTCAAACAGTGTGACATTGGGCCAGGTGTTGATCACACCAACCGAACGGTTCTGAAAAGCCAGCCAGATTCCTTTGGAACCGACCGCTGCAAATTGATCATCATACCCGGGCAGACGCAACCCGATATATCCGGAATCATGCGCCGGTGAACCGGGTCTTTTTGCCTGCAGATCCAAAGTGATCTTTGCGGAGTCCGCCTTGATTCTGTGCTTTCCCGCAACATAAAAATGTGTATTCCCCTTGCTGGTCAGAACACCACCCGAAACATCGGCAGCCTCATTGAAAAACCAATCTGAATTTCCATCCTTAACAGGTTCCGAAAAGTCATTTTCATACAGCTCATGCCGCGGCTTGACTACACCCCCGGCAGAAGTTGTTTCTTCCGTAATACCGTCTTCGAACACCAATGTCTTCGGTGCCTCAGTTGCCGATTCCTCCGTCTGTGCAGTATCCCGGTCAGATTCCGTATCTGTTGTGACTTCCGGGCGCGTTTCATCTGTTGCTGAAGTCTGTTGCGGATTGTTCGGCGTCCGGTTGCATGCGCTGCATACCAGCAGGCAGATCAACACAACGATCATACCCAATACACATACGGCATATCGCTTTTCTTTTTGCAATTTCCTCATGAAAAAGCCCTCCTCTGTATCCGATTTCAAACAGGGATTCCCCGCTATCGGTATTATAGACTGATTTTCATGTAAAAACAATGATAGAATCGCGGAATAAACATTGCAAAAACGAAACAAACGGTATATAATAAATTTGCAAATACTGAAAAAAGAAGAAAAAGGAGGGATCCGCATATGGAAGCATCCGGAATCTGCGCGCATACCCGAACTGACAATCATCCGTCATCAGCAAAATACCTGAATCACTCCCATGATTCATACGAAATATTCCTTTTGACGGATGGAAACTGCACCTTTCAGGTGACAGACAGCCGTTATCATCTACCACACGGCTCCCTGATGTTATTCCGAAGAGGGGAGCTGCACAGACTTCTGCCGGAGGGAAACGCCCCTTTGGCGTATGGATATCTCCAATTTACCAGAGAAGCGATACCGCCGGAGCCGGCACTGCTTGAAGCAATCGACCGTTTATTTGAAAACCGACAGGATGGCTGCAACAATCTGCTGACGCCGACCGCTGCCTCTCTTTCTTTTCTGCAAATGTGCATACGCCGCATGAGTGTCGCGGCATCAGAAGACCCGCTTCCGCTCTTTTTATGCTACCTGCGCCCCTTGATACGGGAGCTGTTGTTATGCGGCACACCGCTGTCCGGGGAAATACACCGCGTACAGCGGACGAACAGCCATGGAGATCTCCTGTTTGAGCAGGTCTGCGCATACATTTCCGCACACTTTGATACAATCAAGGATCTCGGTTTTATTTCCGACCGCTTCCACTACAGCACCGTTTACGTCAACGGACTGTTCCGGCAACGTCTCGGCGTTTCCGTATGGCAATATGTTCTGCATAAACGTATTGACCGCGCCTGTGATCTAATGTTGGACGGAATGCGCGTAGAAAAGGCAGCTCTCTGCTGCGGGTTTGAGGACTATTCGACCTTTTACCGGATATTCCGAAAAAATTACGGCATAACACCCTCTGCATGCCGTAAAAACGGATCAAAGCCAAGACTGGTCAGGCACTGAACTGTTTGGACAATAAACATAGACTCTACCGTGGTTTTTCTCGCTTTCTCGGCTGGCTGCCCTTTCCTGCTTCGGCACAATGATAAAAGGATAAAGGAAATTCTTTAATTGTCAGTGTATATAGCGCTTCCTGTACATCGGCTTAAGGTAGTTTTTTCGCATATCTCTCATCGAACCGAAAAAAGTCTCTTCGGATTTTGACATGATATGATGTTCGTCTTTCAGGCAGACAAGCTCCAATGTGCAAAAGAGATCGGCGACCTAAAATAATCTGTAATCGGCGGGAAGCACCTTACGGAACTCCGCTTGCGGAAGCATGACAGCGAAAACTGAAGCCAAAAGTTTGTTCAGTTCAACTTGTCCGTTATCATAATAAACGATAATCTTGTCAAATTGCGCAAAGAGAGTATATTCTCCGCGTATAAATGCAGAAAGCTGCTTTGATAGCGCGACCGTCAAGCCGAGTGAATCCGACATGTGCTTTTTCTCAACCGAAAAAGTGATGTAGGATATATCGCAATTTTTAGCGAATGTCAGAATACGGTTAAGGCACTTTCTGCGCTCTGTGATTGAAAGATTTTGATAATCTTCCTCGCGGCGTATGATGGGACCGGCATGAAAACAATGCTTCACACCAAAACCGATGTCTGCAAGTCCGTGTTCCAAGTGGTTGATCTGTTCCGCAATGGAGCTGCGCTGGTCATGAAATACGAGTGTAAACAAATAGAACGGCGCATGAGGCTCGTATGTGCCGAAATCGCCCGATTCATCAACGAATATGCTGAGTTCAAAGAATATCATAAATGGTTTATCAATCATGTGCCGATTTTTGATGTCCACAGTAGCACCAAGTTGTGTGTGACTTTCCCACCGATAGCAATTATGTTGACATTGCTGCAAAATTTTAAGAACATGTTTTACTCCTTATAAGCAAGCCATGTGGCACTATAGGAATCGAAATGAAAACGACTGCCACGAGTATTTTCTACATATTCACCTTTGACAACATAGGTGCCACGAAGTACATCCTTCAATTTCTGATCCTGAGAGATCGGTTCAACCCAAACGGTGGTCTGTGTATAAATCTCATCCAAGAGCAGCGGACGATCGGTCCTGATATTCGACTCTGTGTAAGCCGACGGCGCAAAGTAAAGCTCCGCATTATCCGCAATCCGGTCAACACAGCCGTCTGCATAGACCACTTCCCCTCTCTCGGCATTTACCAATGCCCAGCCCTTTCCGTATACCCACACCGGCTTGCCGTGAAAGAGTCTTATCGATTCTGTCGGGATCTTCTCTGTTTTAGATAGCATCTCAAAAGAATCGTACCCAAGCAAATATTCAATAGAAACGCCATACAGCTCCGCCAGCCGGGCAATCGTATCAATGCTCGGTTCTTTGCGTTCTGTCTCCCATGCACTGACGGTAGATTGTGCAACCTCAAACAGTTTGGCCACTTCAATGACCTTCATCTGCTTTTGTAATCTGGTTTCTTTGAACCGTCTTTTCATTGGTTGGCACCTCCCCTCTCAGATGGATCCTTTTCTAACCACGGATCCTCTCTTTGCAACTGTATCGCATATTCTTTTCGCTCCGCCTCGGTAGCAATCCTCACCGCAAACTTTCCGCAGTCCGGGCAGCGGTAACAACTATCCTTTTTATCTGTCAGCTCTTCCGATGAAAATAAGTAGTGACACTTTCCACATTTATAAATCATATCATTATCCCTCTTCATATATATTTTATCATACTTTCGTCTGAAATTCAACCACCTTTGCGATTACATCGCATTCGTCTACGTATGGATCCTCCCAATATCGTGAGTCAAAAGAGTTTTCGGAATTGTCACCGAGAACAACCAGCTTTCCCGATGGGACGATTATCTCTTCTCCATTCAGCAAAACTGTCATTCCTCCGATAGCTGCCACACGTTTGACCAGTAGTTCTCCATGATGATGAAACACAACAATATCCCCGGCCTGGATATCAGAAAAACAACGGGAAGCCAGTAAAAGGCTTCCCGCTTTCAATGTTGGCTCCATGGATTCCGATGGTACAAACCCAATGAACAGAACAAACCGAAACAAAAGAACAATCATCAGAAAAATGAAAAACGGCATCAGACACCAACGTACTTTCTTCATACGACCTTCTCGTCCTCCAGATAGATTACTATTTTATCCGAACACTTACGCTTCAGAAGCTTACGGCACTCGTCGATCACAAGTTTGCAGTAATACTCACCGAGATACCCGATATGCGCCTCGGATAGAGGGGCGCCAATCAAACCGGCAAGCCACTGATATGCTTCCTGTTTTTCCATCAGCCCGGACTGATAGAGCTGATCAAAATAATCGTGTGCTGTTTTGCGCAATGATCGAAGTTTTTTGTTTGCCATGCTCCCAATCGGAATACGGGTTCCGTTCTGGACTCTGACATATGCATCGCACTCAGGATAATGCGAACATACATACAACATTGTTTGATTACTGTTGGTATGATAGATCCCGTCTGCGCTGCGAAACACCACCGAACCTCCGCAATAGGGACATCTCATAGCGTCATAGTTGATTCCCTTTCTTTGTTTTTTGGAATTATTTTTCTTTTCTTTCATCCCTCTCACCTCCTTTGCAAAAAAATAAAGCCGGAGGGCTTCTCCGGACAGAGTCCGGGTGAAATCCTGTGATTCACCCGGAAGTTACTCTGTTCAAAGCAAGCCTTCCGGCGTTTTTTATTAAGTTAAGCATCGGGGTGCCATTGTGGGCATCACATTTACTCGTGCTCTGCCCGTAACGGTTCCCCACTCCCTTGAGCCGGTCTGACACTGCGAATTCGTTCAATGTACCGAAAGCCTGGGCACAACCCTTTGCTGTGCCATAAGTATAGCATATCAAACGCACTTTGTCAAGCCTTTTAGAAATATTTTTTGATTATTTCAAAAAAATATTTCTTTCAGCACCCAAAATTCAATTTCATGTCAGTATGACAGAAGAACTCAAGACCCTACATAGAAGTCATCATAAATAGTTCCGTCGATGGTCAGCGTATTAGAGTTACGAACTGCCGTAATCATTCCGGCAGGAGTCCAGATTTGCGTTACCGTTACCGAAACGGTATAGCTGCCGTTTGCGACATATACCGGTACGAAGTGCAGTCTTGCGTTTGCGTCCGCATCGCGGTTCTCGACAAAGCTATAAATACTACCTGCCATTTCAAGGCTTCTGTATTTGCCCGCATCCGTGGAGTACCCGTACTCGGGAATCAGCGCCATAACCGTCTGTGCTTCCGTATAGGCGGAGCTGTCGGGCATAGAACATCCCGACATGGCGATCAGTTTGAGATTCCATGCAAGCGAAATGCCGTATCCCGATTTCATTGACCATTGGCCGTTTTCAAGCACAGCCGTTTTGCAGTTATCGTCAGGCTTTACCACAGGATCAACCACAGAAGCACGGATGCCATAGGTGCGAAGTTCAAACTTTCCATCCTCATGCACCCATTCATTCCAGCTTGCCGATCCCACCGTAGTTGTGGGGGAGGATACCAACGGGTTATAGGTGCTTGGTGCTGTGCGCTCATACCTTGTGTTCGGTGTCTGTGAGGTTTCTTTTGCCTTCACGGTTTTCATAAAGAATGTCGCATTATTGTCCGGATTTCGCTCCCGCACGGTGTTTTCGGCATTGGCAATTCCTCGGAACATATACAGCTTTCCTGCGCTGTTCTCCGGCACACGCCACTTGAAATATACCAGATTCGTTCCGTTTGCTGGAATCACGACATCGGTCTTATCCTGCGTGCTGACCAGCGTTTCGGTTGCCCCGTCAACGAGATATACCTCAAGGCGATAGCTCATGTGATCGCTCGGAAGAACGGGAGTGGAGCTGTCATTGGACACATAGAAGGAGGCGATGATATCATTGCCCTCGATATAGTCCGCGCTCGGCGTTACGGCAGAGGTAGAAAGCTCGGAATATTTCTTGACTTCAAACTGAGCCTGTACCGCATTGTTATTGCTTTTTGTCTCGCTTGCTCTGTCATCCCAATTGATTCTCGCTTCAAGGGTCTGCTTACCTTCCAGTGCACCGACATTCAGGTCGAAGGTGATATAGTTTACGCCATACGCATGAAAATCTACAGTACCCGTATAGACACAGGTGCCGTTCAGCCAAACACTCACGGGAATATTGCTGTATGCGTTATATCGATCCCAGTTGTCCACACGGAAATTGACCGTAATTTTATCGTACTGCCACACCTCGTCAGGAGTAACAGTCAGGTTGCTGACGGAAAAATCGTAGTTGCGCTCACGCCACACCGCATACAGGGTGATCCCGGCATTTTCCGAATAATTGGCACCAGCCAAATAGGTGGCGGAAGTTGCCGTGGAGCTTTCTGCCCAACCGAGAAAATCGTAACCGCTTCTTGTCGGGATTTCGGTACGGAGCTTCAGTGTTTCACCGTACTTTTTGACCTGTGACGAGGGTGCGCCTGTACCGCCGTTGGCATCGTAGGATACGGTGTACGAATCCTTTTCCCATACGGCATAGAGAGTCACCGCAGCATTGGCGGTATAACTTCCTCCGGGCTGATAGTCTGCCGTTGTTGCCGTAGGGGTGGTTGCCCATCCGCGGAAGGTATAGCCTTCTCTTGCAGGGATCGTACTCGCAAGTGTCAGTGCGACATTTTCCGTCTTTGTCTGAGTTCCGGGCGCATTGCTGCCGCCGTTCGCGTCATAGCTGACGGTGTAGGTTTTGGGTACATATCGCCAGACGGCATAGAATGTCACACTTGCTTCGTCGGTATATCGTTCACCTGGTGCATATTCTGATGCTGTTGCGCCCTTTGATGTCGCCCACCCCAGGAATTCATAACCGGCTCTTGTGGGCTTTCCCATCGAAAGCGTCAGTGGAACCCCGTAGGTTTTTGTTTGGCTTGACGGAGCACCTGTGCCACCGTTGGCGTCGTATCGGACTGTATACGATTCGGGAGAATACGCCCATACGGCGTAAAGTGTTACACTGGCATTGTCGGTATAGCTACCACCGGCTGTGTATCTTGCGGAGGTGGCGTTTCGGTCTTTCGACCAACCGATAAAACGGTAATTTGTTCTCGTAGGAATGGCGGTCGTCAGTGTCAGTGTCACGCCATAAGTTTTTGTCTGACTTAATGGGGCGTTTGTGCCTCCATGTGCATCAAAGGTGACGGTATAGGTCGCCGGCTTATATCGCCAAACGGCATACAGCGTAACCGATGCATTGTCTGTATAGCTTCCACCGGCATAGTACGATGCGACAGAGGAATTGCTGTTGGTTGCCCAACCAACGAACTCATAATTGAATCTGTATGGTACAGAGGAGGAAAGAGTCAGCGTCACCCCGTGAACCTTGGTTTGCGATGCCGGAGCATTGGAACCACCATCGGGGTTGTAGCTTACCGTATAGGTCTGTGCCGAGGTCTTGGTGTATCCGCAAAGGCTGCAGGTCGATACGATCTGCCCGTTTACCGTTGAAGAAGTGAAGGTATGAGATTCATAACTTTTAGAACCGATTGAGGAAGAACAGCCTGAACAATAGCTATACTTGGCGTGCTGCGACGACGAGTACTGCTCATATTGAGTCGACGCACTGTGACTTGCGTATTCATAACCGGAATAGTCTCCATGATCGCAGGTTTTAGTTCTTCTGTGCTGACTGCCACTGTAATACACCCAATCGCCATAAGTGTACGGACCGTGCAGTGTGCCGGACGAGAGTGTTGCACCACAATTATCACAAACCGTTCTCCAGTCACAACCTGTGTCCCATACCTTCTTGCTTGACGGATGGTTGCAGGACCATACCGCATACAAGGTGACACTTGCATTTGCCGTGTAGCTACCACCCGGCTGATAGGATGCACTTGTGGCAGAAGAAGATGTTGCCCAACCGAGAAAAGTGTAGCCGCTTCTCGTTGGCTTTGTGCCTGAGAGTGTCAGCGTGATATCCTTGGTCTTGGTTTGTGAGGCAGGTGCGCCGCTGCCGCCGTTTGCGTTATACGATACCGTATAGGTGGTCGGCGCGGGAGGAGCATCTTTTTCCCAAACGGCATACAGTGTCCGGCTGATATTGTAGTTGTAATCATCTCCCGGCTGATAGAGCGGGCTTGTAGAAGAAGCGTAAAGCCCCCAACCTTTGAAGGTATAGCCCGTTCTGTATGGCTTCGCGGAGGAAAGCGTTAAGGTAGTGCCGTAGTACTTGGTTTGCGAACTTGGTGCACCTGTTCCGCCGTTTGCGTTATAACTGATCGTATACGAATTGCGACTCCATACTGCATAGAATGTCGTGTTCTGATTTAGCTTATAGGTGTCGCCTCCGTGATAGGATGCCGACGATGCCCAGGAGTAGGTCGCCCACCCTTGGAAGGTATAACCGACCTTTGTCGGCTTGACAGAAGAGATCGTATAATCCCATCCCGAGCCTTTGGATTCGGAGGAAGGTGCGCCCGAGCCGCCGTTCGCGTTATAGCTCATAGTGTACATCGTCCGGTAGTAATAGATCGTTTCCGAAGTGCTTGTCTTTGATGTGGAAAAGCGACCGGACACGGAAGTCCTGCCGGGTGTGTAATGCGTGACGGTCGGAGGGATATGGTTGTAATAGGTTCCCGGCGTACCTTTCAGGGTTGCAGATTTGGCAATCGTTCGTCTCGTCGATCCGTTGACAAAATACAGGTAGTGGTATACCGTATCGGTATAGACAACGGTGTAGGTTGCCGTCCCTTGCCTCACGTAGTTGGAAGCCGGAAAGCTTTTATCCATCATCTCATAGGTGACATAGGAATCGTTGCTGTCTTTCAGGACATATCCGGAGATAGACGGTGATGAAACACCACGGCTATGTTCTTTGGATTCCGCTGCGTTTACCGTAAAGGTTGATGGGCTTGCAATCTGCTTGCCTTTTTCGTTTTTGTAGTAGACCGTACAGGTCATAGGATAATTGTACGCCGCAAATGTGGGAATTGTCATCACGGACAGCAGCGTAACCGCTGCCAGAATCAGCGCAAGAATTTTTGAAAATTTCTTCATTCCTCTCCCTCCTTGATACCGGGCTGAATTACGACATCCCCAACAACACCCGGCGTGTCCTCATGAGGATCGTCCTTCGGCCTGACGACATCGATGGTGATATCAGCGGACTTTCCGTCCTCCGGCTTGCCCGTTTCCGTTCCGCTATCCGAATCAATCGGAGGAATGACGGGATCGGGATCATCCGGATTTTCCGTGGAAGTGGTGATGTCAGTCGAAGGTTCCACGGGTTCCCCCGGCTGTTTGCCGTTCTTCACGGCGGCAACAATGATGGTTACAATCAGCGCAAGTGTGACGACTGCAATCACGATGCCAATGATGATATTTGCTTTTCTTTTCATACGCAAACTCCTTTACTTGATTTTATAGTAACTCGATACCGTAACCGGGATCGAAAGATCTCCATATGTTTTTCCGTTCCATACGATCGGAAAGACTGCCGTGTAATGTAAGGTGATGCCGAAGCCTTCACCACGCAAAACCTTTACTTCCGGTTCGACCAGGGTGCAATTTCCGTTATCATAACGGTATACCGAGTCCGACTGTGTAAAGCCGAGAGACGGCAGACAACCGTTTGCAAGGTTTTCATAGTCTACATAAATCTCATACGCTTCGCCCTGCTTAACGGCATTGAAAGCGACGGTTGCATAATCTGAAATATAGCCGTCCAGCTTATGCTTCATATCCCGTTTCTGAATCTGCACCTGTGCACAAAGCCCCATATACAGGATCAGAACCGACAGCAGCATTGAAATAACAAGAATGAGCACACACAAATAAATGTATGTGTCCTCTCCTTTTTTGCTTTTCAGGATCTTCATCACTTCCAATACACCTCCGATATACCGGAGCCGGATGCTGAAATCGTAGCCAGGTGAATTGCATCACCGAAGCCCATGAAACTCAATCTGTAAGTTAATGTGCATCGAATTTTATCCCCCAGCTGCACCCTTCCGCTTCCATCAAAGCTCTCACTTCCATCGAATGTGCAGGTAAATTGCACCCCGATTTTCTCACGCTGCTCATTGACATACTCGTCAATATTGGTTGTGCCGTTCATGGAAGCATACTCTGCAATCTGATCGGCTGCGGTTTTCATATTCTGGTTCAATGCCACAAGAGATACAATGTTGACGATAAATATGAGCGCAAAAGCAAAAATCATAATTGTTACCGCAACATCAATGTACCCCTCTGCTCTTTTGTTTGCAAATCTTTTCATGCCAGCAAACCTCCCAAAGATTCAAGCAAAACGCTGCCGATGACCACAACATAAACTAAAATGAAGCATACGAGCAATACCATAGAGAGTCTACGCACCTTCTTGGGAACCTTGGAGGCTTCTCTTTTGAGTGCCTGCCCCTGATAATCCGCAAATTTAATGGCGAGCGTTCCCCAATAGACACCTGTTTCGTCGCCGCGAATAACACCGATTAAGCCGCGCGTGATATCCGAAAGCATTCCCGAGCCGACGCGGGCTTCCAGTCTGGTCAATGCGACCTCGTAATTTCCCGTCCGCATGTCGGCAATGGTGATCTCCAGTTCTCGTTTGAGTTCATCGCCGGCAATGTCCCGGTAAGCTTCCAGAATGCCGACTACATCTCGGCTGTGATAGAGTGACTTCTCGATATTGGCAACGAGCCTGGGAAGCTCATACTCAATCTTCCTTCGCTTTTCTTTTATTTTCTGACTGACCTTTCCGATCTCCAGAAAATAAAGCACCACGGCAATGATTGCGATCAATACCGAAACAATCGGGGCGAAGAATAAAAACGGAATGGCAAACACGCCGATCAGGCATGCCTTCACAACAGCATTTGCCGTATACTGCTCCGGGCTTTCCTTCATATCGGCACTGTTCAGGTCAATCTCAAGCTGAAGTCTTCGGTACTCATTGAGCTTCAGTTTGCCTGCCAGGCGAACCGAAATTTCTCTGCAGAATATCTCGATGGGATTGGTTTTCTTGTTCTGCTTCTGTCCCAGATTGTTCATGGCCTTGGAAGAGGCATAGGAAGGCACCCGCAGTACGTCGGCAAGAATAAAGGCGGTGGCGACTGCAAAAAGGACAGCCAGAATAATTGCTATTACTATCATCAATCCACTCACCTCATCCCTTGTATTCCACCGGCTTGGTATAGCGGAACATCATAACAGCTGTAATCATGATCGTCAAGGCACAAATCCCCAGAATCAGTTTACCGGGAACTGTGTACATAAGAGCCCGGTACCAGTCTTTGTTGAGAATATAGAGCATCGGGATGTTCGCAACAACCATACCAGCCATTACATAATACTCGGTTCGCGCAGCTACCAGCATGCCTTTGATTTCATTGTTTACAAGACGGATGTCCGTAAGCTTTGTCACGATCGGCATCAGGGTATCCTTGAGGGTTCTGTCATCCTGACAGGCGATGGCAGTGTCACACCACTCCCGAAAAACGGTGTCGTTGATTTTATCCTTGAGATTTCGAAGCGCCCCTCGGATGTCTGATGTAATCATTGCATTCTCCGAGACAAACGTCGCAAAAACATCCTTGACAGGCGGCTTCAGATACTCGATGTTCTCCTTAACCGCCAACACGATGTCATCATTACGGATATAGGATGTAGTGATAATAGACAGCGCCGTTTCAAGTTCATCTCTCATGTGCGTTTCATAGTAAGCAATGGTTCTCCTGATGTATATAAACGGAATGGCTGCGAACGCTGCCGCGAATGCCGGGATCAGGAAAACATTTTTCATGGCAATGGCGACAACGCATCCAATGACAAACAAAATAAGCGACGCAGCACAGGCAATCGTAAACTGATTGCCCTTGCCGGTCGCTTCCAATGCATCACGCATACGATTCAAAGAAACCGTCAGCTTGTGGGATTTTTTCTTTCCGCTCGCCAAAAGCGCCTTGTCCCGCAGAGTTTGGTGCGGAGAAATGAATTTCATCAGATCCACGGACACCGAGTCCGGAGTCAGACCGAGCAGCAGTATAATGCCGATGGCAAGCAGTAAAAAGCAAACAGTATAAACAAATGTCACGTTAGTTCCTCCTCTCTTGGAATTGATCGAGAATGGCCTGTGGTACACCGGAACGGGTTAACAAGGTCTTTAGATATTCCGACGGAGGGTTGACCTTCTCAAAGTACCCACTGACCTTAATTCGGCCATCCTCACAAACGTTTTCAGTGATACAATACCGATAAAGACACCGGTATTCGGTATCCCCTTCCGCCGTGACCGAAACCTCTGAAATATCCATCACACGTCGGCTGTTATCCTCGCATCGGTGAGCAAACACAACAACCGGAAATGCTTGTCTGGCCTGACTGAGCGACACGGCCATCCCCAGCTGAAACCGACGCTGACACAGAAGCGCAATACGACCGTGCGCAGCTTCCGCCGGTCCCGAGTGCACGGTTGTCACTACAGTATGACCGGTAAGAGAAGCCTCTACCGCCGCATTCGCTTCCTCGTCACGGATTTCTCCGACAGCAATCAAATCCGGGTCAAACCGAAGAGCGGCAACCACCAGATTCTCCTGCGTGATGTTATATGCCGCATTCTCGCTTGGACGGGATAGGGTGTGTACCACATTGTTAAGCACCTCTCCATATGCATTTCTTTTTACAAGAAACAATTCTCTGGCGCCGGACTCTATGCTGTAAATACGCTTATCGTTCGGAATGCTTCCGAGCAAAGCGTTAAGCAGCGTTGTCTTTCCGGATGATGTCCTCCCCGCGATGACCATGGAAATTCCATAACGGATACAGGTTTCGAGAAAGAAAATCATTTCTTCTGTCGCCATCCCGCTCTCAATCAGTTTCCTGCGGGTAATACGCTGAGGATGCAGCAAACGGATGGAAACCGATATACCGCAATCCTCATCCACGATCGGCGTTTTTAAAGCTGTAATACGTGTGTTATTGGGTAAATGCCCCTGTGCGATAGGGGCTGCATTATCAATAATCATATTGCTATGATGTAAAAGCCGTTTGACAATATCCACGGCATGTGTCGGATCTCTGAAATGCTCGGGAAGCTTTTGCATTCTTCCATCCGAATAAGTAAGTGTAATATCATCCCAAGAATTCACATTGATCTCATCCAACAACGGAGATCCGAGATAGGGCGTCAGGACAGAGTACTCTACCATTTCGGAATAGATACGATCCACAAGCTGTTTTGCGGTATAGCCATCGACAGTGATGCGATTGTCGGCAATGAATTTTTCAATATAAGCTCTCAGATCGTCCTTTTTGCTCTCGTCTACCAATGCCCCGGCGTAATACTTGGCAATGTGCTTTTGGGCTCTCGCAACGACATCCCACAAATCAGTTTGAAGCATACCGGACAACCCTTTCCGCAATCTGATTCATACAGACATCATACCCTCGATCTCCGGAACGGAAATACAGTCTTCCCTCCTGCATCTGGGTCTTCACCGCCGCACTGTACGGCATGAGAAAGGCCACATCCCGCATATGAGCCTTCGTTTCCTCGATCGGATAAAGCACATCCGCATTCGGCACATTGATTCCCTGTACATGATCCTGACAATGATACTTTTTGTCGGTATACAGCGGCATCTGCGAAAGATTCCAGCTTATCGACTTCAATTCCGGAGCCGTAAGCCGGAATGTCATGTCCGCAAGCTCCAGCGCCGTAGCGGCAAGGATGTTGTTCTCAAGATTACTGGTGCAATCCACGATGATGTAATCCGATATGCCTCTGAGCGTATCTATAAGATCCTCGACCTTGTTTCGTGTGAAGCGCGGGAATGTGTTTTTGTTCTCCCCGTCACGAAATCCGAGAAACCCGAAATTCGGTTTTCCCTTAATGGTAACGAGACACTGAATCACATCGTTCTGAAGCAGCTCTGCTTTGGATAGAGCCACGCCGACCGACGCAAGGTATTCACGCTTGAAATTCGGGAAAACAACCGGAAGCACCGGTGTTTCAATATCGCAATACAGAACGATTACTGTTTTTTGATATTTTTCATATATAGCAGTTGCCAGCTTAGTGGCAAAAGTCGTTTTCCCGCTTCCGGGCGATCCCCAGACAGAAAGTACATTCCCCATCATTCCGAATCACCTCCGTTTGCGAAATATTGATTCTGACGATCCAGATACTTCTGCGCAGTATCGGCATCCCCACGATATTCCAGAACAAAGTGCATAGATGCAGTTTTCTCATACTGTGCTAAAAGCTCCGCCTGCGTTTGGTTGACAAGAAGCGTTACCGTTACCGGCTGCGCCGTGTCTTTGATATCCGCTTTGTCCACTCCGGAGGAAGTCGTCGAAGTGATAACCTTGATGTACTGCAATTCACGCGGTGTCTGTGCAAAACCGTCTTTTTGCGAGTATACAATCACGGAGATAATATCTCCCGTTTCCAGTTTGCCGGAAAGCCCTTGCGCAAAAGAACCGATTGTTAAGCTGATTGCCTTTTGCTCTCCGTTCAATGATTCTATCATATCGGTTGCAGTACCGACATCGATCGTCAGTTTGGATGGTAGCAGATACTCGCCGGGATAGATATCTCCTTTGGCGTATTTGCCAATAACCTCGTCTTTGCTCCTGATAATCGCATCCGGAAGGTTATATGCCCCCACACTTACGATTTCAATATCGCCTTCACCGATCATACTGCCCTTGGTCACTGTCTGCTTTATACGAACAATCTCCACATGCTCTGCGGAGGATCGGTTGAGTAGCGGAATGATGCCAAAGCACACGGCAAAGGCAACCAGAATGCAGACGATGCCGATCACTGTACGGTTGCCGACTTTTTTACCCGTGGAGGCTTTCACCTTCACGGTATTATTTTTATTTTTCAAATTCATTGTGATATATCCTTTCTCTTATAGCCTGTCAAACGAAAAAGGCCGCCATCGCTGCGGCTGACACAAACGGGATCAGCGCAAAAGGTTGATCTTTTTTGCTTTTTTCATATTTTCTTGCGATCAGCATCACCACGACAGCAAGCAGCATGCCGGTGATCAGCATGATAAGTCCCCGCTGCCAGCCGAGAAGAAATGCAAGAGCGGTCGTCAGCTTGATATCCGCACCGCCGATTGGATTTTTAGCAAGTACTGCAGAAAATATCTGCGGCAAAAACACCGTAACGGCACCGATAAGCATAGACGGAAATCCAACGGTCTCCACCGATAACAAACCGAGTATCACCACCATGACCCAAAGGAAGTCATCCATCGTGTGATCGGTCAAATCGGAACAGGACGCATACAGCAGAACAAACATAAGAATAATTCCCTGCACCGTAGTCATGGAAAAGCCATAACGAAGAAGCAGTGTCAATGACATGACCCCCGAAAGCGTTATATTGATTGCCATGCTGTTTTTGTACTGCTTTTTTCTCATCACGTTTGTAAGGATCCATCCCACAAGTACAGATACACCGATGAGTGCCACCGCAAGCAGCACAGCAAGCCATATTTCGGACGATTGAATATCCATCAAAATGCTTGTTGGTATCATCGGTAAAATAATCGGTGGAAAAACAAATGGTTTGAGCACTTTTTATCCCTCCTCAAGTCAGAAACAATTGAGATTGTCTCTTGGTCAAGCTCGTTCTTTCTGACAGACTTAATCAATTTCAGCGATCTGTCATGGGGAGCAAAATGCTCCCCATGGTTTCTATTCCGATGTAATCAGCCGGAATAACTAAACATTCCGGTGATCTTCTCAGAGAGCGTCGGAATAACAGTGGTGTTGAAAAGAACATAAAGCCCGGCAAGGATTACACCACCAATGACAACGCCGATGATGATCTTCACGGCAGTGTCGATGTAGCCTTCACCGTTTTTCCCGGTCAATGCGGTTTTGGTACGCATTGCGATACCATGGATTTTCTCTTCGATCTTCTTAAAAAACTTTTTCATACTGTTTTATCTCCTTTTTTCTTGAATAAATCAGCCGCCGTAATTGAACATCTCACCGATCTTGCTGGTGAGCGTCGGGATGACTGTGGTGTTAAAGAGTGCGTAAAGCCCGGCAAGGATCACGCCACCAATGACGACGCCGATAATGATCTTTACGGCAGTGTCAATGTAGCCCTCGCCTGTCTTTCCGGCAAGAGCGGTCTTGGTACGGGTTGCAAAAGCATTGCATTTCTTCTTGATGTTTTCGATGATTTTTTTCATGTTGTTTGTTTCCTTTCAAATTTCAATTTATCTTGGTGTTGCAATATGTGTGATGGCGCCCCAGATGCGGTTGGTCTCGTGATTGATTCCGAGCACCCTGACCGTCACTCTGGCGCCGCGCGGCGGTCTGCCACGCTTGGGATAATTGCACAGGCAATCAATGCCGCCGTCAAGAGCGACAAAAACACCGTTGGTATCTACCATGCTGACAGTGCCGACATAGCGATTTCCCACGGTGTACCTGCGAAGTGCTTTTTCATAAGGATTTTCGGTTGCCTGCTTGACCGAAGCAACTGCCTTTACATTGTTGCGATCGCTCCTGTCCACATCCAGAATTTTTACAAGAATGCGCTGACCGGGCTGAAAATAGCCGGAGGCATCCATCATTCTTTGATAACTGAGTTCACGCAGCGGGATGTAGATTTCAAGACCAAACAGGTCAACAAAAATGCCTGCACGAATGACCGATACCACTCTTGCCTCGGCACAAACGCCCGCATAGAGCAGATTGTTTCCATCTCTGTCAACGCCGAAATAGTATTGCTTACGCTTGACCCGCATGGCCTCAAGCCGGCTGGCCACGGCAATTCCCGCTTCGGGATCCACGCCTTTGACAATGTAATCCACTTCGGCTCCGAGTCGTTTGGTAAGCATATAGTGGTGAACCTCATCCGGACTCCGATCCCGGTAATCCTCCGGAGGATTCACCGCCTCCTCTGCCGGAATCATGACCTTGTATGAGCCATGGTAAATGACTGCGACAGTATGGGAATGGGTTTCCGACGGTTGCTCCACTCCCTGGATGGTGCCGGTCAGGATTTTACCGGTTCTAAGCGACTCCAAAAGATCAATGAGATCGTTCTGCGCCTTATCGGCATCGGTTTCAACCGAACGTATGTCATCAATGGTCATGACATTCTGTTTCGGTCTGACAGTTCTCTTTCTTTTGGGCGTCTCTTCGTTTTTGACAGCGTCAGGACCAGAAAGAACGGTTTCTGTATCAGACTCACTTTCCTCTGCTGTCTTCTTTTTGCGTCTGCGTGTTTTCGGCGTTTTTTCTTCGTCAGACTGAGTTTTATCCTCGGTCAAAGTCTCTCCTGACGGACCGTCAGTTTTGCCAGTTGCTTCTCCGGATTCATTTTCAGAATCGGTATGAGAAGTAAGTGCAGCTTCAGCCGAACAGGCGAGATCTCTTTCCGCATCAAAAGCTTCATTCACCTCAGTCTGAGGGATCGTATCTCCGGATACGATCGTTTTTTCTTGGTTTGCCATTGTCGTCTTCCTCCTTTTCTTTGGCAAAAAAATAAGCGCCGATTATCCTCGACGCACATTCGTAATTGATTATATATGTTAAGGCGGTTCTCCAGACAGAAATACGCCGTCGTAGATAGCAAGTATCATCATGCCGTTTTCCTTTCCTTAAAATTCTTCCGGAGGCTTAGCAGCTCCGTAAAGACCATGCCGGGGTGCTGCTTTCTCTGCCTCAGGCACGGTCGGTTCTGTTCTTTGTGGCGGTTGCGGACTGTATTCGAAAACCGATGTCTTTTCGATCAGTTGTGACATCGGATGTTTGGTATAATCAAACTTATTCAGCTTCAGGATGTTGCATCCCCGTATGATGCAAAGGAGTTCTTCATTGGGAAGCCGCAGGATCTCATCCGGCGTCATAAGCTTACGCCTTCCCTGACCTTCATTATGCCGGTATTGAGGAATCATCTGCGCCACGGCGATGGTTTTGCGAACCGTCATCGTGGTATCGACCTGTATGCTCATATCCCCGCTGCGATCCGAGAAATATCTGGCACTGACATCATCGGTACAGCCGAGCATCAGTTGAATATCGCAGTTGCCAATGATTTCAGCCCACAGGTTATTCGGATATCTGTTTTGCAGCTGTCCAAGACTCTGTACAGCCAGCATAACCCGAATGTCACGGGAGCGGCATACGCTGAGGCTCCGTGCAAAATCCGAGCCGTCCTCCGCACCACCGATGCGCCCGATATTGTTAAACTCGTCTAGGATCAGATTAACCGGGACAGGGCACCTCCGCTCTTCGCATGAATCGGCAAAGCGTGTCAGTTTGATAAACAAAAACGAAAAGAAAAGCGATGACAGAAATGCCATCGTTGTATCCTGGTCGCTTAGAATAATATAATATGCGCATTTGCGTTTACCGGGTGCTGTCAGATCAATGTCAGACCGGCCGGCAATCGCCTGCACGGCTCTGTCCTGCAAAACCTGAAGGCGTGTGCCGAGTCCCAGCACAATGCCGAAGCGGACCGTATCGCTGGACTGTGCAAATAAGTTATACGGTGCCCGTGCCGGATGATTGAGCGGAAGCCTTTCAAACATCGCCGTCAGCTGTCGCTCGCTGTTCTGTGTCAGCATCTGATAGACTGCCGGCAGGTGCTTGTCTTCCGGTGCTCTTTTGGGATCCTGATCGATATACAGGACAAGCGCTTTGAGAAGGTTGCCCTCACCGTTGTCCCAAAAGTGATCTCCTTTGCCCGAGCTTGTGTTCCCGATAATGACATTGGTCAAAACCTGCGCCATCAGCGTATCCCCGCAAAGATCCGACATGCAATTCCATGAATCGCTGTGTCCCGGGTTTACCAGGTTATACACCTTTACCTCATACCCACATCGGCGGTACATCTCTGCGGTATCCGCATAAAGCTCACCCTTTGGATCTGTTATGACGACAGACTCATTATTTTTGAGTGCCTGAAAAAGCGAGTTCCGAATCACCGCCCGTGACTTTCCGGTACCCGATGCGCCGAACACCGCAATGTGACGGTTGAGTCTGGTATTCTTCGGCAGACCTACGGTTTTGCACTTATACTCACCCAAGATCATCCCTTCGGCTTTCCCGAGCTCGGATATTTCAAGCACCTCGCGCATTTCTTTATCGGTCATCCATGAGGCAGTGCCATATGCGCCGGATCTGCTCTTGACAAATCCCCTCGGATCACGCTCTTTTCCGTCAAACTTATCGTGAAGCTTATAGATCACAAAGATAGCCCCGCTTATAAACAGCAATCCCAATATCGATTTCAGACCTTCAGCGGAAAATACCTGCTGAAAGCAATTGATAGGGTTGGGGTTCACTGCTTTTATCTGTACTTTACCCGCCATCCCATCGTTTTCCCGCCACTCCGCATAGTTTTGCAATACCTGTCCGAGCATACCCCCAAGATACAGTATCAAGAGCAATGCTGCAACAGAGGCAACGACAATCGCGATTATTCTTTTCTTTCCGGACATCAGTTGGTTTCCTCCTTGTGTTTCATAGCTGCTTCAATCTGTTCCGGTCTGATGGTAACAATGGCTCCCCCTCTTCCGAGATATTCCCTGAGGTAGGCAACCTGCTCCGGATAGCACAGGATCTCGCAATTATCATGACGCATGTCTTCCCATGCATCACGAAACCGAATGAGTCTGGCAATATCTCCATCCAGATGAGAATAGATATATTTTCCGTCCACAAAGGCGTCATACTCAAACGCCCCGCGACCGTATGAACGGCAATCGCGATCGAACACAATATCCTAAAGCCGCTCACGCCAATCCGGTATTGCCATCAAAGATAACCGGCGGATTCCCGAATCAGTCTGAGGAATAAAAATGATATGCGGATATATGCGGTCAAACCGAAAACCGTTTTTGCTGCGTCGGTCGGATTCCATAATGGTCCGTAGCGCAATCTCATAAGATTTTCCGAAAAGAACCGCCGTGTCCACGGTGCGAATGCCTGCATTGAGGCGTGCGGCTTCGATCAGTGCCTGCCTTGCCTTGAATTCTCCTTCTCCGCCCCACCGCATAACACCGTTGCGGGTATTATAAAGTGCACAGCACTCTCCGCCGGAGAATAACGCTCCAACCAATCTGGTAAACTGCGTTTTATTCCGCTCGCCAACGCCGATATCTTTCAGTTGCTTTGCAGGATAGACGACAGGTGAGTCTGATAATACCCGAAGCATCTCTCTGTTTTGAAGAGGCGCAAGCTTATACGGCCTTACCTCGAAGCCCGCTCTCATACTCATCGCAACGGCTTCCGCTACCCGGTGGTTCCGTTCACGGTGTGTCAGGTCCCCACGGAATTTGTGATTGTCAAAGGCGGCTCTGTAATACTCACCTGCCCCCATACGGTCCAAAATCGGGAGTGCTCCTTTATAAAGCCGAATGGTCTTGGATTGACCCTTGCCGGATACATTCAAAAGTTTGGTCTCAAGCTCCTCGCCGGTATCATCAAAGCGCACCACCTGCTTTTCGCACATCTTACGGATCAGCGTCTTATACACCTGCACTCCGCCGAGAAGACAGACCGAATTCATAGGATATTCTCCGACCACCGAAAGCAAAGTGATCAGCCTGTGGGCATGACTGCCCGGGGTGAAGTGCAGCATTCTACTCACTTTCCTCCTCTCTGCGTTTTACGCCACGATGCCTGCTCTCTTTGGCGGAATTCCCCATCCGGCGGTGCCTGACATTATATGTAGAAACCCGTCTTTTCGGTGTCTTTGAGGATATATCATTTTTGCAAACGCTGATTGACCGTTTTTGATATATCTTTTTAGGGTGATTATTCTTTAATTTCATACAGCTCTACCCCTCCGTCGGGCATGGCAGCTTCCCCTGAAAGCCATGTCAGAAAGTCGCCCTTGGGAACCACATAGACCTCCGTCCGCTCCTGTTCTGCCGCTGCGCTGCAATAGTAATGCGCACATACGGCTGGACCGTCGTCCGGCATGACATACATCGCCACGATATCGGAAACCATATTGATTTCAATGTTATCATGATCCCGCATCTGTCGTTCCGGCCGTCTTCGGTCGTAGACATGACGATAGATCAGCACAGCCTCCCGATATCGCACGGGAGGCTTTTCAATAAAAAAATCCCGCATGGCGGGATAAAGAAAAGAACGGATATAATCGGTGGAGCCCTTACTCTTTTTCGGAAGAAGCATCGGAATCCGTACCGAAAACCACCCTTCCTTTGTATATCCGATCTCCACCGGAATCTCCTGCTTCAGAATGGCTTCCACCTGTGCCTCAGCATCAGGATGACCGATATATGACGGAAGAGTACGTGCCGCCAGCGTAAGCTGTTCCGCACACTCCTCTATCAGAAGGGCTTGCTGAAAGTAACTATCTCTGTCCTCTTCATCGAGGTAATACTCCATTGCGGCAATACGGGCACGAAGCGTCTTTTCTTTATTACGCAGTCGCTCGAACTGACTTTTGAATGTATTACGGGATTCCATTTATTTTTTCCTCCGAATAAAAAGTAACCGCCGGCTCTTCCTCACCGTGAAAATCCACCGTGGCGAAAAGGCAGGGGGCGTGTGGCAACTTCAATCCGTCTGCCATTGAAATATGCGGTAGTACGATAATATATTTAAGGTCTTCATCCGGTTGCAGAAGTCTGAGTAGACTTCCCTCGCCCTCATAAAGCACCACGATTTCATAACCCATGTTTTCTTTGAGAAAAAACAGCTGCGAAGGATAACTTGCCGGATAGTGCGCCATTGGGTCTACCTGATCGATAAATTTCAGCAATACCCAAACAGCGATCATTGTCCGCTGATCCGGCTTGCACATCGGATCGGTTCCGATGTAGTATCCGCCGCTGATATCTGAGATCTGCATTTGCCGTCTTAAGTTCCGGAGAATCTTTTCTGCAGTGCTGCGTGGCTTTTGAAGCATTCGTATGATTTGTGTTTTGGATAGTGCGCCGTACTGTGTCAGCCACTTGACCACATACTGCTCCTCCTGTAGTAACAAGGTGATAGTTCCCTCCTCTCTCTTTTTTATATTTCAAAATACCGGAAAACAAAAAAGCATCGGGAATTTCTTCACGATGCTTTCGTTTTCCTATTCTTTTATCTGAGCAACCAGCCATAATCCTGTCTGCAATCCACCACATAATCTACATACACCGTATGGTCTATGATCTGGAAAAGAAGCAGATACCGTTTTTCAAACAGAATTTTTCTGTACTTGTTGGGCGGAATGTAATCCGCAATCAACCATAAGCATCTCTCCGGCATAGTGGCAAGAGAATTGGCGGTTTCCTCGAATGAAGCAACCAGACGGTTCGCCGCTTCCAGGCTGACCTTTGCCAAAAAAGCTGCATGGGAAACCAGCATTTGTGTCGCACGTTTGGATACGATCACAGAGTAAGTCTTATTCATTTCCATCGTTGACTGCCTCTCTGATAGCGGCCCTCATCATTTCACTGACATCACTGACGGAGTAACCCTTTTCTCCGTGCAGCCGGTCTTCTTCTACGGCAAGCAGTTCCTCGCGGAGTTTGAGCATTTTCTCTCTGCGTTCGAAAGAAGCAATGTCCATAACCACAAGGTCGCCTTCTCCGTTCTTGGTCAGGTAAACCGGCTCTCCGCTTTTTTTGCAGAGCTCAGATATCTCGTTATAATTTTGCCTGATTGATGCAGACGGACGGATATTCATATTCAGTACCTCCTCATATGTTATGGTAATATTCTGATTATATTATACCCATTTTCTGCTATGATGTCAATAGTAAATTTTGTTTTTTTGCTTTCTTATTCCGATGCCATTGAATGTCGCTTTCTCATTAAGGACTCCAGCTCTGAGCGGTCGGTTGTAATCAGCTCACGCTCTGCCGGGGATGCCTTAATGGATACGGGAACCTTATTGGCTCCCGAACAGATCAGTGCCTCGCCTCTCTCAAATCGGGTAATGGAATCAATCTCGGTCTTGGTCAGCTTCAGCACGTCCTGCACATATTTTGCTTCATCCGGTTCAAGGTTAAGTACGATTTTATTCTGACTGCTGTTTATAATTGCCCGTCCGTACTTTCCGTCGTCCAAGCCAAAGAAATCGGACAAATCCTGCGTGGCGGACACGGCAATGCCGCCGAATCCGCGAATCGTTTTGAATATGGTAAGACAAAACTCCGCCGCAAGACGATTTGACGTTGCACCGACAAGCTGCCAGATCTCATCAATCATAATCGCCTTTTTTTTGATGATGTCGGATTTGATTTTATCCCACACATAGTCAAGTGCTATCATCATTCCGACCGGAAGAAGTTTTCCCTTCAGATCAGACAGGTCAAGCACTACGTAATCATTGTCCAGATTGACATTGGTCTGCTGGTTGAAGGATTGCGCCGAGCCGGTCACAAAACGGCTCAGAATCACCGCAATACGCTCCGTCATAGGATTGCCGAGCAGATTCTTATGTAAGTCTCCAAGAACCGGCATAACCTTCATTTTGGGTGGGTTCGCATTCTTATCTTCATACAGAGAATCGTTATCATGCGTAATACCGAATGCCCCATAGGTTTTGACAAGAGCCTCATCCAGCAATTGCTCCTCTTCATTGCTCATATCCGGTATGAGCAGTGAAAAGAAGATCATCAGTTGCTGAATCTTCAGTGCCAGCATGGAATCCAATTCCACAAAATCCGCTTCGTCAATCAACTCCTTTACGGGAGAAATGGTATGCCGTATTTCCATGACATTGATACAGTGCCGGGAACCTGGAGCGATCTTCACATAAGTGCCTCCGATTTTATTGCACGCACGGTAAAACTCGTGTCCTTTGATAGGCGCCAGAATAAAGCACTGAATGCCACGCATTCGCATCCGACCGGCAAGCAGCTGCAAGGCAAACGTCTTTCCGGAGCCGCTTGTACCGACCATATTGAGATTGCCGTTCTTATGCTTTTGCGTATTGAAGAAGTCCACGATACAGAAGGAATTGTTATACCGGTTGATACCGAGCAATACTCCGTTGTCATCGGAAATCTCATAACTCGTAAACATATATGTCGATGCAGCGCCACCCGTCAGGACATTGCGCTGCGCTCTCTTTTCAAGCGACGGCTCGATATACAGAAAAGGCATTACCGAGCGGAATGCGGCTTCCTGCTGAAAGCGGCATTCCGAAACGGCAATGTCCATAGATTTGAGCATATCGGTTACCTGCTGTTTGCGCCACATCAGCTCCTCATAGCCTTTGGCGGATATCGTGATGAAAGTGGACATATAAAACAGATCTTCATTGTTGGCAATTCCCTCTTTGATGTAATAGCCCGCCTGAATGGAATTGGAAAGTTCCTCGTAATCGGTACTGGTGTCCTGAAGATTCTTGATTTTGGTCCGGTTCAGCCGAATACGCTGTGCGACCTTGTCTATCGTCTTGCTTCGATTTTCCCGCTTCAGATGAATATCCACGTCCACCCCTTCTCCTGCATTGATCAATGCCGTCATCCATCCGGCACGCACAACGCCCGGATAACCGTTTCTACGGATAAAAAGGAAGCAGTAATACATGCCGTCCATCACCACATACCCGGAATGTGAGAAATCAATGCCTCGTGGGGCAACAAAGTTTACAATCGGTATTTCAGGCACAGAATCGATTCCGATGGTTAAATGCTTTTGCACCATAGTGTCCACCACAACACGGTTGACACGGGATGGGAAAGGTTCGGAAACGCAGGAGCGTCGGTTGAAAAACTGATATAAAATTTCTGCCGTCGCTTCGTCCGGATCGCTCGGCTGGACGATGGCATTGCCGCACTGAGCAAAGTAAGCTCTCGCATTCTGTTCAGCGGTCTGCAGCATTCCGTATATTTTACTGAGATCATCGGTGTTTCTGTGAACCGACTCATACTCAAATATGAGAAAGAACCGCCTTGTCAGCGCTTCCCGATTTCCGATATCGCTGATCAGCCGGATATAGTCCTCCCCGACCTCCCGGCATTTCTCGCTTTTTTCTTTTTCGAGATCCTTTCGTATCATAGCGATGTGGTGATCTGAGTCTGCTTTGCGGGTTAGACTTTTGAACTGAAGCCGGATCGGAGAAATTTTCAGCCACCCGGCAAAGGTACTGATAATGCTGTTCTGCTCTTCCGCCGACCGGAGCATAAAGTTGATCGGTTCAATCTCCAGAATACGGATAAACCGATAGTCCGTCGTTTCAATAACGCCACCCCGAATATTCTTGACAGGAATAAAGGCTTGTACTGAAGCAAGCAGTTCCTTTTTTCTGTCTTTATTCTTCTCCCTCATATTCCGCCTCCTCTCTTACATAATGCAGTTTCCTCTTGTTTTTGATAAAGCGGAAGATATGCCCGAGATATTGTGTCAGTGACTGTCCGTCAATTCCCATCATGGCAATCAGAGCCGTCGGCAAAATGGTCAGAACCATGACCACCACACGAACGGTTGTCGGCATAGGAATCAGCTTGATCTCCGCAAATCCTAAAATAGCCGTTAAGATCAAAGCTTCAACGGCATTGCGCGCCGCCAGCATTCCGCCGAACAAGCGACCTGAATCGGTGTAGTTTGCCGGTATGGCATACAGTTTATTGGTTTCTTTCTCGTCCACTTTTATAACCTCCGAAGTTTAATGTATTTTCAAGCGACATGGTATAGAATTCAATGATCTCTCTATAGGTCATGCCGGTATCGCCATAGGCCGCGTCGGGATCGATCAGCAACGCATCGTAAATTGCACTGATCTGAAAAGACTCAATGGTGGAAGCAAGGTAGTATACCGTTCTTTCCACCTGATTTTCTCCCTCCGTCACGGTGATCTGCCTCGCTCTCACCTCGTATCGTACCGGAAACATACGGTCAGTTGCCTGACTTAAACGATAAATAAGATTTTCACGGCTGATCTCATTCCGATCCGCCGCCACCGAATAGACGGCAAGAATGCAGCAAATATCGTGATTCCTTGTTTCCGCTGACAGGTCGGTCATATTCGCCAGGGAAAGCTCACGGTCATACCCGCCGTCCGCTATCTGCCTCTTGATTTCAGCGTCTGCCATCCGATGCCCCTGATCAACGGATGCTGTAACAATTGCGGCAAGGTCCGCATAGGAAGCCTCTACAACCGACGACTGTTGCTCATCCGGATTGAAAACATTCTTTATATTCTGAATCAGGATATCCGGAAGAGCGACAACCGTTATGACAATAAATAAGACCACAAGGCATATACAGACAAGGATTTTGAAAAGCGTATGCCTCATAGACCAGGCGGCAGAGATAATCGCTCCCCACGGACCTCCTACGGCGGTTCCTGCCGCTATTTCAGATGCAGCTTTGCCTACTTTCGCTCCCGCCTTGACCGTATGAGCGGCAGCGTTTGCAGCTGCCTCTGCTCCCTTTTGGGCGGACTCCTTTGCGGCATTTTGACCGGCTTGCCTGATAGCTTTTCCGGCGTTTCTCGCTGCACTTCCGTAACTGTCGGAGCCTTCTCCTATCTGTTGCTTATCCGGTTCTGCCATTATGACCTCCTGCGGTTCGGGGGCTTGATATCCCATGCGGGACGCTCTGTCGGCTCACCCAAACGCTGCGGCGTATTCCGATAACGCACGGTTTCCACCGATACGCTTCTCACACTGTCACCGTCATAAACCGGCATCCCGTCCTCATATACAGGTCTGCGCTCCACCGCAGCCTCACCGTGTATCGCATACCATTTGCCGCCTGTGCCGTCCTCATACATCTGGTAACGGTCCCTCGGTGCCGAATATCTGGTCGAATCATAGAACCTCGTACCGGAGCCGTCATCATGTCTGACTTCGAAATAGCCATCGGAGGATCCTGAGCCGTCCACGGTTGTAATCGGTCTTTCATACCCCGGCATGAATTCACGGAATTGTGCCTGATTGTAGCCATACGCATCCTCGCCCGACTCAAATACCGGCATTTCAGCATGCTGCTTCATAGCGTACCACGCTACGCCTTCCGAGCTTTCCATCACATCGTGAGGAGCTTCCGGCTCGGTATAATACGCACTGTTGTACCACATCGATGTACCGCCCTCCGGAGTCGTTGCTTCCATCTCTCCGGCTCCGACTGTGCGAAGTACCGTACCCTCCGGTGCGTTCGGGAATATCTCCGATACCTGCGCCGCTTCTCCCGGAGTACCGCCAAAGGTAGGCGCATCATAAAACGCACCTGCTCCCGAGCCGCTTGCCATCCGATACCACTGACTGCCATCCGATGCGGTCATAACTGCGTGCGGGCAATCGGGCTTTTCATATTGCGCCGAACTGTACATCTCAACCGTCGTTTGTCCTCCGTCGCTTCCTATTACCGACGTGCTGATACGCCCGCCTGTAATCTGTGTGCCGGAAAGATGATGTCCCTTCATACCGGGAATGTAGTTTCCGAGGCTTCGGTCGGCAATATCTCCGCCGATGCTGCCCGAAATATTGGAAGGTCTCCCTGCCACGGAAGAAATGGACTCGCCCGTAAGTGTTGCTCCGTTTCTTGCCGCCATACCGCCGAACATACGTCCGACAAAGCCGATGGATCCACCGGCACCCATACGGACGCCGCCCTGAACAACAGAATCACGAACAAAGGAATTCCCTTTGAATTTGCTGGCAAAGCCTGCCGCAAATCCGGGTGTTCCTCCTGCTGTCGATGCTGCGCCGGATGTGCCCCGAAAAACGCTGCCGGCATTACGGAATCCACCACCCATGCCTGTAATAACTCTTGCTGCCATGAGAAGCTCCATGCCCATACCGGAGCCCGTCTGCGCCACATTAAGGCCGATAGAACCGAGATAGGAATCAAACTTTTGCGCCGTTTTCAGAAACGCCAGCGCACAGAACAGCCAAAGGAAAATGCTTCCCTGTCCATTCGAAAGCGCTCCACCGTTGCCGACATAGTATCCGACAGAAGAGTTGAAGCCCCTCAAAAACCAGACGTTCATAACAAGGAGCAACAGCTGTGAGCCAATCATACGGCACCAGGACTTGAACACCTGCAATGTGGATTTGGAAGCGCCCATGGAGTACGCCAGCGGTGAGGTATAACACAACACCCCGACGACGACATAGCGTTCCACCACCTCAAGCAAAAGCCTGAAGTAATTCCAGCCAAGCAGCACCAACAAAATCGTGATAAGCAGAACGCCCACCACCGATACCGTTGATACAACGTTCCCCAAACCGCTTTTCAGAACATTTTCCACACCGGCAAAGGTAAAATCCTCCCCGTACAGCGGCAGATCCATCAGGGCTGTATACGGAGTCCGTGCGATTTTTAATACATATAAAAAAATGGGCTTTGCAAATCCGATCAGAATACCGAACAGGCTGCTTCTGATAAGCAAAGTCCATGGATTTTCCGCCTCGCTGATCGGTCCCGCAAAAGAACGGAACAGTTGCCAGACGGTAATGATAAATAAAAGTGCCCACGCGGTATATTGCATTACAGTAAAGGCCTTGCCGATGAACGGAAAATATTCTTCCATCGCCAACATATCCGTTCCGAGTGCACTGAGGAACAACCCGGAGACAGCATCCATTAACTGGGTAACCACACTGCTCACCCAATTCACGATACCCTCAAATATCCAATCAAGCAATCTTCATCCCTCCTTTGTCGGATATTTCAGGTTAACCGCTGTAATTTCCGCCTGCAATAAGCGGTTGCAAATACGCAACGATAAAGCCAAGCGAGTTCAGAATGATCCATGTGATCACAATTCGCTTCAGCCATGCCGTTGCCTCATCCACCGCCCGTTGGTTTCTTGATACCATACGAACGATCAGGGCAACCGCCGCCATTGTAACTGCTACAATGGTACTGATGGCGATGAGTTGACCGTAAAAATCCTTCATAATGGTACTGAACCGATCCTAGATGGTTTCAGCCATGACTGGCTGAATCGAAACGAGCAATGCCGATACGACACCGATCAGCGACCAATAAAGAACCTTTACTCTTCCCTTCTTTTTGACTTGATTTGGCATTTTGATACCTCCCCTAAAAAATGCATCAAAAAAGCCGCGAACAAAAGCATTTCTGCTCTCGTTTGCGGCTCTCTTGCGTCCTGCTTACAATTTTGGACGATACCATTATACCACATTTACATTTGCTTGTCATCGGCTTTTACACGCCAAGTTTTTGCCAATTTTGTGCCGGATTGTTTGCGGTGAGATTTTACAAAATTTTTTCTCTCAATATTCCAAACAAAAATCCAGAAAATAGTATTGACATTGGACTTGGAATATATTAAAATATAAATACAATAGAGTATCGATAAGAGGTTGTTGTCCCGACAGTTACCATGTGTGATTTTGTTTACTGCCGAGGTGATCCTTGAAGGAAAGACCGTCTTTACGGGAGTATAAACTTTTCAGTAGCAAGATGAGCACATAAGATGTTCGGGTGAACCGGTCTTCTTATGTGCTGTTTTGTTGAATATCAATCTTTAAGGAGGAATTCTGGATATTATGTAATAAAGAATAAAAAGAGTGATTACACAAACGCTTTAATGGTGTTAAATGGTTCTACAACTACTGAGGAAACCGTTTATCAATATGCCTATAATAGTAATAGTCTATGGCATCATTGGATGTTGGAGTTCGCTGGTCCAGAAAGTGGTGTATATGCTGTAAAAAATTCAGTTAATAATACATATATGCAGTCTGGGGCAACGAGTACTGGATATTATGTTGCATACGGTACACCTTCAGAATCTCCTAAGAAGAGTGGAAATAGAAGTGGATTATTCAAAATTACATATCGGTCCAATACACAAGATTATATAATTAGGAACATGGCAGATAATGCAGTTTTAATATATGCCAATACTAAATATATGGCTCCATTGACGTTGGAGCTACTTAATACTACAGATTCAAATGTTCCGGCATCAAATGCATGGAAGATTACGAAAGCTGGGACAGACAGCTATTATGTTTGGTATCAACCTTCTGGAGGTAACAAATATTATTTAACTATCCCGTCTAGTAATCATCTTTCTCTTACTACAGACCAAGCTACTGCGACAAAATGGGAATTCCCTGAATATACATCTACTCAAAAAGGGGTAGATATTAAAGCGAAAGATTCTCATATAATCAGTGCTGGAACATCTATCGATCTTTCATCTTTCGCATCATCAACAGGGTATAGTTATTACTCAACAACCATTGGAGATAATGATCCTGGAAATGCAAGTTTCTCTGTTGCGAATATTTCAGGAACCCCTACTTCCGTAGCTACGATTTCCGCATCAGGACAACTGAGTGCGAATGCACAAAAATGTGGTGTGGTTAGAGTGACGGTGGCGTTTTCAAAAGGCGTTTCATTTTCGACTAATTTTTATGTTGCTCCATCGTCAGGTGAGTTTTTCTTCTTACAGAACATCCAATCTAGTGGAGGCATCGGTATAGGATATGTAGATGGGAACAATTCAGGGGCGACAAAGAATTCATTAACATATGATGCTACGCAATTGTGGCAAAGAATACCATCTTCATTTAGTGGATATTATTATATCAAAAATGTTGGAACTGGAATGTATCTCTCCTCACCGACTTCTACATCTGTTGGTACAGCTATAAGTATGGTATCTACGGTTACAAGTGATCTTCAATCATGGGAATTCACAAGTACTCCTTCGGGTGCTTGGAAAATACGTTCAAGAAATGATGCAGTGACCGGTCGCAATCTTTACATTAATATCAAATCCTCGTCAAACAATACTATCGTTCAGGACACATATATTCAAAATTCAAGCTATCTTGATGAATTTAATGTTATTATGATTGGAAACGATGTTGTGTACAATAGAACACTCACATGGCCAACCGCAATTGATCCGTCAAATATGATGTCAGATTTATCAAAATATTATGATACATACACTTTGATACAGTCGGATATTTATATGGATGTGCCCACTGCAAGAAGTTTGCTTGAAAACTCTAAAATCATGGTGTTTAATGGACATGGTTCACCAAGTGTTATAACGATTCACGAAAAGCCGCAAAGCTATATACACAATTATGAAATTTTTGATCCATCCAATGCTAATAACTCTCTTGATTTATCGGGCACGGATATAGTTTTTTTCGCAGGATGTTCTACTGGTGGTAATCCTTGTGATTATTGTGACGGAAAAGGCAAACATGAAGGGCACTTTGCAGATTGCCCTAATAATGGTTCCATTTATTATAACATGCCAAAATCAGCGCAGTATGCTGGAGCTAAAGTGGCAATTGGATGGTCTGTCACAACATATGATAATCATCCAAACGATTGGATTGAACGATTCATATATTATATGAATACTATTAATAGTAATACCAATAAATTGCATACAGCTTATGAAGCATACATTAAAACAAATGGTGAGATAACTGGTGGAAACGCTAATACAGCTGTAATTTATGGCACCGATTTGGATTTCAGATTGTCTGATTAATTGTGTAAATTTAATAATGAAAGGAGAAAGAATATGAAAAAAACAATATTTGTTACCTTGTGTTTATGCTTAGCGATTCTTTTATGTTCTTGCATGGGTACAGAAAATGGTGTTGAAGTTATTAATGACTATATCCCATTGCTATACGAAAATAGTGTTGGGGGAGCAGAAGATCATAATACGGATCGATATACTGGCGAAAAATTCTTTTCTATGGAAAAATATGAAAAAACCAATAGAGAGAAGAAAAATGATGAAATATCGGGGAATGCTCAGGCGTTAACTTACGATTGGACATTGAAATCCAATGAATTGTCATATGAACTTGACGAGTACAGTTTCGTCAAAGGACGTGATGCTGTATTTGTTTCGTACCGTACCGATACAAATAAAATTGTAAAATATCAAAAAAACGTGGCTAACAATCGAGAATACATGTCTGTAGTTAATCCTAATTCCTCCGAGTCAGAGTATATTGCATATGCTAAGGCTGTTTTCCTTGAATACGCAGGTATTTCTGTAGATGCTTGGGATGTTAGAATACAAACTTGGCGCGCAGAATACGGATATAACGATGGATTCATCAACTATGTTCACGAGACTCCTTCCTATAACGCAGAATATATTATTACATTTTCCAAGAAAATTGGAGGAATAGAAAGATGTGATAAAATGTATGTGCATATGACGAATGTTGGAGAAATAATTGAATTTAAGGCAGTTAACTATGATGAATCATTTGGCCCTTACGCTAATGTGCAAATTGACAGAACTAAGATTGAGGAAGAGGCGTGGCATGCTTTTGACAATATTCGAAAGAATAACAATGTTTTGTCAGAAAAAATTAACAATATTGAGTTGATTACTCAAAATGGATCTTTATGGGCACAAGTTACGATTGAGTATCGCCTTGGTGAAACCAGTGGCGGTGTGATATATGTTTTTGAGGTAGCTAGGCTTAAGTAATTTTTGATTCCCCGTCTAAATCGTATGATTTTATTCCGCTGATTACTCCAAATAATGATTGCGATTAAATTATTGGGGAAACCAACTAATCGCCCTTGTTCCATCTTGGAACAAGGGCGATTTTGTCGAATATCTTGTGCGATTTTTGCTCTTATTTCAGGTTAACTGTTGTAATTTCAGGATAAGGTATAATGTTTTTCGCAAATTCAAAAAAGAGCAAAAAGATAGACATGATCAAAAGACGCTGGTAGAATGAAGATAGCATACAAACATTCGAAAGGAGAATTGAACATGTCCAAGCCTATTATACAGTTAAACGAGGAAAGCGTCAAGAGCGAATTAAAAGAATTAGTCAGAAACAGCGTGGAAGAAACGCTGAACGAACTGTTGAACAAAGAAGCCGAAGAGTTGACGAGTGCGGCAAAGTATGAGCGCACCGAGGCTCGGCAAGGCTACCGATCGGGACATTACAGCCGCAAACTGACTACGACCTCGGGTGAGGTACGCCTTGAAGTACCGAAGCTGAAAGGCGTACCGTTTGAAACAGCAATCATTGAGCGTTATCGCCGCCGGGAGAGTTCGGTCGAGGAAGCCCTGATCGAAATGTACCTGGCAGGTGTGTCGGTGCGCCGCGTAGAGGACATCTCAAAGGCACTGTGGAGCAGCTGCGTGTCAGCGTCCACCATCAGCGATCTGAATCAGAAAGCCTATGTGCATATTGAGGAATGGCGTAATCGCAAGTTGTCCGGCAAGTACCCGTATGTCTATGTAGATGGCATATACCTGAAGCGCAACTGGGGAGGAGAATTTGAAAATGTCAGCATCCTTGTAGCCATAGGAGTTGACGAAGACGGATACCGTGAGATCATCGGCGCTGCCGAGGGTATGAAAGAAGACGCTGAAAGTTGGAAAAACTTCCTTATATGGCTGAAAGAACGGGGACTTGACGGTGTAAAGCTCATTGTCGCAGACAAGTGCCTCGGCATGTGCAACGCCGTGGCAGAGGTTTTTCCGGATGCGAAATACCAGCGTTGTACGGTGCATTTCTACCGGAATATTTTCTCCGTTACACCAAGGAAACATATGAGAGAGGTCACACGGATGCTCAAGGCGATCCACGCTCAGGAGAGCAAGGAGGCGGCGAGGAAAAAAACTCGGGATGTCGTGGAAAAGCTACGGTCCATGCGGTTGAATGAGGCAGCTAAAAAGGTGGAGGACAGCATTGAAGAAACCTTGACTTACATGGATTTTCCGTCACAGCATTGGTTGAAGATTCGGACAAACAATGTCATCGAACGTGTGAATCGTGAGATACGACGCAGAACGAGAGTCGTTGATACATTCCCTGACGGAAAGTCTGCTCTGATGCTGGTCTGCGCCAGACTACGATATGTTTCGGGAAAAGAGTGGGAAACAAAGCAGTATCTATGCATGAAATATTTGACTGAAACCGCGACAGAAGTAGCATAAACACAGCAATCAAATAGCATACGCCGCCGACGGAGTCAAGGGTCAAGATGAACGGCTTCGCCGCCCTTGACTCCGCCACCGACATATGCTTTTGGGCAAATATGCGGAGCGTAGCCGCTCCACCGCCGGGGAACCGGCTCACAACTTCATTTTCTCAGAGTCGAATTTGCGAAAAACTATTGACAGTACCAATTTCAGCCTGCAATAAGAGGTTGTAAATACGCAACGATAGTCCAATGCAAAATATGATTCAAATTATTCATTGAAACAATCAAATGATAGAGTAGAAAACCATTGAGTAGACCACACTTCAGGGTCGCTTCTGATTTCTACAAGCAAATCATCATAGACAAAAATAGTGCTATTTCTGCTATCTGTTTTATACTCAATGATCAGAGCTGTAACTTCACGATCATTGAGAGTTATCTCCTGATTATAAATGTTATATCACAAATTCTCTAATACTTTAATAGCTTATATCGTTGAACCATGAAACAAGGAAAAGCAATTTAAAAATAAAACTTTCATTGCAGAAATCCATTTTTCACTCCGTCTTTCGTTGATGAGAGAATAAACCAGATCCATCAGCCCGGGATATACCATCCCGGGCTTTTCCTACTATACCTGCAAACACTTACTCCGACTGATCCAACACCGCAAGTAGCTCCAGCCAAAAATCCACCTCCTTTGCCGGCGACGACCAAAGACGGAGCGACAGAATGTTGATGGCCTGCTCACGGCAACGGTAATAGTGTCGCGACGAAAGATTCAGACGGTACAAAAGTTCGCTGTGATTCAGCGTTTCCGGTGCTATGAAGGTCAGATAGATCAGCTCATAAAGCTTCTGCCCGTCCTCCGGTTTCTTTTTCAGGATCGTCAGTGCCTCGTTCACACGGTCAAGAATCATGCGTGACTTTTCAATGCCTGCCAGACGATTTTCAAGCTTTTTGTTCCCTATCGCCATTTCCATATCCAGACGATCGATCAACTCGTCCAGCCTGTCAAACGGCTGATCCAATTCCTGCGCAATCGTATCCGGAAAACATTCCAAAAGCCATGCAATGGTGCGATAGTGTTTCAAAAGCAAAAGCGTGTTATGATACGCATTTTTCGTCTTCTGTTGCTTGATTGCCCTTGCTCTCTCGTCATCTATCCTCGTATCCCCGAGAATCCCCCTATGTGTGAGGAACTGAATGACTGCATCGGCAGAGGATATCGGCTCTGCCTGCTGAGATGTCTTTTTATGTGTACCCATAAGTATAGATCTCCTGTTCTTTTTGTGTATGTGCCCATGTAGGACCTCTGATGGTGTTTGTAAATATGCTATGTCCGGATATTCTTATCTCCTTGCAGTCATATTCACAATTCTTACAATTCCGGCAGTAAGAAAGATACGCGCGTATTATAGGGGCGGAAAATGCAACGCGATTTTCATCTGTTTCCGCCTCATCCGATTTTCTCATTCTCTCTGATACCCGCTTACTATACCAAGCCACGAGACGATTCAGATACGCCCGTGTGCTTTCTTTTTCATTTGTGCGTTCCGAGAAACTGCGAAGCTCGGTAAATACCCACTCCACCTGCTCCTGTGTCGGAAATAACCCCACTGCCCCTGTCGGGTACAGTTTATTGAATAGAACGCAGCCGTAGTTACCGGGCAGACGGTAAAGAGCAAAGACATCCCCATGCTTCTTTAAAAATCTCCATACCTTTGTCTTTTCCCAGCCCCGGCGTTGTCCCAGGGTTTCCAAGGTTAAAATCGCACCGTACTTCCCATATTGAACCGTCGGTGCAAGAAAAGAAAACGCATTTTTCGGATCATTTGATACCGTGTGACACCACAGATCCAGCCAAGCGTCTGATTCCTCAAATATGTAACGACATTCGACCAATCGGTCTGTGATATTGCGTGGCAGGCAGAGAAAGCCATATTCATCTATCGCATATGCCGTCACTCCTAAGCACGCCTCACCGGAGCAGTTTTCTATCCAGTCATTCAAAAAATATTCTAACTTTTTTGTAGTAGGGTCTATCGTGTAAGTAATAAATCCCAACTCAGACAGTTTATCCATCGTATCAAGAGCAACCTGACGGTTTTTGAGTCCAAGGATACGCTTCAGCCCCACCATACCGCCTGACCACATTCCGGGAGTGACATCGTTGATGTGACCGCAATACAGTGCCTGTCCTTTACGGAAAGCAGCGTGAGACGCCAGCTTCGCCCAATAGCCCATGATTCCCTTGCCTTCCGGCAGATGGGAGCGCATCAGCTTTACCCATTTGTATGTCATCAAACACTGCATTTCTTTTCTCCCCTTTCTAAAAAACATTCAGAAATAGAAAAAGGAACATTACCTACATTTGATAATGTTCCTTTTCTGATGTATACTATTTATTTAGTCTGTTGTCGGCGCCGTCTCTTATAATACTCATCAAGCGCAGCAAAGATCACCGTCTCGATCTCGGATTGTGGCGTTCCTCTATGAAAATACTTTTCAAACTTCACCGTGGGAATTTTAATCTTCTCTACCTGATTCGGTTTCTGCACCGACAGAATGGTTTCTATGGTATCAAAATCCAATTTACCTTCATGACTCAGCTTTCGCATCTGAATTGCTTGCGCCAGTGATGGCGTGGCTTCTTCTGTATCAATGATATAGGAAAGGTCCTTCTGTTCTTCTTCGGTCAGGTAGGACAACTCTACCGCCGGGCGGAGTGCGATCTTCCCGATATCTACATCCTCCAGAAGCTCCGCGATCAGATGGGTCAGGCGGATATATCTTCTTACCTGCTCACGGCTGTCACCGTTTTCCTTACCAATCAACTCAACAGATTTCAACTTGTGCACCACTGGTGTACAAGTTAAGTCTGTGCGTTTTCCCTGCCTCTTCAAAGCCTCCATTTTGAGCTTATAGGCAAAAGCTTTTTCCGACGGAAGGATATGCTCACGCTGCAGGTTGGAGTCCACCATCAGAATCACAGCATCATCCTCCGACAGTTCCCGAATGATCACCGGCAAAGTTCCAATCCCAAGAAGTTCACATGCACGCTTGCGTCTGTGCCCCGAAATCAATTCATAGCGGTCGTCCCCTTTTTTGCGGACAATACAGGGAGAGATGACTCCGAACTGTGCGATGCTCTCCATCAAAGATCGCATCTCCTCATCCTCTTTGACTTGGAAAGGATGTACACCTGCACTGTCGATTAAAGTGATCGGAATTGTGCGAACTTTCTCTCGCTTATTGTTCCCTTCATCTGCCGTCAGCAGATTTGTATGTTTTTCTTTGTTTTCCATGTCAATGCCTCCCGTAATTCGGTCTTTCGGGCGCAAAAAAGCGCCGTGAAAACACCTTGCAGGGCAGTTTCCGGCGCACGATTGTAAACCTAATAGGCAGCATGGCTTTTCCCGTTTTTTCGGATATTTTTCCGATTAACAGTCATTCGCCTGTTTGGTTCCGGCGTGTGACTGTAAAACATGAAAATTCGACTGTCAGATGCCACAAATTTGGCTTTTTGAGAGAAAAATGCCCCGAAAACAACCATTTTCGGGGCTAAATTGGCTCCCCCTACTGGACTTGAACCAGTGACACCCTGATTAACAGTCAGGTGCTCTACCGACTGAGCTAAGGAGGAATAGAAGGAAAGCCGACTCGGGAAACGAATCGGCTTTGATGTGTTGGCGATGCGCTATCTTCCCGACCCGTCTCCAGGTAAGTATTGTCGCCTCAGCAGAGCTTAACTTCTGTGTTCGGAATGGGAACAGGTGGACCCTCTGCGAAATAACACTGACTCACTGCTTCCGCCTCTCGGCGCCGCGCAGTTACGGTGGTGCACCTTCGGGGACTCGAACCCCGGACCCACTGATTAAGAGTCAGTTGCTCTACCAGCTGAGCTAAAGGTGCATACCCTTCTTGTGCTTCATCTCCAACCGAAAAGAAGGAAGAGAAGAGGAGAAAAAGAAACTCAAACGAATGAAGAACCGCTGCACCGAAGAGGTGCAAGAGGTTCAAGCCCTCGGTCAATTAGTATCGGTTAGCTGAACACGTTACCGTGCTTACACACCCGACCTATCAACTTGTAGTCTGCAAGTGACCTTACTCATTTGAAATGATGGGATATCTCATCTTGAAGCATGCTTCACGCTTAGATGCCTTCAGCGTTTATCAAAACCGCACGCCGCTACCCAGCTATGCCCTTGGCAGGACAACTGGTGCACAGGAGGTGCGTCCGACCCGGTCCTCTCGTACTAAGGTCAGCCCTTCTCAAATATCCAACGCCCACGACAGATAGGGACCGAACTGTCTCACGACGTTCTGAACCCAGCTCGC
>ERZ857840.685-NODE-685-length-46037-cov-5.123570_pt1 | contig 46037 bp, 39 predicted proteins | sample MGYA00519760_ERZ857840 | MGnify/ENA primary metagenome ERZ857840 (study PRJEB31778, sample SAMEA3449371) | human gut metagenome | biome: human gut; feature: human-associated habitat; material: faeces | place: United Kingdom | collected 2010/2012 ... | reverse complement strand
TGCATTCTGTCTATTTCCGACCTACATATTCCATTCCAGAAGCCCATTGAGACTTTTAGTGCGTACGCTGGTAAGATTGATATCCTTCAGGTAAACGGGGATCTTGTAGACTGCAGCTCCATTTCTCGCTTCCTAAAAGTATATCGTAAAAGTCCAATGGAGGAAATCCTGATTGCTCGTCAGTATATGATTGACCTGATTGAGATGCTTCAGCCTAAGAAGGTTATTATCAATTATGGTAATCATGACTTACGCTTCCAGAATTATCTTGCTAAGAATCTGGACACCGACTTGCTTGAACTTATGCCGAAGACATCTTTGGAGCTTATTTTTGTTGATGGTTTCAACCATTATAACAAGGAACTTCATACAAAGGTCCATTATGACCCTTTGATTGATGTTTTCAAGGACAGTGGTATTGAGATCGTTTATAACGATACTTGGTTTAGTTTTGTTGGTGAAACAATTTTTGTGCATCCACTTGCTTATTCCAGCGGTATGTTAAAAACGGCAGAAAAGGCATATCGGTATTTCAAGGATAATGATTATTTCTTTGATACTATCGTGATGGCACACACTCATAAAACAGGTCACTATGATATCGGTAATTCTGTAATTTATGAGCAGGGCTGTTGTTGTGAAACGTCAAAAATGGATTACGCAGATGGAAAATTAACCCCATCTCAGCGAGAAGGATTTATTTTGGTCTATCAGGATAAATTCGGAAGGCTGAATGAAGATAAAACACGCATCGTGCGTTTGAATTAAAAGCGGTGACACCCTACCAATAAGTGGGTAATTAAAAAAGAAGTACGACCGCAAGGTCTGCTTTGGGACATTATTTGTTGTCTCCTTTTCTATGCCCGTAGGCTAGTGTCTACGGGTTATTTGCCAGGGTAGCATAAATGGATAATGCAGCTGACCTGTAATCAGCAGACTGTCGGATCGTACCCGACCTCTGGCATTGGTGTTCCGCCACCGCAAGTGCGGACCATTAAAGTTTAAAACAAGCGTTTTATCAACACGAGAACAATTCAACTAGCTCGGATGGTTTGATGGATGCTTGTTTTATTATGGGTCAGTATATCCAGTGGCGAAGATAGCGGACTGTAACTCCGTGACATTAGAAACATCGTTGGTTCGACTCCAACCTGGCTCACCAAAGATTGTACGGCTATTCCCTACACCTTTATATAAAGGTAGCCGTACAGGAAAGTAGGGTTATTGTGCGGTCTTACTCAAGTGGTTGAAGAGAACGGTCTTGAAAACCGTTAGGTCGGCAAACCCGATGCCAGAGTTCGAATCTCTGAGACCGCGCCAGTCCTTCTCTCGGAGGACCTATATTATACCGGTTCCCTACCACCGGCTAAAAGGTAGGATTTATTGTGTATTCGTAGCCAAGCTGGTAAGGCACTCGACTTTTAATCGAGGTATCGCAGAGTTCAAATCTCGCCGAATACACCAATTATGCGCCTATAATTCAAAGGTAGAAGTCAGGTCTCTAAAACCTGTATGTGCTGTCTCGAAAGCAGCTGGGCGTGCCAAAAATGGTTTCCAATTCGCGGTTGGAGACAAGTCCGAAGTCAATCTATGATTAACCTGTAATGCGCATACGATTAAGAAATAGATGACACTTAGGCATCATATAACGCAGAGTGGAGCAGTCAGGTAGCTCGTCTGGTTCATACCCAGAAGGTCGGTGGTTCGAATCCACCCTTTGCACCCAGCATCTCCCCTTTTGCAAGCCTGCCGTTAGTTAAACTCCCTCTGGCGGCAGGTATATTTTGATTATTATGCCGGTTTGCTGGCAGGGCGAGGTATGTTCACGACATTTATGTCGGTAACATAGCAAGCTCAAATAGATGATAAAGACCTCGGCTCACTACGGTGTCAAAATGCTGAGGTCGAATTTTGAACAGAACCTATTAAGCCTCTCAACGATGCGTATCATGATAGGTCTTTTATAGAATGAAATCCACCCGGCCTCCCAGATTATTGGTGCTCATGAGGGTGGATATTTTGTTGCCGTAGGATGTGCGCACGTTCTACGGCTTTTATTTTGATTTTGAATGGAGGTGTTTGTTTGCCTAGAAAGAAAAAGGTTGTTGAAGATGGCGTTATTCTTGAGGGAACCGAAAATAAAAAGACATTCAAATGCCTGCGTTGTGGTAAAGAATATGATGTCGCTATGGGGCATTTTTACCGAATAACATATTCTCCATTGTTCAAGGCAAATGACGGATACGCTCCAATCTGTAAAGAATGCGTTAATGAAATGTTTGATGATTTTTCAAGACGCTTTGGAAGCGATAGAACTGCTTGTATGCTAATGTGTCATGTTCTGGACGTTCCTTTTTATAATAGTCTTTACGATTCCGTTGTGAGCAATTCTGGAACATGTAGGCCAGGAACTTATAACCGTCTCGTGGTGAACATGAAGAACTTCCAGTTCCAGACGTTTACCAACACTCTCGTGAATGGTGAGCTGAATAAAAACGCTCTCGATTTACAGGAAGAGAAGGAACAGAAGTGGTCGAAGGCAGAGATTCAAGCAAAGGATGACTGTATTTCTGTTATTGGGTACGACCCATTTTATGGTTACAACGAGGGTGACCGTCGTTATTTGTTTAGTGAACTCATCAAGTATTTTGAGGATGGTATTGAGGACGACCCATTCAAGCTGTCTCAGATTGTTCAGGTCGTAAACAATAATAATCAGATTCGTCAAATCGACCTGCAGATTGCTCGCCTGAACCCCATGAACTCGGCAGAAGCAATCAAGAGTCTGAATGATATCAAGGTTAAGCTGGTTTCTAACAACGATAAGATTGCCAAGGAAAACGAGATTTCTGTTAAGAATCGCTCCAACAAGGATGCCGGACGTAACACACTTACCTTCTTAATGAAGGATATGCGTGAAAAAAATATTGCTGGCGCAGAAGCAAACTTCTACGACCAGCTACGGTCTCCGGGCACTCAATGGGCGGCAGATATGAGTGTTAAGGCAATCAAGGAAAATGCTTTCTTTGACGAAAACGACATGCAGGAAATTTTCGATACACAGAGAGAATTGATTGATAAGTTCCAGAAAGAAAGTGATGACGCTAAGGAAAAATACAGACTGTCTCTTATCGAGAATCAGCGGCTCAAAGAGCTGTTGGAAGATGCCGGTATCGACGCAAGCGCAAAAGATACGGATGGTGATGCCGTATGAGAATGAAACAAAGAGCGCCTATTATCACAGCCGTAAAACGTAAGATTTATGAGTGTGATGCGGCAACGATTGCATTCTATCGGCGTAATCCTGTTATTGCGGCCAGAGATTTGTTGGGTATCCAACTATTTGACGCTCAGGCATATATGCTGGAACAAAGTTGGAATGCAAGTCATGTTCTTTGGGCGTGTAGTCGAAACTTTGGCAAGTCTTTTGTAGGTTCTGTTTTTATTCTACTGAAGGCTATGTTGTATGAAAACCAAGCTATTTATATTGTAAGTAGCGTTGGTGATCAGAGTAAGGAAACTTTTAATAAAATCGAAGAAATTGTCACTCGTGTTGGTAAAACAGCTGCGTCTATCCGTAGTCTGCAAGATATTGCAGAGAAAGAAACGAAAAAGTCTGCAACCAATAAGAGTGGATTTAGTCATAATCCCGCCGGGTATGTTGTTGAGTTTTATAACGGTAGTTCCATAAATACGCTAAACTCCAACCCGGATTCCAATCGATCCCGTCGTGCAACCCTTGTGTTTTTTGACGAGGCTGCGTTTTGCTCCGACGAACTGATTGTTGTCTGTGAAGCTTTTGCCACTCAGAATACTGACTTCGTGACTGATACGGATGATTCTTATAACCCTGAAACCCAGCCTCGCAAGGTTCCTACACAGCTTGTGTATGCTTCGAGTCAGGATACAATGGATAAACTATTCTATCGTTATTACAAAAACTTTGCAAAGCGTATGATTGCCGGTGACCGTGATTATTTTGTTTGTGACATGATTTGTGATGTTGCAATTCAGGTTTATATGAACGGCAAGCCATACAAGGCTCTGCTGACGAGAGATAAAGTTGAAGCAGCTCTAAAGTCAAATAAAATGAAGGCGTTGCGTGAATATTATAATCGCCCAAGCCGTGATGGTGGCGTAAACCAGATCATCAAATGGGGTACAGTTCGTCGCAATGAGCGAAAGTATATACCACAGCTTTATTGGGATAAGAACTACCAGTATATTCTTGCGTTTGATCCTGCCCGCACAATGGATAACTCTATTGTTGGCGTTATGCGTATTTATAACGATTCAGAAAACGGCATGTGTGGCGACATTATAAATTGCGTGAACATGGTTGACCTTGCGAATGAGAAAAAATTCAAGCTCGATTCTAATCGTCAGCTTGAGCAGTTGCATGAGTTGATTCTACATTACAATGGTCAAAATCCTGATTACGAGTACATTGATAGATTGATGATTGACCAAGGCGCAGGCGGCGGCGGTACTTCCACATATGCGGACGGTTTGCTTAACAATTGGACTGATAAAACAGGCGCAGAACATCGTGGTTTTATCGACGCAAATCATGAACTATATGAAGGATATGATGCCCGTTACCCAGATGCTGTTGATAAGCTACGTCTAATTAGTCCTCGTAAATTCCGTACTGCAATGGTTGAGGAATTTATTGAGCTGATGAATCTTGGTGTCATTCACTTCCCTCTTGAATATAACGGTGGAGATTATGTTCAGGTAGTAGACGGTGTGGATAAATCAACTGGTCAAGAAATTTTGAAGACGCATGAACTCTCCTTAGAGGAACAGACTGCGTGGGTTAACATCGACTTGATGAAGAACGAGATTACGAGTATTCAGAAAACGACAAACTCTGAAAATACGACCGTAACATATGCTTTGGCACCCGACATCGCCAATAAAATTCCCGATGATAGGTTCTATGTTGCGATTTTGCTTGCTCATCGTCTATATGAATTACGTCGTAAGGATAAAGTGCGCCAGTCTGCGGTGGAAACAATGACTACTCCGCCGATTTGTATTTCTAATATTGACTTCTAAGCAGAGGAGGTGAAAATGTGGCAAGAAAGAAAAAGGAAGATTTTGATGTCGTGACTGCTTCACAGACAGATGACGGTACTGTAGTTATTACCTCTTTGAATGAACTTTCAGAAGAGAGGATGAATAACGTCATCCGAAATGCAGTTGCGTCTTATGACCCTGAAAATAAGCAGTATAGTACATATCTGAAAATTTCAGCCTCCTCTGAGACACTGACCGTTGACCGAATTGATGAGCTTGCACAAGGGCTACAGTCAAGTCTGACGAATGTGCAGACGGTCAATGGAATCATCCGTAATTACATCAACAAGGATGACCTGATTGGCATTACTTATGATGCGATTGAGGCGAATGTTAATACTGAGTTCAAATGCAGTTTCGCTCAGTTCCCTGAACAGCGTAATAAGACAAAACAGGTAAATTACGCCCGTGAAGTGATTGATGACTTCAACGCACAAATCAATGTGCGAAGTCTGCTACGTGCCGCCATTCCGATGACTTACGCAGAGGGCACTTATATTACATATCTGCGTCAGAAGGATGAGAACTACATTGTAGACTATTACCCTCTTGGTATTGCTGAGATAAGTGATTACCTATCAAATGGACAGCCTGTTGTGCTTATTAACATGTCTAAACTGAAATCTGCTTTGAGCAAATCTATGCTGAAGGACAAGAAGAATAAAGCACTGTTCTTTGAAAATCAGGAGACTGAGATTCAGAACAACTATCCAGATGAGGTGTATCAGGCATTTAAGAATGGTGATACATACGCAAAATTGGATGTTGACCATTGTGGCGTGATTCGTATTGGCAATATGGGACAAAAATATGGTGTCTCTCCCCTGTTTCGCGCCTTACGTCCGGCATTGATGCTTGAGACCTTTGATACTTCAGACCGTGTAAATGCTAAGGCTAAGGCAAAGAAAATCATCTGGCAACAGCTTGACCCTGAGTTGATGGGGCCAAACAAAGATAAAAAGGGCTTCTCTGAACAAGTGACAGCGCACGATAACCTGCTGCGTGCATGGAAGCAAAATACTGTGCTTGTGACGACCGCTCCTTATGTAAAGGATATCAAATATGTTGAGCCAAAAGTTGAGATGACAAATATCGAGACTGTCAAACAGTATCGCAATCGAGAAATGGCTGCTTTGGGTATTAGTTTCTTGAATACTGATGGTCAGCAGACTGTTTCAACTGCAAAGGTGTCTCTTGACCAGCTGATGAAAAATATCGGTAAGATTGCAGAACAGATTGAAGATGTATTAAAACGATGGTATCGTATTCGCCTTGAAGATGCAGGTGTAGACCCGATGTACTGCCCTGATGTGAAGGTCTCTACTACTGAAATGATGGGTATGGAGATGAAGAAGGCGATTGCTCAGTTCCTGTTCACCACTTTGAACTGTTCTTACAAGACTGCTTACGAGTATATGGGACTTCATGCTGAGGACGAATTACGCAAGCGTCAGGCTGAGACTGAGGAAGGTTATGACGATGTATTTGTGGCTCGCCAGACATCTTATACATCGACAGGTAATTCCGGCGGTGGTGGTGACAGTGATAAAAAGACAGGTCGTCCAAAGGGCGAGGAAACTGAAAAACAAATTTATGACCAGCAGAGAAATGAAGATAGTAAGTGAGGTGATGAACGATGAGTAAGGAGTATTTCTATAGTAGAAATATCTGTTGCTCTGAGATTACGGAGCATCCAGACCACTATCTTGCTAAGTTTGTCATCTGCGATTTCTCAGTAAATGGGAATCAGGTTGCTTTAAACCGTGACACCATTGAAAGTTGGATGAGTACATTGGTTGGCAACCCGCTTGTTGGTAAGTTGGTCGTAGCTCCAAAGGGTGAACTGGATTTTTCCGGTCACAATATGAAAGTCGTCACCAGAAAAGACAACGATGGCAATGAATACAAGACTGCCGAATTTGACACTGATGCGTTCGGTAGTTTTCAGTCAGTCGGTATCGAGAAAATTGACGATACCGACTTTATTGTTGCCTCTTGTAAGATCTGGAAGCGATATCCAAAGGCTTGTGCGACGATTCTGCGCCGTATTGAGAGCGGCACATTAAATACCAGTTGGGAAATTGATGTGCTGAAAGCTCATAAGGGAATCGTGGGTGGCCGCATGGCAAAAATCATTGACGATGGTGTGTTTACTGCACATTGCTTGCTTGGTGCAAATGTTGAACCAGCATATAAGTGCTCTAAACTGCTTGAAGTCGCTGAAACCGATTTTGGTCTTGAATTGGCAAATGCCTATATCGAGGATACAAAAGAGATTTCAAATATAGAATCTAATGAAAAGGAGGCAAAAAATTTGGAACTGAATAAGGATAAGGAGACTCAGACCGCACAGGTTGAGAATCCAACCGAGACTGAGCAGGCAGAGCAGACGGCTACTGAGTCTACCACTGAGCCCACCACTCCGGCAGAGCCTGATGTTCAGACTTCCGAGGAAGGTGGTGAAACCCCTCCCCCGACTGAGCCTGAAACCGGTACTGAGCCTGCTGGTGAGCCAGAGCCGGAGTCTACCACTGAGACTTCCAGTTTGACCGGTCATGACCTGTACGAGAAGCTGAATGAGGCTGTTGTGAAGTTTAATTCAGATATGTATCTAGCCGAAGTGTTCCCCGAAGATCACACTATCTGGTGTAAGAAATTTGGTCGTTGTATGAACGATTTGGATTACATCATGTTCTCTTACACCGTTGAGGGCAACGAGGTTTCTCTTGGCGAGCCGCAGCGTATCACTCTGACTGTTTCTATTTCTGATGTTAACACCAAGATTGCGGAGCTGAATAACACTATTGCAAGTCTGAATACTGAGCTGCAGAGTGCAAAGGAAGAGGTTGCTTCTCTGACTCCATATAAGGATCAGGCTGAGAAGGCAGAGGCAGAAAAGGCGGCTGTAGAGCTTGCACAGAAGAAGGAGGATCTGCGTCAGTACGCAATCTCCAGCAAGATGATTACTGAATCTGAAGTTTCTGAGGGTGGCAATTACGCAAGTCTGATTGAGAATCTGGACGAGACCGGCATCAAGAGTGTGATTGCTGAGCGTTGCGTTGAAGCCGCCAAGAAGGCTCCTACTGAAAAGAAGATTGAGACCTCTGAGGTACATAAGTCTGAGAGTATCAAGCTGAATTTGAATGAAACCAAGTATAACACCACTAGCGCTAACAAGCGTGATGCATGGCGGGAATATTTGGGTAAGTAATAACATTTGAGAGAAAGGAAAAATATTATGATTCGTGAACTGATGGTGAACGGCGCGAAGAATATTCCCGCTAACTATGCCGCAAAGGTCGCTATGGTCACCGGTATGGGTGTTCAGCTGGTTAAGGGCGAAGTTGTTCTGCCCTCTGCTGAGACCTCTGATGACCTGTACATGGTCGCACATGAGTTTAACCCGGAGGGCATTTATTCTAGCCTGACCAATTTTGATGACTATGATGAGATGGTCACTGCTATTAAGGCAAACCAGTTTGTTAAGCTGGTTCCTCTGTATGTTGGTGAGCAGTACGGTACTGACCAGTATGCTTCCGGTATTGCTATTGATGGCAATAAGGGTAAGGTGCTGAAGGTTGGCACTGACGGCAAGTGGGATGTTGCTACTGATGCGTCTCGTTATGAGCTGCATGACATTATGGATGATAACGGCCACAAGCTGATTGTTATTCGTGTGCTGGATGTTGCAAAGACTGTTGCTTGATTAAAAATTTAAGCTGAGAAATATGATACGTGAAATTTAAAACCGTCACTTTCGAGCGACGGCTTTTATTTTTGCGCGAAGAGAAAGGAAATGAATTATGGCACTGAATATTGAAGTGGCCGAGCTGATGAAGCAGCCCGGTCGTGTTTATGAAGTTGCTGAGAAGACTCAGTATAATCGCGCTATGGATGCCGAGGACAAGGAAATTTCTGAGATTGTCGGCGCTCATGTCAAGGAGCTGATTGACAAGGGCGATCCCAATAAGGAAATTGCTCAGTTTGTCAACCGTACAGTGACTGATGAGCTGTATGGCGCACCCGATGAGCTGCTGGATTCCATGTTTGAGCGTGGTAATGTTGGTGAGTTTGATGACTACGAGGCTGGTCGTACCGTTAAGAACACTCTGAAGGCTTATGATGCAGCTAAGGGTGGCAACGTGCCGAAGTCTTACCTGCACTATGAGACCATTAAACCCGTCTGGCGTAATAAGCAGATTGAGGCTGATCTTAGCTTCGTGGAAGTTCGCCGGAATTCTTGGAAGAGTGTGGCAACTCTGACCACTTTTATGACCGAGGCTCTGAAGAACCAGATGTTCTACGACATCTTCAGCATGGTTGATGACGCTATCACCGGCGGTGAGCAGAAAATCGATGCTCAGGGCAAGGAGCCCACTATGCAGGATATGGATGCTCTGGCTCTGTACCTGAACGAGTACGCCGACGGTGGCAATCCCTTCACTGTCAGCCTGATGAAGTATTGTGCCAAGATGCGTCGTATGACCGGTTACGCTGAGTATCTGTCTGACGCAGCTAAGGACGAGTTCAACCGTTATGGTCTTGTTAAGACTTATGATGGTGTTGCTATCACTGGTATTAGCTCTGCTAAGAAGCTGGGTGATGGTTCACTGCTGATCCCGGATTAAATTTATGTAAATTTACGTAATATAGTCCAGTCGTGATGTAAGTCACGATAACAAATACACATTGAATTGCTGGAAAACCCTAAAACTACAATTACCAAAACAGAAGGATGAAATATACCTAGATGGATGGTTGCGAAAGTAGAAAGAAAATTGTAGATGATGCATGGTTAAAACCTAAACATTAAAAATAATGGGCAATCAGCAACCAAGCTCCGAAAAGGAGAAGGTTCAACGACTATCCGCGTGGGAGCGGTTAGGATGCAAGTGTTTGGCATTCGAAGTGGTGTGCCCCAGTTTTTACTGGGTGAAGATATAGTCTTCACTCGTATGAAAATACGAGGTTGCTAGATGCAACAAGAACGGAGTAGCGTCCGGTATAATGTTTATCTAATATTTAATTTGACCAGATGTTGTGTAGAATGTCTGGCTTTTATTTTGCAAGAAAGGAGGTAGCATGGATGACACCAATGAGAACGACAGAAGACTTCAAAAAAGAAGTGTTTGATGTAAACCCAAATTTTGAAATTTTATCCGAATATAATGGTCTTCGAAAAAAGATTACTAGGAAATGTAAAGTATGCGGTGATGTACGTGAAGTACAGGCAAGAATGTTGCTTGATAATCGTGGGTGTCAAGCATGTGTTGCCTCTAAACGTGGAGCAGAAAAAAGAAAGTCGCCAATACAATTTTCCACGGAGCTGTTTGAAGTAAATCCTAATATTGAGTTGTTATCTGAATACACAACAAACAATGCGAGAGTGCATTGTCGTTGTAAACTTGATGGGCATGAGTGGAATGGCATACCTCATACATTGCTTGATGGACATGGGTGTCCAGAATGTTATCGACGGATTGCAAACAGACGAACGGAAGATGAATTCTTAAAAGAAATGCGTGAACGATTTCCTACTATTCATGTTCTTTCAAAATATGTCCGTGTTGCTGTGAAAGTGGATTTTGCATGTGATGTTTGCGGTTACCATTGGACCGCAATTCCTGATACGATACTTAATAATAAAAATTCTGGTTGTCCAAAATGTGCTGGGAGAGCACATATTTTAGAGTCTGAAATGATAGAACGACTAAGAACGGTTTCTCCAAGTGTTGAGTATTTGAGCGGATATAAAAATATATTATCTCATGCAAATTTTAAATGTAAGAAATGTGGTTACAAATGGTCAACAGCTGTCAATTCAGTTCTTGGCGGGCATGGATGTCCAAAGTGTTGTTCTTCTCATGGTGAAGAAAAAGTATGCAATTATCTCGATAGTCATGGCATTGATTACATACGAGAATACCGTTTTAAAGATTGTAAAAATGAACGGCAGCTTCCTTTTGATTTCTATATACCATCAAAAAACACTTGCATTGAATACGACGGGCAACAACATTTTATGCCTGTTAGGTTTAGCAAGAGTGTAACCGAATCCGACTCTATTAGTACATATAAAAGTCAGCAAAAGAAAGATTCTTTAAAAACAGAATATTGTAATCGTAATGGAATCAAACTTATCAGAATTCCCTACACAGATTTTGATAATGTAGAAAATATTTTAGATAAACATTTTTCTTAAAAATTTTGGAAACGTATTTATGGTATTGCGGGCAAGATCGGAAGACTTGACATGAAGGGTGAGACTCATACTTACGAGGATCACGACAACAACAACGAAAAGATCCATCTGATGGTCAAGGACTTCACCTTCGGCTACAGCATTGATCATATCGAGCGTGTTGCTAAGATTGTTCTGCAGTAATTTTTTACCAAAGACAAATTTGAGCGGGGACTTTGCGGTCTCCGCTTTTATAGAAAAGGAGACAAATTATGAGTTCCGTGATGGAAAAAAAGTTTATTGACGTTCTGAACTGCGACGATAACGTGGTTACCATTTCGTCACTGAACGGTAAGGGTTATACTTTCGAGCCCGGTAGTGTGGAAGAGCCTTGTGTGATTCCTATTCCGCCGGAGGAGATCATGTATATGAACAGCACTTGTTCTGCGTTCAAAAATGGTGTTCTGCGTTTTCGCCCTGAAGAGCAGAATGAAATTTTCGAGGCTATTGGCATTAAGGGTGACGATGTTCTGTTCGTTGAGGATATTGATGAGGCGATTCTGAATCCCACTGTCGAGAATCTTCAGCGTATGATTGACATTAAGGATGGCGCTCAGTTCGAGCGTATTCGTGGTCGCTTTTATCGTATGACTAATGCCGGTGAAGACCTGTCCACTAAGGTTAAGCGCCTGATTGACGAGCGTTATAAGGAGCTCCGTGCTGGCAAGCGTAACAGTGAGCTGTCTGTTGTACCTGCGACCAAGCCTGTCGATAATGTTCAGGCAGAACTTGAGGCCGCAAAGAACCAGCTTGCTGAAATGCAGAAGCAGGTGCAGGTAGCACTGGCACAGATGCAGGCTATGATGGCTGGCGCACAGAATGTTGCATCGGATAATTCTGTAGAAAAGACTACTGTTAAGCGTGGCCGTAAGAAGGCGGAGGCAGAAAAGGCGGAGGTCGTTCCCGCCGAGTAAGATTGGAGGGATAATGTGACCGCATTTTCGGAAGTATACAACAAGTTCTACGAGCTGGTCGAAACTGATAGTAATTTCTTTCAGTATTTCGACTTAACCGAGAATGAAGTGCGAGATCTTGTACATGACCGTGCGAAAAGTTATTTGATGGAGTCACTTTCTGTGATTACCAGAAACATTGAACCGGAAGAGGATTTTAGTTTCGATGATTACGATTCAGAACTAGAAGAATTTAATTCAGATCTCACATTCGATGAGATTGATATGTTAGCGCATTTGATGTTGGAGCAACATTTTAAGCGTGAGTTTGGGAAGTTGAAAGCATTTAGCGCACAGGACCTTCCTACGAGTTTACAAGTATTCTCCCCTGCTAACGAGCGCGCGAGTATTCGTGCTCTTGTGAAAGACATTCACGAGGAGAATATGACGATGTTAGATAACTATATGGCAAAAGACCGCTCGACCCGTAAGCGTAAGACCATCGACTACGATACATACGCTTCCTACTCTGAGTAAGGAGGTGTACCGATGGACTTTTATACAAGGGCACGAGCTGTTGGCGGTGCCGCAAAAATGTCTAACAAAAAGGATGTCAAAATTGCTTTTGCAAAGCGTGACTTCGCTGCACACTTTAAGGATAGTGTTGACTATGAGGATAACACTCTAGTAAATGGTTTGCCTCAGAAGTTGGTCGTCAGTCGTAGTAATAGTATTGTTAAGGAAAAGAAGATCTGGGCTTATCCCGGTGATTCTTTGAATCTTGGTGATATTGTGGATTGCTACAACTGTAAATGGTTGGTTACTGAGATTGAACCGAACGATGAGATTTTTCTTCGCGGAAAAATGGAGTTGTGTAACCGCCAGATTCAATGGCAGAATCCGATTACTGGTGAGATAGTCTCTCGTTGGGCAACACTGAGTAAGCCTTATTACGCAAATAATAAGGAGATTATTATGACTTCATTAAGTCAACGTGAATATAAAGTACAGATGCCTTTTGATGACGAGACCGCACTGATTGACCTTGATAAGCGCTTTATGTTGGAAGTTATCAATGGCGAGCCGAAAACGTATGTTACGACTTCTGTTGACCAGAGTACAGAGCGTTACGAACTGCATGGTAAGACACAGGGGTTCCTTGTGTTAAACATCCGGCAGGATCAGTATAACAGTAAGACGGATAATGCTGAGAAGATGATTTGTGATTATTTTGAGCCAAACAAAATCGACGAATCAGAGATAGATTCTCGTGTGACTGCTACTATAAAGTATGTAGGAAAACCAGAGGTTCGTATTGGTGGTTCTTGGAAAAAATTCTCTCCTATGTTCACAAGTGTTGCTGGCGAGGAAATTACTAAAATTGCTAAGTGGAAATTTGTTTGCCTTGAGGAATTCAAGGAATTTGTAGAAACGCAGACTGCCGACGATGGTACTTTTAAAATTCGTATTTTGAATAATAGTATTATGGACGGCGCAACTGTTAGGATTTCTCTGGCAAATGCAGATGGTACGGCAAATACATCTATCGAATGTAAGGTGGTGAGTTTGCTGTGACAACGAGTAAGCTGATTACAGAGTATAAAAACAAATTGGCCCTGAAGCTGGTCAATACTGATGGGCTTGTTGAAGCGATGGGTAATGATGACATTGAAGAGCCTGACGAGGCGATTTATACATACATCTTCCCATACTTCCATATTCCTGACACGATTGAGGCAGCGCACAGCTATATTTGTTTTAAGGTAAATATGACTGACCGAAGCAACGTCAACGACTGGTATGAAAACTTCACACTTACTGTGTGGGTTATTGTGAACCAGGCGCTGATGAAAATGAAGGGCCATGGTGGTGCAACACGAGTTGACTATCTGAGTGGTCTTGTGGAAAAAGAACTACACGGCAGTACAATTTTTGGAATCAAACAGCTTAAAATCACATCCAATATCGAGGACAATATGGATTTACACCATCGTGTGCGAATTATGACGTTCAAGACGCAGGATCTGGATGACCTTGTGGGGTGTGGCTGATGGAGCTTCGGGAAATGTACGAGCCAAGCTTGATGCGCGGAAGAGACTTTAAAATCAACGACAAAATTACGATTCACATGCCTTCGGTCGGTGACATCATCGATTATGGTGAGCAAAAGTATTTTCAGTTGGTTTATTTATTCTGTTCTACATCGAGCGACTACAAAGCACAGCTTGACTCTGTTGGAATTGATTGGCAGAAGATTTCGGACTTTGAAATGTTCCGGCAACTTTTTATAGGCAATAAAAATCAGGATATGTCTATTTTACTTGGCGATATGGACACTTCTGGGTTTATGATGGCAAAAGATAACATAAGTGGTGAGATTGTCTTACACAACAGACTTACGGATACTCGTATTGATCATGTAGTGTATGAAACAATTTCTCAGTACTTATGTGCCGCAAATGGAATTGAAAAGCATTCTGAATTTGCTGCTGACGAACCAACGAGAATTGCAATGATAGAGGAAGCCAGAGATAACTTGGAGTATCAGAAAATAAAGCGTTACGAACCACATCTTGCGGAGCTTGTGCTCTCGATGGCGTGTTCGTCTGGCTTTAAAGCAGATTACTTCAAGGCTATGGATTACCCTATGAGTGTATTTATGAATCATGTAAGAAAGGTTCAGCAAATAAAAAGTTATGACAATACGATGCATGGCGTTTACGCCGGCACCGTGGAATTTGGAAAGATTCCAAAAGCACAACTGGATTGGATGAGCAAGGTTGATTGATTGGCCTTGCTCTTTTATTTTATCCAAATAAATTGAAAGGAAGAAAATTATGAGTGATTTTAATTTCAATGAGGTCGTTATCGACCGCGTTCATCGCATTCATGAGTATGACCTGAACGGTAAGCGTCTGTGGACTATGAATCAGGTCAAGGATTTTAAGCTGACTCTGGGCGGCGAGACCGTTTATGCTCAGGATGCACAGGGCGTTAACATCATGGCATTCGACAAGAGCAAGACTGCAGAGGCGGATTGGTCTAATGCTTTGATGCATCTGGGTGCTCTGGCAGAGCAGATGGGCTCCAAGAAGGAGGTTGCTTCTTCTACAGCAAAGCAGGTCTTTACCACTGTTGAGTATCTGACTTCTGCTGACGGCCAGAAGCTGACTCTGACTCATACCCCCAAGGCTGTTGTTGCAAATGCTCCCTTTAAGTACATCGATTTGGTCGATGGTCAGGGCAATGCACTGAAGACCTTTGAGCTGGGTGAGACCGCCGAGTCTCAGTTCTCTGTTTCTGGCACTGAGGTTACTCTGCCTACTGGTGCAAGCCTGAAGGCTGGTGACCGCTTTGTTGTGAAGTATCAGTACGAGAGCGAGGAGGGCATTGCTATCAATGATAGCGCCGACAAGTTCTCTACCGAGGGCGAGTTCGTGATTGAGGCATTCTGCTACAATCCTTGCGATAAGGCAAATAAGAAGCTGATGCGTATCATCTTCCCGAATGCCAAGATGGACAATGCTATCGATATGACTTTCACTAATGAGCTGGCTCATCCGGTCAAGATTAGCGCTACTCAGGAATACTGCTCTGAAGACAAGCGCCTGTTCCGTATTGAGACTGCTGCTGCCTAATGGCAAATCTGAATTGGTGCCGTACTTGCGGAAAAGAATATCCGGTTTGCCCGCATTGCGAGCAGGATGCGCGTCTTAATCCTTGGCGAATGATTTGCGACACTGAGCCACACTTTCTTGTGTGGACTGCTGTAAATCAGTATCGTCAGGGAATTATTTCAAAAGAGACTGCAAAGGCAGACCTGACTACTCTTTTGATGCGCAAGTATAAGAATGTTACGGAAGCCGAGGTAGAAACTTTTATCCCTGCTGTTCGTGATGTTTTCCATGAGATTATGGATGAGCCTGTAACGGCTGAAAATGAATCATCTAGTGATGTAAAAGATGAGACGCCCGTGAAGCCGGTAGTTAAGAAAACATCAAATCGTAAGGGGCGGGCATAACCGCCCCTTTGTTTTTTTTGTGGTGGTTTTATGGAGAAAAAGAACAGAACAAAGTTTAATGTCAGTAAGAATCCAGCAGATAGAACCTATGATGGTGTGGTTTATGATAGCCGTGCCGAGATGATGTTCTATCGGGATATTGTATTACCTGGGCTGGAAAACGGTGAAATCGTAGAGTGCCGTAAACAGGTTCCTTTTGTATTACAGGAAGCGTTCCGCCGGGTCGATAAGGACGGCAAGGATGTAGCTGTAAGAAAAATCGATTATGTGGCAGACTATGAGCTTACATACAGTGATGGCAGTAAACAGGTAATTGACACGAAGGGTTTTGCTGACAGTGTTGCGCTGATGAAGCGCAAGATGTTCTGGTTCCATTATCCTGACGTAGACTACCGCTGGATCACATACTCCAAAATTGATGGAGGCTGGGTCGATTACGACGACCTTAAAAAAGCTCGAAAAGAGCGAAAGAAATTAAAGCAAGCACAGACGAAAGGGAGATAAAATGAAGGTTTTAAATTTTCAGGAGCGAAATGAGTTTCTTGATGAAGTAGTTAAGGCATGTACTATTGACGGTGATTATCAGCCCGCACTGCTTGATGTGGTGTTTCGGCTAACCGTTCTAAAGTATTTTGCGGATTATGATTATCGTAGTGAGCCGCAGAGTGAGTGGCCGCGTATTGCTTACGAGTCTTTTAACTTCAAGATTAACAAGGCTGGTTGTGATACTTCTGTATTCTGGGATCAGTACGATTCTCTGGAGAAGGCTGTCCACGAGCAGATTGACCGTTCTCATAAGGAATGGCTTGTTCTTGGTCTCTGTGGCAAGCTCAACGAGATTATTAAGAAGCCTGACCCTATTTCTGATTTCGTTGACTTTATGGAGAACTATTTGAATGATGTGAAGGGTAACTTGAAAGACTTTGATGTTGAAAAGTTTTCTGAAGTAACTTCTGCCCTGCTGGACAATAAGCAGGAGATCTCTGCTGTGCTGGCAAAAGATAAAAAGGAATAAACACTTTTAGAGGTGGGTTGGAGGGAATTTTAATATGGCTACAAGAAGTAAACCGCTGAAGTTATGGGATGCTGAGAAGTTCAAGAACGTAAACCAAGTGTCTTTGAAATACTGGGATAGATATGAGACTGATATGGGCATCCGTGATCTCAGCCCGTCTACTGTTTACAATTATGAATCGGATTTCAAGCAGTGGATGATTTATGTTTTGGACAATCAGGGAAATGCCCCTGTGACAGAACTTGAAGAAGAGGATATTGAGGAATTTCTGTTCTACTGTAAGAAGCATGGAAATAACTCTGCTCGTATGAAGCGACGTATGAGCACGATTTCTGCACTGTATCGGTATCTTCGCAAGAAGAAAATCATCAAAGAGAATCCGATGGAGTTCATTGACCGACCGACCAAGGACGTGGCTGTTGTGAAGCAGACATACCTTACGCCTGATGAGGTTAAGTTGATGCGAGAGAAGCTGAACGCTCTGGTTGAATCTGCGACCACCGTTCATATGAAGGATAATACGATGACGTTACGTCTGTACGCCTTATTCTCGCTATCCACCATGGCTCGTGTTAACGCTGTGCGGAATACACTCTGGAAGTCTATCGATTATGAGAATCGTATGGTACATGACGTTCTGGAAAAAGAAGGCAAAATTGTTGACCTGATGTTCAGCAAGGAAGTTTCTGAGCTTTTGAAAGAGCTGAAGGAATACCGTACCGAACATGGTATCGAGGATGGCGGCTATGTGTTTGTTGGCACCAAAATCAATGGTGCATGGATGCCGATTACTTCAAGCACGGCTGGTGATTGGTGTAAGAAGATTGGTGAGATGATTGATGAGCCTACACTGCATCCGCACGATTTTCGGCACAGTGGCGCTACCCTGCTGAAGAATGCGGGTATGAGTCTGGAAGATGTCTCTTCCCTGCTCAATCATGCTGGCACGGATGTGACCAACAAGTATTACATCAAGAAGGATACGACAAAGATTCAGTCTGCAAAGGATCGGTTTGAAATTTGAGGTGGAATGAATGGGAAGTCTTGCTTCTTCGTATACGAACTTTGATGATTTACTGGCCGGTGTGGTTAGCGGCGTTCAAGACATCCTTGAAGGTGTTGCGCCGGAAATTGAAACGAGACTACAAGCGAGCATTGCAGAAAACGTACACTCGAAGAGTGGACGGTCTGACGGAATCGAAAGCAAAAAAAATATCGTAAGTAGCGTTACTACTGACAATAATGTTGTGACCATGACGATAAAGGATATTGCAAGACCGCAGGAATCGTGGTGTAAAACACCATTCAGAGAAGGAGATAATGCAGCCTTAGAAGGAACAATGTTTGCTAATTGGATTGAGCATGGCTTGTGGATGGACATTGCAGAGTGGAATCGAATGGGACGACCGAATGAAAATAAACCAAAGCGTCCTGCGCGTCCATTTATTTCAAAAGTACAAGTTGAAGCGGCTATGCTCGTAAAAACCGCATTACATGAATTGTAACCCACAATTTATTTGGAAAATTTGAATGAGAGGAGGCTGGCTTGAAGAAGCTGGCCGCTTCTCTTTTTTATTTTGAAAGGAATTGTTGAAAATGGAAAAGAGAGGTGACCAACAGTATGGATGAAAAAGAAAATACTGGCACAGAGTCTTCTGCCGTAACAGCCATTAAGGTCAAGGTTGTTATTGACACAAATAAAGCAGAGTTAGATAAGCAATTTAATTCTGTTAAGGAGCATTATAAAGAAAAACCAGTAAAAATTGCTTTTGGAGTAAATCAAAACGACACTATCCGTAATATAAATGATGCGCTTGATAAGGTAGTCAAGAGCGGAAAGCTAAAAACTCCAAAGGTTACACTTGATGTCAAGATTGACCAGAGTAAAGTTACTGCACAGCTTAAAAAGGCTATGCAGTCTGCGGCAAAGCAGACAGTTAAGGTTGATACCGGGAAGTCTGGATCTACGAAGACACAAGACACTTCAAAAAGTGATATCTCTCGCCTTTTCAGCCTTGCAAATCGTCAAGCAAAGTTAAAGGCAGATGAAGCATCGTTAATTGCTAATGGGAACAAATCATCTGAGTTGAAAGCGGTACAGACTAGATTGAGCGCAATCAACGATGAGATGGATAAACTCAAGACAAAAACAAAAGATGTAATTACTGAATCTCAAAAGTTAAAGCTTGAGGATATCGAAAAAACCGGAAAATTCAATGCTGACAGGAATACTGCAAAAGGCGCTGATTCGGTTGCAAAAGAACTAAAAAAACAAAATCAAGAAATTGCAGATGATTTAAAAAAGACTCTCATATCTCAAGAATCCGAGTATGAAAAATATCAAAAAAAGATTCAGTCTCTTGAAAACTATTCTAAGAATAACTCCAACTATAAAAATGATAATATCAAAAAGTATTTATATGGAGAAGATGGAACTGGAAAAACTTCTGGAAAGTTAAAAGAGTTGCGAGACCAGCTTGCTTCTATTGAGAACACTACACCAGGGAAAGCAATTCAAGACTTTGATAAAAAATGCAAGACTCTTGATACAACTATTGATTCTACAAGTCAACATTTAAAAGAACTTGGATTTGATTTTAGAGATTTAAATCAAGCCAATGTTGATATGACGAAGTTTAAGAGTGTTTATGAACGTGCAACGAAGTTAGAAGACTCTATTGCAAATAAAAGTAAATATTCTTAGCTAATTGATAGTTTAAACGGAATAAAAGCTTCTGCTGCTGGCTGTGAAGGCGATGTTACTGATCTTAGTGCAAGATTATCAAGCCTTGAGGTTGAGGCCAGCAGATGTGGGGCCACTACAGAAACTCTTAGTCAAAAACTGTCTCGTCTGTTTAAGGAGCACTTCCAGACTGCTATCGCTATGGCTGGCGTGGCTATGGTCAAACAAGGTCTGCGAGAGGTTTATAATAATGTCGTAGACATAGACAACGCCATGGTGGAGCTCAAGAAAGTTACAACAGAAAGCACGGAAGCGTACTCTCAGTTTTCTGATAGGGCAGCAAAAACATCTCGTGACCTCGGTGCATCCATTTCTGATTATGTAAGTGCAACCGCAGATTGGGCTCGTTTGGGTTATGGCTTACCAGACGCAGAAGAGCTTGCTCGTGTCAGCACATTATTTGCTAACGTAGGTGATGGAATCGAAAATATTGCGGACGCTTCGTCTTACATGATTTCGATTTTAAAAGGATTTGACCTTGCGGCGGATGATGCTCAAAAGGTAGCCGACCTGATTAACGAGGTCGCTAATAACGAACCCGCAAGTGCCTCTGATATTTCTGAGATTTTAACTCGTAGCGGAGCTGCCCTCCACGAAGCTGGAAATGATTTAAGCCAGGCGATCTCGCTTGGTGTTGCGATGAATTCTGTTACTCAAAACGCAGAATCTACCGGACAAACACTAAAAACCGTCAGTATGTATTTGCGTGCAGCCAAAACGGATCTCGAAAATATGGGTGAGTCTTCGGATGGATGTGCTAACTCTGTTTCTGAGCTTCGTTCTGAATTAAAACAGCTTACTGGCGTTGATATCATGAAGGACGCTGCTGGTACACAGTTCAAGAGCACGTACGATATTTTGAAAGAAATCTCTGAGGTTTGGGGAAGCCTGTCTGATGTTACTCGTGCGAATGTTACTGAAATGCTTGGCGGAAAGCGTAATGCGAATGCGGTGGCAGCTGTATTGAGCCAATTTGAAATTGCTGAAAAATCTATGAAGGATGCGGCTAACAGTGCAGGTTCAGCCGCAAAAGAGAACGAAGTCTACCTTTCCAGTATAACTGGCAAACTCGCACAACTCGATAGCGCGTTCCAGCAACTGAGTCAGGATTTGCTTGACAGTTCTTTGATTAAATTCTTTGTAGACTTCGCGACTGCTTCTGTTGACATTGCTGATGGTGCAGTTAAAGCCGCTGGTGCATTACCCACTCTGACAGCTGCCATTTCTGGCGTGCTGTCTTTATTGCAGATGAGCGGAAAGCTTAAAAATGGTGCGGGTAAAGTTAATATGCCCTCTTATATTTGTTGCGTTTGATAATATAGGATGCGGCACCATGTAAAAATAAAATAGTCCCTAGAGTGCTGGGAAACCCTAAGAGCCATATCGCCTATCATTATTATATAATGTAGGAATCGAAAGATAGAAACAAGGATATGGATGCTATATGCTGAGATAAAAGCTCGGTTTTATCGTATTGTCAAAATATGGTAATAATTGAGTGCTAAGTAGCGTTTACAATGGGCGGTCAGCAGCCGATCCACTCCCCTATTATATAATGTAGGAGGGTGGAAGGTTCATCGACTAAAAAGGGTCAGTGAGCAACCACTGGAAGGATAGTCAGTTCTGGATGAAAGTTCAGAAGTCCACCTCAGACGTAACCAGACGACTTAAAGAAGTAGGTGGAAACGAGGAGACGTGCTATTCTCTGGCGCGATATAAGTAGGAGAAAAATGATTGAATAATTGAATAAAAAGAAAAAGTACACTGCTGTTCGTTGACAGCGTACTCTAAAAAGTGTATAATAAAAACAGCCAAGGACTCCTATAGACGAAGCCCTCGGTTAACAACTCAAAATGTAATGTAAATGCTTCGACACATCTACACCACAAAACGAAAGAGCTGCCTACGGCTAATAGGCGGCTCTTTTACTTATCACGGCTTTCGCTATGATGATGTAACATCTTGAAAATCTCAAGAAGCGTTTTGACAAAGCCAGCAAAGCCGAAAATCAGCATTGCGACATAGTAGACCGTAGTGATCTCAATAGTCATTACACATCACTCCTCTCGGTATAGACTCACCGAAAGGGAGTAAAAGATATGGCATTCTCCTTCTCGCCTTTCGGCTGAATGGGAGGACGTTCGCCTATATACGTCTATGAAAGGAAGAAAGTAAACGCGGAATCCTTGACTGCCAGATTATTATACACCCGTCTGTCATATCCTGTCAATATCACTATAATGTAATTTATAATACATAAAAAGAGATTGCTTTCCTGAAGTTTTCTGGCTATAATATAAGTACAATCGTGTATCCAAAATATATGGAGGTATTTTATTATGGCACGTCCTAGAGGTAGCAAGAATAAAGCAAAGGTTATCGATGGTATTGATTACGCAGCGCAGATTGCTGAGAAAAATACTGCCGCAAAATCTCTTGCTGAAGAAATTGCAGCACTCGGCACGAACATTGCTGCACTGAATGCTGAAAGAAAAGCAAAAGAAGCAGAGTTGAAGAAACTCAATAAAGATATCACCAAGCTCGAAAAGAAAAAGGCTGAGGCCGATGAAAAGATTGCGGCAGAGCTGAATCGCAAAAAGGCAGAAGATATTGTTGCCAATGCACTGGCTAACGGTATGACTGCTGAAGAAATCGCAGAACTGCTGAAATAAGGTATCATCATAAAACAAGCCCGACTTCCCTACTGCTGGGAGGCCGGGTGTTTTAAATGTTCACGAAAAGTCCATTGCTATTGATTGTGTTTTAGCGTATACTATGAGTGAAAGAAGGAAGGTGTAAGCATGGTACTGCTAAATCAAGTGTCTGACTGGTTTCTTAGTAAAGAATCAATGACGCACAAGAAGCTTCAAAAGCTTTGCTATTATGCACAGGCATGGTACTGTGCTCTTTACGACGATGGTCCTTTGTTTGAAAATGAAATTCAGGCATGGGTTCACGGTCCTGTAATTCCTGATCTCTACCATCGATATTCTTGTTATGGGTGGGAGCCTATTCCTAAAGTTGATTTTAACGAGGGTATTCTAAACGAACGTGTTCTGAACATTCTTGATTCCGTATATAGCACTTATGGACCATACGACGGCGATCAGCTTGAAGCTTCAACTCATTCTGAAACTCCGTGGCAGAATGCTCGCAAAGGTCTTGAGCCTTGGGAACCCGGTACGGAAGTAATCACTTATAAAGCAATGAGGGATTTTTACAAAGCACTCTATGAGCAAGGACAGGCAGACTAAATTCAAACTTCCCGTACCAAAATGCACGGAAGTAAAAACGGAAGTATTTCCACATAATGGAGCCAAAGCCGAACAAAATAGTTTAACTTTTTCTTTTGCTTGCTTTGATAGAAATCATGATTTATTTAATCTTGGTGGAGATGCGGAAGATAAAACAGTTGGCGGTGCGTGGTTTCTTGATCTGCTCGATTGCCTAAAAAGTGTTAGCAATAAAAAGATTCCAGAAATTAGAACTTCGTTACATGATTTACATCCGATTGATTGGAGCAAAACAAATGCTTCTGCTCCAGATGGTGATGAACAACATGAATATTGGCAGTTCAGAATTAACAAGTCAAAGGGCAGAGTAATTGGATTTATTGTTAATGGAATAGAACATTCTGTATTCTATGTTGTTTGGCTTGATCCGCATCATAATCTTACTGACAGTGAAGGATATGGCGGAAAAGTTTGGTTTAAACGACCGGTTTCCGAAGCTGAAATAAGGCAATTAGAGCTTGATAGTATAAAGAAAAAGTATGCCGACTTACAAAAGGACTATAATCTTTTGTATGATACATTAAATCCAGAATAGGATGGGATTGTGGTTGCGAGGCGCTAGTGAACTCTAGTATGCCATTTCAGATGACTGACTGTGTAGACAGTTAATCGGACGAGTAAACAATCAGTCGAACCCGTTTTTAAGAAATTTTGCTCCTTGTCTATGTGACAGGGAGCTTTTATTATATCCAAGTGCAAGAACACCTAAAAGCTACATGCTTCTAGGTGTTTTATTTATGTCATTTTAGTTAGCTACGGCTTACCACTCATACCCACAATTCTTACACTTGAATTGTTTGCCGGGCTTCCTAATCATGTGTTTCTTTTGTTGGAGGTGAGTCACTTGCTTTCTTATCAATGTGGAAAAAGAAAACCTTATCAGGAGAACTTGTCTATGTTTGGAACAGTTAATCCTGAATGGGCAAGAACCAACCTTCCATTAAACGCAGATACGATTGCTTATGCAGAGGTATGGAATTACGAATCTCAAAAAGAAGAACTGATTCAATTCACTTCTGTCAGTGAATTTTTTTCATGGATCGACAATCCACCCGTAGCGTTCAGGTGTATATAAACGTTGTGCGCCTTCGGAAGTAACTGTAATAATATCGCATTTGGGGCTTACTAAACTGTCAATTTCGGCTATTTCGTAGTTTATACCCTGAAGGAATTTAACCATTTCTTGTAGTTTAAGTGTATGGATATTATCTCCAAGCTTGATGAGTTTTGATTGATAAAGTTTATGCTCACCACTAGCTGCATAACCAATATCGTCCAATGTATTCGGTTGAATTTTGTTATGGCCTGTATCTGCTCTAAGTATCACATTTTCGCCATTCTCGATGCCACATTCGATTAAATAAACAGTGCTATTCACTGTTTTCTGCACCAGCACATTTAGCAAGAATCCAAGCTCTTCTTGGATAGGCATCTTTTGAGCTGACGTAATTTTAAGTGTATGAAGGATAACGTCGTTTAGAAATTCGCCTGTGTCAAGTCTAGCATCGCCGGTGAACGCAACGACATGGTTTGTATTTGTAATATACGCTTTCTGGCTATGGTCGGACGGCATAGCGATAAACGGATTGTCTGTTCTATGACGTATGAGTCGCCAGTCCGCAGACACAACGATTCCTTCTTTGTTTGCGATAGCCATCACGAGAGACATGATTCTTCACTTCCCTATTCAAAACTCATATCCACATGCTTTACATTTAAACTGCTTTCCCGGTTTCTTACTAGCAAATCCCCACACTGCCACGTCAATGAGTTTGGAACCAGCGCCTATCTTATCAAGATGAGGACAGCCGCAGACTGGGCACTTCGGGTATATGTGTCGCAGCCATATAAGTGATTTTTCAGGGGGTTTTAGTATGAATGACACGATTCGAAAGCCTCTTTCAACTCTTGAAGAAATTGAGGCATTTGCGGCTCAACTTCCAGATATCGAAGAAGTCGTTCCGCATTTTGGGGTATCATGCCTAAAAAAAGATGGGACAATCGTAATTTACGCTGATTACGGCTCACTACCTAAGAGAGTCGAGTCTTCTGAGTGAGGTTTTCCATCGGGCGTTATCCTCTGTGATAACTAGAACGTCACAGTCTTCACTTACCATTGGGTTATAGTCCGAGAATTCCAGCATTTTGGCAACTGTTCTATTAAGGAACTTAATATACTCAACAACGTCGATTTCGCAAAGTGTGTCTCTCGGCGGTACTATGCGAATGAGTCTTTCTGCGACACCCATCACACCGATGACAGCAATGTCTTCGTTTGAAACGTCCTGAATACTATTCTCTCTTGTGTCTGTTTTTAAGATGACTTGTTTTCCATTCTCGTAACCAGCAATAAGAAGCGCAACGGGATTATCTCCTGTTTTAGCTGAGATGTCTTTCTTTACAAACTCGATTTCTTGTTTGATGGTTAGTTTGCGGCGATTGATACTCTTTACAAGCTTGTAAACAGTATCATTAGTCGAAGTTCCATCGTTCAACTTTGCATTTCCAGCAAGCGCTATTGCATGACCATTGTTAGTTCGAAAAACCTTTTGTTCAAAATCAGAATGAGTGGTGTACATGACTTCGTTTGAGTCTCTGTCGGTATATTTGGATTCTCGTCTATAATCGCCTGACACGAAGATTCCCTGCTTAGTAGGGATTGCAATAATAAGAGACATAATACATCACCATTCGTAACCGCAGTTCCGGCATTTAAACGTCTTCCCTGCCTTTTTGGACCAAATGCCCCAGACCACTGCATCAACAACCTTACTGGTTCCGCTAATCTTTTCAATATCAGGTGAACCGCAGGTTGGGCAGGTGGGAACGTATTTCGGATGTTCTTTCTCCTCCAATTCAGCTCTATATTGAGCGTCAAAGGCGTTGGCTTTATCTTGCATTTTTTTGAGCGAATCTTTGCTAAGTGTTGAAATGTCAACCTGCGGCAGATGCTCAAACTTCCAATTGATTTTCTTTTGCTGGCTCATACTATTCCACTTAGGCGATAATATGACATCTCTAAAGCAAAATGCGCACAGCATTTGATTTTGGGGATAATACTTGTCACATAACGGGCAGTAGCGTACATATTTATCCATAGATTTTTCTCTCATTAAAATCGGAGGTATTCAAATGAACGATTTTAATATTGTTTCCGTAAGAGTACGGAAGATGCCTCCGTTTACTCAGGAAGAACGGAGACAAATTTTTTCACAGTGGAAGGCTATACTCAAATCTCAGGGTCTGGAATCACAGAAGGGTCAATCTCAAACTCAAGTCTAATCCGTTCCATTGCTGGATTGTATTTAGTATGTAGTTCTCCATACCCTATAACATCTTGGCCGATAAGAAGTTCATATTCAAAATCTTTTGGGTCCATAACACAAAACAATGTATCGGGAAGAATTATGTCATCGCCATAGCCAATTTTTAATGTGCAGACGGTAACGTCAGCCATTTTAGAGTCTGTGATTGATCTAACCTCTTGTTGAGTTGGCATGATGGGCAAGCCAAGTTTGTTGGCAATTTCTCTTGCGATGCAGCATACGGAGCTTCCAGTATCCCAATAAGCTGTTAGTCCACGAACTTCCTTTCCGTTGAATTCTACACTAGCAGGAGAATGAAGACAAAAATCTTTCTGAGAGACACCGTTTGTTGTTCTTTGAAGCATTTTTATTCTCCTTTAAAACTCATATCCGCACGCTTTGCACTTAAACTGCTTATGCGCTTTTCTCGACCATACGCCCCAGACCGCTATATCCACAGTCTTGTCAAAGCCGGAGATTTTCTCCAAATCAGGACAGTGGCATACTGGGCAAGTTGGTTTGTATTGAGCAAGGCGAGCTTCTTCTTCAAGTTGAGCACGGGTTTGTTTGTCGAATTTTTCCGCCTCACGAAGTAGTGATTTGTCTTTGATTGGTCTTGGTGGGTCAACTTTTGGAAATTTCTTTAACCATTCTTTCTTTTCTTCGTCAGATTTTTTATCCCATGCTTTTATATAGATAGTTTGGCTGTGGCAAAATGGACAATGATACCATGGCTCTCTAGCGTATCTATCACACCATGGGCAGTATAGAATTTTATTCATTCTTCTCTCCTCAATGATAAAATTTCGATGTTATCTTTCCTATTTACTGCTGATGAAGATGGCGTACACAACAAGGCTTGGAGCGATATAAAAATCTGGTTTGGGTGGTTACAAGATGCGATAGATGACTACAACGCATCTTTAAATGGTACAAAGCCTTCTATTTCCAATTTTATCACATCACTAAAACAAAGTAAAGTAAATGCGGAAGCCGCAGGCGAAGCAACTGAAGGTTTTTCCCTTAAACTACTTGCCCTTCGCGCAAAAGCTTTATTGCTCAATGCTGTGTTGGGTGTTGGAATTGGATTGCTCGTCTCTTGGGGGACTAAGAAGATTACGGAAGCGTCACAACGAGTGCAAAACGTCGCAACGAAATCTAAGGAAGCCGCCGATGCTGCGCAGAGCACCACTTCCTCTTTAAAGGATCTGGTCAGTGCTTATGAAGAACTTGGCGACAAGTCTGGTTGGGATACAGAAGACTTTGACCAAGCAAAAGATATTCAGGCAGAGATTCTTGATCTTGCGAAAGAACAAGGAACGCTTGATGAAAACAAACTTGGTAAACTTGACCTTCAAAACGGCAAGTATGAGGAACAGCTTGGTATACTTCAGGATATTACAGCGGAGCAGTTGGAGGCATCTCGTTATGAGTTGACCCAAAACAAAGACGCTCAGGGTAATAAACTTGTTGATACGGCCAAGAAGAACAATCGGACTCATTACCTTACTGTTTGGTCGGCTCCTGAAATGGATATGGGTGACCAGATTAAAAATGCTGGCATTGATATTTTTAACAAGTTCGGTGGTTATGGACCTGACAAGTTAAATGATGCGGATTCGATTGTTGATTATTACAACGAAGTTGGTAAAGCCTTAAAGTATGTTATCGATAACACTACAGAAGCCGAGCGAGCTGCCGGTGGAACGTATCATAGTCTGTATCAATTCTTGCTTGATGAGCAATCTGCTCTCCGTGATGATGTAGATTCTTACAACGACTCAACGGATGCTATCAACAACAATACAAACGCTCGTAGAAAACTTCAAGCAATCGATTTTTGGCAGAATGACAACAACAACAATATGGATGTCAGTTTTACTTTCGATAAGGTAAACTCTGCCGTTCAAACATTGGAAGATACAATTGATGGGTTTGATGCAAGTAAGTTAAACGAGCTCTTGTGGGGTACAAACGAAGGATTATCCGACGAGCAAGCTCAAGCTCTCGCAAATCTTCGCAAAGCTCTTACAGACATGGACTTTTCTGCTGATACAAACGGTGTGAATGCGTTTATCCAAGCACTTGTTCAAGTTGGTATTGTAGCTCAGTCTTCTGCAAATGGTGTTGACGCATTGGCTGCTGGCGCACAGAAGATGGAAGATATTTCTTCCAAAATGGATGAAATCCAGTCTGCGTATAAAGCTTCTACCAGTGCAATGGAAGAGTACAATCAGTATGGCTACATGAGTCTCGATTCTCTTCAGTCTTTACTGACGATGAACACCGAGTATCTGAATTGCCTTGAGCTTGTTAATGGTAAGCTCCAGATAAATAAACAGAGTTATGCCGAGTTACTTGCTGCTGAATACGCAGAAGCTGCGGCAACAATTCTGTCTAACGCACAACATGAGGTTGCAAACCTTACTGCCGATGACACAGCTGAAAGTACCGATAACCTAAAAGAGAAAACCACGGCTGAAAAGACTGCTCTTGAGAATCTTCTTCCTGCCTTGAAAAATGCTACTGCGGCTACTGCGACATACAGTGCAGCTCAGGAGTTTGCAAACGAAGTAGAGAAGGCCGGCGAACGCGGCGTAGATCCTGCAAAACTAGAGGAAATCACGACTCGCACAAATACTCAGCTTTCTTTGCTGTACACCAATATGAATGCCGCTTTAAAGGGTGGGCGAGCATTAACAAATCAGTTGAATGGGTTCCCGACAAATAAGGCCAGCAAGAACAACAAGTCTACTGCGAAGTCTGTGACTGATATTGCTTCTGCTTTTGATACCTTAACAAAGGCCATGAAAGAATATAACCAATATGGTTATATCTGTGCTGATACAATGAAGTCACTGATTGGTGTCGATGACAAGTTTACTGCTTGTTTGACGGAGCAAAACGGAAAACTTGAACTTAATACAGCCAAATTCCGCACATTTATTAAGGCACAACTCAAGGAAGCAAATGCGGCTAATGATGGTGGCAAGTCTGCTGGCGAGATGAAGAAGATTCTCGACTGGTTGAATTCTAGTGTTGATTCTGAAACCATCTCTTTTGAGCAGTTGACTGACGCTATCAAGGGCTACGGCACTGCGATGGACAAGGCTAAGGAAAAGACGGACGCTATAAAATCCGCATTTTCTGGGCTATCTGAGGTCAGCAAGAATAAGATTGAGAACCCATTCGGTGCTCTTGATGCGGATGATGTAGATAAAAAATATCAGGCAATTCGGGACTTGTACGATAACACAGACCTATTTACAGACGAGCGATTTGCTGGAGCACTAAATCCAGAGAATGGTGAAATCGATTATAACAGCGATGCTTTTAAGCAGATGTTCCTCGAAAAGCTTGATGGTATGGCTACTGCTTGTGAAGAGACCGGTGGTGTGGCCGGAAAATACCTCGCTCAAGGCTTTAGAGATGCTGAAGATAAGATTAAAAATAATGTTATCAGTATCGAAGAATATATCAATGGTATAGGTTCTACTCTGGAAAACATCAACAATCGGATGGATAATTTCCAGAGTGCGTTTAATGATCTATCCGATATTGTAGACGAGTATAATGCTTATGGTGATTTAAGTCAAGACAGTATTCAGAAGCTGATGGCGCTTGACACAAAATACGTCGGTTGTCTTGAGCTTCAGGGTGACAAACTCGTATTTAACAAAGAAGCTTTTAAAGAACTGTATATTGCAGAATTGAAAGAGCTTGCATTAAAGTACGAAGGCACTGATATTGGTAAGCGCTATGCTGAAATCCTTCAAAAGGTTGCCGATGGCACTTGGGATGTCACTGACCACATGAAAGGCATGGGAGAAGAAGCCAATCGTCTTAACACGATTATTTCCAATCTCAAAGACCTCTTCTCTTCCCTGCTTGACCTCGTGAACAGCGCCAATGACAAGAAGTCTAATGACCTGAAAATTCAGGGCGATGCATGGATGGATGTCATTGACAAGCGCATCGACGCGCTGAATGAGCAGAACGATGCTCAGGAGCGTGCGATTGAACTGCAAAAAGCCGAGGATGCTCTCGCAAAAGCACAGGCCAATAAGACCACTCGCGTCTATGGCGAGAATGGTTACGAGTGGGAAGCTGATGCAAGTGCAGTTCGTGACGCTCAGAGTGACCTCAGCAGCAAGCGCCGTGAGTATAAGAAACAGGAAGAAATTGACCGGCTGAATAAGCTCAAAGATAAGGTTCAGGAAGCCACTAACCTCATTGGCACAAGCTGGGACGACTATCAGAAAAAACTGAAATACACTTCCCAGTTCGAAGCCATGACCTTTGCAGAGATGGAAGGTCACTACGATGGATTTATGGCTTCTGTTGTCTCCAATATGAAGGCGGTACAGCGAGCAACTAATGTTTCTAATGTCATCACTAAGCTTGAGACACTGATTGATACGCTGACTAAACTTGGAGACGTGCTTGGCAATCTGAATGGTTCTACTCAGAGCGGTGGAATTACGGGTCTGTAGAATCGTCTGCAGCGTGCGGTTGGTACGTTCTCTGATAAGAGTTCTGGGAAAGGATTCTTGGGACGTCTCTTGGATGCAGGAAAGAGCTTCCTTGGCATTGGCGGACGTAGCGCCAGTAGTAAACTTACAGCTGACATTATTCCAATTATTAAGTCTGGCGTCGGTGATGGTATCACTGCCGGATTGGATGCTGCAAAGCCGTCTATAGTTAAGTCCGCTCAGGGCTTGTTCTCTGGTAGCGGTGGTCTAATGTCAATCTTCCAGAAGGGATTTAGTGGAGTCGCATCTATTGCCCAAAAAGCGGTTGGTGGGCTTGGCTCAATTTTCGGTGACATCGGTACTACATTGGGTGGAACCAAGCTGTTTTCTGGTATTGCTGGTATTTTCAAAGGAATTGGTACGACTGTCAAAGCCGCTATTGGTACTGCAGGCGGTACTGGCGTTGCCGGAACTATTACGGCTGCGGTTAGTCATATTCCTGTTATCGGCCAGATCCTGCTTGGTGGCACGCTCGCTGTCGGCGCGATCGGTGGCGGCTCATTTACAACTGGACTATCCCGAATCGGTAAAGGTATTGCTAGTGCAGTTTCCGCTCTCGGCAAGACATTGTCTAAGGCTGTAAAGGGCATTGGAAGTATGCTTAGTAGCGTGTTCCACTCTATCTTTGGCGGAACATCAAGCAACGGCAAAGAACACAAGGGTATTGGTTCTTGGAAGATTTGGCCGTGGAACTAGGGTAAGAAAGCTAAAGGCGACAAATCTATCAAGAAATCCGGCACTTACAATGTCGATGAGGAAGGCGAAGAGATAATCGTCCGCTCTCCTGAAAAGGGACGCCTGACTCAGCTTGAGAAGGGCGACGGCGTTATCCCCGCAAAACAAACCGCGACTTTAATGGGAATCGCCAAGAATCCTATCGGATGGGTCAAGAACGTAGCCTCTAAAATACCTAGCTCTCGCAACTCTGCTGCTTCCAGCGGATATACGACTATTACTTCTGCGCCTCAAGCTCGCAAAAACACTGCCATTGACTCTAAAGTTGATGAAGTAGTTGAGGCCGTTGACGATATTCGTGACGACAATAAGACCGGACTTATTCCTACGCTGCTTTCAAAGAGCGTTAAGACTCTAGGCGGGTTGAATTTAAAGTTTACTACATTTGCAGATAAAACCAAGTCCACTATAAACTCTGCCGGTCAAAGCTCTTCGGTTTCGAAATGGTTTGATAAAATAAAAAATATCGGAAGCGTAATAAAGGGCGGAGGCTTAATAAACAGCGGAGGCTTAATAAAGGGTTCAATTAGTGAATTCTTCGGCTTTGGTAATAGTAGTACAGGTAATCCTCTTGACAATCTCATTTCTTCTTCCAAATCCAACACCCTTGCTCAGCTCGACTCCATGAAATCTCAGTTTGAGAAGACGTGGAAAGACATGGCAAAAGAGGTTGGCTTGAGTGACGATCAGATTGATGCAACCAGTAAAGAAATGTATAGTAATATGCAGAAGCTGGTTAAAGATACCTATGCCGCTATCGGAGACAACACCGCACTGAACGCAGAACAGGTCGAGGGTATCACGAAGAAACTGTTCCAGTCAATGCAAAACACATATACTGCTGGTTTTAACAAAATGGCATCCATGACTGACGAGATGAGTGAGTCTAACGCTAATAAGATGGCAAACTCTTTCAATTCTATGAAAGATAGCTGTTCTAACGCAATGGATTCCATCTCTAGTAATATGAAGAATAGTTGGAATCAGTGTGGTGGTGGTATCCGCAATCTGAGTGCTAAAACGCAATCTACTATTTCTAAAGCTTGGGCTGATACCACCGGTGATACCGAAAAGATGCTCTATGATATGCGAGCTTGTTTCGATAATAGCTGGGGTATGGCTGAAAGCGGCGTTCGTGACTTGGCTAACAATACTCAAGGCGCAATCAATGGTGCATATAGCACAATCGAATCCAAGAGTGAAGAGACTTTGAATAAAGTTCTCCCTGACCAAATGGCAAATGCCTGGAAGAATGTTGAGCCCGGTGCTACCAATCTTAGTGAAAATATTACGTGGGTCATGGGGAAAGCTTATGATAGCATCACTAAGAGTTGCGATAACACTATTTCTTCTATTCGTGATAGTTTTGGTACGATTGGAAACGATCTGTACAATAAAGGTCAGACAACTCCTACTACCAAAATTACTACCAGCAATAGTTCCACATCTTCGAGTAGTTTATCTTCTGGTGGCGGCAGTGGTACTCCCACGACTGTTTCTGGCGGTAAGAGCTTGTTAGAGCTTGGTAAAGACATCTATGAAGTTGGAAGCAACGCAGTTAGTAGTGCAAAAAATGCATGGAACAATTCTTGGCTCGGCGGCAAAGTAAACAACGCTGTCAGTGGATTAGTAACTACGACCAAAGGAATTGCTTCTAATGTAAAAGAGAAGTGGGATAACTCTTGGCTCGGCGGCAAAGTAAATAACGCTGTAAACTCCACCAAAGATAAAATCACTAATTCTTCTGCATGGAAATTTGGTGAAAAAGTTGTCGGTGGCTTTGTCAATGGGGCTAAAAATCTTTATAATACCGCCACTGGTAAAAATTCTAGCAGTTCTAGCTCCAGCTCTTCCAACACCAGCAGTTCTAGCTCCAGCTCCTCCAGCAGTTCTCGTAATGAGAATAGTGGCAGTAGCTCTAAATCTTCTGGCGGTAGCCTTAAAGAAAAAGCAGAAAAAGCTGTCAATAAAATTGCGGATGCAGGTAAAAGCTTCGTCAATAAACTCATTGGCAAAAAAGCTTCTGGTTCTCGAAGCATTCAAAAATCCGGCAAGTATAATGTTGACGAGCAAGGTTCCGAGCTTCTGGTTCGTCAACCTCAAGCCGGACGTTATACTTATCTTGAAACCGGCGATGGAGTTGTTCCTGCAGATATTACTTCTCGTCTCTTCGAGATGGGTGGCAATCCAGATGCTTGGTTCCAGGATCAGATGTCTAAGTACGAAACGGCTTCCCTATCTTCTAACGGCGGTTCTAATATTGATATTTCCATTGGAGATATTGTTATTCAGAACCCTGTTGGTGGAGCAGAAGATTTGGCAAACGAAATTGTCCGTAATCTTCCCAACAAACTTTCTCAAAAAATGAATAAGCGAAATTAAATAGAGAGTATTAAAACACAATGCCGATACCACTAGGATAGCCCAGCGGGTCGGCTTTTATATTTTTCTTGGAGGTGAAAGAAAGTGTCAAACACAAGTAAAAGCGCAACAGATGTATTGGTTGAGGCCATTTCTTCTGCCGCCAAGAGTGCAGTGGCGAACGCGCAATTTGATGTCTCTTCTTACGGTGTTATTACATCAAAAAATGGATACACCTACAAAATTGCCGCATTTGGTGGCGAATATGTCGTAACTACAAATCGCGATTATGAAGTTGGTCAAAAACTCGTTGTCACTGCAATGCAAAAGAATTTTCGAAATATTATTTTGGCTGAAGGAAATCAAAGTATGGAAGCCGCTAAGGTGCGAACGATCTCTTCGGACTTGAGTGATTTATCAAATAACGTCGATAAAATTGATACAAATCTCTCCAATTTAATCAATCAGACAGAATCGACTAACAAAAACACTCAAGCTCAAATCAGCGGCACCATTAAGACAAACTACGGACATGGAGTCCCAACAAAAGAGAATGCACCTGCCGTAGAATGGGTAAAATGGCATACGGAATGGCATCATGTAAATGAGATTTATTATGATATTGATACTGGAAAATGCTATCGGTGGATAGAAGCGGCTAATAGTACTGAGTCAAAAAGAGAATATATGTGGTATGAGATAATTGACGCAAGTATTATCAATGCGCTCGCTTCTGCCGCTCTCGCACAGAATACTGCCGACAGTAAGTGTCAGGTTTTCCGTTCTGTTCCTGCTCCTCCATATAATATTGGGGACTTATGGTTTTTAGGCAGCAATGGCGATTTATATATCTGTACTTCCGCACAGGGAGCGACTGGCTCTTATTCTCATAGTGATTGGGAGAAAGCCACAAAATACACAGACGATACAACTGCAAATTCCGTAAACGACCGTGTAGCAAGTCTTGAAACAAAAGAAGCAGAAGATTATGCGGAATTAAAAAAATCAGTTGGTTCTACAGATATAGATCTTGACTCTTTTAAAAAGAACGATTTTGTCGCATTACAGGGTCGTGTATCCGCCAATGAAACGGATATACAAAATTTGCAAACAAAAGAATCTGACGATTATGCTTCTTTGAATGAAGAGATTGATGGTGTTTCTTCTGATTTAAGCACATTCAAAAACGATGAATATGCGACAACAAAAACACAGGTCACTACAAACAAAAATGACATTAGCGCTTTGGCAACCAATTTTAGTGGTCTAAGTAGGACAGAAAAAACTCACTATAATGAGTTGACCAAAAAAGTCGAAGCAATCACTGCTGACAGCATTTTAAGCACTCTTGGATTGAAAGTAAACTCTGAGGGTGCGCTTTGTTATGTTACAACGTCTGATTAACTTGGAGGTGATACAGTGAAACCAATTTTATCAAAAATCAATGTATTTAGTGCTAACGAAGACACTTCATTCCAGTTCGGAGCATATGCCGATATTGACTTAGTTGCCTATATCATCTTCAAGTCAAAAGATAGCACTGTTTATAAATTTGGCACAGTAGCTCCCACTGGAACTGGCCTAGCTCGACAATTTGTAATTAAAGGTGGTGTCCTTGTAAATCAGCATGACCCTTATTATATCATGATTCGTTGCAGATTAACTGGTACGAACACTTTCAGCGAATATAGTGACAAGATTCTGTTTTATTGTCACGAGAAGCCTTCCATTAAATTCAGAGCATTCTCCGACATTTCCACTTCTAAAATTATCTTTACACCTTCATACTCTTTTGATTGTGATTATACCTACAAAACGGCTGAGGGCGAAGTTATCAATAGATATGAATATTATCTTTATGACTCTAATAAAAACGAAATCAAAAAGTCACAATGTTTTTATCACCGTGACTCTATGAAGAGTTTTTATGTTGATGGCCTTGACAATAATAGCGTTTATTATGTTCGTGCTAAAGCAGAATCAGTTGGAGGCTACCAGCTTGATACTGGGTTCAAACAGTTTAAGACGAAATATAGCGAACAAATTGATGGAGTAATTTTTGATGCAGGAAACGATAAATGGCGTGGTTGTATTAACCTTTTTGCAAAATATCCAGCCAATGTGAAGAGTGACATTACTCATCTTCGGTTTAAGCGCAAAAAACCTTTAGATGCCACATGGATGACTATTTATGAAAAACAAGTTGACTTATCAAACGATTTGCTCTTATTGCCCAACTGGTCAAATGGCTATGTTAGTCAAAGTGGAGTATTTACTACGGATAACATCTCAATGAGCACTAATCTAATCCCGGCAAGTGATTTAAAGTCAGTCGAAATATCGGCTGATGGATATATTGCTAGAATTGTAGCATATGACAAAAATCAAAAATTCTTAGGCTATGCGGAAACAAGTATTAAATACTATTCCAACGGAAAAGAATATACCTATAATGAGGCATTGGATCGTTTTTCCTCCATTGGTTCTTTTATGAAAAACATATAGAAGTCGATTTCAAAAATGTTTAACAAGACACGAAATATTGGGACTTAGGACAAGTCGTCTTGGAGTGTAAGTTATAAGGATAGTATTGCGTATTTCAGGATTAGCGTCATGCCAGAAAAGAATGTCACTAAACCATTCTCTGATACTATTCATGGAATAAAATTGCATTCAGAAAATACCGGATATGTCATAATGGAACACACTGACTGGTATGCGGCTGGGCGCGAACAGCCTTATGAATATGCTGTGTCTCCTGTTGTTAATACTATTGAAAAGGGCTATGTTAAAAAGATAGTAGTCAGTGAATTTGATGGCGCAATTATTACAGATGGAGAAACATCTTATCACATTCTTCTTGAGCCAAAGGTAGACAGTGTTGAGCTAAAACGCACTGCTTCTATCGTTGAAACCATGAGTAGTAAATACCCCTATCTGTATTTTGGCAATGAAGCGAACTATTACTCTGGTGATTTTTCGGGCGTTGGTATTGAATTCGATATGACTCAAGATGAATTTGATGTTGACGGTGGAAATGATTACCGTAAAGAAATCTCAGCATGGCTTACTAACGGCGACGCAAAAGTTCTCAAAATGTTTGATGGGCGTGAGTGGCTAATTGGAGTAAATGGCAGTGTTACTACAAGTTGTTCTGAGCATTATGACAAAGGTACGTTGAGTTTCAACTTTGTCGAAATCGGATCTATTGAGAGTGAAGATGACATGTACAGTAATGGACTGAGCGAATATTTGCCGGTAGGAGGTACAACATGAAGTACTTACCTACAGATGAAGACCTCGCTCTTTTAAAAAGCCATTCTCCTCATATATATTGTCGCATTGATTTATTGGACAAAGATTTTGCAACTGTCGATTCTTTGGAAGGCATTGCGATTGATGGAACTGTAAGTGTTGATTCGGAATCGGATATTCGACGCACCTTTAATACCACGCTGTATCTCGGCAAAAAGAGTGTTGTCTCTGCTTTTGACGAGGAGGACTGGATAAGCAAAAATGTTCGTGTTTTTATCGGACTAAAAGGAAGAACCAAAACTACTTCCCTCTCGTACCCAGAACTTGAAAAAAAGACAAAAGAATCTGCTGGATATAAGAAAGCCAAAGCAGAATATAATGCTTTAGTTTCAAAAATCACTCAAGAAGGTCATGCAAAATACGGGAATATCGATAACATCAATCGTGGCGTGATTGAGTGGAACGATGATAATATGTCTTACTATTCTAAGTTTGTAAAGGAGATGAATGGTGAGACAACTTTTGGGACTACCGTTGGGAAGTGGCTTAGTTCTTTAGTTTTTTCAGAATTTAAAAAAGCATTTGAACCAGACCCGGAAGCCATAATCAATAAAGGAGATTATTCTACTGTTCTTGGTTGCGATGATAAATTTAATGGTCTACAAATTGCATACACTCCTCTTTTTCAACCTGATGATGGTGATTTAATCCCTCTATGTAATTCAGAAATATCCAGGTATCTTTCAAGAGTCATTGGTACATCTACCGATCCGGCTACGATTTTACTCAAAGATAAAACAGGTATTTCTATGACACTTTGGGGAAAATCTGTTAAGGTTCATAATATGATTGCTGCAATACAGGGACAAACAGTAAACGGTAGTATGTTATCTGCTGCTGATGTCAGTGCTATTGCTGGTTGGAGTGAAAAAGAGCTTCAAGAAGAATACGGTACTACTAGCATTTATGTTGGTTATTCTATGCACGATGTTCAAGACGAGGTTATTCAAGCGAAGAAGAAGCTTAATGAGGCGTTCAATAAAGAATTTGAAAAAGTATCCGTGCAGCGTATAAATGTATTTTCTAAAAATCAAGATGTTCACTGGTTTAATCAGGGTTGCTTTTCCATTTCATCAAATGGATTTACATATAACGCAACTACGAATACGGTGCAATGCTCTTGCGTAGACCTTGTGGCGCGACTGAATGGCGATCTGGCTGGACAGTTGACCGGTCTAAAAACAAAAATCAACAAAGGAACACGTATCGCTCCTGTCATTAAAACAGTCTTAACTGAACAGCCGATGAGCGAGTTTAACAAATGCGTGATTGATTATTGGACGCGCAATGTTCCCTACGATTTGGAATATGAGACTGGTACAACTTTGTGGCAGATTTTGACCGAGTTACGCGACCTCTATTATCCATTTGAGATGTATTTCGATGATGACGTGTTCGTATGTCACGAAATTCCGAGCGGATTTGATGACCCACCTGTACTCGACCCAGATTTATTTGCAAGTTTGGTGACGGCAGATGGTGAGTCGGCCACAGTGGATTATTCTACGGTTCGAAACTGTGTTGAAGTGTTTGGTGCCACAATCGATTCTGACGCATATTCTTCGACTGCAACTTATTCTTCCGAAAAGAATTCTCTTACACTGACCGTAAAAGAACTTGCTGTTGATAATGAAGCGAATATATCGTTTATTATGCCTGCGAAAATCACAAGCAAAACCTTGAATATTATTGTTAATTTTGTGACAACAGAAGTTAAGACCGATGGAAGTGGTGGGACTGAACAGAAGACTACAACAAAAACTTCCCTGCTTTATAAATCTGTTCCTAATGCTGATGGTAACGACGTTGAGCAGGAACCTTCTATCATGGAAGCGGGAAAGTATTATGTCATTCAGTGGTTCCCTGATACAAAGCACTTCTATTTTATTGGGCAGCAACAATCTCATGCTATGGTCAAATTGGTAGACACTGTACCGACCGGCGATAAACTTGCCGCAGAAAAAAAAGAAGAGAACTGCGATAATCTTGAATATGTCTGCATGACTGATCCAGACAATATCGATGATTTGTATAACGCAAAATTCTCAATTGAAAAAATTGGTCGTCGCAATGAAATACTTTCGGGCGGAGACTATGACAACTATACCACGGATGAAAAGGCAATGGAAGTTGCTAAATATGAATTATGGAAGAAGGCACGATTAACCGATGGGTTGGTGGTGCCTATTTTGCTAGTTCCGTGGCTTGATGTTAATGAAAAAATTCAGTATGCGGCTAAATATTTGAATAGTAAAACACCTGTTGATTGGATTATCAAGAGTTTTAGTATCAACCTCGGCGAGGGAACGATGTCTCTTACTATGAGCCGGTATTTCCCCTATTATCCCTACATTGTAGGACATGGTAAAGAAGAAAGCAAATACGACATCTATCAGGACTGGATGCTTGATCAATATTTTCCAGACCTTCGTTCTGATGTCAATAAGAACAATAACCCCACAACTACTACATAAGTTCGCTCGTGCGAAGTAAAGCAAAGGAGTGAGTAAATGGCATTATCATTTGAAGAGTCAAAACGGATGGCCTCAAAATCCGCGATGACGACTAGTTTTACGGCAATCCAAAATGAACCCGTTGTTGCAGACGTGGCGACGATGGATCTAAATGACGTAGCGGCGTTTGCTGCGGTAGATTCCGGCTTTACCCGTAGCGACAAGTACGTTTGGATTGATGATTATGAGGATACGGTTTATTCGTCAATCGACGAGAATCGTAATATTACTGTGAACTCTGCTCAGGTGGATGTCACTCAGGAAAACAACGGTCAAATTGTTCCGTTTGAAATGCCTCGTTTTTACGACGGTATCGACCTGATGGGCATGACTATTCAGATTCACTATATGAACGCCAACAATGAGGAAAACTACGCTGCTCCCATCAATGTTACTTTCAATGATACCAAGATTCGATTCGGATGGCTGCTGAGCGATAATGCTACCGCAAAGGATGGCACTCTCGCTTTTGAACTGATGGCAAGCGGTGCAGTTACAATTCCGAATTCCAGCACTACAAAAAGTTATCTGTGGCGTTCTCGCCCCAATGGTAAATTAAACGTCATTAAGTCTCTTGCTGGCAAAAAGATGACTGATCCGACTGGAGATGACTGGTATACCTCTTTCCTCGCTACTATGAACCAGAAAGTTGGCGAGGCACAGAGCGCGGCGGCTGAAGCCAAACAAAGCGCCAATGACGCAAAAAATGCTGTTGCAAGCGTCGATAAAAAGTTGGCCCAGTATTATAAGAAAACTGAAGTTGATGGCTTTGTCGAGATGCTTCGTGATGAAATCAATGCTGTTGATGGATTGGCTAATTTTGACGTGAAATACACTCCTGAGACCCAGATTATTCAGTTTATGAACGGAGAACAGGAAATTTCTCGTATTACATTGAGCACTGACCCGAGCGTTGATTGGGTGACCGCATATAACAAAACTGTCGATGCGAAAATTGATGAAAAGCTCTCCCCTGTTCAGAACACTCTTACTGAAACAAAAGAGACACTGGACAACCTGAAGACCGAAGTAGGCGACCTCCCTACTACTCTTCAGAGCGACTATTACAACAAGGGAGCAACCGATAAGCTTTTGGCTGACAAAGCCGATAAGACCGCAGTGAGTGGCTTTACGACCGATATTGCCAACATCAAGAGTAACATTTCTTCTATTCAGGATTCTGTTGATACCGCAAATTCGGACATTGCAGAGATTCAGGAAAAACTGAAGGATTTCAACCCCGAAGAGTCTGGTAAGGAATATGACATCACTTATGAAGATTCTAAGCTGAGTCTGTTAGAGAACGGCGGTGTTAAGACTACCGTTGTTATTCAGGGTGGCGGTGGTGGCACAGGCGGCACTAGTGTTATCACCATTGAGCGCTTGGACGGTTCTGCTCTGACTGTTATTTCTGGCGATGCTGCTATCATTAATTACAATTTCAGGTCAGTTGACAACTCTGGAGACGATACCGGCAATGCAACTGGCACATGGTATGTTGGAAATACCAAAGTCGCTACACAGACTATTGTTCAGGGTAAGAACAGCTTCGATATTACTCAGTATCTTCATAGCGGTGATAATAATATTAAGCTGTCTGTTGTTGATAACGTGGGCAGCGTTGGCACTAAAACATGGAGTATCAATGTCATTGAGTTCTATATCGAGAGCATTTTCGATGATACCCTTATTTACAGTGACGAGGTGACTTTCCGCTATACTCCGTATGGCAATATTAGTAAGACCATAGTCTTTACCTTAGATGGTGTACAGGTTGGCACAAATACCACCACTGTTACTGGTCGTCAGCTCACTTATACTCTACCCCTCCAGAAACATGGCGCTCATCTGTTAGAAGTTCATATGACGGCGGAAATCAACGGTAACACGGTCACATCCAATAAGATTTATAAGGATATTATGTGGGCGAGCGATCTCGATACCACTCCGATTATCAGCTGTGCCGTTCGTAGCTATACTACAAAACAGTACAGTAACATCGCTATCACCTATACTGTGTATGACCCAAGCAGCTCCACCGCAAAAGTAACTCTTGCTGTAGACGGCATCACTACTTCTACTCTGTCTGTTGGTCGCACTATGCAAACATGGACATTCAAATCTGCAGCGATTGGCACTCATGTATTGACTATCACATGTGGCGATACTGTTAAAACCATTTCTGTAGCTGTGACTGAGCTGGGTATTACTATCGAGCCTGTCAAAACTAATTTGGCCTTTGACTTCAATCCTGCTGGTAAAACTAATGCAGACGAAAATCGCCTTTGGACTGATGGCAACACCAAAATGACTGTTTCCGATAATTTTGACTGGTCTAATGGCGGCTACCAGATCGATGCAGACGGAGACACGTATTTCTGTGTGAAGTCAGGCACAACCGCAACCATTGATTATAAGCTGTTCGCCGACGATGCGAAGAAATCCGGCAAAAACTTTAAGCTTATCTTCAAGACCACCAATGTACGGAATTATGATGCAACTGTCGTTACCTGTCTGAACGGAAATATCGGTTTGAACATTCAGGCTCAGAAAATCACCCTGACCAGTGAACAGAACAGTATTGACCTTCCCACCTGTGAAGATGATTTCATGGAGTTTGAGTTTAATATCCTGCCTGACAGTCAGTACAATGAGATGGTTTTGTGGCTTGATGGTATTCCCTGTAAGGTTGAGTTGTATGCCTCTAGCGACAACTTCACTCAGGCAAAACCCGTTGGCATTACGATTGGTTCTAATGATTGTGATGTTCAGGTTTATCGCATGAAGTCGTACATGATGAATCTTACCGATGATGAGATCCTCGACAACTTTATTGCTGACGCTAAGAATGCAGAAGAGATGATTGACCGCTATACTCGTAACGATATTACAGACGTCAGCGGCGAACTGAATCCTGACCTACTGGCTGAAAAATGTCCCAACCTGCGTATTATCAAAATCTCTGCTCCGACCTTTACGACTGGTAAGAAGAACGAAGTCCCGAATACGACCATCCAGCACATTTATAAGAATGGCCGCGCCGTGGAAGATAACTGGATCGCTACCGGTTCCCACAAGGGACAGGGCACCAGCTCTAACGCATATGGTGAGTCTGGTCGTAATATTGATATCGATTGTTCTGGTGGCTTTACCTTTGGTGATGAAAGCACTGGCAGCAAGTATGCATTTACAGAAAACAGCGTTGGTGAGAAGTATTTTAACATCAAAGTCAATGTTGCTTCTTCTGAGAATGCAAACAATGCCCTGCTGGCAGATGAGTTTAATGAGTTCAACCCGTACATTCGTCAAGCTCGTAAGGACAACCCGAAGGTACGCGACACCATGGCGTTCTACCCCTGTGTTGTGTTTATTCAAGAGACAGATACCACAAACGCAACCGTCTTTAAGGATGGTCAGTGGCATTTCTATGCTTGTGGTGATTTTGGCAACTCCAAGAAAAATAGCGACACGATGGGTATGGACCCGAACAATCACAAAGAAGTCATTGTTGAGATTGATAACAACACCGATGCGCAGACCCGCTTCCTGAGTGGCGACTTCTCTGAGGAAACTTGGGATGGCGACCACAGTTTTGAATTCCGTTACATCAACAAGAATTGTAGCGAACAAGAGATTCAAGACGCTAAAAACGCATGGATTCGCGTGCAGAACTGGGTTGTGAATGCAGACGATGAGGAGTTCAAGAAAAATTTCGAGAATTACTTTGTCAAGGATTCTGCACTGTTCCATTACCTGTTTACTGAGCGCCACACCATGGTCGATAACCGCGCAAAGAACGTGTTCCCGCACACCTCAGACCTTGTGCATTGGGATTTCTGTTTTGATTACGATAACGATACTGCCATGGGCAACGATAACGAGGGTGGTCTAACTCTGACTTATGGTTACGAGGACATGGATACTATTGGCACAAAGAGTGTGTTTAACGCGCACGACTCTAAGCTGTGGTGCAAGATTCGCGACCTGTTTGCAGATGACCTCGCAAAGATGTTCCTAAACCGCGAGAGTGCCCTAGCATGGAGTTCTACTCGTATCTTAAAGAAGTTTGAGGACTATCAGGATGTGAAACCCGAGCGTTTGTGGGTCATGGATATGCGGCGCAAGTATTTCCGCACTTATGAGGACAATGGTACGACAAGCTATCTGCCCATGATGCACGGTAATAAGCGCCATCAGCGGCGTCAGTTCCAGCGGTATCAGGAAAAGTATATGGCGTCCAAGTATACAGGTACTACTTGCACTTCGGATGATATGACCATTCGCGGTTACACTCCGACCAATTGGACTGGTGTACGGCCAGACGGTACATTCCATATTACTCCGTATGCCGATACTTACATTTCTGTACGGTACGGTTCCAATCCCGTGAAAATGCGCGGCAAACGTGGTCAGACTTATGAAGTTCCCTGCCCCATCGAAGCAATGAACGATACTGAGGTCTATATCTATAACGCCTCTATCATCCAGAGCATCGGTGATATTTCCGGCTTCTACCCAGGCTATGTTGATTTTAGTCATGGTATTAAGCTGACAGATCTTCAGATTGGTTCCAGTGTCGAAGGGTACGCCAATACCAACATGACCGATTTTGCTGTTGGCAACAATACCCTGCTTGAACATCTGAATCTGCAGAATGTTCCGAATTTGAGAAAGTCTATCAATCTGACAGGCTGTGTCAATCTGGCCGAGTTCCTTGCTAATGGTTCAGGTGTGACAGGCGTTGCCTTTGCTAAAGGCGGCAAAATTCAAAAGGCCACACTGCCCGCAATTTCCAATCTATCGGTTCAGAATCTGCGTTATCTAACCGACTTCTCTATCGCGAGCTATGAGAATATCACTACTTTGACTGTTGAGGACTGCCCGACGATTGACCTGAAAGAGATGCTACCGAAGTGTACTTCTCTGAATCGTGTTCGCGTCACTGGAATCAACTGGGAGCTGAGCGATACAACTCTGCTTGATAAGTTGTATGACATGACCGGTCTGGACGAGAACGGCTACAATTCTGATCATTCTGTTATTGAGGGCATTGTACATCTGCCGCTTATCCGCGAAAAACAGCTGGAAAACTTTAAAGCTCAGTGGCCTGATCTGACTATTGAATACAACACTCTTATCGAGCAGTATACATGGACATTCGTCAATAAAGACGGTTCTGTGTTGGATATTCAGTATGTTGATAAGGGAGCTAAAGCAGTTGACCCTACTACTCGCACTGATAATCCTATCTCGATCCCTACATATGAAAGCACTATCAGCACTGATTTTACTTTCAAAGGATGGGATACAGAGCTTGCTCCTGCATTCAGCAATGAAACTGTTACTGCCGTATATACCGAATCCGTACGTAAATATCATGTTCGCTACATGAACCACGGCAATATCCTTCAGGATACTGAGGCTCCGTATGGCAGTCTGGTTTTGTACGATGGAGACATTCCGTCTTATACAGCTGAAGAGACTGCATTCAAGTTCTATTTGTTTAGTGGCTGGGACAAGGGCGGTTACGTTAATGGAGAGAAAGATATCAATGCTGTGTTCGATAGCTGCGCTTATACCACCGGATATTTTGATGGCAAAGAACTAAGAAATCTCCGACCTGTTGAAATTTATACAATGAATCAGGTCGGTATCGCAAATCAGGTAGTCGAGGACAAGGATGATATTACAATTCGCATGGGCAACGATTTCACTTATGATGACATCGTTGAGAATGTTATCGTCTCCAGAGAAACTGCGTTCAATGGCAGCAATTATATCGACACTGGTATAAAGTTGCTCAACGAGGACCGTGACTGGGTCATAGCTGTTGATTATTCAATGGCTGGTTCCAATAGTCGAAATTCTACTCTGATGCAATGTTACGAGACGAATGGAACAAATGGCTTCCGTCTCTGGGCAAATGGTCTTGCAAACATCGGTGTACAAGGGGTACAAACAAGATAAAATAGAAATGAGGGGCGATAG